>Ga0247782_1000114_pt1 | contig 106736 bp, 87 predicted proteins | sample UWRJL019104C5_FD_179928 | JGI IMG/M metagenome (GOLD analysis project Ga0247782, IMG submission 179928) | Plant litter microbial communities from Arlington Agricultural Research Station in Wisconsin, United States - UWRJ-L019-104C-5 | ecosystem: Environmental > Terrestrial > Plant litter >... | reverse complement strand
CAAGAGTACCACCGAGATCAAACCCCAGATAGTCAAAGGGAAACATCACGGTGGCAAGTGGAACAAGAACAAGAACAGAAACAAGAGCCGTAGTGGTAACGGAAGCGGTGCTGGTGGTGGACGCGAGGGCAGTTTTGAGCCTCATCTGGGCCCTGCTGGAGGCGGCATCACGAAACCAGGATCGAAAACGAAAGACGGGCTCAGATTGCTCGGATGAACGATTCCTACACTACTATACCATAATACCCAACCACGACGTTGTATTGCTAGGAAGAACACTACAACGATCGTAACGTTGATGAAAGCGACTACGCAGAGAGCTGGATTGTATGGTGAGAGAAGACCATACCGATATCTGTTCCACAAAACCTAAGCGAACCGAGAGAGTGTCAAGAGATCACATACGGGTTGATTCCCCCTCGATCTCCTGTTCCAGCTTGGGTATGACGAGAAATTCGAGCCCACCGCCATAAGAAAGGAGCCATAACGTTACAAGGCCCGTATTATAGAGAGAGGGTGGGAGTTAAGCGATGGAGAAATAGGTAAAGCCGAGATTAGGTACCTATATATACCACGAGACCAAAATAAACTTCTTTCGTCTATTCCTATACCTGTTCTCTTCGTGATATGTACTATTTGTTAAGCATATCAATCGTTTAGTATCTTATACCTTATCTTTCTCTTATATAATGAAATACCCCGGAGAGTATCTATATACCTACATACCTTGGGCAAAGCAAAAAAAAAAAAGGTCTGTAGGTTAGAAGATTAACTAGCACCCCATTTCTAACTTTGAAGAAGACAGACAACCCAGCCCGGTCCGGTCCACTCTTTTCGTCACCTCGACTCGCTCGCGATAATGTGTGTGTGTGTGTGTGTGTATGTTTATGTACGTCCCATTAACTATGCCTATGAGCAAGAACAAGAACAAACCATGGGTCGGTGAGCCGCGTGGTTGCCTAGGTTAGGTATCTATCTTATCTCTTCTGTATTACTTACGCTCGGGGGTCTCGACGGGCGGATGCTCTAGTATGTGGCAATCAAGAGGTTAAGAGTTTATCCCGCAAATCGCTTTCGGCGGCTTTCAGCAGGTAGGCAGGCAGATAAGCACTTTGATAGTAGTCAAGATGATGAGATGGAGATGAGGTGAGATGAGATGAGATGAAAAGAAAAGAAAAGAAAAGAAAAGAAAAGAAAAGAAAAGAAAAGAAAAGAAAAGAAAAGAAAAGAAAAGAAAAGAAAAGAAAAGAAAAGAAAAGAAAAGAAAAGAAAAGAAAAGAAAAGAAAACCAGGAAAATGTCATTAATCCTAGCCATATATATATAACAACCTTTGCTACCAAATTCTCAATAATAATCCGTGCTCTTGATTTCACTTCACTGGACAGCTGGGCACGTTGATATCGATTCCCACAACCCTGTTGTGTTAGTCCAGGTAGAAGTTAGGTAGACAAATGGGGGTTTATTCTCTTTCAGCAAATCCCAGCCCAGCCCAGTCGTGGTTGTATGACCCAAGAGGAATAAATAAATGAGACTGACTCGACTCCCAGGCAAAGAGGAAATCCAACACCCTCAAGCCTCTGATAACGTTCACGCTTCCGGTATTGGTTGCTATTAAAACAAAATCCGCATGGATAAGGCACAGGTATAGGTATAGTATAAAGTAGGTATCTCAGAGTAATAGACAGATAAACCATATCCATCGAACACTAGGTCACGCGCAAAATTATACACTATAAATCCCCGGATGGTTGGTTTGCGACCAAAAACCAATAAACCAGAAAACCGCCGATTTGATAGTTCCCATTTTTATCCATATATACGCCGTATATCCTATAAAACGGGTCTTTCTTTATATGTATAACACATGCTGTTGGAAGGGAGGAAAAAGAGGCCGGCGGGTAGTTCTTTTCGTCATAATAAAAAATACAAGCGATGGATGATCTTAATCCTCTCGTTGATGTTCTGCTGTCCTAATTTGTCTACCGCCATCCTCTTGCGGTCTCGGGGTCTTGGGTTTGGGTATCAGATCCCCATCAATGGTGATGTGGCTCCCTCCTCCTCCAAACTCGCTCTCCTCCCGGTGCGCTAACAGACCGGCCTCCTCCTCGTCCGAATCGCTGCATCTCTCGGTTGACGAATCCGGCGAATGCGCCTGTTTGTGTGCATCTCTCTGCGCCTCGTCCCGCAGCTTCATGAACTTGATGTAGTTGTAGGCCGCAATCGCAACAAGAGTTACTAACAGCCCAGAAATGTTGATAGGGGTGAGTTTATCGTCGAATACCAGGGCCGCAACCATGATGGTGACGACCTCCTTGAAAATACCGGCGATCGAGAGAGTGACGACACTGCTTCGCTGCAGCAGAGCGAACTCACTAGCCGTCATGAGGAAGGCAATTGTCCCGGGGAAAAGCAACAGCAGCGGTGTTTTGAAAGACCCCCACTCGGCGCTCAGCAGCTTGATACCCTCCCAGAAATTCAGAAAGCCTTCTGAAGGTAACGCGATAAGGAATAATGTGATAAACATAACCGGTGAAAGGAAGAAAATACTAGCGAAAGGATTTGAGGTAAGGGGATGCCGCAACAGTAATATTTGTGTCAGGCCCCAACGGAAGCCCGAGAAGAAGGCGGACGATATTATCAAGAAAAAGCCGCCCAAGTGAAACTCGACCTCGCCTGCAACCATCATGACTACACCTATCGTCATTGTCGCGATGATGGCTACGAGTCTCCAAGTTGGTGTCTCAAGGTGGAATATAAATGCGAAGAGGAGGACAAAGGCGAGTGCTGATGATTTGCACATGGCTATGCGCGTGTTAGCTTTCTTTCTCACTTTGCCGCGTCTTTTTGGCAGAACATACTGTAGAAGGTGAGTGTGATAAATTTGAGAGATGTGTTTCCCAGACCAATATCCAGCCCTGTAGCAGCGCCACATGGTCCTATCCTCGTAAAATAGAATAGCTTGGTCATTGCCGACGGCCTCTCCGGTCCGGATTCGTGTCTTGACCGGCCTTGGTCGGAATTGCGTAGCATATTGCCCGGTCGAACTGATGGTACAAAATACAATACTGTACTAGAAAGGCAAAGCTGCACGAGCATGTGCATAGAAGTCGTAAATAAAGGAAAAGGGAAATTGAGCTGGCCAGAATCGAACATCCATTTATTATACTGACCAGAGCAACAAACACGTCAGCACTCGAGTATAATTCAATTCCATACGGGGGGAACGAAGTGGCTTACCAAAGAGATAGACAACGAAAATATGTACCACAGCCCTATCAAGCCAGCGTTAACGGCCAGCTTCTGGAGGATACTTTTATTTGCCTGTTCCCGCTCCTCGTCGGTGAGCTTATCCCGTACGATCCTCTGGTCTAGCCTCGTATTCCGCCGTCGTTTCTTCTGTTTCCGACGCCTATCTTTACTGTTCAAGCCAGTCTCCTCGTCATCGTGGAGGTCTTCGTCTGAAAGGGAGTCGTCGTCTCGGCCATTGACTCCTGAATTGTACAAAAGCTGGGCTTCCTCTGATATCTTAGGTTCAGAGTCACCAGTATTCCGGCTGTTACTCGCACGCGGTGTCCCTGCTCGCGGATTCGGCGAGATGGGGGCATTCAGGCTAGCGCTCAACGTACTACGCCGGCGACGGTGGCCTGTCGGGGCTATTATCGCGTCCATCTCGATATCTTCAGCACGGCGGTGAGCGGACGAGGCAGAAGCTGAGCCACCATCGGAAGGCCAGTCGATCTGGAAGCTAGTAGTGGCAGAAGATGCGGATGGAGGATTGGAGAGATCGTTATTTGTCGATATCGAGGTAGGTACGAGTACCCTGTTCACCGACAAGGAATCTGGACTCAGACGGTGCAACAGGGGTTGACTAAGCGGCTGTGGCTGTAGAGGCTGTTGATTTGGACTCGGACGTTGCTTTGGCGCTAATACCGACGGTTGGACAGACAAAGGGGGAGACATTGTATCATGCCTTGGTAGGGATAGTACGACAAGTTATGAATGTATAAAGTAAGAGTATTGGGCTTTGAAATTGGGATAGGCTGTGCTGATTCCGAAAAGCCATTCCATTCCATTTGCAAAATAGTAAGAGGTCAAGTGTACCAATGGACCGGGGGCTCGTGGTCTAAGATCACGAGGGAAAGTATCACAAGAAGTAAGGTTGGTGAGAATATGCGATAGATTGGTAGGTACCCCCCTGTGCCCCGGATGCCCCAAAAATCCACAAAGATCCTCACCAACCCCAGACCAAGTACTCCTGCACCTCGTACGTACTGTAGTACTACTCGAACGCGTCTCGATGCTTTTTTAAGATTTGGCCATCTGCTATTCTGTACTGCACATAGATATGCTGTACCTAAGGTTTCGTCCAATAGTAAATTTAAGTGTATCCTTAACGCTGGCTTCACAAGCGGGTAGTGTTGTGCCGCATATGTACATATGTATATGTCCCATGGTTTGCAGCTAGATACATACCTATTTACGTGTTCACTCACCTGATGAAGGCGAGTCGGTGTGTCAGCGCAACATCTTTCCTGTTGTGCACAGCATAAAGAAATATGACAGGTATCAACACAGTGGGAAAGAAAACAAAACCTTAGGACTGAATTCCAAATACACCGTATGCTGATTATAAAGTGGAACCTCTCAAGGAGAACCCTGCATGCCCGCCTCGGAATTCAGCTGATGGAGGGCTATTTGCAGCGGGTCTAAACTGTCCCCAGGAACCGGCATCTAGCTTTAACTCAGGGAGGTAGCTAGCCAGGGGTTCAGCCCCTATCCTCTTTGACGTATGCCGTCTCTGCCGCCTTTGTTCTGGTTCTACAGGATATGAGTAGGCAGGCAATTAATGCTGGCAGGGACGTCATGAGGGAACCACTGAGAGTCCAGTATTAATACATTTAACGACTAACAAAATAAATAGAAAAGCTTGTTCCCCATCCAAAAAAGACAAAAAATGAACGTCAACCGATTCTAGGTATACAACGCCGGCCAGCCAGAGTACATACCGTCCCTCCCTAATGTGCCGCATCCTAAGACCCGTCCTAAACCTGTCCGTATTCCAGTAACCAAAACCCTATGGCGTAATGTGAAGCGTCTTTGCTCAAGGCAGAATCTGCATCTCTTCTTTCCTGTCAGGGGCGAATTCATCCTTATATCGGTCCCAAAGTTTCTGCAGCTCGGCCACGTAAAGGCCATGAAGCCTATTAATCTCCTCTGAATTCACCGATGAAGACTGACGGACTTTGATCGGGGCTCCGACCACCACGTTAAGGGGGGTCCGGTACGGCATCAGGCCCACGTCATAATTGAAGATGCCCCGTCCGTGAAGGAACGGCAAGGTAAACTTCCACACCTTGAGTAAGAACATCTGGATCCTGTGCATATGGGGGTGTTCTTGGGGTTGTAATTGGTCGTAAAGATTATTCTCGCCGAAGGCCAGGACGGGCACAAGATCGGCTCCGCAACGGACGGCCAGTTTGATGAACCCTTTACGTTCTTTCAGGATCAAGCGCATCAAACCCGGCTGAGCTTCCAGTGACTCTCTAGCTCCTCCGACTACGACAGTGACGGCACGGCCCATACCTTCACCGTTCGGCCCACCTTTTGTGAGATTGTTGACAATGCTTTCCTTCGAGACCGATTGCACGCCCATGCCCAGCACGTATTCGCGGTAAAAGGGGATACGAAAATTGGAGTCCAGTGTTAGGAGACTATTGGTGATTCCTGGGAACTTTTCCGAAAACCCAAGCGCGTCCGTGGCAAAGGCTGCCCACGCTCCGTGAGAGATGATGCCGTGTGGGTGGTACCCGAATATGTACTTTCGTGTCGGAGGCAGATCATGGGTTTTGTGCAGCCTGGCCGGGAAATAGTCTGCAAAGAAATGCCATATATAGCTTTTGCGCAACCGCTCGGACCTGGACTTATGGAGGCCGTCCGTTGCCGCTTTGGAACTGAGCACGTGTAAGAGATAGATCAGTAGGAGGGGCCAAGCGAATGGATTAGCACAAAACGCGAAGAACAGTGATACTGTTGCCACTATGCACAATGAATGCATCAAAACGACTAGTGTCTGACCCCGACGTTTGATGGGCACATTCCAAGGTGCCCACCTTATACCAGCTTTTACAACTGGACGGATTGGAGGTCGGTGGACCTCCTCTACACTCATATCATCAAGTTCGGAATCATCATCGTCTTGATCTCTGCGGTCGTACCCATTGCGTAGGCCGGATTTGAGAGCCGATGCATAACTGACATCATTCCTAGTCTGGTCGTCATCGGCTCGTCCAGAGTCCGTTTCTGCTGGCCCCTTTGTCACCTGCTCGTTCGAAAGTTGTTTCGCCATTCCGTCAACATGAACATATGACTCTTCCCTTGAGCCGGCCCTCACGGAGTCGGGCTGCGAATCAGGTGATTTACTGTCTTGCCGCTTCAAGGTTATGTTCGCGGATCCTATCTTATTGTCTATTCGGTCGGCCATCCTCGAGTCTCTAGAAACTTTGAGTGAAGGCTTCCGCCTTAGGACTTGTCGCGGCGCGCTCCCCTTGGGGCCTAGACCTCTCGGGATCTGGGATGGAGGTGCTGCAGGGCGTAAAGCACTTGAGGAAGACCTCGTCTTCGGTTTCGCGGAGGGTGTTTCCGGGCCCTGGGGGTCAAGTTGGCCGTCTCTGTATAATAGGTTACACTCGAATGACGGGCCCTTAGGAACAGGCAAAGCCGTTTCAGAAGTGGGAATATCGTAGCTTTCCAGGCTAGTCTATTTATTGTTCGTTAGACATTTCCTAAATGTAGCGGTGGTTCCAAGGAGCTCTAACGCTAGATGTGTCACGCCGATATAGGCTGGTAGTCCTCTCTCTCGCAAGCCTCGAATATGGTTCAGGAGTAGGACACGTTTCGGTACCCGGAGTACTCGACTGGCTGCTTCTTCTAGGAGCTATATTAGAGTCAGCTGTCTGAATGAAATCATTGCGACGGTTCGCCCCCCGGCGCGGGAGTCTAGAGGTTCGTGACATGTTTGGCCAGTCGTGTTTAATGGCTGCCCCATGTGCGCTGCTCGGCCGTATAACGAGTTGTTGTTATGAAATATTTGGTCGGGAATCCGAGTGACTCGGCAGGGTGTGCTAACACGTGAGGGGGTGAGACATACTTAGGTAGAAATAGCGAGGGGAAGCGCGGATTGTCTTGGGCTGATTGAGTTCGGCAGCAGGAGTATCTTCGGCCATCTGCTGCTATGATGCGACAGATTAAGGTTTATTTCGCAGCATGAAAAGGTTGATAAGTACCCAGTCCATGCATGCAACAAAACTGGGAGTGGGCGGGAAAACGGAGGCAATGTAGTCGAAGAGGCTACAGACGCATACAGATGAGTTTAGTCCACCAAACAAGTACAAATACAGGCGAAAAATTCCAAGCCTAGTTAGGTAGGCATCGCAAGAAAGAAATGAGGATAGTGGGGAATAATGTAGATGAAAGGAAACGGAAAGAATGTGTGAGGGCACGAAGCCTCGAACATTCAATGTTGGGTTAGGACGCAGGTAGGTCGAGGACGAGAGATGACGTTGTAGTGCAGCAGGAAAACGAATCAGGGTACTTCGGTATTACCAGGTAAGCTAAGTATAGCTCTCGAGCCGGTGGCTGGGGTCTTCAATTACAGTATTTGTCCTATTTCCGCCCCCAATCGATACGGTACAGTACAAGCTGACAACGGACCCCAGAATGCCCTCTTCCAATAAGGCAACTCAACTCTCTAGCTGTAGGCGAAGCTATTTTTAAGCCTGCTAGGTTTCATTGAATGTGTATTCTCCGTCTTCAAACCGAGGACCCAGAACCTAGACTCAGAGCCTCATCAACATACATAGGGACCATCGACGATATCTCATTCTCAGCTAGAGCCTATACAAGTAGGCAGCTAGATACCCTACAAATGTGTCCTCTCTCTATTCCGCATCTTTTCATATCTGCGCCCAGCTATTAGGATACAAATTATTCTGACGCTCGTGATCCGTGGCATTGAGCGTAGCGCGAGGCGCTTCGCTCTCGTTGTCGTCTTCATGGTGTTCGTGTTGATTCTGATTATGATTCTGATTTCGCTGGTCGTGCTCTTGCTCCTGGTAGTCGCTGACGCCAACACTCATGTTCGTGTCGCTCATGTTGGTGTCAATGTTATTGCTGATATCGGTATCCCCACGACCTTGGATCGACATCTGCGTGCCCAGGTGGCCAGGCGTCAGCGTCGGCGGGTGAATGCGCGCGTCGAGAGCAGTGGATCTGGTGCTCATGGATGACTGCGACTGTGATTGTGGCATCATCATGCTATTGGTTGGTGTCGTGACCACGGGCCTGGGACCAGGTCTAGTAGGTCCGTGTCCTTGTCCTACAAGTTGCGGCATAGGCGAGTCCAGCTCAGCATAATCGTGTTGGTGTTGCCGTGGCTGTGGCGAAACTGGGGAAGGCGTTGCCCCGGTGTTGTTATTCGCATACATAGGCTGAGCGTGTGGATTGTACATAGGATTACTGCTTTGGTCGTGATTTTGATACGAGCTCGCCGCGCAGTGAGCTAGAGGCCAGGCTTCGTGGTTACTATGGGCTTGACCTGCTGAAATTTGGATCATGTAAGTAAGTCGACGGACGATGAGACAGGGCGGTCATTTCCATCCTCTGATTCAATACACTTGATACATCTAATAATACCAGTCCGGGGTGCCATGCATCCCTTAAAGACCGAGATTATTTGGAAAGAACGAATCGTAGGACTTACCCCCAGAGTCGGCGAACGCGTCCCTTCCGAGCGCCGTTCCAGTGAGAGAAGGGGACCGATTCCTCTTCGACATTGTTCCGTTGCCATCGGGACTACCACCGCGGAGCGAGGACATACGCTTCGAGAGACGGCGTCGGCGGACGAGCCAGAACAACAGCGCCAATAGTGCCAAGCCACCCACGGCGCTACCAGCAGCTATACCAGTAATAGCATTCGGGCGGAGACTACCAGTGTTTTGCGCGCCATTGATGGGAGTAGCAGAAGGACTGGCAGTGGGAGCAGGAGTAGAAGTAGTAGTAATTGAATCAGTGGCGCCAACTGTGCTAGTTGAGGTCTCGATGGTGTTGTCCGCGGTTGTGAAAGTAGAAATGACTGAGCTGTCGGATGAAGTGCTGCTGCTGCTCTCCAATGACGAATCTGACGACGACGATGAGGTGGTAACCGACTTGGTTATAGTCCTCGTCGTGAACGTTGTTGATTTATGAGTCGTGATGACTCGAGTGGACGTAGCCGATACAGTCGCCGTGCTCGTGTCCGGGCCCTCATCGCCATGAATGTCTTCACCACCATTGGCACTACCTTTTGCGGCCAAGCAAGGAGAGTTGTAGTCGAGGAAATCGCATGGGTCCGCTGCGCAACATCCCTTGAAGTCATCACAGCTGTAGTATGATTCAGGGAAGGGGCAGGCGACCACAACTTCCAAATCCCCCGTCACAGGAGGGGTTCGCCACGCCTTCATCATCTTGTCTCTCGTACTTAATAAGAGAGCCTAAAAAGCTCAGAGACGAGACGGCGGGAAGGGAAGAGAATATGGAAGCATGTAGGTAGTCAACGTCCCAGCGAACCTAACAGTCCAAGAACCGCGTCGTAAGACAAGACAGATGCGATTGTAACTATTGTGATGCGAAGTAAAATTAGCAGTGAGAATAATTGTTGAGTTCTCGTCTTCTGCGGCCTGACTTGACGTAGACTTTGCACTGGAGACTGAATGCGAGTGAAACCTCGAAGATTCAACAGTATAAACTTTCAGGCGCAACGCAAGGGGAAAAGTGATATGAGAGCAGAAAGTTTAAATCAACAATAAGAAAAGAAGAAAAGAAATTTCCCGCGGTACCTCGTGTAGAAAGCCCCGGGTTGTATGGACAAGTGTCGCGCGAAAGGGTATACGAGTAGAGATGAACGGGTTGCACAGAATGAGGAGTTGGCCGATTTCCCTTGCTTAATGCTCTGCCAGATTACCTACCTCATCTAATGCTGTGAGCCGAGTGCAGCCAGCGAGCAAGTGGGTAGGTAGGAAAAAGCGAGGTGAGGACGTGCGTGATGTGATGGGTCTGTATGATAAATAGAACAGAAATAGAAACTGCACCACATACCAAGGGCAGTACGGGTACGCAGGGAGGTAGGTATTAGCACAGACACAAACCACACTGGTACACAATCTTCGGGATGAATCATTCTTTTTTAGCAAAGACTTCAGTTTATCTATCTACTTAATAGGCACCTTGCCTACCTATTAGCTATGTACTTCAGTAGGTTAGGTAGAGACCTCGATAAGGAGAAGCAGTCAGACATTCCATCCACGAACCTATCGTATTGTACCTATCATTGTACTTGAGAGCAATGGACAATAGCCAAGGCAGTGGGTAGGTAGTAGGCAGTAGGCTAGGTAAATAGCAAAAAGGAATAAACACCAAATATCGAAAACATACAAGGCGTTACCAGGCATTTATACATAATCTAAGATACAGCAGGCAACCACACGAACTTCATGCCAGGAGGGCACCTATGGGTCACCCCATACGTAGATAGACCACGAACTTGATTTCGGGATCGGAAGACACCACCAAAAGAAGATCACACCTAGCACCCCTGGCATAGCATAGCATAGCCACGTGCTTCATTAGAGTAGGTAAACTTTGGCTACCTACCTATTCCTAGATCCTACAATAACATTGATCGATAGGTGGGTAAGATAAATAGCACAGGAGAAGGAAAGGGAAGCGTTTGTGTTTGCTCACTCACACGCCACTATGCGGGTACTACAATACCAGTCTACCACTGATTGATTCGTCATAGCCACAGTCTACAGGGGAAAACGAGTCGGTAGGGAATATTTTTATTTTTATTTTTATTTTTATTTTTTAATGAATAGGTAACTAACTTGGGAGGGTTTGTGTCTAGTTTGCTTTATATACACAGGATATCCAACTCGGTTGCTTTGCAACAAGGCGGTGGTAGTGCAACCGTACCTACATATTCAAGCATTATATATATATTCATCACATCGTCCTCTTCGTCTCAGGAGAGGTTAGTGCTTAGCTCAATGGTCCCAAGTTTGTTGTCCCTGAGGGCTATTGAACATAGCTGGATAGCACATGTTGAAGATCATCTATGGAGTCGATGGCTTCGTAAGGGTGCGCAAGGACCGCATCGGACTCGAGACTGGGAAGCCGTCAACACATAAAGGAATGGCCAGTCACGGCATTTACCAGGTGCCTACATTGTACACCTATTTTGGATGTTGTGAGATATGTACTCCTTAAGCCTTACTTAACATTCAAAAAATGCACATGCCGGCATATAATTTTCAGTAAAAGGCGTCTTCCGCAGGCTTCGAAATGGATATAAACAGGCGTTTTAGCACCCGTGCGCCGAGATTTCATTGAATCGCAAACCTATGAACCCAACTTCTCTAATAACAACTTCGAACCCATATTTCCTATAGGTTTCTCCTTGGATCCGGCCTTCTTTCCTTTCTTTGCTGACTTTTCATCCTCCCCACTGGTCTTGGTAGCTTCTCGCGTACTCTTCTGCTCTGGTGTTTCCTCAGTTGCCGCCTTTTGCAGTTGTTTCTTGTGCTTCTTCAAAGTCTTCCTTAGTTCATCTACATGTGAGAAATCCTCGGCCTCGAGGAGATTGAGCACGACAAAAGAACTGGGCCCCGTAGCCCATGAGAGGATATGCTCCTTGATGACCGGATACAAGATATCGGCAAAGTGGAGCGGCGGATCACATGGTATCACTTTGCGAGCCGACTTGTCAAAATGACCACCTGAAATGAGCGTCTTAAACATACGACCACCGTGAGGGATCTTAGAAATGTGAGGCAGGGCAGGGACAGCTGCGATAGACAACTCTTCACTATTCTCTTCAGGCTGTGCGTCTGGATCTCCTCCGGCGGTGGATGCTACGGCTTCCAGTGCTGCCGATTTATCCCCGACGCAGGAAAGAAGGGCTTCAGTGATCAGCTGGCACCCAAATGAGGTGGCCACTAAGTCTTCCGGCGATGAGGCTATAGAAGCTAACAACGGAGGCGATAGAGCTGCCACCAGTTCTTTCCGGCGAATTTCCGGGTCCTTTTTGCTCGTCGTTTTCCGGTTCTCCCAGATCTGCTCTAGTAATTCCAAGTCGCTGGCATGGCTCGCGTCGAAGAGGCTCTTGCTTGCTCCTCCGAGCAGGTAGCGTATTGTTAATTTGGCATTAGGGTCGTTGGCTAGAGTAAGGATATTGGAGCTATCGTTTGGCTCCGCCTTGCCCAGCAACTCGGATATGACGGATTTCGAAGTCAGGACGGTATCATCAATCGTGTCATAAGCGGTAAGTATGATAAGATGGCCGTGAGGATCAGTTGACATGAGTTGAAATGTGTCTTTGTAAGTTCTCAAGATCTGTTTTCGGTCCTTGGCTGTTCCGTGAGCAAGAAGCAAGCATACGAGCCGAGCTCCAAATTTCGTGAAACCCATGTTCTTGAGAAGGTCACCGTTTTCATCTTCCTTGATCATTTCCATGTATTCCCTGGCCTCTTCAGAACCAAGCTTCACGTTGGTATAGTACTGGTACATAGCGTCGTGGAGCATGGTGAAACCCGTCATCTTCTTCTGGATTAGCTGGTTGGTCATGTCTAGGAGATATCTCATGATGGGCGCTCGTTTGCTTGGTTCCTTCTCTAGGATTTCTGAAAGTTCAGCCGTCGGCGTAGCATCCTTGTTTTCATTTTTGCCACCAAATAGGAAGGTATCCGGCCCATACCACTCCCTCAGTAAGATGGCTTTTTGCTCCTTGGACGCGACGCCTCGATATATATCATCAAGAATCCACGAGGCCTCCGGGTGGTTGATCATCTTTCGCACACGGCCATAAAACTCTGGTACAATCAGGTCGCGAACTTCTTTATCCCCTTCGACAATGAGCTTGCCTATCAGGAACTTGGCATATCTGCTTTCTGCGAGTGTTGGGTAGGTGCCTTGGAGCTCTTTGGCGATCATCTTCCGCCGCTCGGGTGTTGAATACTTGATGGCCGTTTGGACAACGCGAACCGCATCATGTTTAAGCACGAAGTCCTTCATGCGTCCGGTTGTAATGGCGAATAGCTCCTCGACAAGCTTGTCCCTCTCATCCTTGGGGACATGGGACTTCCGGCGCAGTCTCTCCCAGAGTTTCTTGGCTCTTTGTAATTCGTCTGCTAGAGGCTTGCCCGCCTTTCGCTCTTGCGCAAGCTGCTTCTGTTTTATATGGGACTCTCGTGAATTTTGGCCTTGATGCTGTCAGTGGAGACCGATAGAAAGGATCCCGTGGAAGCGCATTTACCTTTTTCGAAGACCTTTGAAGCCTGGCCATTTTTATTATCGGTTCGAGCTTGTTTTTTCTCATTCTTCTGGGATTTTCCTCCATTCAATTGAGCGCCACCCTCGTCATCTTGGTCAGAGAATTCGCCGTTCTCGTTATCGTCGCTTATACTATCCTCTTCGTCTTCTGCAGGAGGCGGCGGGCGCTTTTCGAATTTCGGCTTCTTGCTGGACGAATCCTTGCTGCGACTAGGAAGCTTTCTCTTGTTTCCGGAATCGGGTTTGGGCGCCATGGTCGCTGATTGTGTTTGAATGAATGGATCGAGGCGCATCAAGTACGACCGAAATGGACGAGGACTAGTATCGGGGACGGGCTGGAAATTTCCTGGCAGAATAAAAAATAATGGGCTTAGAATTTAGGCGGTGAAGTATCTGGGCATGCTGGGCTCTGCCCAGGGTGCTAAGAGACTTTTAACCCCACTATCGATAGTACTAATACGTACTATAGCCTGTGGGTGCTATGGATAGACATTGAATGGTGATTGCAGGGACGGCAGTATATCCCCGCGCTATGTACGTGCTAAGGATCGAGGACTGCATCTAGTCGAGGTACGCCCATCGACAAAATTGTAGAACAAACTTGAGAGTCTACCCTGGGTGCTGCGTCGGGTTCCAGCTGCTAATTTGTGTATTTCAAAAGCTCCTACAAAATGGGCAAAGAAGAGCAGGTAGAAGAACGCGAGGTTCTTGACTCCATATTTCCCGAAGAAATCCAAGGTTCGTCTTTGTACCCCGCCATACGCGACAACTGTGATTGAAATTACATTGACAAGTCCCCTCCCGCCACAGATATCTCAGAGACAGAATACCGCATCACTATAAAGCTCAATCCCCCCGAGGACAATAACAATGACGGAGAGGCCGCCGACGAGCCGCCGACGCTGATTCTGCACGTGCGGTATCCGGACGACTATCCGGACGTGGCGCCCATATTAGACATCTCGGCGCCCGCGAATGCGCCGTCGCACCCGCTCTTCTCCGTTTCGGCCGACAAGGAGCACCTGCGCAAGGGACTCGAAGACACGGTCCAGGAGAACCTGGGGATGGCTATGGTCTTCACGCTCGTGACGACGCTGACCGAGCTCGCCGAGCAACTCATGACCGAGCGCAAGGAGGCGGTCGAGCGCGAGAGGGAAGAGGTCCTACTCGCCGCCGAGAGGGAGGAGAACAAGAAGTTCCACGGCACGCCCGTCACGCCGGAGACTTTCCTCAAGTGGCGCGAGGGCTTCCTGCGCGAGATGGAGGAGAAGCGGCAGAGAGAGGAAGAGGAACGGCTCGCCGAGCTCAAGAAGGCCAAGATCAAGGAGCCCCCGAAGCTCACGGGTAAGCAGATCTGGGAGCGCGGTCTTGCCGGTGGGGTTGAGGAGGAAGATGATGATGCCGCTCCCGCGGAGCAGGTGGAAAAGCTCAAGATCGCGGCATAGTGGGCCGATGGAAGAAGAGATGTGTGTATAGGAGGGATAGAGACGTTGCCATTCAAAAAGAGAAGCATGGCGAGCTGTTTAGCATTTGCACGGAGTTTTGGCGCATTGGAAAACAACACATGAAAAGGGGACTCGTCATCATATATCTTGAAAGCGCTCTAAGAACGTCTATCTACCTTTCCCAACAATGGAATGAAACTGCCTATTTTAGACTCCAAACTCCGATGTCATGCCAGAATGATTCAAATGCCCTGATTTGTGGTATCTTCATCTCGTCTAACTCGTCGTTGCGCTGCTACGGACGAAAACGTCCTATCCCTGCATCTCCTGGTCGCTCTCATCGTCTTCCCAGTCGTCGCCGTCGTCATCATCCCCTTCCTCCCCAGCTGGTGCCTCCCCAAGTTCTTTTGCAATTGCGCCAAGGAGTTCTTTGGCGTGCTCCCCTAACCGCTCGTCTTCGTACTCTTGTAGCTTGTAGAGGTGAAGGCACTGGTTTAGCCACACGCGACTAGAGATCCACGATGCCTTAAAATCATCTTCGGCCTTGTTCTCCTTCTGCTTCTCGCCCATAACGTATAGGCCCCAGCCGCCCAGATACCACACCTCCACGCTCTGATCATCCTCACCGACAAGTCTTTCGAGTACTTCAATAGCCTCTTGTTCCATGTCAACCTCCATTAATAGCCTAGCAAGAGCGACTCGACTAGGGAAGTCCGGTACGGCCGGGTCTTCAGGGGCCAAGTCTTTCCATAGTTCGAGACTCCGAGTTAATGCCGCCCTGGCGTCATCGAATCTGGACTGCGAGATGCGGACGTTGGCCAAGGTCTGCCAGGTCTCAGCAAAGTCGGGGGCGATCATGGTAGCTTCGGTAGTGAGTGCCTCGCAGCGCTGCTCGGCATCCTCTTCCCACGACAGATCCGTCATATAGACCTCAGAGACGGAGCACAGCGTCATAGCCAGCTTCTTCCGCAGCTCGCCGAGCACCAGTTTCTGCTCGTCGCTAGTCGTGCCCTTACTCTTGCCCTGCGCGTCTTCGAGAGTCTGGATCTGCCCCTTCAGCGCCGCGGCACCCTTCTCAAACCAGTGCACACTGTCCTTGCCACCTTCCTCGCTCAGCTGCGCCAGCGTCAGGAACTTCTCTGGCCCGCCACCCACGCTCTCGTCCTTGGCGCCATCCTGGTCGATCTCAACGGCGCGCAGGAGGTAGGCTCGCGCCGTGTCGAAGTCGCCGAGCTCGAGGTTGATGGGTCCGAGGAGGTTCAGCGCAGAGAGCGCGTCGTCACTGCCGGGAGATGATTGTTCGAGGGCCTCCTCGGCGAGCGTGGCGGCGTCTTGCACATTGCCCGCTTGTAGCTGGAATTCAGCGGCCTTGACGAGAACTTGAGGGGCCACGGGTTTGTTGGAGCCGCCTCCTCCAGCGGCTGCGGCGGCGCGGGAAATGGCGCCCTTGCCCGACTTTTTCGACTTCTTCTCCGGGCGCCGAGGTGCCATGGCAACTAGACTCGAGTCGCAAAACGTTCACTCGGTATTTGTTGGTTTGGCCAGACTACTTTGGGAGGTGGGCTTTGCTGAGTTCGGAGTAGGTATACTATATAGCATAGAAAAATTATTATCGATAAGAAATGCCATTGACCTCGCAAGGTTCAAGATCAGGGTCGTGGGGTTGTGGGGTTGTTGCTACTGGCGGGGTATGTTGAACTCGAGTTACGTTGAAGTTATGCTGTAGATACAGCAGCAGCGTAAAGTTTAAACCACTCGCTTATGTTACAACTTATACAAACTTCCCTCATTGTTAGCAGTAGTGAAGGTTTGAACCATTCCAATGTCCCCTAGATGGCCGACGAAAGGCAGGTATTTAGTTACGGTTGTATCTTTATTAGGTAAACCAAAGATGTACATTGCGTTGGACCAAAGATTGTAAAGCAGCCCGGTACAAGATAATTTTTGTGCTCACAAATACTATTTTCCTCGATAACTTAAGTCTATGTGGTATATATGCATGTATGCATATTCATAGTCTGTCTATTACTACAAGTTTTGAACATGTTTCCATATCTTGTCTAGGAAAGCAGTTGGTTCAGTTTGACTAACTTGTTTCTTCTTCGAGTTGGGTGAATCACACCCATACGAACACCCTTTGAAACAAGTGGTACACCCCTTTGGCAGATGGTATTCCCGGATTTGCTCATGTATTTCGAACTTCTGCGTCCTCATCTCATGCTTTATCTCCCTGCACCGTGTCAAGTGGTATATTTCCTTGGTGATGTAAAGCAGCAGGAGCCAGAACGCGATACCGTGACCGCCGGGCGTGTTGTAGTACTTGTCGTGCTTTGGGTGTTTCGGGTCGCTGAAGATGTCGATGTACGCGTGCACCATCTCGTGCACTACCGTGCCAAAGTACCTTCGGAACTCCTGGTTAGGCTCACCATGGTTCCACCGCAGCCACATGCGTAGGCTGTCCTCACCCGGGTAGTACGCGCCGTAGCTGTCGTGCCTAGCCGATCTATCGTAAACCTTCAGTTTAACGAGCCGTTCTAAGTTGCCGGCTTTGTCCCTGACTGCCCGGCTCGGCAGACTGAAGAAGAAGAACGAGCTGACACCGTTGAATATGGTAAGAATCATTTGCCTCAGACTACGGTTGTCGAGTCCATCCGTGCCCTCTGCTGTGTACCTCTGGATCATATCGGTGAATTGTTTGATTCGCTTCTCCGTCGGCGGCTCGGTCGCTGCCCGCGAGGCGACTTCCACCAGCCTGGATATTCTCCTCACATCGCGGGGTTGGCTAGGCGGCCTCGTTATTTTCCTTTTTTCCTCGTCTGAGCATCGGTGCGTGTCAGCTTTGTACTTTAAGTACTTAATCAGGGCTCCCGGGTCGGTAGACATACTTGCCTGTAGTCGTTTTCTCAGGTACTAATTCGGCAACTTGTGGCTAAGTCGGAGGTATGAGGGTTGGTATGAGAGATTGGTGTAAAAATATGAGAAGCCGCGCCGAACAGAACCATTCCATAGTATATTTATACCTACGAAACCCATAACACTATATATGTATCAATTACATTTTCCTTGCTTTACAAAACCCGCTTATCGTTTCGACACCCGTGTTCACTTACAGCGGTTGTGATCCGGGAACTCATTGCATGTTCACAGAACAAAGATATTGTTAAGGTCTACTGCTTGTCATGTACTAGTTACTGGCTTACTAGGAACCCGACTGTTGCGACATTCGAGCTGTGAACGTATAGTCTTGCCTGTAGCATACTTGGCTCAAATAAACGCCTCAAAGAACTAGCCGTGTTCATATCCGGCAAGATATTGATCATAGAAAGTGTAGAACACAACTTGGTATGTCCACTGGTGTCGTCGAAGAAGCCCTACGCACAGGAAATAATGTAACATGTTTATAGGCTGCGTTTAACAGCCACTCCTAAAGTGCGTCAAGTGCCACTGTCGAAGCCACAGCCCATTATGCATGAAGTAATTCGCGGCGTAGTGATATGTTTGACTTACCTAGTTTATAGACACCTATACAGTCCTGGAGGCAAGTATGTGGGGTTTGAAGTGGCTAACGACATTGCATGCTGATATGCAAAGGCCTGCTCTGCTCCATGACCACCCACAAAGATCTCAGCCTATGTAGGCAAGCATTTAGACAAATATGATTAACATATCTCATCCCTAGTGGAGCCATAACGGGATAGAATAAGGAGGAAAATACCACATACTCATTCAGTTTGCGATATAGTAGTTCTCGTAGGGTTAATCCAGTCCGGGAAGATAATATTATACCTGGATTACGAGCAGCTCACGACAAGCGTGAAACGCTCAACTTGCATTATGCCTTCTACCAGTCCAACTAATATCATATAGAGATCCATTTACATCTATGCATTATCATTACATCCCACGAATCCAACCTTATCCGCTGCCGTGGTTCTTTTCTGTCTCATCAGAGTAGTAGAGTAGAACGAACGCCGAAGATGACAATATACTGTCCGAAAAGGGGCAAGCGATCGCTCTATTGTCATGAATGCCCCAACCGATGCAAAACCCGTACGCCGCGAAAAACATGCATTAGAAACAAGAAAAGAAAGGGAAGGCATCTCTTAATAGACGAGTCCTCTATTGCGCCTCCTCGTCATGAGTCGATTGGGATGATTTGGGACGCTCCACAGGGCCTAATTCGGCCCCTTGGCCGCTCTGTGCTCGCTTACGGCCGGGGATGAATCGCGACATGCCTTGCCCAGGTGCATGCGACTCCTGGGGTTCGGAAAACTTGGCAAAGAAGCTCTTTCTCTTTGATTGCTGGGTTTGTTTTTGATCGTCGTTCAATCCGACATCTTCAAAGTCTTCCTCTGCCGTAGGCGGCTCCCGGTCATAGAAACGATCCCGAACGGATGATCTAGGGGTTCTAGCATATCTTGCAGAGTCGAGGCTCTGCCGGGGTGGGTCATGCACGATGACTGGCGATTTTGCGCAAATATCCTGTCAGAGTTATCAGTTAGCGGCACGAGGAATTAATAGTAGTAATCAGATTAAAGACAGCATGTAGAAGGTCCAACGTACAAATGAACGGCGGTAGGAGTCGAAGGACTCGCGAGAGATAGAAAAGTGTTCAATATCTCCAATGCTGCTGCGGGTATCCACAGACGTACGGGAGTTTGGTGCCCGCCTCGGCCAAAGGCCTTTTTCATCCGTTGGTGAAGGCTGGATGCCCAATAGTTAGCAACACCGACGTCTCAGCAATACAAGACGGAACGCCGCTTACGGGTAGGTAGACACCGCTGTCGTTGACAACTGTCGAGAACAATCAGCATTACTTGTTTTTGCTTTCCGCTATGGGGTATTGCATTGTGGGCGATAGATGTTGGTGGGGGTGGCTTACCACTCATCTTGTAGTCGCCAGTGTCACGGCTCTTGGTGGTGCGAATGCTCCATGAGGACGATGCCCTCGAGCCAACCGTGTCTACTCTCTCAAAACCGCTCGAGTCTTTCGGGGCGAGCGTTGCAGGCCGGCCGTTCTCGTCGTTGACGGCGACGGCGTCGGTGCTGATGGCTAAGAAAGGTCGCTTGGCGAAGGGGTTGCGAATCGGCATGGTCGGATCTCCGGGCGGGGTTGTTTAAGCAGGTAAGATAGGGAGGTATAGATAGAGAGGGCGTAGCAATGCGATCCGAGTCTAACGGCAAAACTCCAATTGATCTATGTCTCTAAGCAGTATCAATTCTTCCGCGATATTAAGGGTCTAATTTGAAGTGTTGTATGAGAAGTATAGTAAGGAAGAAATAGACTGTTAGAAACAAAGGACGGGAAGAGACAATGGCATCGCTGTATGTAAGTGCCGGGGTGCGGCGGGCGGAAGTAAGACCCTGGGAAAGAACTGCATTTTCTCAGTTGAATCTTTCAAGGCTTTCACTTTCCAGTCGTTTTCCCTTGCCGGGGTCTAGTCTACATAGTAGGTATCCAGGGTACACACTTTAGGTAAGTGGTGCCCAGGAGTCGGTGGGTACAACCCAGTTTTGTCTCCTAAAGGTACATCCAAGTCACTCTTTAGGAAAAAGCTGGTAGCAACGGCGCCGCATTTGCCGGTGGCTCTCTTTGACAACGGGACTCCTTGTAGGGTTCACCAATCGTACTCGGATCGGCGGCAACTTAGTTTGTAGGTACAACACTGGCAGTCAGTACCTACCCTCTGCCTACATGCACACGTACGATGTGTATGTATCTCTTAAGGGCAATCATCTACATACAGCATCCAGGTTAAGGTATATCAGTTTTTGGCGCCGCCCATTGATGTACAAATATACTATGTAGGGTGACGATCTGGGGCTAACGGTCACGTTTAGCGGGTTTAACAAATCATGGTCAGACCTTGGCTGACAAACCCGTTTGGTACACCAAAAGGATTGGATCGGATGCTCGGGGCCTGGCAATCGCCGCGGTACATGTAGCCGACATATGCAGGAGGTCATCTTGTGTTGTTTGTATGTAAGTACATAGGTCGACCCCCCCGTTCTTACTTTACAAATACTCCCTTGTTTACTATAAGTCCCCTTATATACCGGTTATCTTGTCCCAGCCGAGTTTATCTTGTACAGATCTAAATATTGCCTCAGAAAATAGGCAGCGTATATGACTCGGAGTAGTGTTTTACGTAGATAACTAAAAGTCAGTCGCTTAGTACATAGTACCTAGGTAGTTCCCTGAAAGTCTTGGCTTTGCTCTCTCACGTCACTTTTGCAAGGAAGACAATCCATTTACCCACGTTACACAGGGATGTGCTGATGCACATACCGCTGCACTTACCCAGTAGTAGTCGAGTAATGAGGCTATCGACGTTGGACGCAGATAATACGGTACCTACCTACGTGTGTTTCTAGCCCAAGTCTTTTCCTTAAAGATGCGGCATCGTTTGGTGTAGATACCTCGGTTTGGCATCGGGCATGGTTGGTCCGGGGCTAAGCCAACGCTGCAACTGTTCAAAGTTAATACCCTATCCCTTCTCTATCCCTCCCTTTCTCGAGTCGTTGCGAATTACACGCAATGAAATGCTGCATGGGTTATGTAAGTAACCCGTGCTGGTCCGGATTACTACTACTGGTATCTATACATGTAGTGGTACCCTGGTGTGTCTTGGTAAGGTAAAATCTGGGTAGGTTACGGTAGGTACTGGTTGGATGCAAACTTGAAGGATGCAACGAGGAAGGCAGTTAGTTGTGTATTGATCGACCAACCTCTGCAACAAATCTCGCCACTTCAATCCCACACCAATCCAACTTCAACTTTTGGTGGTGTTGTTTTCAAGTTGAGCACAGTTCTGCTAAACAGGGCAGCAATCTTCACGTGAGAATCTCACGGTAGTGGTACCGCTAGCAGGTAGGTAATACCGCATCGCCTCATTGGTATTAGAACAGATATGGACATACTTACACATAAGACGGGAAGAGAAGATCACTGAGACACTGCCACTTCCTAGGCGCATCAAACCATCCGTATTCCCACGTGCGGGACCTGTTTTGAAATAAACACCAAGAAACCTTAAGGGTTTGGTATCCTACATAGGTACCTGAAGTGGGACCGGGTTCTGATCGGGAACCCCAGGTTGCCTGGCCTAGTAATCCAAATCCTCCCGTGGGGACAAATCTTTTGTATGGCCCAAAATGGCTTCCAGGGTGAGGGTGATTGGTTCGATGTAGTGTGATCAACTTGCCACTCGCATACTACAGTACTTGAAATATCCCTTACGAATTGTACTGGTATGTACCAATCTTTGTAAAGTAAGTACCTCACCTAACTTTATAAACAACAGTCCTGGTGTTAAAGACGGTTTGTGTTTATTGCATATTCGTTTTTTGTTTCAATTATTTTCAACTGGCTAACCTGGATGCCTCCGATCATTACTTCTTTTGCGATCATTTGGGCAACCGTTGTGATCATAACCCGTAACCGCCTGCCGATAGCTGCAATGACATTCAAAAACTGTGACTGAATATTATAGACCTCGGCTCTATCCTTCCCTCAAAGCTGAACCCAGCAAAGCAGTTCACCCCTAAGCAACATAAGAGTTTGGGCTCTCAAGGTCCCCCAGAGTCGAAGGGGCGCGGTGAAAGAACCAAGCCAGACAGACAGCTCTGACAGAGTTGTCCTGAGTGAGTCCTGAGTTAGTTTGCAGTTGTTGTTCTTATCAATTGAACACGACCGTTTTGCTCCCGTTGAGGAAGACTCTCTTCTCGCTCCACCACTTAACAGCCGCCGCTAATACCTGGCTTTCCATGTTGCTACCTTCTTCGACCAGTTGCTTAGGGCTCATGGCGTGGTTCACCCGAGTAACCCCCTGCTCGATGATTGGGCCTTCGTCGAGGTCGGCTGTGACGAAATGCGCCGTCGCACCGATGATCTTCACACCGCGATCGAAGGCCTGGTGGTAGGGCTTTGCGCCCTTGAAAGACGGCAAAAAGCTGTGGTGGATGTTGATGATCTTGCCGCTCATCGCCTCGCACAGGCCGGGGCTGAGGACCTGCATATATCTTGCCAGCACCACCAGCTCGATATTATTATTCTTAATGAGGTCCAAAATATGCTTCTCCTGCTCGAGCTTCGTGTCCTTGGTTACGGGCAGATGGTGGAACTCGATACCATAGCTCTCCGCCAGAGCGCGGTAGTCCGGATGGTTTGACACGATCAGAGGAATCTCAATGCCGAGCTGACCGGTCTTGGCTCTAAATAGGAGATCATTCAGACAATGTCCGATTTTAGATACCATGATCAAAACCTTCGGCTTTTGGCTCGCGGGCCTCAGCTCATAATAGTCCATCTGGAGCTCTTCCGACAGTTTCGTTAATTGCTCTTTAAGACTATCTGTAGAAGCAGGATGGCCGAAGTGTACTCTCATGAAGAATTTCTGGGACGTGTTGTCAGAGAACTGCTGGAGATCCAGAATATTCAGGCCTTGCTTGGCCATGACTCCCGTAACGGCGTGGACGATGCCAGGCTTGTCGGGGCACGACAGAGTAAGAATATGATCATCGGTGGCAGACATCTTGTCGGTTGGGCTATAAGATGGGGAGTGCACTGTCAACAGAACAGCCCGAACCTCAAAGCAACAGCCAGAAAAGCTTTACTATTTATGATGTGACGATGAAGCTATCTGGCCTTAAAAATATGACGGTCGTTAATAGAGTGTTCTAGCCTACATCGGCCGCCATTCGACTTTTGGATTAGTGCATGAGTCAGAGACAATTTTTCCCCCGTTATGCTAGTATTGAGTTGTGCGGCGATATTAGAAGACTTTCGTTCATGTCTTGAATTCTTACACATGGAGTTTCTCACTATGTATGTAAGCTCAATTACATCCATACCTACTGGGCCTGTTCCCTCACGGGATTAAAGTGCGTAGACAGATCTAGTTATGCTCTCGCCCTTGTTAGATTATTGGAAGATGATGAAATGACTTAACCGTGGGCTCAATGGGTCGCTATAAAGGTAAGTACTTCTGTACAGAGCTGTATGCTCCAAGATTATATGACGAATCGAGACGACCAAAATAGAAACGTGGGTGTTGATAGTCTTAGCGAGTGGTAGTGGGCAGGTACCTGCTGGGCGGGTTGTGCGGACCCGTGAAAGCGTTGATGCATGTTGGCTGCGTAACCTCGCACTACAGACTGGGCTCCAGCACAGTTCTGATAGATTTTTGATAAAATTTGCATGCCAGGGAAATATCCATGGACACAATATCTTATAATTTATATTGGCGTTGCGCGGTCTGGTCAGTCGGAACGGCAATTGTGTGTTCCAGTTTCTTCAGGTGGGGGTAAGAGAACGGGCGAGATGGGCCAAGATGGCTGTTCGGACAGCGTAAGCAATTGGGGGAGCAGGCTTTACCGGGCCGGCCACGACCTACTCCATTCAGCCGGTAAAAAGGTAGGTACGAACTGAGGGTCGCAACAGCCACGCAGCGGCTCACTGTCGCATTTCTTTCTCCTCCAAGCATTGTAAGCACGTATTTATGTGCACTTCTTAATTTCGTGCCCGGGCCAAGACTTTGAAGTCCGAAGAGGAAGAGAGAGAGAAAAAACCTTCTCTTTCCCCATCCCTATGTAGAACGCGACCGGTGATTTGCCCAATTCGCAAATACCTATCACAGCATTTTGTCAAAGACGTACCTTCGTATCTCGGAAACAAACGAGAAACATAGAGAAGAGATCGCCGTGGCGTGCATGAGCGTGGCTTGCGGTAAGGAAAACCTTAAGAGATGCAGGATTCAGAGAAGAAAGAGCGTTCTACGAATCTTACAATAGGTTCGGTATGGTTGAAGCGACTGATCTATTTCTAGGAGCAGCCGGGGCTTGCCACCCAGCGGCGAGCTGCAGACGCTCGTGTTCTTTTATTTTGTGCCTTTTTAGTGTCCTTTGTGTGTCTTTTTATCATCTTTTTTGTCCATGGGATGCTGGCAGTGTAACACTGAGGTTGCACCACACTGGGCAGGAATGGCTCCGTCTTTGCTTGGCACTTGGGTTGTTTTACCGCTCGTTGCGATCAGCGAATCCGATTTATTGACCCGGTTAACTGTAGCCAAGTGTCTAGAACCAGAAGAGCGAACAAGGTACCATAGCGACCGATTTGGCCTTCCTGTTGAGTTGTCATAGGGGCGAAGCTGTGCTGGCGGTATTGGCGACGGCTGGCTAGGTTTGTTGGAGTAAGGTATGTAGTCCGTTTTGCTGGGCCATCCATTCGAGCGAAGGGATCGTCTGACTCCATGCAGTCGATCATAAGGGCCTTTATCGATCGGTCTACAGCGGTACTAAGAAACGAATCAGCAAATATGTCTTGAATATCTCGTCATATATTCTGCTGTTAACCGTTGTTTTTGTCCCAAGTCGCCGGGGGATCTCCACAGGAGAATGGCTTTGCTTTTGTTTTGTTTGCCAAGAGAGGAGAGGGGGCGAGTGTCAGTAGGTAGTAGGACCGTTGTTTTATTCCATTTTTTCATCCCATGCTTGTTGTTTGCTTCGCATGGCTTTCTTCAGCTCGGCCCTAAGGGGGATTCATTATGTAGGATGTTCAGGAACGTGACGTACCTTTCCGGCTATATCCACCGTACATTGTAACCCACGAGCAATTCTAGATCTTGATCAGGCGCTCCTTGGCAATTAATATATTCACTTGCAGCTCAGGCACACAGTATAAATCGGCAGGGCCATCTGTTGGGGGTTGGCACATATACCCAGGTCCCGATCCAGAGAACAAAGAAAACATGGCTCCCCATGCAGTTTGTCCGATGTGATATGCTGTATATATGACCAGGCCGCAGACCATCCCGCCCCATTGTGTGTCCTTGGGCAACCATTGTCGCGCCAACAGAGGTTATATGTAGGGAATCTATCCCCGAGGACCTGATCGATGCCAGGCGATCGCCGTTCGTTTCTCAGCTTCCCGCCTTGCTTCGGCTAGCCGTTGCACCACTGTCCCAGCTAGTGTTGTCAAGCCCTCTTGTAGTCTACTGGAGGCAAGGGGGGACTGGATCCAGTGTATTGTGTATCTCGAAGCTCGTATTGGAACGAGGCTGTCCAGTCTTCGACTCACGCGTTGTATCCTACCTCCAGATCCGGAATACAATACGACACAAGCAAGTACTTAAGTGCCAGCGCTTAACGAGAGGCTGTGGTTGCTGCCCGACTGAGGAAAAAGAAATATATATCCTAAACAGTCACGGTTTCGATCTTGGCCGTGACTTCTTCGCCCTAGGGGCTGGTTGATCTATTCTACAACAACAGTCCCCGTCCCTTCTCTGATAATCGGTTTCGGATATAGAAATTCGCACTCTCTTCAATACCTTAGGTACCTACCTGCCTAGCTGCTTCTTAGGAACTCTATCTACCTATTCGAGGTTAAGGCCCTCACACTCTTTTGCGAACCTCGGACGAAGCCGAGTCGATATTACCATAATACGGCATACATTCGTTCCTTGGGTTGGATAAAATCCGGCATCAGCTACCAAGCATCTCAACCATGGCGGGGGTCAAGTTTTTCACAAACTGGGAGTTATGGGAACAATTAACTTTTGTAAGTCCCCTTTCTATAAAATTTCCCTCCCCGGGGCCCAATGTTGCAGCGATCGCGATTAGCTACTGACAGGTGTCAAGGTGTTGGCGGGGAGCATCGTGTTGGTGTTTTTTATAGGGTGGATCAAGCTATGGTGGGCGCAGAGAATATTAGCGAAACATGCTCTGCTCGACGAAGAGAAACGAACACGACAGATGGAACTGCGCAAGAGCGGCCTTCCCGCCGGAAGACGAGTAGACATCCCCTTTGGCGTGCGCGCCATTCAGAGCGGCGTGGAAGTAGAAGGAATATGGATCTCCCGCCCGGTCACCCCGCTGGAGGTGCGCAGCTCCAGCAAAGCCTCCTCGACAACGTTAGAAATCGTCGGAGAACCGAGATCCGGAGATAAAGGGAAGGGCGTATTGGGGAAGCCGACCGCTACCGTTACCGAAGTTGAACCCACGCCGAAACCGAGCCCACGTCCAAGTCCGACAAGTAGCACCTTCGACCAAAGTATCCAACTTGAAATGGGCGGGACGCCGACCTTGGGGCCTCAAACGACATATCTGCAGCCGTTCCCTTCACAACGTCCCTTGAACGATAATAATAACCCTAATAACGTCTATGTAAATCGGTACTTCAACCCAACAACAAAACCCAGAGGCACCGCCTTAGGGCCCTTCATCGAGACATACGTTCCCACGTCATCATCCTCGAGTATAAACTCCATGTCGTCGAGAGCTAGGCCGGTAATAATGGATCGGGAATCCGATGTGTCCGACGACGGTCTCGGCTTTTCGCATCTGCGGTATCAAATTGAAGGTCACGGTCAGGGTCGCGGCAGCGGTGTGAGGCCTGCTGCGCCCGTCGCGACATACTACCGGAGCCCCTTTGACGAATCCGAAACACCTCCCTCATTGACCATGCCATCATCTGCGGCCCAAAGCCAGGGCAGCAGCAGGTATTGCTCGCGAGTCCGCGCAGAGACGAGGGGAAACGCCTTCGATAGCAGCCCGGAAAGCGATAACACCAGAACGCCGATGAGTCCGTCCAACGCCAACATTCCATCGGCATCGGCATCAACTCCTTCCCGGTCATCGCTCGCGTCCACGCGGCCGACTCCCGTCCGCACGTACACTACCGCCGACATTCGCGAAAACACGCAGGCAAGGAGAGTGAATGCCGGTTTTGAGGTATTACCTGCGGGGACGTTTGGGCACTCAAATGATGATGGCAGGTTGTCAAATGAGAGTACGCCCGGCATTGCAAGATGACATAGGGTACCTAGACAATCAACGACACACTGAGACGTACAAAAGAAAATCAAATAAAAACAAGAAAAGGAAAGGGGGCTGCCGGCGGTGGTTAGGTGACTATGTGTCTAGGAAAGGCGGCGTGTCGAGAAAAACCGAACAGTCGTCATAACGACTCCAACTTGTCTAGGTCAGCCACTAGTACACGACGGCTACCTCCCAACCTATGACCTAAACCAACACCTGAAGCACTGAACACCGTCTGGGAGCCGGAGGGGAATGGCATGACATGGTATGTAAATAGAGGATCTGAGAAACGATGGAAAGGCGTAAATAACTTCTGGAAATTGCATTTTGCTTGCAAGAGAATGACGGAAAGGGTTTATGGTCTTTTGAAACCCGTATTAATGCTTAGATGATAACGGAATGACAAGGGAGAGAAAAGGGGATAGACAGTGTGCAACTGTTCCACTATGTGTTTCTTGTGTGCTTGTGTGCTTGTATGCTTGTGTGTGTGTGTGTGTGTGTGTGTGTGTGTGTGCGCGTTATGTGTATTGATCTCATGCCGTGATACCTAGGTTGAAGTAGGAAGTAGGTAGATTATGTGCTTATGTCATGCTGCCATAAGTGTTGAGCTTGTTACTCGCACTTGTCGAGTGGATGATGCTGTAATCCACACACCATGAAGGGAAATGATGTCTAACCGAGTTGGCTTCCCTGTTACTTGAAGATCTGCGACAACACCAAAACTAGATCTTGACCAGGTTGGTTATACATCGTCACTATTAATACAATTGGCCAACTGTTGGTATGGACAAATTATTCGTGCCGGTAAAACATAGCACAACTACTATCTATTATCGATCTCTCTCTTATTCGGTTCTCACTGATCATGGATGAAGAAAAATGGATACCCATGCTCGTCTCATTCGTAATAGCGACTCTCTAAACCAGTGGAGCTATGAGTCTAGGATGCACATGCAACAATATTCTACACGATATGTCGAAAAGCTATGCATGTAGCATCAATCAAAGCCATCAATAACGCCTGCCATGCAAAACTGCTTGTACATTAATATGCTGTATCATACTCATCACATTACCTGCACGCCATGCCCATATAGTAGTAGCTTATCGTAGCTACCAAGAAAGCAAAAAAAGGATGGGGTAGAAAGTTGGGTTGAGGCTCACTGATGCCCGTACTAGTCTTTCTCCGTGTCTTTCGGAGCAGGATCGCCAATACCGTCTTCCATAATGGCGAAGAGGCAATCACTTTCGGGAAGACATGGGCTATCGTAGATCTTGGCAATACGAGTCTCTCCACGACCCTTTTTAAGGCTGATTCTCGTCGTGCTAGCGTGGGCAATGATGTTACCGCCAATAGGCTTCTTGGGGTCCGGATTGAACATTGAGCTGGGACCGCCGTCGACCTGAGCCACGACTTGGTTGGTTATAACCACGGCAATTCCGAACTCATCGGCTAGCCTCTGCAGGCTGCGCATGAACTTGGCGAGATGGGTCTGTCTCGAAGACAGCTCTCCTCGGCCTAAAAAGTCGGTTCGGTAGAGGGATGTAGCGCTGTCAACAATGAGCAGGGAGAATCTTGTCTCGCACATCATGACGGCGGCCTGGCTCAGGAGTTGGAGTTGGTGGTCGGAATTGTAAGCGCGCGCATAGGCAACATTGTCCAGGACCTCTTCGCCGTTTAAGCCATAGCGGTTGGCGACAGCCAGTAGGCGTACGGGACGAAAGGTACCTTCCGTGTCAATGTAGAGACACTTGCCTTCCCCGCCCCCCATGTCGAAAGGCAGCTGGCAAGTCACGGCAAGGGTGTGGCAGATCTGACTCTTTCCTGTCCGGAACTCGCCGAAGAGCTCTGTCACTGAACCGGTCTCGATACCACCAGCCAACATTGTATCCAGATTCTTGGAGCCCGTTGTGATGGAGATGAGCTCACTTCTCCGCAGATGCATCTCGGTCGCTGTGGTAAAGCCCAGAGGGACAATTTTCGAAGCTATACAAAGTCAGCAGCTATAAATAGGGTATCGGGTAGGCACATTGGGTGGGTAGAGTAGACGGCTACCTTCGGCAAGTATTTTGGCAGCTTTCTGCTCCGATATGCCCTTGACCTGCTCAAGTACACGCTGTGGTGCGTAAGCAACAGATTCGACGGTTTGAAATCCACCGTCCATCAACAGTTGACAATCACGCTTTGTTAGACCAGCAAGCCCCTACATGTATGGATTTTAGCACAAGTTCTGTTCGTGAAGACAACGGGCAAGCAATATGCTCACCTCTAATGCGGTGACGGGAGTTGGGGCACCGGGACCTGTGGCCCCATTCTCATCGCCGTTCATTTCCTCTTCATATTCTTCTGACATGGTGGGCAAAGTTGATTAAAGTCTCCGGTACTGGATGGATTTGGGGCTCCAGATAATCACAATTACGGTCACAGTTAGAAGGATAATACAGCAGGAGGAGGATTTGGAGTAGAGAAATCAGCAGCAGTGCGCTGTTGTGCTTTGCGAGAGAGTCGGTGAATAGAATGGGATGGTTGAGGTTGCTTGGGTATCAATGTACAATAATCTGTGCTGGAACGCGTCGACGCGATAGAAGTGGCAAGTGTTAGATAGTAGGGGACAACAAATCTACATGCAACTAACCTAAATGGTACCATAAGCAATCGCGGAAGCACGTGACTAGTCCATTAATGAGATTTCTTCTGTAACCTATAGCGTTGACAATACTGCTATCAGTTGGCAATGCGGTCCTCTCACCTGCCAAGGCGGATAGAAGAAGCTCCAGCCCTCTCCCTTGCAAGTTTAGGTAGGTACATGTTAGGTACTGCTGTACAGCTATTGACAAGCTCTAATAAGCGCGTCCTAGATAGCGTACTCACCTGTATGGGTGCTGGGTTGGATCTTTGATACAACAATACTTACTTGGACTTCCTTAACCCAACAATCGCGTGGTTGCTCCGAGAACCAACGCAACGCACACATATTCTGATCCTCTACAGCCCTTAACTGGGTGTTGATGGACCCAGAATGGCGACTCGCGAACCACCAACCTTTTTCAAAGAGACGAAGCTAAATTTTGAGCCATCTTCTCCATCCTTCGTCGTCGATGTAAAGCTTGCTTCACCCAAAACCCGGCGCCAGGGCAACGGCCCTGCTCGGACGAGCATTGATGGCAATGCGCTTCGGTTGGGAAATCGTGCTAGCGCATCGGCCGTATACCATCGGAAGCACCACCATTATCCCAAGAGCTTTCTTTGGAGAGTAGTAGAAGATAACCACGTCCTGAGCCTTCGAACCGTCGATGTCTGCAAACCAGAGAAAGCTTCCGATACCACCCTCATAATAAACTTCCACTTCACCCATGCGATACTACCTGCCTGTGTCGCGCTCTCCGACCCTCCAGATCACGATGCGCTCACCGTCTTCGTTCTTGATGAGGCGGGTCAGCTGTATACTCTGTTCCTACGACCCGATTCTTTTCGCAAACGATCTTTCGTCGAGGCTGGGCTGGGAGACGTGTGCAAAGTGTTCGCCCTTAGTGCATTGAGCTCCAATTTCAAGATCCCATATAGGCTCGTAGCAGTCAATAGCGATCGACTCATGCTGACGCTCACTGATGGGGGGCATCTGCGTCTTGATAGAAACACGGCTATTGGAGGTTAGTAATCCTCTTTATCGCATGTACAGGACAATGCTGACTTCCCACTAGCATCTCAAGTCCCTTGGAGAGAAACATTCTACAATGCAAAAGGATGGGTGCAGGGTATTAGAGGGTTACTCGGCAGTAGAGCCGATCACGACACCACTGCGGCAGCGGCAGCGGTCGAGACGGACTTTGGTTCAAATAATGCATCTTTTCTGCTTACAGTCTGTCTTGATCATCGCCTTCGTATCTGGAATATTAATAATGGCCAGATACTTGCGGCCGTGGACTTGTTGAATGCCCCCAGAGACCCAAATGAGACTGGGAAATGGCGGCTCGATTCAACGCAAAGCAACTTGATCCGCATCGTAGGGCAGACTGAGGGAAAGCGGCTCTGTGTGACTTACTCACCTATTGGCTCCGGAGAGTTCAAGTTTTGGAAACTCGACTCGGATGATGAAAACTCAGTCGACATCAGGGATGCCTATCCGGACGTGCATTTCATTCCGATACCACCCCTCGGGTCAGACGTCTGGACCCTGGCCGATTTCTGTGTCACAGAACGAGAAGGCAATCGTGGACTTCAAATTTGGGTATTATGGAAGAATAACATCGCGTATCGCGTCCAGGAATTGAGTCTCTTGCTTGATGAACTTCCGGACGTTTGGCAAAATAGCTGGCGATCCGTCTTCCACACCACAACGATTCCGTCGGCCCCTATTTCTGGGCCTTCTGATTCTGTAGATGCCAGCGAGAGATGGCTTAAACTTATCCTCTCTCCTGGAAGGTTTCCCCAATCGACATTAGAAGCAGCGTTAAGCGCATACGAACGAGCAACCGGAGAAGTGGAGGGCAAAGCCCCTATTGGGTCTAAGCAGAACATAGCAGAATCGATATGTTATGCTATTGCTTCAACCTCGTCCTTGCACAAGACTCGATCCGGCGCACTGGATTATGAGAAGTTCCGTAGCGAGAGCGAGGCCCAGTGGCGGAAATTCTATCGGATCTTAGTCGAAATAGACAAACCAAGAGGCGAGGCGCTCTCTCTATCATACGAACCAAGGTCAGAAATGCCGTGGGTTGTATGTGCTGATAGTATGTCAGCTATTAGGGAGGCCAGCACGCTGGAGCAGATATGGCACAATCCACTAGCTCGGCATGCCCAGTTAAGCGATTTATCATCATTGATATTAACTGGCCAGAACTTTGTTGAAGGGTTCTCGGACGGGATGGTGCAGATTTGCCAGTCAGTTCTTCGTGCAGAGCTCTTTGAAGAGACATCCAAAACGGACCAAGAGCGTATCCAGTTCTTCTCGGACAAGGCAGGGTTTTGGCGCCAAATATCGGACGAAGATTGCGCTCAAGTAACCGATATCTTGGGCCCCAACTTCAACATTGTCACCTCAGACGTCTACCACCGCGTGCTTGCAGCTTGCAATGAGACCTGGAGTCTTAGCCACGCAGCCGATCATCCTCTAACCGAACTTGGACGCAAGATAATTGTGAAGGCAGCTGAAGACATCGCAGATCTTCAATGGGACGTCTGCTTTAGTCAACTTATCCTGCTTGTTCACATGGAATTCGAGTTCGATCGTCCCGAGGACGCGCTTCACAACAGGGTTGATATTGGTGCGGTATATAGGGGTCTTCTTCAAAGATTGGGCAGGCTGGAACTAGTTCGTTGGTTAGCCAGTGTTCTACTGCCGACACCTTTCTCTAAGGCAGAGAGGTCTGCTTCCATGCCCGGCCCATCCCCTGCCCCATCTAAACGTGCCAACGAGGAATACAAGCTGAACACGGTTCTGGAAGAATGTGTAGGACACCTCCTTGGTATCCCAAATGTTGGACCAAACCATTTGTTCTCGATACCTTCTGCCATCACTAGGATCGTCACCAATCTTTGCGCACCGGATAGCGACATTGAGCTGCATCCTCATTATATCCAGTGCGCATTACTAGTCCGTAATAGACCAGACCTGGCATTTGAATTGGGTCCTTTCTCTTCCCGAAGCCCCTTCTCTGTTTATATCCAGGGACGGGTTGCTCTCGCTCTTCATGACTACTCTACTGCTGCTAACTACTTTAAGCAGGCAGCTTATGGCATGAGTAAGTATTGCCCTGGCAAGCCATGGTAATGAATACTAACACGCGATATAGGCCTAGCACAAGCCCATCCCGGGAGACACAGCAGTGGGTTGCTCGATGATAATGAGTGGAACTTGTTATTTAACGGCATGCCATGTTACTATGCACATATCGTTGCACTCTATGAAAGATACAAAGCCTATGCTTTCGTGGTGGACTTCGCGCGTCTATCCCTGCAGTTCATCAATAAGAAAACGAATGAGGCAGATGTGGTACGGAAAGAGATGCACGGTCGCCTATTCAGCGCAGCCACGGCTATTTCACATTTTGAATTGGCTCACTCGACTCTCGTAGCCATGAAAGACCGCGCGCTGCAACATTCATGCATACGCACTTTGATTCAGAAGATGTGCGATAACCTCCACAATGCTGAGTTAGTGGCGCTGTCTTTCCCTGGCCTCCAGAACGTCGTGGACGATATCCTGGCGCAGAAATGCCAACAAACACTAGACGTCGTAACCGGCGTCCCATACCACCAAATTCTCTACTCGTGGCGTATTAAGCGAAACGATTATCGAGGCGCCGCGACTATCCTGCTCGATCGCATCCAAAAGCTCAGACAAATGGGTGAGGGAGACCAGTTCACCAGTGAGGATGCGCTTGATACCATCATCACGCGGCAATACCTGATGTTGATCAACGTGCTGAGCTGCGTCGACCAGAAACAGGCCTGGATTACTACAGAGGAGCTTCCTCCAGCGCCCGCTGCAAAGGGGGTCCCTGTAACTGGGAAGCGCAAGATTGTCACGCTCGCCGATATCCGAAAAGAGTACCAGGACGAGCTTGATCGCATTGCGGCCATACAAAATAACCAATTTGGTTTTACGGCGGATGATGAAATGGAGATCCTGTAGCCGTTACATAATAATGTAGGACAGGAAGTCCGTAATGTACAACAACACGGGGGAAGTTGTGCTGGACGAAAAAAAAATGATACCTTGAGATAGCACTAAAATTAGGTTACGGCGATAGGGAGGTTATTGAAATTCCAGAAACAGCATTTCTCATGTTTTTGATCCGCTCCTCTACAACCAGTAACGCCATACGGCCATGCTTTCTGCAGAAATCCCTAGGTCGCTAATAGATATGTACAAATAGGTCAATTATGTTAGTGTGTCCCGTCAACGATACAAAATGATGTTTGATTTTTTATGCTGCTGCAGGTAATGGCATTGGTTTAGTCCCTTCCGGAACAGCATTAACCCCCTGTGGTGGTTCAAGGCCCGCAGCATCAGGGGATTGTCTGTACAGTACAATCTCGGACTGCTTAAAGTACCGTCTGGCGTCCTCATCTATCAGCACCAGACTTAAATAGTACCGAGTCGAGAATTTTTTGTTCACATCGCGGAATGTTGGGGTCAGATCGAAGCCGCCGAGGAAGAGTCGAATCGGGATTGTCTCGCCACGAGAGGGGGACCCATCCATTATCTGTGCCGTGACGATTGATTAGCACACCATATGTATACAGAAACGAGCGCAACTAAGCCACCAGGGGCAGGAGCATAGCAACTGGGACTCGACTCACCTCGAAGCGAACCAATGTCTCGCTCTCATTGTATTGGTTGGGCGTTGCGCCCGTCGTCTCCCTCCGGATGATACTCAACTCCATGTGTTTGATCTTGAGGCGGACGAGGAGGAAGTAGATGCGGCCGACGATGACATCCTTGAGATGGTACTTGCTCTTGCTGTACTCGAACTCGATGTGCAGGCAGTCCTCGATACCGACATCCATCTTGATGCTGCTGTTCATTTCGGGCGGGATGCGGTAGCTGTACACCCACATGTCCTTCTCGCGGATGACGTCGGCCATGCGCCGCGCGACAGTCACGCGCACGAAGTACCGCAGCTTCACGTTGATCCCGTTGTACGACTCGTACGCCTTCTCCACGTTCTTGAAGTTGAAGTCGAAGGTCTGTGGGTGTTGCAGCTCACCCGGCGCCGCGAGCTCCTGGTTTAGACATAAGAATTCGTAATGGTTGCCTCGGTCGAAGAACATCTCTATAGAAAGAGTTAGCATACGTCAGCTTCCGCGAGGCCCAGTCCAGAGGAGAGGAATCGCCTAGTTCCGCTATTGCTGATACGGATTTACTTGTCGCACTAACCTATCGTGCCAATAAATTGGACTTTGATACCCATATGTTCTAGTTTCTTGGAGTCTTTGGGTCGAATCGTTGCTTGTCCTGTATAGTATTGGTAGCATTAGCGATGCTGCCTGGATATTCAAGAGATTATCTATGCGTATAGCTGGAATAGTGTAGACCCAGACGAACCTCTTACACTCTCCCCATCCATATATAAGGGCGCCTTCTCGCGCCTGTTCTTATCGGTCTTTATGTCGACCATCTGTCTCGAATCGGCGTCATTGAGGACGATGTCGATGTCGACCGGGGTCGAGAAGAAGTACGACATATCGGCGGCAGTTTAGAGATCGATCAGTAATTAACTACAGGAAACGATGCCGAAATTGGGCTGCTGAGCCCAAGCTTGCGGTAGTGCTGCTATTGACACAATTTCATGCGCAGTTTCTGGAGATTCAGAGTGATAGATATCTTGATAAAGGGAAGGTCGGCAGGTACGCAGGCAACTGGTGCCAATGAAGCTAAAGGGAGGTATGTATGTATGTATATCCAGGATGGGTTAGATTAGTGATTACATAAGTTAGTTGCAGGCAGGAGCTGAGAAGATCGCCTGGACGTTGGTAGGTACATAGGTGGCGGGGAATATCAAATCACTTCGAGTTCCTGACCTGTTTGAAGAAGGCAATACATGATTGTGGCCCTCACTTCTGGTACAAGCAAACATATGTAATCCAAGTAGAGATAGAACATATAGCTATGTACATGATTGCTTGCTCAGAGGTGCAGCCATGCATACAACAGTATGCCTACCTACCCACCTCGTATCATATCAAGTACAAGGACCCATACCTACCTACTTACCTAAAGCTCTTAGTAGGAATATGTGGCTTGAGCTATATGTTTTGTGGCAGTGATTGTGGCGTTCTTTGGTGGTTGGTCAAAGTCTCATCAATAGCCAAGAACTTTGGATAGAGGGTTTCGTCAGATGTGGACCTCCTCACTGCTGGCCCCACTTAGTCAACACAATCCCACTTGTCGGTGGCCAAGTTTTTCCCGTTCCCTAGTGCTTGATGAACCCTAAAAGTGAGTGCGCAGGTGGTACGTGCGAGAGGTACCTGGGTACTTGCAATTTAGCGACTACACAGGAATTTCCCACCCTAGACGAAATTCTTCGACACTGGTGAACCCGACAAAAGTTCAACAGCTAATCGTCGCATCGTCAATTCTTCAGGTACGCATTGCTGGGTTTTCTGAACTCTTTACAATATAACTCAGTCTTTTTGGGATTTATCTATGGGCTTGCTCCCTCAAGCCTCTTAATTTGCGATCTCTCCTAACGAATTGTCTTCCAGGCCGACTCCGCCCTCAATTTTCCCCCCACCTGAAGAACTTTCGTCAAGATGCGGTACATTCACAGTCAGGAGACCCTGGAGATTCCTGAGGGAGGTACGTGACCGATATTGGACTTTCCTCATCGTTTATAAGAGATTGGAATCGAAAGGGGTGGGGGAGGCTGGAGGTAATAGAGCAGAAGGAGAAGAGACGGTTTGGGCGCGGATACGAGAACTTCAGAACACAGAACGCATACGAGCTTCTACTAACACGATGAACGAACAGTCAAGGTTGCCATCAAGTCTAGAAAGGTTACCGTCGAGGGTCCTAGAGGTACGATATCGATCAATTATCCACAACGAATCCGATCCGATCGCGCAATCTAACGGTAGAAACATAGGCACATTGTCCAAGGACCTGAGCCATTTGGCTGTCAACTTCTCCCACCCCCAGAAGAACGTGATCGGTATCGAGATTCACCACGGCTCAAGAAAGAATGTCGCCACTCTCCGAACCGTCCGCACCCTTATTAACAACTTGATTGTTGGTGTCACCAAAGGCTTCAAGTACAAGATGCGCTACGTCTACGCCCATTTTCCCATCAACGTCAACCTGGAAAAGAACAACGAGACCGGTCTGTGGGAGGTCGAGATCCGGTAGGTTGCCACGGCTAGTTCAATTAAAAATAATAAAGCCGAATTGTGCGATGGAAAGTGGACATTCTAACACGCCTTCTCTAGAAACTTCGTCGGAGAAAAGCTTGTCCGCAGAGTGGTTATGCAACCCGGTGTCGATGTCGAGGTCTCGAAGGCTCAGAAGGATGAGCTTCTCATCCTAGGTAACTCCCTGGAGGCCGTATCACAAAGCGCGGCCGATATCCAACAGATCTGCCGCGTTCGCAACAAGGATATCCGAAAGGTAAGGCGCTTTGGACTACGTGCTTATGCTTTGGGTTTATGATGGCTAACCTGTCTTATAGTTCTTGGACGGTATCTACGTCTCGGAGAAGTCTAACATCGTTGAGGACTTGTAAATGGCCAAATTGGGGGGTTTCTTTATTGCTTTCTGGGTCCCTTATCAGGAGTCGCCGGGGTTCATCTGCATGTGACGTAGCGGAAATAGCTACGAAAATGGAACCAAAATACTGAATGAAACGGAATTTCGACAAACAAAAGAAACTTGGTACGCCCATCGCATGGCATTGACAGCTCCGCGACCACGAGAAAATGAGATTCGAGATTTGGGCTGGATTACCGGGTATAATGAACAGGCCAGGATAACGCACGAGCGTTCGAGCCTTTTCCGGACTCTAGACCCGACCGACTATCCTCCGTACATGTCAAATGATGATTCCTGAGCAATATCTTCCCGCGGCTTTTGACGTTGCACCTGTTGTGTTTCTCTGTCGCTTTTGCTGTATTATTGCGTTGCTCGCTGTAGTGGAATCTCAAGTAGTTTTCTCAAGTTGCTAACTGCATGTTAATTTTGCGTCAGTTGGCTGGCGACATTATCTGCTGCTGAACTAACGAGAACTGACGGAAACTTGATTTAATCACTGATGCGAGGACGAAATTGGAGGGGTAGGCTTCATCACAGTATCTGGAACAATTTCGGCTTATTTATTAGAGATATTCCTCTCCCCTCATTAGGACGGTCGACGTTCTCTGATTAACAAAGGTAGAGATTAGGAAAGGCTATTGTGCGGTCACCCATAAGATAATCGATCAAACAACAAGCATCATGTTCACATAAAGACGATTATAAATGACAAGACAAGGATGAGCAGGGGAGAAATCAAGCAGCAGCGAACAACGCCGCCGAGTCTCAATTGATTGATTGATGAGTTTCTATGTACGTCGTCTCTTTTCTGTTTCTCTCAGCCCCGAAACATGGGCTCATGGGCTTCGCTTCCCCTGCGAACTGTCGTGTTGTGTCGGTTCGGGAGAGGGAATTCATATCCATTCCACATAACATTATATTCATATCGTTAAAAAACGTGGTGTAATCTCATATACAGAACTGAAAAGCTCGGGTGGATAGATGGATAGATGACACGCCGTTTCTAGGGTATCATTTCCATAGAAAGTAGCCCGTCTGTCCCTCGTGATGGGTCGATCATCATACATTAGGCACAGGCACATGGGACATCGCTTATCTCTTGGTTGTGCGTAGGGGGTTGTGTGTGCCTCGTCTCATCTCTTCCGCAGTGTTATATTGCAATTGCAGGAGTAAACTTTAAGTCTCCTGACTGGGCATAACAAATATGGTGGTGGGGAAAGGCAAAGGCAATTGTGTTCGAGAGGTCCTCCCATCTTCCTTAAAACGCCGGGGGTGGTGCAATCAATTAATCAATATACTCTCTTTAGTCGGAAATATAAACAGGAGGTAGAATGGTGTAGTAGTAGTAGGGGTGGTGATGGTGTGGAGAGGGGGATGGATGGGCGGGATCTGCCGCCGTTGTCGTTATTATACTCTCGAAGGACGTGTCGAACCGCGCGTGCCTCTCGAGTATCTCGACCGTCTGGAGGCGCGCGACTGTCTCGACCGGCGCGTTCTCCGATCTGAACTGAAGCTACCTATAGAAAAAGTCAGTAAATCGCCCCCTTTCAATCGGAATTTATCTCGGGTGGGGATAAACTCACTAGGGCTAGTCGCAGTATAGGAATCGGAGTAATACGAACTGCTCCAGGAATGACTGGAGGGCTTGTGGCTGCCGCCCCGGCGCTTGTCGCTCCGTCTAAGACCGAGCAAGATCGCGAGGGCAGCACCAGCCGCGATCAACCAGCCGAAGCCGCCGCTCTTCTTCTTCTCCTTCCTAGAGGCCGCTGTCGAGGGCCGACCGCCGCCACCGCCGCCACCGCCGCCACCGAACCAGATACGATGCGCGGGTCGTGCGGCAGCAGCAGCCGAGGCGCTACCGTGTCGTGAATATCGCTCTTCGATGACCTCGATGCGCTCAGAGTTCCTCCTCTTCTTACCGCCGCCAATCAGGCCGACGAAGGCGTGCCAGAGACCCCGTGCAATGCAGCAGAAGCAGAGCAGCAACAGCAGGACCACGCCGGCGATGGTGCCGACGACGATACCGGCGATGGCGCCTCCGCTTAGCGAGTTGTTCGTCGTAGACTCCTCGGCCGGGTTCGTGGTGGAAGGAGACTCCGTCGCACTCGCAAACGTTCCGGTAGGCTCCGACGTCAATGTTGCGGCCGGTCCACTGCTCGTGGGCCGGTACGGCGCCGAAAACTGCGTGGTGACATAGACGCCGGTAGTTGTCCACTCTGACCAAGTGCTGTAGCCCGGATTCGCCAGGCACTGGCCACTGTGGTCGCAATACTGCCAATTGGCGCAGCAGATGGGACCGCAGGCTATCTGACCAGAGCCCGGAGGCGGGATGCAGTCTTGACCATCAGCTCCGACACCGGCGGTAGTCGTCGGGACGTACCAGGAACTGATCGTGCTGGTGTATGTGTGCGTCTCCGTCCACGTGGTGGTGTAATCCCTACCGACAAGGACATGGCCCCTGGCGGTACAGCTTGGGACGCCAGCGGATGTATAGCATGCTTCGTCGGCGGAGCAGCATACTTCGTTGTCGGCACCACAGTATTCGGAGCATTCATCGGGCATGAGATAGCCAAAACCTAAGTCCCGAAGTGCATCGCGAGGGTACGGGACGGCATTTGTGAAAGTTGTGAGGCCGGCGAGGAGGAGGGTGAGAGCTCCATGTGAGGATTGAGGGGATCGCATCTTGTAAGTCGGGTTCCAGTTAAGTTGAGGTGGGTGGTTATTGCCGGCTCACTCGACCTTCTGCAAGTCGTGGCCCTTCCGCCCCAAGTTTCGTCGGTCTGATCCCAAGCAAAGAGTTAAAAGCAAAGTTGCACTCGTCAAGAGATAGTACGCATGCGCAGCTCTGGTTCCAGCTAGGTTTATATCCTGTTTTCGCCCGGTTAACTGGGAGCGCCTCCAATCGCTTGCTGTAGTGTACCAAATTCGGGGTTTGGGGTACGCTGTAAGTAACTCGGGTAGAAGGTAAGCAAGTGTACTGGTACTACTGCCGTAAATTCTGGAATAACCAAAGTCCCATTGACCTTGCAGAAAAATTCTGAGCAGAGTGAGAGAGATATGATAAGAGGGAAAATAATTAAAAGCGATGCGAGACCCTTAATGCATCCGTCGTCTTTTTACATGTCGTGCACTTGTCAAATTCCCAGCCTCTTTTTTCTCGAGTGACATGCGATTTAGCTGCAAAAAGCCGCGGGGTTGGTGTATTTTGTCACTGTGGAAGGGCAATGGGGTAAAAACAGAGGAGGTTGGTTGGGTGCTTACAGGGATGTACCCAACGCCCTGGTTGGCTAATGGTACGCTGTACCTGGCTACTGTATGTATGTCTAAATCGGCGCCTATGTCATAGAGAGAAAAAGTGAGAATCGGTCCCCTAAAGACAGATTTGAAGAGGGGAGGGGAAACTTGTCTTTGTAATTCGAGATTTCTCCCCTGAAATAGCCCAACTAGGTGGTAATAGGTCGTGTCAAGATCAGGTCAGGGCAAGCGTGTGTGCGTGCGTACGTGCGTGCATAAAATAATGAGCTCGTACTTTCTCAACAAACAGAACAGAACAGCCAGACGAAGCGTGAGGGTGTGGGTTGTATGTGATGAGTTGGCAGCGCAGCGCTTCGTACCGACACGCTGTACAGTCCCGGTACATATACGCTTGTGCCAGCTTGGGCAGGATGTTTACCTGACCCCTGAGGCGTTGCGGTGAGCAATTATCGATAGGCCCAAAATAACACTAGAAAAGTAGCAAGGATGAATCCAGCATAGTGGTGATTCGACAGGGATCGCTACTGAAATAAATTAAGGAACGCCCACGGGCCAAAGCGCCCACGGATTTGTTAGACATTGTCATGTCATTGGCATTGGAATTTACAACATACGCTGCCACACTTGGCACGTCCAGATCATGTATCTAGGTTAGGTATATAACCACCTACCTAGGTAGGTGGACATTGTTACAATATGAAGGGCAACATCCTTAGAATTACTCGTGTTATATATTTTGGCGCTATTGCGGTTCAATGGATCAGTAAGAGAGGTAAATATTTCCTTCCAGAAAGAAAGTGCAATTGAGATCGTGATGTAACGCTCTGAATCTGCTTACCTTTCTTTCCCTCACAACTGAAATGTAGCATTTGAATTCTTCTAGCGCAGGGAGCAACGACACGATAATGCCCGGATTGGGCATGAGCAAAGGCAGCCAAATTGGATATAATCATACGAACGCTGTAAATCTAGCCTATGCGCTGTTTCCTTCTGACCCAAACCTCTTGGTCTTGGAGGCCATCCTCTGCGGCCTCTGGCTTGGAATCGTCTATTACAGGCCGCAATTGGACCTCCCACTGCCGATGTTCGGAATTAACAACGGTTTCGCAACTTGTATAAAATGATCATTCATGGACTTATACAACAGTGCCAATGGCCACGTGGGAATTTCGGACATTACATACTCTCTGAAGCTGATAGTTGTTTCGGTCCGCTGTTCCCGTGAACAAATCGAAGGACCAGCCGTGCTTCGGGCAGCTGATGCCAGCGCTGAGCACCACGCCAAAATCCTCTATATCGAAAGGAGTCCCGTTGGCTAACGGATATGCCGAGTGAGGGCATTTCTACATTGGCAAACACTTATTTAGGATTGAGAAACTCACACGAGAGGAAAGTTGGTGTTGCTTTCTCACATTGTCAACGGCATGCACTTTGTCTTTATACCGAAACACTAGGACCTGGTCTCGTAAAACGACACCGTTATAAGAGGTCATCTCGTCTCCTTCGATTTGCTTGGCCTGCGTACTATCTGTTGAGGGAACTTGGAAAACTTTGCAGCCCGGGACGGAGTCTCCGTTATTAGAGGCGCGCGGCTCGCATAGCACAGCAGTACCCGATTCGGTGAGGTTCGGGAAGCTCGAGAGGAGGCCGGCAAAAAACCAGATATCACCTGTGCGAGCTGTCGTGGTATGCGGTGACATCGACATTGCCATTGCTCAGCATTGCTATTGCTCAGCATTGCTTTCTCTCTCGATCGGTTTGACGCTCTTGAGTTGTAGGTTACCGATGAGTGAGATACGGGAGTTCCTCTCTATGCAAGTGCCCCACCAAATGATAAAAGATAACACGCACGACCTACTAATCCCCTCTGGCAAGAGCGAACAATTAAGTTGAGGACATATTGAAATACGTACCAGATAACTTAAGCAACCTTGGAACGCAACATATTTTTCTTCTTTTATCGATATATAAGCAGTTGATCCCAAGTACCAAATAACTTCTTGGTTACCTAACGGTTAGTGGGTGTTGAAAAACACTACGGATTGTTGCTATTTTTTATCTTTTTATTTATGCTTCTAAGAAAGATGTAGGGATCCGACTATGGTGTATTAACGGATGACTAGAGGGAAACTATGAACTAACCTAGTCGATCTTGCAGAGGATGAGACAGCCTCTGAGATAAACAGCTGTGGAATATCCTCAACATAACACTTATTTAGCCTTCATTCGAGTATCGTGGCTGCTAAAGTTGAGAGCACTTAGTGCAATGACACATCTTGGATAGTCTCGGCGCTCGCTTTACAGAAAAGGGCTTCCCGCCTGCTTGTTATCCATATGTAACTCGCCGTACTTCCTCGACTACCTGCATGAGAAGGCATCACCAACTTTCAAGCCTCATGGTCCTGTCAGACCTTTCTCCACGCCATATATGTCAGAATGCTAGATTAAGTAGAAAGAAAAATCGCTCGCACGAATCTTGTATTGCCAACCATGGTCCCGTTTAGCTTAGCAAAACCATTAATTAGTAAATCACGCTATTCGACGGACTTTATAGCAAGAAGATTCCTGAGGATATGTTAGGGCCTTTGGAAGAGAAATGTGCGGGATTATCGTCTTGGTCAGTTGAGCACAGGCGTGACAGGATCGGCTGTAACCAAGCCTAATTTGAAATGCGCCACTTTATTAGCATGGACAGCCTACAGCTATGCATAGGTAAGGATGTCTGTAATAAGCTGCGCTTTGCAGGGTACCTACCTTACACCTATAGGGTAGGAGGGCAAGGCTTCGAGCTGCACAACCTATGTCATTGTTAATGTCGCCTGGGCAGTCAAAGCTTCTCCAAACCAAACACCTCCCCAATTTCACCTGCTCAGCTGATCCCGCAGGCATCGGCGAAAGCTCATGTCAATCGCATAACTAGAAATTTTCCTTTTTGGAACTCCGAGCATTTATCGTCATTTCATCGAACAGCAGCGTGCTCGGCGCAGGCAGCCTCCTTTCCAGTATCGTTTTCCTTGACCACAGTTCATCATGTCCCTCGACCCTCCCCCCTATCTTGCTTCGCTGCAAAACAATATCCGCCAACGACCCATCCCGTGGGATGGCGCAGTTAGGGCAGGCACGATAACAGACAGCCAACTAGCAAAGATCAGAGCGGTAGACAAAGTCCGAAAAGAGCAGCGAAAGCAGATCGTTGAGGGCGACTTGGATGGCTACCGGATACTGTTTGTCGGAGAACCAGGCAGCCCCGGCGTCCTCGAGTCCGCGAGCAGGCGCTCCGATGTCGTGCAGTACATCCTGGTTCTGCTAAGCGATCTCCTACAAGGTCCGTGAGCAGCAACAAACCACTTGCCTCTCCTTGCACATTCCGCACCTTTCCCGGTTGCACGTATTAACTTAAATGAGATTTAAAGGCGCTCCGGCTCTCGCGAAAGCATTGTACCAAGATTCCGATCCCTATCAGCATTTCGTACCACTGCTGGCGCATTCAAACAATCCCGAAGACCCTATTCCCTTACTCACATCTACTGTGCTGGCAGCACTTATGACCAACGCACAAGACGAATCTCCAGCCACAGAACGCTCTCTTCCCTTGATACTCAGCTACCTGTGTGGGCTTACAAAGAACTCGCACGACGCAGGCTTGCAAGATATCGCAGTCGTGCAGTATTCGTCCTTACTTTATAACAGGAAGAACAGACAGCTCTTCTGGAAACAACGAAGCGAGACCGTCACTCCTTTGATCGATATTCTACGGAAGGCTGCCGGGTATGGCGCTGATTCGTCTGCAAGCTTGTGGAGTGGGAACGCGACAACCTCTTCAAGAGGTAATGGCTTCGAAGGGCTAAGCGGCGGGATCGGCCTCCAGCTCCTCTATCATGTCCTTTTAGTCTTGTGGCAGTTGAGTTTCGAATCAGAGGATATTGGTGATGATATGAACGAGTAGGAAGCCTTTTAGCCGTATTCTTTTATCGGGCTAACCATGTGCTAGTGAATACGACATCGTCCTTCTCTATACCCAATTACTACGGCTATCGCCAAAGGAAAAGACTACCCGACTCATCCTATCGACGCTACATAATCTTCTTGATGCCAACCCCAGCACACTCCTCCCAACGGCGGTGCTTGCTAGGCTACCAGCCCTCCTTCAGAATGTCAACGGGCGTCACTTGACGGACCCGGACCTACAGGAGGATCTCGACAAGCTCAAGGAGATACTTGAGGAATACCAGAAAACCAAGACGACCTTCGATGAGTACGCAGCTGAAGTTCAGTCAGGACATCTGAGATGGTCACCACCTCATCGTCACCAAGTGTTCTGGGTGGAAAACGCACGCAAGATTCTCGAGCATGAAAACGGAGAAATCCCAAGAAAGCTGGCAGAGATCATGAAGAAGCCATGGGAGAACGATAAGGCCGTGCTAGCCATAGCCTGCAATGATATCGGTTGCTTAGTTAGAGAAGTCCCGGAGAAGAGGCACCAACTGGAGAAGCTCGGACTCAAGACTCGTATCATGGAGCTCATGCAAGATTCGGATGAGAATGTGCGATGGGAGAGTTTACGTGCACTGGGAGGTTGGCTAAAGTACAGCTTTGAAAACAACTAGGCAATGCAAGGCTTCGGTGATGCTGGGTAAGCCCGAAGTTACCTAGGTATATCATATATGGGAGCAAATCGTTGGATCAGTTAGCCGCCAGCGCACCACCCGGTGTGGAACGGCAATGGCGAAGGCTATTCACCCAAGAAACCTGACTTCCAGCTTTATGCGTTTGTGTTAGGAGGAAGAGCATTGATCTTCGGTGTGCAAGCGACACGCCGAAACTAGCTCCCTTTTACTTTGTGGCTCTCTTTCATGCATGATAGTCTCGGTGTCGTGGACTAAGAATACAACTAGAGTAATAGCTCCTTTGATGGGTATTTATTTTCAAAGATAGTTGACTCGGCGAATTGACCAATTACTAACACTTGTCCTCTCTTCGACAATAAATTAAACCTTGCAATCGTGTTATCGTCTCGAGCGCTTAAACTCGGTGACGAAGAACGGTGCTGGTAACCACGTATATACCCTACCTGTAGCTGTTAGGTAAACGTTTGCCGACATAGTAGTACCTAAGGCCAGAAGATACCTACACAGGTAGGGCAAGGTTCGGCCTATCAGTTTGCAGCGGCGGCTTGCAACGGCAGCGGGGGGATCCATCTCTATGGGGTAAAGGCTAGCGCAGGTGGTGGCCAACGTCCCCCACATAAATACCCCAAACTGCCCAAAGGATCCAGGTTCATAAGGGCTGGGGAAGCCAGAGGCGATACCGGCAGCTCGGCTTGTCTTCTGCTCCCCGTTTCATTGCAGCTTTACCTACAGCTGAATGCTACGTGTACAGGTTTGATTTAATTGCAACGACTGTCGTGGTTGGCTCGAGACCAAGAAGCGCTCCCACAAGACCCAGGGCTCTCTTCACCTTATCCTGATCCTCACACCGCGATAATGTATCGTCTTATAAGGACGAGCAGTCTCACCGCCAGGGTCAGCTGCACCACGACTCGCTTCTACTCATCTTCCTCTTTGTCTTCCTCCCTTCGCACCTGTTCTTCACCCTCAACCTCGAAAATGGCCTCCTCCACTACTGCGGCAAAGCGTCTAGCCGCTACAGCACAGCATGTACGCCCCATGAGTGCCCTAGCGTCGACTGCTACCAGTTATCCCACGACACACGAGAGAATTGCGCAGCCTGAGGACACGCCTTACTTCATAGACAACCAGTTTGTTCCTAGCAAAACAGAGAAATTCATCGATCTGCATGACCCAGCTACTAACAGCCTCGTTACACGCGTCCCACAAATGACTGATGCCGAGCTGGAAGCTGCCGTTCAGAGTGCCAAAAAGGCATTCCCGGCCTGGCGCAACACCAGTGTCATAGCTCGCCAACAGATCATGTTCAAGTTCGTCAACCTAATACGTGAGAACTGGGACCGTCTCGCAGCCAGCATCACGCTTGAACAAGGCAAGACATTTGCTGATGCTAAGGGTGATGTTTTGCGGGGTCTTCAGGTCGCCGAAGCGGCTTGTGGTGCTTCAGAATTCCTGAAGGGCGAGGTGCTTGAGGTGGCCAAAGATATGGAAACTCGGTCATACAAGGAGCCATTGGGCGTCGTTGCCGCCATCTGCCCCTTCAGTACGTGAACCAGTGCCTTTTGCCCACCTGTGCAACTGCTCTGCCTAGATTTAGTAGTATGACTAACCATCATACAGACTTCCCCGCAATGATCCCTCTCTGGTGTATCCCTATTGCGACGGTAACGGGCAACACACTCATCCTGAAGCCCTCCGAGCGTGACCCAGGCGCTGCCATGATCCTCGTCGAGTTGGCCAAGAAGGCTGGTTTCCCTGATGGCGTAGTGAATGTCATTCACGGCGCCCACCGGACAGTGGATTTCCTTCTAGACTCACCGGATATCAAGGCCATTAGCTTTGTAGGTGGCAACAAGGCGGGCGAGTACATCTTCAGTAGAGGGTCGGCAAACGGAAAGAGAGTGCAGGCCAATCTGGGCGCCAAGAACCATGCTGCTGTTCTACCTGACTGCAACAAGAACCATTTCCTCAACGCTGTTGTAGGGGCCGCTTTTGGCGCGGCCGGTCAGCGATGCATGGCTTTAAGCACACTGGTCATGGTTGGTGAGGCCAAGGAGTGGTTACCTGAGCTGGCAGAGCGTGCCAAGAAGCTCCAGGTCAACGGAGGTTTCGAAGAAAGCGCTGATCTTGGACCTGTTATCTCCCACCAGAGTAAACAGAGAATTGAATCCTTGATTGCGAGCGCCGAAAAGGAGGGCGCAACCATATTGTTAGATGGCCGCGGCTTCAAGCCCGAAAAGTATCCCAACGGCAATTGGGTCGCGCCTACAATAATCACCAACGTAACACCAGACATGACGTGCTACAAAGAAGAGATTTTCGGACCTGTATTGGTCTGTCTCAACGTAGATACGCTTGACGAGGCGATCGAATTGATCAACAAGAATGAATACGGCAATGGCACAGCCATCTTCACAAAATCAGGGGCTACGGCAGAGACGTTCAGGAGAAACATCGAAGCTGGACAAGTTGGTATTAACGTACCAATCCCAGTGCCGCTGCCCATGTTCTCATTCACGGGCAACAAGAAGAGTATTGCCGGTGGTGGCGCCAGCACCTTCTATGGCCGACCTGGTGTCAACTTCTACACGCAACAAAAGACTGTGACCACCATGTGGTCGAGCGCGGATGCCATCTCGAAAAAAGCAGATGTAGCAATGCCTACACACAGTTAAATTTGTTCAGTAGCTTGAGAACGAATTAAATGAATTGGTAACAATGCATGCATGGCTGGTTTGCGAAATTGTATAGAGCGGGTTTTGCATATTAGAGTCGAATTCATCAAGCTTCCGGGTCTGCTTAGAGATGCCGTCCTTGTACCGGTTTTCGTTCTTGGCACTGGGTCAATGGCTCCGGGTTTCGGGCGGCTGCTCAGCTAACGCATTATCAAATATGTATGATATGTAGTCGTAGGAGCAGTTTTAGATACCTATAATTCCCCACAAAGGCCGTGATGCCCCAAGCTCTACAACAACAACTATCTGGCCTCTGATATGAACCTGGACTCATCGCTTTCGGTCTCGGTAGCCGGCTTCGGGACTCGGCCGGGATTGCGATGAATAAAGTTTATATCCGGGCCGTTACGCTAAGTAATTGCTACGAGACGCTATCAAAGAAGAACAACCCCGCCGCTCACGCCCTACGAAAGTCATTATTATCAAGAGAATTAGTAGGGGGGCACCTATGAAATTAGTAGGGGGGCACCCATAGCCCGAATTCAACTAGTGCCGCCTGGCAGACAGGAAGTAGATCTAATACCTTTGGCCTACCAATATTACTAGCACTGTATATCAGCCTACTTGAAGTTACCTATCTTATACGCACACTTACACTTATGTTTGCACTACAATGGCCGCAACACTATTGAGGTATATTCCGCAAACGGACATAAGTTACTAAGGTTGCCTGCCTTCAAGTTGGTTACTGTTGCAAGCCATATATGCATTAATTACAGTGTGGCAGGTGCCTTCAACCGGGCTACTACTGTAACTATCTATAGTATAACAGGTTGCAAAAACAAGGGCGCAAGGCCTTAAGGGCAGGCTTTGCAAAAAGTAGGTTGTAGAAAAGGTAGGTACTAGGTAAGTTGGCCACGCACTTTGCGAGGCTGGCGGCAGCTGGAGTCAGGTGCTTTTAGGTAGAGGGTGCCCCCTACTAATTTTATGGGTGCCCCCCTACTAAATCTCATTATCAATAGAAACTACTTCGATGCCGTAAAGCCCCCCTCGGGTGGCGCCGTTTCCCCCCTCTCCCCTCCCTCCTTATTGCCGAGCTAAGTAACATCGTATGTAAAACATCCTACATCTTGTTCGCATTTTTCACCATGTGGGACTTTCCGTGATTCGGTTCCATGGATTTTAGGACAAAACGGCAGATATAGTATTTCCGTAGCTATATCTAAGGCAGGTACCTGCACGTATAAGCTTCCAAGTCAGGTACGTCACCTTGGTGATCTACCAATTAAGTACTTGGTGGAATATTTGACCCTTCCAACAAATACCATGGATTTGAAGGCAGTCCTCCTATCACTGGCGGCCCTGCCGCTCGTCAAGACGGAGACCGTGCTGGGCGTTTTCATCTTCTCCCGCCACGGTGACCGTACACCGAAGGCCCTCGCGCCCACGAACCTGACGTCCCTGGGCGCGGAGCAGGTATACGGTTCCGGGAGCTACTACCGCAGTCGCTACGTCGCTTCCAATGCCGCCTCTCCCATCCTGGGTCTGGACCGCGACGTCGCCGCCCTTGGCCAGCTCTCCGTGACGGCGCCCGTCGACAACGTCCTGCAGAGCTCGGCGCAGGCCTTCCTGCAGGGCCTCTATCCGCCCGTCGGCCGCCTCTCTACCCAGGAGCTCCGGAACGACACCTCTGTCACGGCGCCGCTGGGCGGTTACCAGTACGTACCCGTGAACATTGTGACGAGCGCCTCGACGGCGTCCAACGCCGAGAACAGTGCCTGGCTGCAGGGCAGCAGCGGGTGCAGCAATGCCGTCATCTCGTCTAACAACTATCTTTCGTCATCCGAATACGCTTCTACCTACGCAGAGAGCGAGGATTTTTACGCTAGTTTGCTACCCGTTATCGATGGCGTTTTCGATTCCGAGGCTGCAAACTTCAAGAACGCCTACGCTATTTTTGACTACGTCAACGTGGCCACGATCCACAACAAGAGCATACCGTCCTCGGACCTATTAACGGACAACACGCTGCGCCGACTGAATATGCTGGCAGATGTCCACGAGTGGAATCTCGCGTTTAACAGCTCCGACACTATCCGTGCCGTCGCGGGTGCGACATTGGCGGGACAGATCATGTCTGCTCTCAACGCCACCATCACTGGCAAGGGCAAGGTTCCTCTAATGAATATCCAATTCGGCGCCTATGGAGCCTTCTCCTCGTTCTTCGGTCTCGCGCAGCTGCCCGCTGTATCCGATGACTTTATGGACGTTGTCGACTACGCTTCCTCTATGGCTTTTGAGCTCGTCACCAATGCTTCAATCACCACCACCACCACCACCACTAACTACCCAAGCGCCGACGAAATCTCAGTACGCTTCCTCTTCGCCAACGGCTCGGCCAGCACTGCCTCTCCACCTACGGCTTACCCGCTCTTCGGGCAGTCTGACACCCTGCTCCCCTGGTCCCGCTTCGTGGACGAGATGGCCAGGTTCGCTATCCACGATACTGTCGACTGGTGCAAGGCTTGCGGGAACAGCACCGGCACGTGTGCTGCTGCGAACCCTAACTCTTCCGGATCTGGTTCAGGTTCCGGGTCCGATGCTTCTGTGTCGAACAGCAATAATCATGGCATCTCTCTCCCCGTGGCGGGCGTCATCGGCGCTCTCGTGACCCTCGCTGTCGTCCTAGGAGCCGAGGCTTTGATTTATCTGTTCTCGGGTCTCAGACTCGTCAAGAAGTCTACGCTCGCTGCTGCTGCTGTGCAGGCTAGTGCTGCGGCTAAGGCTTGAATTAAACAAGATCTTGCTTTGAGTTTGGCGCATCAAATTTAACCCAAAAAAAAAAGGGAGAAAAAAAATTATGCGCATGGATGGCTTTGACGATTATCATGGGTAGCCACTATAAAGGCCTCGAGAGTCGGGGGGGGGTAGGGGTTACAATATTGGAAGTCGGAATTGGTGCGTAGCAAGAAGGTGCGTTGCTGCGCTTCGAGACAGTCCCTTATTATGTTATGTCATGAGCTACGATGTTAAATAATCATTTGTTATGAGGGTCGCTTAAATATCAGTATCACTCCTTTAAAGAAATTATAAAAGAAGAAAAGGGTAGAAAGAACCTTGCAAAAGGCAGATTCCGACATGTTCAAATGTAACAAAAATACCATAGAATTATATGTGCGCCAAAATTTAATTAAAAGGCAAGCAAGCAAGCAATTCATAGAGGCGTGTAGAACCTCATGCATCAAGGGCACTGGCCTATTAAAACCTTGCGGGACGTGGTAGCATTACTATTATACCAAGCAAATAGGGTGACTCTCTTGTTGTTAGAAATCATCAATGTATCCAACTTTGATCTGCCGTTACCTCAGGCCAAACAACGCTAGTATATCGTGACGATGGAAAAAACCACGATTACGTTTTCCAAAAATATCTATCAGACAAAATGTCAGCAGCCGTATAACTACCAATACTTTAGGGACAGGAAAGGAGTGTAGCAAACTTACACATGGGAATGCTTAATAGGCAGATGACAATCTGCACGGCTCCGAGGCCATAGAAGACCCTCTCGATTCCGCTTTCCACGAGCCAGTCATAGGCTTTGAAGGTTAAGCCGAAACTAAACATGTTCTTGAAGATGATGAGGCACGTGAAACCTTCAATGGCAAGGTCTCCTGAGATAGATTGGGAGTGCATGTTAGAGGATCCGCGCGTTGGCTGTGATGGTGCAGCTAGTGGAGAAATGGCCGGAGACTTACGATAGGCATCAACAATGTATAGAGAACCTGCTACGGCACCGACAACAGTTCCGGCTACCTCAAAGGCAAAGAACACGATGGGGACAACCCACTACCAAAGAAAGGTTAGAAGCTGAGAAGAGAAACAAGACGTATGTTGAGGAGTGGGTAAAGCCAAACTGTCTCTTCAAATATCCTTCCTGGTGAGGGTGGAATAGAAAGAGTCAGATAATCTTGACCACTTACATGGAACTTTCCCTCCAACGTCCCTTGCGCCGTGACAGCAAACCCAAAGAGGCCCATCACGCCAAATACGAGCTGTGGGATAACGAGCAGGATGCGAAACTCTGGCTCGTAGATACCGCCATTCAGCCGTGTGAGGGCCTTCGCGCTCCAGTCGGCGAAGGCGCCAGCGGTGAAGAAACCTAGGAGCGCTCCAACGAATGGACCCGTGTACGCATATCCGGTCTGCACCTCGTCCCAGAAAAGGGGCGGGCCCAAGAATATAGCCGCTAAGATGACGCCAATAAAGACCGTCCACCCGATCATCGTGCCCTGGATCAAGGCGGCCCAGAGGAATGCAGGCTGTGCAAACAAGGGTAGTGGTCGGAATAGCAACTTCCAGAAGCTCTCATCTGTCTTGCGGCCGTCGAAGAGAGCTAATGATTGCGTGAAGGTCTTCTTCGGCTGGACCTTCGGAGGCGTACCGTTGTTTGCGGCCTCCATGGTCACATTTTGGGCTGTGGCAGGCTTCTCCTGACCATTGGCACTGCGGCCTCCCTCAGTTCCGAAGCTGACGGTGTCCGTGTTCAGAGCGGCATCACGTCGATAAGCCGTCTCAGGGCAAAAGAGGAAGACGGCTATCAGCGATGCAGCACAGAATATGGAAACTAAATAGAAGGTCCACCACCATCTAATCGTATGGGTGATCTTTCCCACAAGAATTGGGGTGAAAAAGGCACCTCCAAAAACTGCGAGATTCGTGAATGCCATACGCTTGCCTCGCTCCTAAACACAGCAACATTGTTATTGAGTGACCAACTATTAGACGCAGCTTTCATTGCCCTCAAAAATCCAGGACCTGCGTTCTCAGAACTGCGGGGGTTACTTGCATGGACGAAATACAGATCGCCAACTGCGGCATTCACGAGACCCTCGAAGGGCGCGGTGCCGACACCCTGAATAATGCGCGCCCATAGAAAACTCGTGTAATTATGCCCGACGGCACCGGCCCACGCGCTCGTACCGATCAAGATAGCTAAGCCGAGGATGAATAAGTGTCTCTTGCCCCATATGCGACCCGAGGGTACGAAGAAGAAGCCGGCAACACCGACACCGAGGAGGAAATAGCCGGTCAGAAGAGCAATGTAGGTGAAGTTCAGTTCGAACCACACGGACAGCGTCAAAGTGTTGGCGGCGAGGATAGGGCCGAGGGAGGTTGCGAAGATGGCGCTCATCGAAAGGATGAAGGTGATCAGATCACGGCGCCATAGCGGCCAGTTCAACGGATCGTTGGGGTCATCCGAGGGCTGGGGATTCTGTCATGGCGGTGAACTCCATCTCAGCAATGTTCACTCCACCCTACCGTTGAGTAGGTATAGTGTTTATCTGTTCGTCGCTTACCAGAATGATCGGAACGGGACCGCTACGGTCACACTTCAATCCTCTTGCTTCTGCCGAATCGGTGGCCTGTGGTCGATCCGGGTCATCGAAGTACCGCGTCGTGCCTATCTCGTGGAAGTTCACTGTCAATAACAAGGGAACGAAGAGCTGACCGCGGTTTCCATCGCCTTACCTGGGACACGGCCCGGAACATCTAAGATTCCCAATCCCATTGCTGTGCAAGCTTCTCAACCATAGGTCATTATTGTAATGTGTTTGAAGATCGAGGTGGAAGCTTCCTAGCCATACAAAGTAGGTAGAAGTTGGGGTATGTAGGCAGGCATGCTTGACGGGAAGGTTGGAGATCCCCCGCTGAAAGCTATTTTGCTTTTGGTGGGGGAATCCATGAAACAACACCGACGCGGGTTGGTGGCTTGCCTCCTACATACCTTAGTTCATCGGGGTAAGTGCCGGCCTACGTAGGAGGTACGTTTTTATGCGACAATGAGTGCATATACTGTACATATTAGACTCTAGGCCAAAAGCCTTACGCATACCATTGATTCTACAGTGTCCAACGCCCCTTCTGGGAGGAATTACATCTGTAATTGTACCGCATCCTGCCCCAATACAAGTATTGTTAACACAACCACTTCGGAGGTAAGATGTGTCCAGAGCTAATTGTCGATCCTAAAGACAGCAGTTCTGTCTAGGATCTAAACAATTTGAGTATACAGACGAAGTGTCTCCCTTAGTCTCGGATATGGGGAATCTGCACTCGTTAAGAGGCAGAGTAACTCCGATAGCTGACAGCCGAACTTCTCAAATTCTACTTGTCGAGCCTAATGCTCATGAAGACGAAAGCAGAAAGAGCTACTATGTACAGCCTCCGGAGGTGGTAGAGACGGCGATCATTTTCCGATCCGGCAGGCAATCCCCTAGTCAGCAGGGATCTTGGCCCTCTCAAACAGGAAAGAGAGGTATAGCCTAGGGCAAAAAGAAGACATTATGAGCTCTAACCAGCCACTAGCAGCGCCAGAACAGCGCCACTAGTCCTTTCTGCTGGCATGGGGATCGCGGGGAAATCTCCAGCGATTCTACTGTACATAGCTCTCCCCCCTCATTCCTCCACATCCCGTCTTCTACCCGCCCCCCCCTTAACTACCAAACTGAGGTAGGTAAAGAACATGCATAAGGTACGTGCGTCGGTAGTATCTATGATATGGAAACAGCCGAGTCTTGAAAGAAACGCCAAACTTTCTCCTGCTTCTAACAAATACTGTTATACTTACGCATACCTCTTTGGGTTTATAACGAGCAATACTACCCATCAAATACAAACTTTGCTACATCTTCGTGCCTGGTCCCAACTTCTGAGTGACATCATCATGAAGGCTAGCATCACTACTCTAATCCTAATCGCTAGCGCCGTCCTGGCCCAGGATCTCGGTGCCCTCCCCGACTGCGCTGTAAGTCAGTCCTATGCAAGAGTGTTCTGTTTCTGTATAATGGGAGGAAGGCTCTTGAAACTGGATTTCCTTTCACCCAAACATTGATTGTCGAGTTTGGGTTGTGCTATGGAAAGGTGGAGGGACATAATATGCTGATGCCGTTCTCGTTGCGCCACGACCAGAAATCATGTCTAGCCGACTTCACGACAGGCGGCTCGATCGGCAACTGCAAGCAGCTCGACGCAAAATGCATCTGCGGTAGCAAATCGTTCATCAGCGGCATCGCCTGCTGCCTCGCCGGCGCCTGCGATGCTGCCGACCAGAAGCAGGCCGTCGACTACGCCCTCAGCTTCTGCACCACCCAGGGCGTCACCGACCTCCCGCAGTCCGTGACCTGCGCGACCGCGGCCTCCACCTCCCTGACGCAGGCGCCCACACAGTCGTCGTCGTCGTCATCTACACAGCCGTCCCCGACGACGACGGAGGAGCCAACTTCGTCGCCATCGCCGACGTCTGGCGCAGCCGCTAACGCGCTGCTAGGTAGCCATATCTGCGGCGGCTTGCTCGCTGCCATGGCATTATTGTAAAAGTAAAAAAGGAGTGGAGTGGCGAGATGCGAAGGGGGTGCGTGCGGGCTTTCCCACAAGATGAGAGAGGGGGAGAGATAATGTGATTCATATCAGGAGTGGTGATACACTTCGCCCCACTACTTGAAGCAGGAGGGAAGCTGGCAGTGCAGGAGAGGTTCAAAATAGGAGTAGTGGGATAATGAATGTACAATAGGGGACAGATAATTGTAGGTGTAGGTACTTAGGTGTGATATTGAAGTTCTCAAGAGTAGCCACTCAGCTTCTCGTTACTGCTCATGTCCAATCTAATCTTAAGGATTTATTTAGGTTAGGTACTTTTACAAGTTGGGACTCTCGAGGAGGCACATGCCATGGAGCTATTACCTTTGATGGTCTATGAAACAAACCTATGATTCAGGTGAAGGTTGGTTATTTACGGAGTGTTATGCTATAGTATATATGGGCCGGCCTGCTAGCTAGTCACGATCGTAGCGTAGGGAGATCAGGGAACGGTCCGCCGTTAAAACGGGTCCGCTCACGATATGTATCGTACGTCCTTAGTCAATCCACCTACCTATCAATCAATGCTTTTTATGAACGATGCCGTTCATATCCGGAACTCGGCCGGGGTTTCTTTGATGTTTCCCTGCAGGGAAAGTGATGCGTAAGGTTAAGGTAAGAGGCGTCGAATTTTGACTGGTGGGGTTGGGTTGTTCGTCTCGACTTCCTTGTTTGAGATTATGTGTCTGTGTGTTTTCGGGGAATGAACCGACAGGTCACTGCTGCTGCAGGCTACCTACCTGCTACCTAGGTAGATAGATAGATAGATAGATAAATAGATAGATAAATGCCTAAGCCTACCTAGCCTATTACTTTTCTTTACCTTTAACACAGTCCACAAGGATATAGGTCAGGTAGTTTATCAAATTCTCCCTTTGCGCACTGACAACTGCCTATGTACAGATATCGGTAAGTATGTCTGTTGTTCTGCTAGGTTAGGTATTTCTTTTGTTATGTTGCCCTTTTTTGCGTATTATTATGACATCTAATTAATAATAAATCCTACTTGTGTACTTCAATCTCACTCTCTGCCTACTGTATCTGCTTTGGGGGCGGGCTCAATATCATGTGACGCCACTATTATAATAACAAAAATACGACGGAGTATAAGATCTGCCGTCACACGACACCCGTGCGTAGATCAGGAAACCAGTCGGACACATTTCGAAGGAGAAATACTATCATTCCTAGCTAGCTACCCGATATGATGTTTACTTCTTACTATAAGATATCACAACTAGTATAGGCCGAACGATTGGGATGGGCGAGCCACCTGGGTATGTATGCACGTATGTACGTACGTACATACGTACGGGCGGACGGGCGTGGGGGTCCAGCCTCGGGGCGCCCCTTGAACTCAAACAGGGCACTGGCACACCAATCGCATCCCCAGCAATAGCGGTAGGTTTCTGATTCAGGGCCGCGAGGGGATCTTGCAATACCTACAAGCCAGTATCTGCTTGCTTGCTAGGGCCTATGCTAGGTATCTAGGTTAGTTCCCTGACGCGTATAGATATATGTAGTGTATACTATACATGTAGGTACACGTATTATGTATCACATACATACATACATACACTTAGGTAACGTACCTACATACATGCAAGGCCCCCCCCTTCAAGTCTCCTACATGCATAACGGAAATCCTGCAGGGTCACGATCGAGATAAGCGAGTATGTAGCCCAAGACGCCCTCCTAAAAGTACGATCAAATCGAACCTTTCTTTTGTACCTGCCTAGGCTAGGTAGCTCCTGTCCTCTGGAAAAGACGACATGGGCCATGTGCATGCACAGTTACGCGATGAGGAACGGGCAGCTTCCTGTTGGTCCATTGTCCAAGTCGGCTGCCGTTCTTGTCAACATGCATCTCCAATCCCTCTCAGGGCAGGCAGGGCAGGGCAGTGTATGTATGTATGTATGTATGTCGGTTGATGGAAAGAGAGCTAGCTCATCATCCCCTGATCTTGTTTCTCTTTTTTGTAAGACACAGAGAGATCTGACTAGGATGTTGTTGCATAACGTCAGATTAGGTATTATCAATTAGGCATCCATATCCAGCAATAAGCTCTGTTTTAGGTATCTATTTATTATTTGCGCGTATACGATGATGACAACGGGCATCTTATCTCCTCCGTCTATCCCTGCATGCTATGCGTCCTGACGACACTCAAGCTTGAAAAGACCTACCTACATACATCGTAACCAAGATGTACTTACTTGCCTTTATCCTGCGTATAGCTGGCGGTTACCGCGGCAAAACCAAGACAGAGGAGTCTGGATAATAAGAATGATGACACTAATAATAGCGATTGATAATAATACAACAAGTATGATACCAGTGAGTAGCTTCCAAAGGCGAATCATGTGTACCATGTTGAGATGCTTATAGCTAAGAACGCTTATTAGACTACTATGTAAGTCTATATTAGCAGAGCATCACGTCGACGGCATATGGGCACTGGGGACACGACTTGAAGCGAATAGCGTGACACCTGACAACTACCTTGTGGGTTGGTTATACTAAAGTAAATTAGCTGCACGCAGCTCTGTTCAGAAGAAGTAGGTTACTAGGTCCCACTCGAGCGGCTAGCTAGGTATGTAGGTATGTAGGTACATACCTGTCTGTGTATGTGTGTAGGTATGTATGTAGGCAAGGTAGGTAGATGGGCTGAAGGGAGAGGGGGAGAAGGGGAGAAGGGGGAAACGTGTGATATAACACACATGTTATATGTGGCATTGTTGAGACCGAAGCAGGAAGCTTGGTATAAGACCTTGGTATATGGCAAGCATGATGATGTAGCGTCTCCAGTATATGTGAAGTTGGGTTTTGGTGCCGGGGACGGGGTGAGGGATAGGCATTCGGCGAGTAAGTTGCATTATAGAAGAGCCGCATTATCATCCACGTGTATGCTGTATGTCTTCATCGCCGACATTAACGTCCAATATTCATGACTTGATGGCCGTTCTCCTGTTCATCGTATTCCTCTGATTCCTGCTATTTCGCCTATTCCTTCTCCTCATCCTTCTCATCTTCCTCATCCGTATGAATTGAGAGGCGTCTCCATCTATACTTCGGTATGTATGTATGTATGTAGGGTAATCTAGGTACGTAGACCAGGAGGTCTGTAAAAATAGACAGGTAGAAGGTGCCAAAACCGGCTAGGTCGAATTATGTACATGACACTGCCCGCCTACATGACATGCCGACTGCATCAACACCCGGCAGTCTAAATAAAGCTCTCGGCGCTAGGTAATCAGTTTCTGTTCTACTATGTATGCTACTAGGTATGTTTCAAATCGTAGATGCCTACATTGGTAATAAGTCGATATCCCGGGTCACTTTGTCAAGTAATCGGATCCTGGCGGAATAGAATAGCTGCTCACGGTCCGTATACGCGCAATGAAAACAGTCTGGCCGCTGCATCTTCCCTTCAACCTCATAATGAGCCTAATATTAGCCATATAGATGTAGAGGTCCGTGTATGTGGACGTGGCCGCAGCCCGGGTTGACGATGAGGGCTGGCGCGGCCCTCTCTGCCATCAGGTCACTGATCAGGTCACCATGAGGTGAGCTTAGATATATCCTCGACGAGCGAGACCCTCTATGACCTGTACTCTACTAAGGTAGGTACATGTATGTACGCGAAATTTTTCGGTATGCCTACCTGGGTACTTTAGGCGCACGTTTGCTGTGGCCCTGGCTAATAGCTATCGAGGTTGCTTTCCCGTATGCACTCCTGATGGTCACGAGAATGGTGCGATATTATTCCCAACACTTGCAAGATCTATGTGTATGTAGGTAATCAAGATGGGTCAAGATACAGACGTACACTCTTCCAATCTCCCCATAATTGCCGATGTTATAGGGTAGGGGGTAAAGATGGGAACGGGTCAGTGCGCGCGCTAACTATTCCCCTAAGGGCAAGGCCTAACTAGTTTATATAATATATTAACCCGTAACTGTTTGCTGTGGGCTTGTGTGCTAGCCGGCGGCTATCCCAAAACGTACAGCAGTATCTTCTCACTTTTCATACCTACAGAAGTACCCAAGCATGAAATGCCTGCCTAAGGTTAGACTCGTTTTGATTTTCTACTGTACATACAGATTACATCTGTAGTCTGCAGAGCATACAGCAAGCATGCTCTTGCCAAAACACATGATGTTCATGCTATGTATTACCAATCAAGCCATGCTGCAATACTGCACCGATCATCCTCTACACGTGTTAATCTATGCATCTGTCCCCTCTATGCCACTCATCACCTCTAATAGCACGATAGCAGACTAGGCTAGATCATATAACGAGTCCCGTTGGGAAGGCGATGGATGCAAGCCAACCGACAACATCCTTGAAAGCCCCCAATCTCGGTCTTCCTTCGAGCTTATGCAACCCGTGGACGGCGGAACTTCACGTCGTGAAGTATTGCCGGATGACAAAGTTGCGGTCCTACCTTGTCCGAGTCCATCAACTCGGTAATATTAAGGCCGCCTGGTGAGCTATTACAATTTACAAGTGTCCATACTAGTAGGGATGAGTAAGGGACGAGTAGGGATGGAGCTTCGCTTCACCAGTGATGAACCCCCCCCTCTCCCACATACGCTCCCACATACGCTCCCCTCTTTTCAACCTTGTCGCTTTCGCTTTCCTCTTTCCTCACCTTTCGCCGGCGCCATGCGTTAGGTATCCCTACCGATCTACAGTACAGTATGACCTTACCTGTGACCTTACCTCTGGTAGCAGAGTAGCATCGCGTTGTCCTGTCGAGCCCACCCCTTGCTTGCAACCTCTCGGTTTAAGTCTTAGCTAGGCGTGTTATCGACGAACTAAAAAGTGGACGAATTCGACCAATTCGAACAGATTGACTAAGTCCAACTGAATCACTATCTAAAATGGCACACAGAGAGCTAAGACCCTTGTCCGGGGGAAAAGCCCGGCTCCTCTCCCCTCGATGATCTTATAGAGTCGAATAATGCTCAGACCCCTCTAACCCTCTCGGACCCCGCCTGCCTGTGACACCTGGGGAGTGACCGGGCTCGCATCGTCTGCTTTATAAGACGAACGATGATATGTGTGTACGTGCCTATATGTGTCTATATATATGCGTATTTGGTTGTGGATGGGGATGCAGATGGAGATGTGTAAGTGTAAGTGTAAGTGGATATGCGGGTAAGAGTGTGCGTGCGTGCGCGCCCGCGCATGTGTATCCGTAGCAGTCTCCATTCCATGTCGACATCATATCGGTATCGGTACTACCCACGTACAACATACATACATACATACTTACTTACATGGCCGCCAGCCCACTCTCGTGTCAAGGGCTTCTTTTGTTGGGCAGGGATAGGGCTCGGCAATACCCATGTCAGATATGTATGGGCCTCCTTGGACCAAGCAAACAAGCATCGACCACACCATCCGGGTCTTGCTATAGGGCTTAAAAAAGACTTTCTGTACGTACATGTCTCTTGTTGTACGTACACGCGCGCAGGCTGTGCCCTAAAGTGCCTCAACTACCTGCTGCCTCTTCCATCGTCTATGGCTAAATTCTGGCCTGCTTCTGCTGTATGATGTATCTTATTACTGTTATTACTATGTACGGCGAGAATGCCTCTGATACCCCCATACAGCATATAGCAACTTGCCCACTCTTGCCCTCGACCAAGGCAGGGAAACCCTGCATATTCTGAGGTCTACTTCTTGGTTTCCTGAGTTGAGAGCCTCCCCCCCGGCACCGCTTCTTCGGTAACTTATATATAAAGATGCAAGATATGCCGTCGCCATCTTCCAATGTTGATAGCCTCAACCCCAGCCTTCCCTCTCACTTCGAACGGTGGTTTATAAAACCAAACGAAACTACCTTGTGAATCAGTTTCCGCGATCTACCTTGCACGTTTCGACGTATTTCTCCGAGGTACGTGCGCTGTCCTCTCACAACCATCACATATCACAGCCGTCACATTCTCAATAACCCTTCAGTCCCTCTACTGCAAGCGCTCGCCATCCGGTGTTTAAACTTGCATTATTACGGTTGAGGCTCACAGCTATCTAGGCATTCAGCCCAGGGACATCTGCCTGGCCCCCTTGAAAAAATATATAAACTTTTACGAGTAGTTCTCACTTGTCCCCAAAACTCAAACTCACAATGTGCGACTTCACCAAGAACTACTACATATATACGACCTGCCTGGATCCGGGCACACACTTCTTCCGCACTTCCATAGACGGAAGCCGCAAGACGTCGTGCCCAAGGGGACCACATGAGCGCTACATCGTCCAGCCCGGTCAATGCCCCTTATGCTGCGGCTGATACAGGGGACCGGGGCATCGGTAGTAGTCGATAGACGGCTGCACTGCACATTACGTCTTTTTTACGAATTCAAGAGTGAAAAGAGAGGCTTGTTGTTATTGAGGATAACGTTACGTTGGCATGAAACGCCGACAAGGTGGGCAAGTCAGGGGTGGCTTCTGTGAAATGGTGCATTTTCATGGTGGTAGTTGGGGCTCTTTTTCCTGTAATTCCCCACGGGGGGAGCGGGGGGGGGGGGGGGGGGGGGGGGGGGGGGGGGGGGGGGTGACATGCGATGGGGCGAGTCTTGGCGGCTGTTTCCTCCTCCTATGCGGTAGCATGAGATTCGAGTTGCAACTTTTCATTTTATTTGCTATGCTGTTTTCTTAACCCATCTACTTTTTTTTCCTTCTTTCTTTCTCTTCAATTTTTTTTCCCTTCCCCCCCGTTTTTTGAAATATGATTGGAATATTGGCGTTCAGTTTGGGATATCACGAGCACACAGGGTCTCTTAATTTGAAGATGACTATTCTCGCATTTGGGCAATTCGTTGGCTTGGCACGATGTGGCATGACGTGACGGGACTGGAAACAGTGAAAGGGAGAAGAGGACATGAGAGAGGGAAGGAGAGAGGGAGGGAGAGCGCCACACCGCTTAGGCGGATGAGAACTCCGTTCCCTCTCGGTTGGGTCGCCTGCCACATGGCCAGCCCCTGTGAGAGGGAATAGATAGAGTGTCAGAGGGTAATATGGGAAGAGGCGAAAGGGGGCAGATGTGCGTGGATCAGTCCGCATATGCATAAAAGCCGACCCAGTCAGTCTTTGAAAAATATAAAAAAAATATAAAAAAATCCCCCCGCGCCTCCTCCATGATATCAACACCGTGGTCGACATACGGGTTGAATGCGCAAGCGGGCCTCTTTCAAAAGAATGGGGGCGTCTCTGTAGGTATGAGATAAGAAAACATGCCATTTCTTGTTATTCCTCCGGTCTTCCAGTACGCACGAACGACGAGGTGAATTGGGGTATACATAGTGTATTACCATCCGGGGGAGGGGGTTGATGTTATCAAAGGCGATAGGGCCATTGGTAATACATGGAACAGGTAGTCAGTCCGGTTACTTATATCATGGACTCTACAATCTAAGTCGATCGCAATGAGAAGCATCCTTTACTTGCGTACCTATCTAGCTATATCTATCCATATATCAATTCCATTATCTTTGCGTGGCAATGTCGCGAGCACGCTATGACACGAGCCGAACGAGGTCGCGTCTAGACTTTTGTTCAATATCTTCGCCGTCCTGTTAGTGTTAGCCTTGTCGAATCAGTCAGCTCCGCCGCACGGCTTTCGAGCCATGACCGAGGGAAGTATGGGACAGGTGTCAGCAAAGGTTGTTTATGTTTATGTTTTGCCTATATGACTACCTACTTAGACTGAGTGGCGAGATCTGGCGAGATCCTCTCATTAGAAGGAAAAACACGGTCATCTGACTGCGGCCTGTTCCCATGCTAGCTTCACCTCGATATTGCGGCCAACCTGCATCTAGTAGGAGACGGAGCAAAGCAAACGGAAGGAAACGAAACGAATACGGACAGATAGAACTCTTAGCTTAGTACAGCTTATCTTCTTCATCTTTTTTTCTTCTTCGTTTCTTTTTCCCCCTTATTTTTTGTTTCGTTGGCCATTCCCCATGAACCCAAGTAAGTCTAGCCCGGCTTCCCACGGCTGCCTTCGCTGGTCAGCGTAGTGATACCGTATTTCCCTCGAATGGGACCCCTCTCCCCTCAGATACGGATTGCTTATAGTACTATACCTATAACAGCCTCTATTATACCTACTATGCCAACATATAGCCCTGTGTGCTTTTTTTGCCCCAGTTTTGGCCCAGTTGGCCCAGTCGGCCCCCCACGAAGATAGAATGCTTTTTTATTGTACGTGACCATACAAACGGCCTCCTTTTGCGAACAAGGTCGCGCTTCCATAGCTCGGCGAGTGGATATTGAGTATAGGGTATAGGTATAGGCAAGGCCCGAGAGCCTTTATGCCCCGTTCTCACTCATCCACATGACCGCCGACGTGGAACACGTCACGGAACACAAGCTAGTCTTATCACCTTTTTTTTTATCCGTTTCTTTTTTCATTTTCTCCAAGAGTGTTTCTCGTTTCTGACTAGACTAGTCCGTGGGGGATTTCTCGTTTTGTGTTTTGTTTTTTTATTTATCTCCATCTTCTCCTTGCAGCGCTTTTACCTTGCCTACCTGGGTACCTACTTACTCAACCCGGTCTATATCGACCGATCAAACGGTGATCTCTCGGCCAGAAAAGCCCACGACGTGGTCTGAACTACAGAGTGGTGGCTCAGTGCTCGGAGCTCGGCGCTATGTGGTCATCTTATAATCCAACCAAGCACCGTTCAAGACATCTCCCGGTACCGGATGCAAGTCATTTCTGATGCTATGCAAGCAAGCTTCTGCCACTGGTCGAGCCTGCTGCTCGTCCATCGAAGAACATAACAGAAACTGCAGGGAAATAGCAAAAGACCTGACACGCTAGCTTAGCAGAATGCGCGGGGGACGTATAATATGTTGTATGGTGACCCGAGGGGCCTGAGAACATATACAAATACGGGCATTTTGTATCTACAGTAGTCAGGTACTTTACCAAGGTAGGTTATGTAAGTTGATATGTAGTCAAGGATTCGTCGCGCCACAGGGACGGTTGGGATTGGAAGGTATTCGGTTCGGGCTTACGCATTCCCGTTCCCGCCCCCGTCCCTGCTCCCTCGCCGCCAAAACACGTACTTACGGGAAGAGAGATCGATGCTACTAATAATAAGCATCCTGCCATGCAACTCATCGACCAGCAACCAGCGCGTGTGTATGTATGTAAGTGTGTGAGAGCGCGCGCGCGCCAGTACGGCAGCACCAGCGGCTCGCAGCAGCAGCAGGAGTTCCGCGTCCCAAGGCAAAGGCCCAGCCAGCCAGCCCAGCCCGTCCTGCGAGATCTGCTGGGTATCGGCACCCTTCCCGTGCCGCTTTTTTTTGTTTTGCATCATCCCGTTTTGTGTAATGATTTTTTTCCAGGGTCGGTGGAGAGCTAAGCGGAACGCCACGCCCCACATACCTACCTATACCTTACTTTCCTGTCTCTCTTCTCTCTCCCCTCACAGTCTCCTGCTTCAATCATTTACTCCGCAGTTGATACAGCTAACGAATGGAGAGGGCACTTTACCGACTGACACGGCAAGTTACCTGTACAATTGACAAAGGGAGATCTGACCAGGATATGCGAATCTTGGTCAAGGGGAGTCCTTGCGTTTTACTGAAAGTGCCACCGAGAGGGTCGACTTTTCAAGGGTTGCGGTGCCATCCGGCAGCAAGGACTCTGCTCGCCTGCGCACCGATGGCCGGGGATCACCCACACCTTTTTTGGATTTTTGTGTTTTTCTTTCCTTTTTTTTTTCCGTTCATCTCGTTTCTCTGCTTCTTCCTCTTCTGTTTCCTTGCAGTGAGCACAAAACAGGGGAACAAGGGGGGTTTAGAACGCTACTCAAACCCCCGTCTACTCTAATTCACTCGCCTCTTCGTCGTTTGCGCATGTTTTGTATACATGAAGTGTATACAAATTTACACGCCGCGCGCATTACATACCCATACCCATACCCATACCTTACCGTACAAGGGCCGAGTACATAAGTCTACGGACGGGGGTTGCCGCTGCTTGCATGCTTGAGCTGGCGCCCATCAAACATGCATTGGCCCCCGTTCGAGGCTTGTTGAGAACCCTTTGGGCCACTTGCCCTCTCCTACTACAGTAAGTATCTAAGATACTTATAAGGGCTACCTAGTCGATCGAATGGTCGAGGCGAGCCAGGTCCTGCAAGCTGACTACAGCCTACACGGATAGGTATACTTTACCGGTATACCTTGAAACAAACCTAACATCGTACCTTGGCCACCAATCAAAAAGGTGGATTGATTACATACCTATCTGACATCACGATTACCGGATGTGTCCGTCTACATATCTACGTCTCAAAGAAATGCATATGTAGAGACCGAAAGAGACAGGCAGCCGCCCCCTCGGATCGTCCAAAGGAGAGAGGACGGACGGCGCTACCAAGAAATCCACCGGAGCGGTTCCATCTCAATATGTCATGTGAACCCGCTATATGCCGATGATCTATCTTCTTGCCTTGTAGTAACCGGCCCTATCTAACCCAACTTAGTACAAATGTAATCTTTTACAAGCGCTCCTTTCACCTCCGAAAGAAGATTCTGTTCTGCCCCAAGTACGGTAGGAGGAAGAAGAAGAGGGTGAAACAAGATACGATATTCGAATTAGTCATACGGAGTAAGCGGAGGGCCTAGTAGATCCGCGGAAAGCGTCTCCTGAAGGAAGGAAGGAAGGAGGAGAAGAAACATCTGCGCGGAGAAAGGTATAAAGATGGAAAGAAAAAACTCATCTAATATTACGTCTCTACCATCTTCATACATGAATATACTGAGATGCGCGGGCTCTCCACGAGTCGGTGGGACATCTCCATCTTCTCTCTATCTACTTCGTAAATCCGAGCCGAGTTTCACCACTGGCTCTGGCGGTCCACTGGCATGGTACCTACTTCTGACCTACCTACCCACCAACGGCGTAGCATAGCTACTTACACACGTATGTACTTACATGCATACGGATAGATGTTACCGTCACTCAGCCGATCTTTTCCTCTCTCTGATGGGAGCCGGTGGTACCTACATGTATGTACGGACGGATAGAAAGCAAGACATCGAATTGCATGCTCTAGCCTCTATGTAGATACTTACAGTACATCTGTAGTCCACTGCATTAGACCGATTCGCACCGGCGCACGTGCCTTTGATAACTCGTAACTCCTGAGCAGAATAAATACATACATACATCATACATACATACATGAAATATGTTTATTGCGCGAGAACAAATGTACTCAAGTACGCTGGAGCGACAATGACGGCATCGGCTTATACATCCTTACAACTAAAATTCGTGACAATTACCATTTTTGTTTTTTTGTCCGTTTCTGTGCTCGTTTTACTAGTCTAGCACGTCACAAAATATGTACTTACGCAAGGGTAGGTAGGTAAAGTAGCTAGTGGATGTTCGGAACCCCTGCGCTCGGACTTTGTTCCACCACCGTAGGTCATACCCGGTAAATGCAGGGGGGTTTTCTGACCAATTGGTTTCGTTCTACCACCTGCACTGCCTACAGCAGTACACAGATCTATGTCCTTGCATATTTCCTACCTGCTGTGGGGAGCATCATATCATTGGTTAGATAACTCGTAACCATAAATGATCTGAGATTACCTAATGAATAGCTGTATAAGCATGCATGTACATCTGTACTATGTAGGTACGATACCTTTGATGTGCCGATGCGTACCGGTAAGTAGGTGAGCAGGTTTTCGAACATCGAACGAACTCTCTCTGACTCGTTCGTGGATAAGCGTTAGTTTGTTCTGTCTGCATTGCCGGCCGGTACTTGCTTTTCCGTTCATTAGGATCTGGGTAAAGCTGTTAGACAGACCGGTTTGGGTGTAGGAGGAATATTATTACTTTTTTTAAGCCCTCCCAAGCAAACAGAAGAGACGTTTTGCTGCATCTTCGCTTTGTAGTAGCCTTATAGGAGTAGATGAAACGGTAGCTAAAAGGACGAGTATAAACTAGAAAGAAGAAGACAATTATAATAACATCGTATTAAATACAATCATAATTCTCAAGCTATCACTATCCGAACGCATTTGAACCCTGTTTTCCTTGAGTTGACTCGATACGACCTCACAGTACCACTAAGACACTCAGTCAACGAGCGGACTAGGGAATGATAAGTGGCTTGTTAACCTAGTAATCCTTCAAAGGGACAGACCAGCATCAAATCAATGAGGCGCTGCTGCCTACAAGGAAACTACAACAGGCTCAGGCCATCACTCATTCCATTGTCGCCCTTCTTAGGCTACAAATTGCGTTCCCCGTCTGGGCCTAGTCCTCATGGCCGTGTAAAGGGTATTGTATAAGGGTGCGAAGGCAAGGCCTCGACCTCTTTGTTAATTGCCTTGCCTAAAGTATAGTATAAGGAGGTCATGAGAGACAAATCGAGTGAAGTCAAGCCAAGTACAAGCTTAGTAAACAGGATACAATACATAAAGTTCAGCAACGAGTCATCCGTCCTCTTCTCATCACGGTATAGTACTCTCTTCTTGTTGATGTAAAACAGGCAAAAGGCCATTGTTTTGCGAAAGGGAGCAAGAGAAACAAGGGAAATGAGACCCGATGCTTTGACGAACCAGCAGTTACCAGAACAATGCCTCTGTAGAATAGCAAGCGACAAAGAGGGTGGATGGGAATCGCATACTTAAGAAACACGGCCACTTTCCAGGAATAGATAGATTTAACTCAAGGATTACATACAGTTCCCAACACGAACGAACGAAGTTGTATCTATCTATCTATCTCTTTTGGAAAGCTCAACTGCTCAAGAGTACTGTTGGGCTTGCCAGAAGAAGAAATAACCAACCAAACCAAGGTAACTCGACTTACCAAAACTGCGTGTGATATCAGACGGACAGAACATCTAACAGAGGTTGTTGACCAACCTCATTCTTCCTTCTCTAGAGGTGACAGGATCAGTATTTTCTCCTAATCCGAAACTGTCGCTCTAGCTATCTACTTAACTTCTAACCGACAGTACTAACCGACCGTCCCGGTCAGCAATGTGTGTTCAAACGTACCTGCACTTCTCTAAATGTGATCACGTCTCCACGACCTTGACGACGTGCCCGACATTCCACAGGGAGCAAGCATCTTCTAAGGGATTCCTCGGCGGTCTCTTCCGGCGCAGCAGCAGCAGCAACAAGAATAATAAGACGAACTGCGGCAAGGTCGTGCCGCATCACCTGACCAACGAGACGTACTGCCAGGCCTGTTCGATCAAGAAGGGTCATCTCAGGGCCCACGGAGTCGGCCAGGGCGCTCTGAGGGTTCGTCGGCAGGAGACCGACGAGAGCTTTCGGGAGGAGCGCAAGAGGGCTGCTAAAGCGTCTCTCGAGAAGTCTGAGAAGCGACAACATCTCGATCGTGGCGGAAAGCAGCAGAAATCGAATCACGAGGTCCTCCACGTCGAGTCGAGCGTCTGGCTCCACGACCTGTATCATCACCCGGAAACGTTAGCCAGGAAAGAAGCCTACGCACGACAGGCTGCCGCCGCGCCCCCTGTCTCTTCTCGTCCGCCCAAGAGCAACAGCACTAGCAATCATTCGGGCAGCAGCAGCACCACCACAACGAGAACAATGGGATCATCATCGAGCCACAGGACGCAAGAAACCGATAGTAGAAGAAAAGAGAGCAGCAGGAGTAGAAGGATAGAAGAAGGTGGCCACGACCGCACAAGAACAAGGAGAGCGCCACGAGACTCTCCCCAATGGACACCATCCTACGGGTCTTCGCAACCTATGAGGAGACCGGTTCAGCCAACACCGACATACCAGAGCCAATACTCAGGACGTTTCGCAAACGACCACAACGCGCGCGGTCTACCACCGGCCGTCGGTCTACTCCCCTTACCCCCCTTACCCCCTAATGCCCATCCCAAACCCAATTCTTACCGCCAGCAATCGACGTCCACTACTCATCCTCATCAACCGCCATCCAAGCCCGAGCCCAAGTATCCCGAGCTTCGGCACAAGACAGGCCGCGTATACAACTCCAACAAGAGCCGTAACCCGCCCACGAAGCCCGCGTACCAGGAATACCTCGACGCGATGGACACGCAGGCGGCCATGGATCGGTTGCGGGAGGTCAAGGAGAGGAAAGCTCGAGAACAACAAGCGCAACGCTATTCTCCGCTACTGCCACCTCCTCCTGCTCGTATGACGACGATGATGCGAGACGATCCCAAACCACACCACCAACACCAACACCAACACCACAGCGGCTGGATCATCAACAGGGCGAAAAAAGTCGGTTGGTCCGATGCCGATTCAGATGATTCCTTCGCTTGCCGAGACGCGCGCGCCATCAGCGACAGCAATCACACTCATAATCGCGATCCTCGGTCCGCCGGCAGTAGTAGCCCGAGACGCCGTTCCCGTAAGTGAGTAGAAGAGCATTTCATCAAACCCACTTTTCAGATTCTGGCCCTCTCCTGATTTTGGCGTGGTTGGTAAGGTAGTTTTGCTGCTGATGCTAAGCGTGGTAAGTTCCCCTTTTTTTTCATCAGCCCTTATTTAATATATATATATATATATATGTGGTAGGTAGGTGTTAGGTGAGTGAATATATAATGTCTCTCATGAATTCACAATTGCTTTCTATATGTATAATTCACAATATATACATGACGCATAACAAACTGCGAGTGCTTGGAACCGAGGCGATCGTGAAATAGTTCACCGGTACACATTTATGCCACCTTAGAATAGAAAATCGAACGCAATCGTGATAAGTCGTGAATTTGATTGGCAACATAGTTGGAACCATCTTTGGGATTGGGTATAGCGATTACCGTCTAGACGCTTTCTATAGACTCCATGTGGTGTCGGAGGGGGTATCAATAACCGATGGATACGTCCTCACAGAATCCCTTGCCACAACAACACTATTGACTAGTCGTATGTATTATATGCTCACAACATTCTTCACATGACCTTCGGGTGGTTCACGCGGGCGGTTGTGGTAGTCGCTCCTTCGCTGGTATTTCTTAACGGATATATTCCCGTGATGGGAAATAATGCGCCCTTCGGTATCGGCGAGCTTGCTTAAGGTCTGGGCATGAAAGTGCTTCCTTCATTGAGACTTGTTCTTAGCTGCAGCCGCCTTTTGATTCCTGAATTTTGCAATTTCGACCTTGACTGCCTTCTCAACGCGGGCTTGTAGTTCTTTCCTGTAACCGACCTTAAACAGAAGCTCAAGCCAAACAAATAGGGGCGCAAGGAAGATGGCCTGAACCAGATTGTCCAGCAGCGCAGGGGCTCGGCCCTCGAAGGCACCGTGGCCTAGGAATTGAAGGAGCCAGGAGGCGATGTGTATAACGAGGGCGGCCTGGTTTGTCAAGGTGGAATTGTGGGACAAGGCAGCATTTCCCAGCGCAGCAGCGCCTAGGCATATAAATGCTAGTATAGTGCCAGCTACCGGCTCGAGGAGAACATATAAGCCACCCCAGGCCAGGGCGGCGAGGGTGCCTAGATTAAGGTCGAGGTTCGGAATGGTTATGACATCGGGAAGTGGAATAAGTGTGCCCGTATTGGAAGCCTATAGTCGAATGGCATTAGTCCTGGCGATGAATGGCAGAGACAAGGGGGCCGAAGAGACAAGGAATCCCGTACAAGAGTGAAGCCACTGAATAGGATCAGCGGGACGCAGACCATGTGAATGACGACGTTCACCGAGTCGTCATGGTACGCGCCATACTTCCGAGTTGAATGAATGTCAGCGTTTTATCCGAGGCGGTACTAGATAGACCGCGGTGTGGCGGGTGTCCAGCATGGAACATACAAATGTGAGTTGTCTCTCAAGGTTGAGAGCCATTTCCGATAAACGATGAACTCTAGGGTCACTCCCAACGGTCAACCTTCAGATCTTAGGCAACGCCGGTAGCGATGGGGTATATCTGTACCAATGGAGTGGTCTGATCTTTCGTCTCGGCTTCGACTTAGGTGATTTCGGCCCCAACCTACACTGCAGTCGGAGACTCTTAAGTTAATGGCTACTACATAAGTAGAGAAGATAACTATTTGAAGATATGATATATGATCGGAGCGTAGGTAGGTAGGTACCCAAACACGTAGTACCTACACTACTAGGTAACCTTTGGGTATGTAGGTATATACGTATGCTATAGGGGTATGCTATAGGAGGGAAGTATGGGGTTGTGAACCTTATCCGAGACTTGAATGGAATCGATAAGAAATGTGTTGTAGGTAGTACCTAACCTAGGTAATGTCCAAAGCCCAACAGCATGGATCCAACACTGGCAGGGGATGTCTGCTGTTTGGGAGCAGCCACCTTGTGCGGCTCTGACTGAGACCAGATGTGGGGTGGGCGGTTGGAGACAAAGCAGAGAAAGGCCTCGAATGAATGGAAATACCTACAATGACACCATCACCAAACCTTCCGACCGTGCAGATGTCCTGTACCAGGTAGGTACCGTTTGTACTCTCATTTCTAATGCGGCTCAATGGTAGCACACTTTATTTGGTACATTTATTGTCTAAGAGCATACTATCTCTAAGTACACCCTAAGCTTTCACTTGTGCTTAGGTACACACCAAAACTGGAACCCAGGCGCCTATTGGTGTAGACTCGGAGGTTTCCACCACTAACTCTTGCACGCTACCACGTGTAGTAAGTAGTACGTACCTGCAATGTAAAAGGTTGTTGCTTTTGAGCTCTGGTGATTTATCGTGCCTCATCTCTCGACATTGTCACACTCCATCAACAAACTGTAATATCAGTATTGTTTTTTGAGAGGCGCATTATTCTCTGGTTCCCTTAAAGCTTCCTCCTTACAATCGTGGTTCTCAGCCCTTTCTACAATACGCTGGGGTTCGTTCTTTTCCTTCGACTGCTCTCTCTTTGTTATATTCTTAGCCAACGCCTTCACATCTAATTGTCCCTACGCATTGTGCACCCCACGCTGTCGTTGTCGCCGGTCGCCGATTGCTCAAATTCAATCTCTGCGCCCGTTGACTCGTGTTTTGCAAACGTCTAATCATAAGAATTTCGAGCCTGAACCCCATTGCGACCGATCTCTAATCAAAGTGCCACGCGCACGCACGCGCGCTCTGGCCTTTGCCAACCCCGAGCCCGCTCGTTTCCTCCCAGGGCCTTCATTCGCTCAACGCAGCCAGCGCGCGACACGCAGCGCCGTGATTACCGGATAGCGATCGTCCCAGAGATCAAAACTCTATCCTCAACCCTCGCTATCTTCAATCCATCGCCATGTTCTTCCTCTACAACCTCGAGCGCAGGGTTACCCTACATCCCTCGTACTTCGGCAAGAATATGCACGAGTTGGTTACTGGCAAGCTTCTGAGGGATGTTGAGGGAACCTGCACTGGAAGCTACTATATCATCTCCATCATGGACACCTTTGATATCTCTGAAGGCCGCATTCTCCCAGGCAGCGGACTGGCCGAGTTCACGGTTGGCTACCGTGCCGTAGTTTGGAGACCTTTCAAGGGCGAGACGGTGAGCATTCCTTTCTGCTACCATGGGCTATTTCTTTTCCTCGTCTTGCATTCTTACTGGACCTAGGTTGATGCGGTGGTGGTTTCCGTAAACCAGCACGGCTTCTTTTCAGAGGCCGGCCCTCTGCGCATCTTTGTGTCAGCCCACGTAAGTATCAATACGGATCTCGTCTGCAATCACACAGAGTAAGGTTGACAAAGCCCCAACAAAGTTGATTCCCGACGATATCAAATGGGAGCCCAACGCCACACCACCTCAATTCACCAACAACGATGATACCACTATCGAAGTAGGAACTCATGTTCGCATCAAGATACTCGGTACTCGTGCCGAAGTTGGTGAACTGTGGGCCATAGGGAGCATCAAGGAAGATTACCTTGGGTATGGCTCTCCCTGCCCTTTGATCCCCACTTGCACCCTTTTGCTGACAGTGATGAAACCAGTACATTACAACAATGATAGAATCCATAAGTCTCCAGGTCTGCAGTCGCTTGGCTGGTCTTACAGGCTCTGGCCGGATCTCGCCAGGAATTTCCTATCATGAACGTTGGGTGCTGGTTAATTCCTGGATGTTGATGGACTATAACACGCAAACAAAGAAGCCGCACGGAGGGTTACCATAGTAAAGGTCTTACAGGGCAGATCTCCTCTATGCAGTCAACTCACCATGGAGTTTCATCTGTACTTATATAAAAAGGTAAAGTGCAACTACTTACCTAGTCAAAGAGGTGCACCATTGGCCAGCTGCCTACCTGCTCAGGTAGCAAGTCAGTTTCTCACTGATACGTCTTGCGACGTGTTTATGAACCTTCCTTCTCCTTTCTCCTGGCGTCCGATCTGCCCTGTTGCCGTCTTTTTGTCGGTATGTTCGTTCAACCAGAAAGAAAGGAAGGAAAAGAGGACCCCATGGTGACCGCCCAAGTGTACGGGCTTGATCCATTCGGTCTCGGAATGCGGTTTTCACTCCCCCAGTTTTCTTGGGAACTGCTTCAAATCCTTTCAAGCGGGAAACTTTAATGCCATTAACTTGTATAAAAAGAGATTTACGTGGAAGGCAAAGCCAATATCGGCGACATAGAGCGTTTTGCCAGAACATAAAAAAACAGAAGAGGCCTAGGTTAGACATATTAAGCTTCGCTAATCGATTCGCACAGTCGTATTTAGAACAATGAAATGAAAGCTTTTTGATTTTTGTGCTAATACAGTCACAACACTCTCTTCCGTCGAATAGTTCAACGGGAAACTGATACAAAGTGCACATACAACTTAGTTCATACTCTATTGTTCAGCTTCTACCTAGTAATAGTAGCAGCTAACTACCCTTATTTAGAACTCAAGTACTGTTGCCAACCCACAGAGAACATCTTCTCGTCCTTAGCAAGGACCTCGTTCTTCATCTTCTCCTGGTACGCCTTCATCTTGTCCGTGTACTCGGGGAACGCGGCGCCCAGGATCCGGATTGCCAAGAGGGCGGCGTTGGTGGAGTTGCCTATTCCTACCTGTTTGTCGTTGTTGTTGCGCGTTAGATAGACCTGAGCAGAGGAGGGGGATAAAGGGGTTTTCTTCAAGGATTGGAAGTCAGAGGAGAGGAGGTGGAGGTGGAGGTCACGTACTGTTGCACAAGGAATACCGCGAGGCATCTGAACGATAGAGAGGAGACTGTCCATTCCATCTAGGACGCTGGCCCTGACTGGGACTCCGATAACGGGGAGAGCCACTTCGCTGGCGACCATTCCGGGAAGACTGAACAAGTCCACCGTTAGTATTTCGTCATAAAATAGAAGCCTTTGGCAAGTCTTCCTAATCAGTTTGTACTTACTGTGCGGCACCTCCAGCTACATCCACCAATTTCAAGTCAGCATGAATTCAGCCAAAGGAGCGATATAAAAATGGGAGGGCAAAGTATTCGCCTCCTCAGTCAGCCATCGCTGTACTTGCTCAGGGATCACTTACCGGCAGCGATGATCACCTTACAGCCGGACTTGCTCATTTCGTCGGCAAACTTCATCATGTGATGGGGTGTACGATGCGCTGAAGTGATGCGGACTACGAAAGGAACATCGAAGTCTTCCAGAATCTTGAGTCCGGCCTTGAGCGTTTCCAAGTCTAAAACCATGTGTCAGTCACTAGCCTTTGCAACACAAAGACACTTGTAGGCCTCCACGGAATTCAGAGACAACGAAAATAAAAATGAGATACTGACCTGAGTCAGAACCCATTGTGACCGCTACCAACGGGGCAGAGGCGGATGTTGATGTGGCCTGCTGGACTGCCTCTGATGAGCCAATTCTCTCTGCTCTGATCTCGTCCATAGTCTGGATAAGCCCTCCGATCCGCTCGGAAAGTTGTTCAATAGAGGAGTGGCCCCAAGCGGTTATGTGACCAATTTTCCGCCCCGGTTTCGACTCTTTGCCATATAAGTGTAATGCTGCGTTAGCGTGGGGGTGGTAGAAGTTGTTGGTGAGGTCAACCAGTTTATCATGCGAGTGAGGCTTTGCGCCACCGAGTATATTTAGCATGGTAGCAGAGGGAAACTGGGGGATGAAGGAGAAATCCCCAGGCGGCACCCTGTCTAATATGGCGTCTAACTGGGCTCGGAACTGTGACCTCTGCGGCACCAGTTCAATACTCAAATGCCCAGAGTTGTGTGGCCGAGGAGCAACCTATATTCGGTTAGCGATACTGAGGCAGATGGTTGTGTCTCGTTGAATAAGCAATAAACCGTAGGCCTACCTCGTTTACCAGAATCTCCTCGCCGACCAAAAACATCTCAACTGCGAATACGCCTCTTCCCCAGAGTTGACTGACTACATCGCAAGCAACCTTCTGAGCCCGTTGCGTGATTTTCTCGGCAACATTACGAGGCGGGTAGAAGACCTAGACGACGTCATAGTGTGAGCGGTGATATCAGGTATGTCGCATCGGGTATCGCCCACCTTAGTGCAGATGCTGTCCTCATGTATTGTTTCCACCACGGGGTATGGGTAAACTTTCTTCAAGTTGCCGTCATCGTCTTCGGTCCGCATCACCATGACTGCCAATTCCATCTCAAAGGGCACGAATTTCTCGGCATATAGGGGCTGATCACCCATTTGCGCAGCCGCGCCCTCGATGTCCTCAGGGCCGCGGATCTTGAAATTGCCGCGGCCGTCGTAAGACCCCTTGGCGCCCTTCAACATGAAGGGATATCCGAAACTCTTACCCGTCTGTTCAATGGATTTGATACGAGCGTCACCTGATTCAATAGCCATCTGAGGCGCCACGGGCAGGCCGTTCTTGGCGAAGTACTCCTTTTGCTGGAATTTGTCTTGTATCAGACGAATGGTCTTGTATGAGGGGTGAACTGGCACCCGCTTCATGACGGTGCCATTTCCATCAGGCGAGGGCACCTCAACGCCTTTGGTCGCGATTTCTTCTAGCACATCGCACTCGACGTGCTCGATCTCGACGGTCAATACATCGCAGCGAGCGGCCAGTATTTTGATCTTTTCTGGATCTTTAAATGACCCGGTAACATGCAGGCTGTTGTGATTGATCTGCTTGGCCGGACAATTCTCTGCGTCAAGCACTGCTACACTAATTCCTAGAGGAGGAGCAGCTTGACATAGCATCTGGCCCAACTGGCCTCAAGTTTCGAAACGGTGTTAGCAATTTTTTGGTCGCTTGTTGTGGCACGCCGCTCTCATGGAGGGGCAAATGTAAAAAGGGCTGCTTACCTCCACCAAGCAGGCCGATGACGGGATTCTTGGCCATGATTTAGCTACAAGGATCGAAACACTTGATGTAATTGCGCCGCGCACAGAGCAATTCGTACGAACGCTCAAAATTATGAAAATGGCTTGGGCAACGTGATACTACTAGATAGTTATCGTGCTCATCGTATACTCATGCCAAGTTCAAATGAGCTCCTAGTATAAAAAACTCGCGGGCCGTTGAGCGTGACGCAAAGGTTAAACTGCCGCCCTTCGGATGCGCTTTATCAAATTAGGTAATGTTACCTCTAATTGAAGTACATTTTAACCTAATCAGGTAAGTGAAGATGGTGAAGAAAGTGGATCTCTTCTCAAAGCCGCATTTTTAAACCCAACCTCGAGGACCAGCTTCAAGACAATAAATTATTTTTCGATTAATGGGGCGTTTATTTGTTAATTATGCATTACGTGCAGTTTGCTATACAAATTGTAATACACATTATGTAATGCACATCGCTACTAGCTACTTAAGTATATATCATGTTTTACACGCTTTACTCCACATGAGATGTTGCTCACTAGGCTGTACACTACATGCTGTAGGCTTGATATAATGTTAAGCTACGTAACATGTCCTTATATATAGTGCACATAGCAGTCATGGGCGCCTTATCGCCTGTATACAAGACTCCGTTGCTATAGGCAGCCCTACTACATAGGCACTGCAACTTGGCCGCAAAGGCAAGCCTACCGAGCGTGTAACCTGGTGTACCCTGAAGAACTTCTAACAAATGCCATCGTACGGTGAACCAGTCTGTTTTGTGCGGCGATCGCACTGAACACGTAAGTGCAGGCGCAACTATACACACCCAAACATAATTACTGAAATAAGACTTATTCAGCCGCTTCCTCTCTTCTCAAAACTATAAAAATGGTAGGTATATGAACGTTAAACTCAACTAAACTACTTGACGAGTGAAGGTGGGAAAGCCTCCTTATATCCATAAACCACAAACATCACCTTCGTGTCCCTTGCGTGCTCCTTGAACACATACACTTTCAACAAAACCATTGCCCCGGGAGCGCGCGCGCTACGTGTGCTAATTCTACCTTATTTGCAGTACACCCAGAGTTCAATTAAGTCAGAATAAAGCATAATTATGTGCTACGATTGCGTCGCATTTGCCTATTGCCCTCAGAAAACAAACTGTCAAGACCGGCCTACTTTTGGGTAGGTAAATGATACTTTGTGTTGCGAAAAGGTCTCTCAATCCTTCCTCCGTCCTTTGCTTTGCCTTTCCTGTCAATCCACCATCGCATCTACCGCTGTAATCGGCTGTCTTTGATTCCACAGAACTGCTTCTCTACATGCGTATCCGTCGGGGATTTCTCAATCATGGCTTGCGTAGCATTGGCCCACACCTTTCGAATGGCATAATCTTCCTCGTTGAACAACACTATCATCGTATTGATTAGAACAAACACCGTGATTTGTCTATCCGCATCCCCACTGGTTGGGAGGTAAAGCTCCATATCTGAATCCTTTATCCCGCAAGATATGAGTTGTTGTTTGCGTAGTTCCTTGAAAGCTTTGTAGTTGTCTTCTACTGTGCTCCTCACATCATCCACGCTTAATTGACGGCCGAAGAACGACTCAAAATCTGGTTCGAGACATTCTCGCGTCTTCCATTGTGGCCTGGAAGCGTTTTGGCGGTATTTTTCAAGGATCACACAAGAAGCTAATCCTAGGATGAGGGGCTTGATATTTAGAAGCAAATCCGTGGCTCCTATAATCTGGTTTCCCGGCCAGTACTTAACGATTAACGCCTGCTTCCATGGGGCAAACGGACTCTCTCTATTCATAGCACCAGCTTCTGCGAGTGCCTGTTGGGTTTGGACGTCAGCAGAGGATAAGACAAGAGGATGCATGATCACGCGTTTTACCATGAGAAACGCGAAGTAACATTCGGGATCGCGTGTCAGATGTTCCTTGGGTACATCACTCCCAGCACCCTTCAGTGGAAGGCAAACCACCCCTAGCAGCTTGTTTTCGTCCGTATTCGAACTATTCTCTTGGACGAGAATATCACGACGGCGTATCCGACTGCAGCAACGAGATTGCAGAATCTGATTCATCATCTCATCAAGTGTAGTATGTAGGTACTCAGAACGTCGATACTTCACCACGAAATCCTCCAAGACCAACTCCAGATTACGTTCCACCAATGTCCGAAGATTGCTCCTCTCTCTTTGTTTTCTCCTTTTAGTGACAGCCCTTTTTTTGTTTATCCCTTCCTTTAGTATTTTCTGTTGAAGACCTGACATCATTTTTCTTGAGCTGAGATTTGTGACTGAATGATTTCTGTATGAAGGCTTGGGTTCAGCAGGTGTTGAAAGGGGTGAATGGATTGTTGATAAGTGAGGGTTGGCTTGAGTTAAGACAATGCAGTGCTTGGTGGGCTCCATAGGAGGGTGGCCCTGTATCCCTAACAGGGTTGAACATTTAGTATTATAGTTTAGTATTTGCTGGTACTGGTAACAGGTGGAATAGAAGGCCGGTTTTAACCGAGATAGGCTAGATTGAGCTGTCTTTAGCTATATTTATTTTACTATGTAGTCGACCCTAGCCGACCTACAACCCGGAGAAGCATAACCTGAACTATCTACTGACTTGATTTACTGGAATTTGGAGGCCTAACAAGATATGATCCCAGTTGACCGCCTCTAGGTTGTTCACAGATAAGTATAATCGTCATATCGACCAGGCCACGTCCGGACGAAGCCAGGATCCCAACTTGCATAGATAGACAAAACAGTAGTACCAACAGTTTATAACTGACACTCATAAGTCAATATGCGTGTCATGACAGTTACCATGGTTGCTGTGGCTCGTCTTCATTATTTGCGCACACCCTCTCTATCTCGACGATTAGGATACGATTGTGACAGGTGAGCAAATTGTTGAAGACTGGGCAGTTTATCGTATAGCACGATCCAGATTCAATTGGAATATTTATACACCTTTCCGAGTGTTCCCGTAAGCATGCATGAATTCTAGTTTCCGTCAATTGGCATATCTACCCACAAGGGCATAGTTGTCAATTCCAGAGCAGAATGCAGTTGAGAGCCACACCAGTCCTACAGGCGGGGGCAAGAGAAACCAACTATGCTTAACCGACGCCGCCTGAGAAATTGTACATCCAGCCGAGCGCACCACCACGAGGACAGCCCTACAGCTTGTTATCTTGGGTGTATGACATCTCTCGTCATGGCTGGTTACAACTCCGGCTTACGGGATTCGTACCTGACACCTTGATATCATCTTACTAGGTCAGCCCAGTCCGATCCTTGCCAGGTTGTCTTGTGGTAGTCATTCGCCAATCCTCTTCTTTCCTGGAACACAGCTAACTAGAACATAAACCTTTGCCAAAAGCGCTAGCCACTACCGAGCCGGAGAGCGGATCGCCACAAAGAGCCAACAACCACATCAAGTGGAGGCTTGGGATATGATAAACAGAAAGCCGATGGCTCTGAGCAAACAGATAGGAAGGAAGATGAGCCGACCTCCGCCTCATGTGCATCTATATTGGAACCGACAGCTTACTGATCTGAGTAGACTTACCATATAACAAGTCCCTATAGTTTTACTCCGATGAATCCTTATGATGGCTAATGTATCTTACCAGAATCTATAGTCTATCAACCTGTTGCTACATATAAGAAGAGATGAAGTCAAAAAAACTTCGACTTAAGTCAAACTGGCATCAAGTTCAAGTAGGGGGAAGAACATAGGAGCAAATACCGACCCCGTCACCAAAGTCCGTTTTAAGCTTGCTAAGGAGCGGCTTGAGAAGGGTTTTGAGTACATAGAAAGTCAGGATAGCCTCGAGGATATCGTTATCTCGGGCGACGATGCGTTTTAATCTTCCGCCGCAGTATGTATACGTACAACTACTCCCTACCCAACGGCCCATTTCTCCCACCCCTCTCCCGGCTTTCTGTCTTCTCCTTCTTCTTCTGCGCCTCATGTTTGACGCTGCTATGTATCGATCGGCCTACCGTTTTGGTATTTAGGCTAGGTAGTTACTAATCCCAGTCCCCTCCGAATAGCATCACTGTCTCATTAATGTGAAGAATACCCAACGATTTCGGTTTGTCTTAAAGGGGCTTGCGGTGTGTCCCAGTCAATTTCTTGATAATGAAGACCCTTGGACGGAAGTCCTTATACGGGTATCTGATAAGACAAGGAAAGTTGGCAAGCGTGAGTAGAGTCTGGTTGTCGTCAGCACGCCTTTTAACTCCCCACCCAATGGATAAAGAGGTTGTCCTTTGCCTCTTGGCCCTATTGTTGCAGGCCTAACCCGTACATAACACACAGACTGTGTTCTACATACTCACTTCAACCACCCGAATGAGATATCCTGGATCATCGCGAAGGCGAGTCAGAAACTAAGCCTGGCTGGGGGGTCACGGTCCGTGACTAGACGATGCTGCTCTATGAAGTGAACGATGATTTCGCGACGATGCCGGCGTTAATTAGAAAGCTTGCTCAAATGACGATATGGCCTGTATGTGACCTCTCTCACTCTCCGTCTCTCAATAGGCACACTTCTACCTGTCTCACGTAAGGGAAGCTCGCTGAAGACGCCAACCACTTCAAATACCCAACTTAGTATTATGTGGCCCGGTGCGATATGCTCCCAACGTCGAGCATCTCCAGACGCCTCTCGGGACGATGCTCGACCTTGAATCGCAGCTCCGAGGTTCTATCGCCGCGTTCCATAGTAAGTCTGCCTACATTTATCCTATGTACATACCTATACCGCCTAAACCGGAAACTGGCACTTACATATTCACTGACCGCTCGGTTGGTTATCAGTTTATGTAGTGCTGAGCTTCGTGGTCGATCTACTAGGGAGTTGGCGGCAAGCACCTACAGTAGCTTGTAGCTTCGAATCGTACGACCGGGACACCGGTGTATCGACGTTCCGAGGGCCAGTACTGGCTAATAACGAAGACAAAGCCGGCAAGGCGTACAAATACTACGACCCGATAAGGTCGTCATCGTAGGACAGACCGGACCGAACTGTTTGCTGAGAGAGGTGGTGTGCTGTGTGACTGTGATATTGTTTCTAGTCCACTTTGGATATCAAGCAAATAAGGACGAATCCAAATGCCGCTTCCGGCTCTATTTCTGAATTTAATCTCCATAACTCTGTTGAGGAGGCAACGTTGTTGCATTGTACTGTAGCCCCTTTTCGAAAGCTTGGAACCTTTTGTTAAAAGTCCATCTTCAGAAAATGGCTGTATCCGGGTATTTGCGAGTTTTTTGTTGCTGGACCTAATATTTGGATGGACGGATAAAGATTAGTTGATACATAAGCTTATATGGAGCATCGACAATCGTAGTTTAGATGGCTGTGACGACATTTTTAATATCTTCCTCAGGGGCAAGGCTAAGATTTGATTTCCGATAGATCCAGAGTACCGAGTATTAGAGCGGTACATCATTTGATATACTGGCATTAGCCGCGTCTTGGGTGTGCGTTGCTACTGCTCCATGCTGCGATTCCGGCTGCATTGGGATCTGTGATCTTGCATGCCTACGTACATATACAAAATTCCTATTAGCACAGCACCTAACCTAGGTTGCTTAAACTAACCTTAGGCATATCATAGTGCAGTAACTACCTACCTATCTATGAGACTTGAGAGGTTGACCGCAGAGTCCTATACCTAGCCGGAGATCTTCCAATCGAGTTAGAAGATCATTAGATAGTAAATATAATAGTGATGCGCTCAAGTAATAATAGCAATGAGCAGCGATCCAAATTGGCACCTGTGGTTGACCATTCGGAGAACGAGTATTTAGATGAGATAATCGGGGACCCTGAGAAATGAGTAAAGCGGAACTAGCTGGGATCATGGGTTCGCAGCTTCTTGTTCGTTGGGTTGTCTGGTCATCGCTAGCGGTCAATCCTATAAAAATCCATACATGCCTACCCTGGTACTATAATAATTCATTAGAAGTTCGTAGCAGAATTCGTGGTGATAAGTTTAACTCGGCTCTCCCTTCTTTGTGGTTGGCGTTTGTAATTAGTACATATATGCGTACACACGTACATGTAGTATATAGCTTCGGCTTGCCCCTCGCTACCGGGACAGCAGCATACCTGTCTATAGGCATGTTTCTGCACATCATCGTATGTTATTAGCGTGGCGGAGATGGCACACGTGCGGCGGGGAATGTTTGTGTGTCTCAGCTTACGGCCATTAACTGCCAAGCGACTTGGCCACGCATCGTTTCTGCCCCGTCACAATCGGCGTTTCTCGACTCTTCGGGTTACCTACTCGCTTTTCTTCGGAAAAGACTCGGTAGCAGTGAGTAGGAGGATGTGTTCTGCTCTCCACTCCTTGCTCGACCATCACTGGTTAGCTCTACCATTACCTAGAGACAATAGCTACTAGAGGTGCCAGTTAAGGATGTTGATTGCTGGGCTATCATGGTACATAGGACTCTCTGTGTTAGCTGAACGTAGAAAAAGAAAAGGGGGTGTTCAGAAGCTGCCTTCTTGCGGAAGCGATGTATGTACATAGTAATGTCTGAGAACCCCGTCTGAGTGCCTACTAGTAGGCATCTTGGTTCCACGCTCACTTGGACACGAACTTGTCTCCTGGTGTCTCTGGTGAGCTATCCCGGTTCGGGGAAATCAACCTCGAATTCTGAAGCCAACCATTGACTAGCACAGTGACGCTAGAAGGACCCCCACAAGTTGATGCTACCACGCACGGGGTCTAGCCGCCAAACAGACATGCTTATGCAGTTACCTGGGGGGTATGGCACAGCTGGACGTTTTCTGACAAGCTCCCCGCAGCTTCAAGTTGAACTGCTGCGATGCACCTTTCTGCAGGAGAATCAACAAGAATGACGCGAAGCAATTGGCCATCACATCCTCGTCACAGCGCACATCATCCTCTCCTCGGAGTCTCTCCACCACATACGCTTTCATGTGTATAAGTCAAGTTGACTCGAACACCGGCAGTGTGCTCAAGACGTTGTGAGCATACCCGTACTACTATGTACTATCCAACTATACATACCACTTGAAATTACCTAACCTTAGGTAGTAGTTATCCTGCCCGAATAATCTTCTGTTTGATTTAGGCATTAACCTATGCAAGGTACGTACTGCATAGTATAGTGCCTAGTAGGTATGATGGATCCCAATGTGGATGATTGGGTAATAATCCTAATATCTCAAGCGTACTGGTAGGATAGTTGTAGGTAGTATATATGTACGTGCTTCAATACATCGCAAATACCTATAATGTGGGTAGGTTTACCGTTTACCAGTACATACCCCTGCCATACACGCATCAGAGGGACAGGCATTCAGCCCAGGTAGATATACTATCTACGGCCCTTCCTCTCTTTGGTCCTTGTAAGTAGTAGCATGTATAGTGGTACTACTACCTACCTAGGAACTGGAAAGTCACACTGCATATTCTAGTTGTCTAGTTGTATACTCTTCAGGTTAGTATAAGCTAATGCATGGGATGGCTTGACAGCATCGCCGCCAATTGGATGTTTGGATTTCTTCTCGACCGGCTCCATCCACTTCCTCCGTTCCTGCATCGGCGGCAGCACAAGAACACAAACACAGCACCTGAAGGGCACAAGGCACAAAAGCACAAAGCACAACTCCTTCGAGCCAACTCGAACATGGGCTCACCGCCGCTGCGTTCCATTCACGCTGTCTTTTTCGTGCTGCTGCCTTTTTTGATTTAATCTATTCCGCGTGGCGTTGCCTTTCATATTACCAGCAGCATTATTCTATTCCTTGCATTTGCATGCGTGCCTGCCCGACACGTTTTATCCAGGACAAAGCCGTTGCTACTACATATTATACATATCCAGTAGCAGTAATTACCTGCCTATCAAACTGTTATTGTCTACTTACCTATTAACCTGTCATTCCTTATCTACTGCTACTACTACCTTGCCAACAACATTTTTCCTTTACTACCTACCCGAGTGGTATTTGGTAGCTTTCCCATCTCTTTTTCGTCTTCTCCCTTCTGCCTCTCACCTTCTACCATCAACGGTCGAGAGATACTTGGTCTGCGCCTATTACTGCCCGTTTTTAGATTTGTTGCGCCACAGGGTCGGTTGAACAGGCCGGTTGACAGCACCGGCTGGCATTCTTCAGCAGAAATTCCTGACGACGGGACTCCGCGTTGGAACCCAGGGGTTATCGGACGAGGAAGTAGTGTCAGACAAAGAAGGACAATTTTGTCCTACATATTTTTTTGTTTGCCATTTTTCTCGCCTACCGAATCACTCTCTGTATTCTGCTCTTGAACACAGTCACCAGTCATCTCCTGGGGCAACTGCCTCATCTTGATCTGCTGCATGTCACCATCGAGCTAGTCAGCTGCATTGGACGTCGCACCAGCTACTATCTGAGAAGCCCTCATCTGATACTCGCCCTCACGCTACCGACTGCTAAGAAGTGTGGACATGGAATCCTTGTCAACTACCCGCAACCAGCCGTCTGTCTACCACGAATCGGCTCACCACGTGCTCTTCGACGGCTTTAGCTGGTTAGACGATAATGATGACCTCGACCTTCGCCTGACTCTGGAGGAGAACCAAGTCGATCTGAAGCCATCGCGACCCACGACGACCACCGGGCCGCCCTCACTATTTCGCCGCCGCCTTTCCGCCACGAAAGTGCCCTTTAGCCGTGGGTCAGTCTCGTCGAGTCGCCCGGCCACGAGAGATTCATCCGTCCCCGAACTAGCTCCTGGAGTATCGCATACCCGGCGGAAATCTCGAGCCCTTTCTCTCATTACGCCGAGACAGAACAATATCCCTAAGCCTTTGGCCACACCTATCGACCCTGATGCGGCCCATTACCAGGACCCCGAAGCCCGCCATAAGCTTCGGTCTTATCTAGCTTCACCCCAAAAGTTTGATGAAGCACTCCAGTTCGGCTTTCCTTCCAATACTAATAATAGCACCCGCCTGGCCATGCTACCGGGCGGCGCGTCCAGAAGGAGCAGAAGTTTTTCTCGAGACCTCTTCATGGCAAGCTCGGAGAAGCTCAAGACATTTCTAGCCGACGACACTTCTTCTGTGCATAGCGGAGAATCATCGGTCACAGACGGCGAGTCCCCCAGGACCCCCCATACTCCTGAGAGGCACCTGCAAGGTGTCAAGCCTTTTCAGCTTCCGAGCGAAGTCACAGTGCTACCGTCAAAACTCCCTGGAAACTATGTAGACGATCCTCCGGTATGTCGAGAGATGACGCTGCGCATGACATTAACGCGGCCTGATTTACGATCGTGCCAAGACGATGTCTACACCTGGGGGAAGGGCGTTCTGCCGCGCCAGACCAGCCGCTCATCTCAGTCACGATCCTTCCGAACCGCGACACCTGTGTCAGCCTCAGATCCGAAAGAGGCAACACAGGAGAATATGGACAAGATATTCGCGGACATCGATCGGGAACTCAGCTCATCATCGGAAGGCATGGTGAAGCGTTTCTGGAACCGGGTCCGCCGAAATTGATCTGGCTGCCTGTTTGCCCGTAGTCAGTTCACGGTCAACCAACAGTGCCGTGTAGTCTCTCGACGGCTGAGAAAATGCTATCTGGATTGGGGTCTGCTTCATGCTATGCAGTCGACACGTCCATTTTAGGTTTTCAAACCTTATCTGGCCCCTTATTATGGGACCCCTTCCCCTTCCCCTTCCCCTTTTCCACTTCTGCACCCTACCTCATGAGCGGCATATTCGAGTTCCCTCTGTTTATCATATATCTCTTTTTAAGTACGTTTTTCGAATTTGTGCAAATCGAAAGGAGCGGGGTGGCATGGAATGCATTCCGCCCGGCGTTTTTGGTATTGGATGGATTCATCATTGGCGTGGAGTTGGGAGCCAGTTCATGGCAAATTCCAAGCAGCTCGAACGTGTCATAAAAATCTCGTGGGGGGCTTTGGTGTGGTCGTATTGATTTTGTACAGTTACCTTGACCGGCATACTTGGTGACCTGTATGCCAGGATGGGAATATCAGACCGAGCTATTCTAAACGAATCTCGGTCAAGGCACCAGAATGTATTCTCGTATAAGAACCAGCTTGTAGCATAGCGAATCTGGATGACAAGATTGGGCATTTCCTCTGTGGTGGCGCATCGACAAATAGGTATTCGAAGGATGCTAGCCTTGTGCTTGTCGACACGCGTAAGTGCTGACATTACTATTGGGTTTCGAGTTGGGGGCCGTACATAAAACATACATAGTGACAAACTAGTGCTAGCAACCTTATGTCAAGGCTGCTTGCTAGCGGTGCATGCCTCATGCAGGAACCAACTCTGCTATCTATTATGACTTTATTGACAATATCTAGATACCATCTCCTGCATACTTTCTTCGCTTGTCTAAGACTACATCTGCATCCACCTACGAAGTTTAGCGAGCTGGATCACTTTCGGGTCGTCTTAAAACTCCGAAGGGGCCGAACTCTTCAAAAGCCTAGGACTGGAACCCGTCCTTATAGATGTTGCATTTGTACCTACATAGGCAGGCGGGTTGCGGTGTGAGGAGGAGGTGCGTGCGTTTGGCTGCAACTCTGACCTTTTTTGACTCAGCTTTTAGACAGGATGGTACAGCATATGCACATCAATACAGAAGTAGAGAGGGGGGCGGTTTCTTTTCTTTCCTACCTCCTTTTTTTTTCTTTTTGTCGGTGTATTTCTTTATTCCTATCAGTTTTTTATTTATTTATTTTTATTTTTTAATTTTTTTAATTGATTTATTCTCCTGTGAGCTGTGCGTCTGTCTGTCCAGCTTACTTGGTTCCAATAATTTAAACCCAAGCGTACAGTAAGTATACAGGTCTGAAAAAAGAACATGTGACCCCTCTTCTACCATCTGCGTCTGTAAGATAGTATGTAGAAAGGGAAGGCCAAGGCGAATAAAGAGGCCAATGCGCGAACCAGGCAGGGAATGAATGGTGAAAACGTGGCAATTTATTTCTACAGTAGACAGGATAGGACAGGACGATACAGATCATAGAAATGCTAAAACAGATAAACAGACGAACGGGAGTATCCTGTCCTATAGAATAGGTTAGAGGACATGCAAGTAATTAAAAGTGGAATATATACCTAACCTACCTACGTGAACTTAACAAAGACAGGCTAGAGTGGCAGGCATAAAAACAGAGGATTGGGCAGGCAGGCGACAGACAGGCAGGCAGGCAGGCATAAAAACAGAGGATTGGGCAGGCAGGCGACAGACAGGCAGGCAGGCAGGCATAAAAAGTGAGAGAGGGGGGGAGGTGTAGGCTCGATGCGATGATGACATGGCACGGAAGAGAAAAAAGAAAGGAAAGGAAAGGCGATAAGATCTGCAGATCGATTGGCATCTGTCTGCCTGTTTTTGGGTTTCCCCTGAATATGTGTATAGAATGCTACATCGCTACATACAAGTCTACCTGTAGCTGTGCATGTAAGGTAGTATGTAGGAGATATATCGGCTGTATTTATATTGACACCCATACCAATACCAATAACAATAACAATACCGATACTAGCTACATATAGTATGTATAGCATATCTAGCGTGCTATTGTTTATACCTACATGCTTCTCATATAGCATGAAAAATATACCTGATCCAATACTACTCCTGCCTACTATAAAGATTAGATAGTAGCACTATAATTGGTTGATAAGGACTGTCAAGTTCGAGTTACATATCTAGATACTGCCTAATATAGTTTCTTTTTCAACTTGTCTTTGTAATGCCTTATTTATACATACACACATATACCATCAGTCGTACAACAAGCTAAGTATATAGTAAACAAGCAAGTGACCTACTATCGGGCATCGACAGGCAAGTCTCTGACCTACGTACTCTATGTACTTCTACTTACGTTTAAGATGGACATTTAACCCTTTCTTGCACGTGAACCGAACTGAGCAGAACTCCTGCTCCCTACCTACTTACCCATGTACGTATGCATGCACTTTACAGCGCTCAGGGGTCTTCTTGTATCAGGTCTCGATAGTGTAGGTATGCATATTTATTTGTTTGTCTAAACGTCCGTGCTCCAAAAAGGAAACTTGATGGATGGAAGGCCAAGGCATCATCAACACTACCTAACAAAGACTAAACACCAACACCGCTTTTTAACTTATACGTACGTAGTTTAATACTTACCGAGGTATGCACCAAGAAATGTTTCTCGTTCCTGCATCTTGTGTATCTATCTAGGTTAAGTAGCATAGATCTACAGAATAAAAACGCATATAGCATACTAAGTTAGTAGTTGATCTGTTAAAGAGCCGACTGAAGATTAAGGTTAGGAAGGTATGGTTACGAGAAAACAATTATGTATAGTTCAGTATATGTCTATCCAAAACCAGCCAGCTCATTCCCAGATACATATTTCCCCCCCTCCCCACCAGCCAGCCGACGCCAATGCTACAAGAATAAGTAGCTACAAGGATACCAATAGGCAAAACCTCCTGCTAAGACATGCAAGTAAGAGCTTGGCGAATGATACAAGGCAAACGAGCTAGGTATCACTGGCGATATCATCTCAGCTTGATTCACTCCAGCGAAATGTTCCGGGATCGGAGGTGCGCTCGTCGCCCATGCAGTACTTTTTTCTCTCTCATTAAGCGTTTCCCTAAACTTCCTGCACTCGTTCAGATCTCGTCATCGCTATCGTCACCTAAAAGCTCCCCTTCATCCTCATCGACAATGGCATAATCGCCTCTCCCACGGGCGAAGCTGTCTCTGGTGGTAAATCTCCGTGGTCCACTCGACCCTAACCAGCCGTAGCGACCACCGCTATCCCTGCCGCGTAGCCTCGAGAATGTGGAGCTGGCTGCTCGCCAGACACTAGAGGCTACTAGTGGTAGGGCTGCGACGACAGCTACTACGGCTGAGACGGCTACTACGGGGTATTTAACCCACGGAGAATTGTTGTCGAGCCCGTTCTGCTCGCCCAACCGGATCTGTCCAAATTTACTTTGCCAGTTGTTGTACACCCACCAACCGACTAGCGCTGCTAACGCGATGGGAGTCACCACAGCAAAGAAGATAGCAACTCCTGACACGCCATGTTTCTTCTCAAACTCCTCCTCGTGGCCGGGGCAGGGGTGAACTTTGAAGACATTGTCCGGATCGAACGCGCCTCCTTTGCACTCACTTAAGGGAATGCGACGAAGGCCGGTGGGCTCGTGATACTCCGTCTGTTCGGGGTCCTCGCGGCAGATTTGCTCAGGATCCTTGGGTCGAAGCCCCTCGACGAGCGTACAGTAGCCGTGGTTATCAAGCTCGAAGTTGTAATCACTATAGATAAACAAACAGTGTCAGCCTTTTTCGTGTCGCCACCACGACTAACCGCTTATTTAACTTACCATTCGTAATCCTGCCGCGTGCACTCGCAAATCTCAACTTCATGTTCGTGCTGAAGCTTCTCTTTATTGTAACAGACCCTGTCCTTCTTCTTGCGTAGATACCGTTTCTTATGGCCGAATAGACAACCATTAGGCTGCAATGGATGTTCAGGGGTCCATAGTTCGTAGTCAGACTTCTCTGCATCGTCCTCATCGTGCACGCATGGTCTGTCAGTTAGACCGGAGAAGTCGACGTTGATAGCGAACACGTGGCTGCCTTTGTGTCCCCACAGAGCAAAGTTTCGGGACGATCCGGACCGTAGGGTGGTGACGTCGGTGATAGTTACTTCAGAATCGGAAACCTCTTCGTCTTTCCACGTGTCACCCCCGTCCAGTGAGTAAGATATCGACTTGGTCTTTTTGGCTTTGGGCGCAAGGACAATGATTGCACCTTGGTCTCCCGTTGACCATATCCAATTGCCCTTTTTGATCTCCCTCCAGGTCAAGCCCGCATCTCGCGTCATAAAAGTATCGGCATCCTTTGCGTTCCCAAGCACAGGTCCAACATTCCCAGTGCCAAACATCAGACCAATGGCTGACTCGGAAGAGTATGTCTTACGGCGGTCTGCCCTTTCTGTATAGCCATGGAGGTGTAGTGCGCACATCTCATCACCGACCCGGCTCGAACAAGAATACGGTTTGCCTTCGACATCTTTAGGGGGAGGGGGTAGATAAGTCCATTCAGCTCCATCATTGTGACTGATCCTGGTTTGAAGATTCTTCGGCTCCGAATCACTCCCCGGATTCGCGACGATATTCACCATCATGACACCTTCCAACCCGAGCATCTTCTCAAAGTCTACGTACCAGTAATCATCAGCGTTGACGCCGGAGATGCTCATGACGTACGACGTCCCGTTCGAGTTGCTCTTGAGAATCGAGCCATATCGGCGACTCTCCTCCGTTTCGGTCGCGACAAAAAGGTTTACAGCATGAGTCGAACTGTCAAGGACAGTGTATGCATTCTGATGAGAGACCTGGAAATTGGGCGGGAAGTGCGCGTGCGCGTAATGCTTTCCATCGAGACTAGCGAGAGCGCTCAAAGTACCCTCGGTCTGATTTTCAGTTGCTACAACAATGAACTCAGCCATGGTAGCAAACCTCGTGATATGACCCAAAGCGACTGCAAACTCGTGTTCTGGATTAAACTCATCCGTGTACATCAGCTGAAGCGGATTGTTGTCGATATCTTTGCTCTCGCGCTCTCTGGCCGAGCAAACGATTTGACGCTCGCTACGGAACTGGAACGCTTTGGAACCCGTAAACTCACAATGCTCTACGTAGCGAGCTAGAGTGCTCCAGTTATCGCCACGATCAATTGAAACTGAAGCCTCGAGGTGGCATTGGCCGTCGGGACACTTTTCACCATGCCATATAATCCAATCCGGGTGATTCGGATGGAAGGAAAAGGGTGAAAGCGACGAGCGCGCCTTCATCGGGAGTGGCACCTCGAACGAATCAAAGCTTCGGCCTCGATTGGTTGTATAGTATACTTCCTTTTTCGAGCTGAGGAAGAAAGCCATGTCTTTTACTTGAGGATGTGTGACAATGTTGGATATGCCCTTATCCTTGAGCTCCTTGGGCGCCTCCCAGGTCTTCCCATGGTCGTGGGTAACGAAAACATCACCAGGGCCATCAAAAGCCTTTTCTGGCATCGCAATGATCGTCTCGTCGTCTGAACTGCTCAAGTCGCCTCGTTCGAGGTAGTGCTTCTCAATCAGATCGAAATCACCTTTGAAAGCATGGAAAGTGACGTCGATCTTGCCGCTCCCGCTGCTTGGGCGCTTCTTAGCATCGGAGCATTTCCACTTTTTCTTCTCATCCTTTTGGCCACCCTTGGTACGCTTGCACTGGTTACCTGGAATGAGACGCCAGCCCGATGTGCCCATGAACGTCTCATCGGGGTTATCAGTATTGCAAGCATCCTTAGGGGGTGACAAAGTGCCCTCCAGCTTGCACTCGTCACCATCTCGTACGAAGTTGAAATCACACTCAAAATCGGCATCTGTGCAATCGCAGCGGGTTGTCTCTGGTAAAGGTTCCTTGAACTCCTGCTTGATGAAACATTTGGCATCCTTCTTGCGCCGGTGAAACTTTTGTGTGGCGCCCATAATACAGCTCGGTTTGCCGTCTTTATCCTTTCGTGCGAACCAATCTTCCATATCACCGTCTTTGCATGTATCCTCATGCAGACCCTCAAAATCAACAGAAATTACAACAAAGCTGGGAGAGTCTCTCGATCCCGTTTGGGCGGTGATTAGAAATTTAAGACTGCTGGAGTCCTGGGTCGTCGTCAGGGTCCACGGAGAGACTTTGAGGTCGTCGGGTAACTTGACCGCCATCCAGCTTTGGCCGTGATCTAGCGAGTACTTGATCTCTTGTACATCGGCCTTGAGACTGTCTTTGACAGCCAGAAGGATAGACCCCTGATCACCAAACTCGTATTTGTGTGGCCCTTCGGGTCCCTCGATCCACGTCTTCCCTGCATCATCAGAGATGAAGAGGCTGGAAGATTCCTTATAGTCCTTCAAGTACTTGCCGCGATTTCCGTTGCCCATTACGAGACCAGGTGCTGGACTTGAAAAGACCGTTCCGACATTGTTCAATTCAGTGACGGAGTGGAGGTGGATGTCTTCATCGCCCGACTTGACAGCGTCAAATGTCCTTCCATCGTCAAATGTGATCTCAGTTTTGATTTCCTTTGTGGCACCATTCTCCACATCTTTCCAGTTATCAACCAAGTTCACTAGGAATATGCCTTGGATGCCTGTGACCTTCTCGAAATCAACATACGCTTGGTTGCGGTTCGTGTGTTCAATATTCCTCGTAAAATATGTGCCATTAGAGTTGCTGGTAAGCATCGTGCCCATCGGCGAGGACGTGCGTTTGCTGGAGCGTACGTCAATCTGAATGCTATAATTGGTGCTCTCTAGGACGGTGTAAGCAGTCTGGATGAGTGGGTGGTCTTGTGGGAAGACGGCGCGATGCCAGACTTCAGTATCATCTGTCACGAAGAGCGCCATTTCCGCACTGTTGGGAGAAGACGTAGCGGCCAGTATGTACTTCTTGACCTCGACGTGGCTGACAACGCCCTGCACTGGACGATTGCCGTTCAGGTTCACCTCTCTCTTATCCTGGAAAAAGTTGTCTGATACATAAAGACGGTTCTCCTCCTGAGGTGAGAACATACCCGACCTCGCAATACACAAGGTCCTAGTCTTATCCAATTCAGGCTTGCCAGTAGTGAACATCGGTGATGATTTGGCCCACCAGCAGCCTTGTGTTTGTTGGAGGAGGACTTTCGCCTTTGTGCGGAAGCCATCGGTAGTGTACATGGTGACTTCTTCACAAAAGAGACCTTCGCATTGCATGCCGGTGAATAAGATCTTGTCGGGGTCATCGGCGTGAAAGATCATCCAATTACCAAAGGTTTCGGCGAAATCGCTGGTGTAGGCATCGGTGTAGAATTTCTCCCAAGTCTTCCCCTTGTCTGCCGTCATCCAGTGTGTGTTTCCGGTAGTCAAGACGTAGGCGCGATCGGAGCTGGACTTATGCATGACGACCGCAATAATCTTATCATGTTCGATGCCTTCAACTTCGGCCCACGTGGCGCCGCCATCGGCGGAGCGCCATACGGTACGAGGACTTTCAGCCTCCTGAAACAAGACAACATTGGAGTCGGGGAAGTAGTTGAGGTAGTTTGGACGGCTCTTGAAAGGGGTGACGACCACGGTGGGCTCGTCTTTTGCGTAGACGGTCGAGGCTGTCGAGAAGAAAGTGACTAGAAGGAGAAGGGCGGGCCACCACGTCGGGGTGGTGGCGCCCAAAGGTCCCAACGGCCTCATGGTGCTACGATTATAGATGGAGAGATTCGGCAGTCATAGCAGAGTTAATCGACAGGCAAAAGGTGAGATGGCCGGGCAAAGGATGGTGAGAGGCCGTCGTAGTATCGCTGCGTCGTCGCTGCTAGTAGGAAGCGCCGGATGCTAATAATGCTGATGACAACAATGCAGCAAGTAATAGTAGGTATCTAGGTAGGTAGCTCTTACAGCTTAGTGGTTTCACTCGCAAGTGGGTGATAATAGTACAAGTAGCGTGAAGGAAGGATATATCATTCGACAAAGGAGAAGAAACCTTGGCTGGCAACGCAGAGACTCGTATTGTGGCATGTGGTGTTTTAATTAATTAGGAAGTTTACTTGTTCATTAAGGAAAGCAAAAAGAGAAGACGTAAGACGCTACATCTCCCAGACACTTCAGCTATTCGCCGCGTCACCGATATTCTTAGGCTAGCTGCTACCGTAGTGCAGGAGAAGAATAGCTGAGCCGGGTGTGCTAACCCGTTTCGGGCTGTATCGATACTTATGTAAGTGTTTATACGCGTTAAAATAATTATTCCCTTTTAGATCAATAACTTAGGTTACCTATATACTTGTATGAGTGTTTGTCATTTACTAGTACTGGCCAGTTGTTGTCCATCGTGACACAAAACTGTTAGTAGTTGGTATCCTGTGTCTCTCTAGGTACCTAGGGTAACCTTAGAACCTTCATCAGGATTCATACCTGCCACCGTATGCAGTAATTCCTAAGGTTAGACAACTACCTACGTTAGGTAGTGACTGTTGCTTATTTGCAACACTTTAGCAGAAAAAAAAAACTATTATATGCCACGGCGCCTGTCTAGGCACCATGCAGCTATATGCACTGCTTTTTATCCGGTACATAACCTGAGGATTAGAGCTTGGCAGGCACTAGTAGTAAGAGGTAAGATTCTGGAGCTAACAACAGCTGGTAGGTAATAAGGGAATAGACAACCAGTCAGCCTACCCATATATATAGAGAGGTATATATATATCGACCACTACGGTAAGGCCTCCTGATACCTACAGCATATGCAAATGTATATCTAATATCCCCATATACAAGCGTAAACTTCTGCCCAGCAAGGCGACGATGTCAGTGATGATTGTATGATGAAACCTGACTTGAGTCTGTAGCTAAAACATAAGGTCCAGACTACCCCTGACTCACTTACACAATGGTGAAACGCCTACCCTGCAGCCTGCCTGTTCGAGACACAGGAGAGCATCCAGAGGGTCGTGTATATTGCTAAGGGGACTGCATACAGCACATTGAGCGCCGTCCACTCGGAAGCTTTGTTAAAGATGGGAGCCACAGTAACTTTGGGGGCCCCATACCTCCTTACCCAGTGTGAACAGTATTTTGGGTTTAGGAAAGTACGCTGTAAATGCCCGGCTTATTTGATTGGCTATAGATGTACATATCTTGCCAAGCCTACATCTTCTACGCAGTTCATGCGATTCCCACGTGTTGAAAGCGGTACTACTAACATACTCTCATATTTGTAGTACCTACCGACTATGAGCTAAAAACAGTTTTAGGCAGGTAAGTTGTTTGGCATCAACAAGGAGACTTGAATCATCCCTATATTGACTTCGTAGGTAGATGAGGAGACAATCAGTTGCAGCGAACACGGACTCAGTTGTAATCGCTCACAAGGATGGGAAACATTATAACTTCGAATCCTTTCCTGCCCATTTCCCTGTACGTAGCTAACCTAGGGGGTTATATATCGATGGCAAGGCAACTACTTACACCTTGTATCTAAATACTGTACAGCACAAAGATAATGGAGGCAGGGATTACATATAATTTATGTAGGGAAGTAGGCGGTATGTAGATATGTCCAGCAGTGTGGCCATCATACTTTTAGAAGAATTTGGTAAGCCCGGTACTCAAAACCAACAACAGCCAAGGGTGAATGAGGTAGGGAAGGACAACACCACGAAGTACGTACCTAGGTTGTACCACACTTCAACGGTCGCTAAGTATTTAAGGTAGCCTAGTACCAGCTAGACCCCTGTGACGCGCATGAATAACGCAGTAGTGCGGTGGGGCGATCGGTCCTGCTACTCACCCACCACTTCCATACTTCCATCAGCATACATATTCAAGAGACGGTTTCTCTCACTGCCGTCAGCTAGGCTGCTTGTTTCTCTTCCCGTTGTTTATTTCAGTCGTGCGCCTCTTACTCTTTTGTTTACATTCGGTCGCACGTCCCTACGCATACGCGCTCCCATTTTGTCCCGTGTCACTTCGTCCCACTCTCACTGGTTTTGCTACTACCTTTTCTTTGTATCGCAGAGTCCTACATAGTACAGCATTATCGCTGATTTACTTGTAAACAAAACAACCTCAGTGTCTCTTCCTCCTTTTGTTTGCGCTCACCCACGCCGCCGACCACAGACCATAACTCTATATCTGAAGCCTGAAGGTAGCTCGCCGGATTAAAAATCGATCTCCCCGTAACATCACCAGTCCCCATCAGCCTCCCTAGCTGTCAAAGCCTCCATCATGGCCTTGGCAGCTGTGTACCTGCAGTTCCTTGCTGCTCCTGACGCCTCTCATCTGGCCGAGGATGCGACTCTCAACTACATCACTACTACCACGACCTTTAAGGGCGCTTCCAACATTGTACAGCACTTTAATACTTTGCGAAGACAGATCAACAAGAAGAAGGAGGATGTTCTCTCCGTTGTCGAAGGGCGCTCCGCCATTGCCGCTGAAATCGAAACAGCCCTCGAGTTCGTTACCTCTGGGGCTTCTTATCTGCCTGCCCTTGACGACAACTTCTTGGCTGACCGCACTGTCCATCTTCCTATCGTGAGTCACCTTCCCTTCGTTTGTTATTTTTGTTGATCCACCGCGCGCAAACCGCTGACCATGCGCTTCGTTGATAGATGCACATCGTCAACTTCGATAGTGATGGCAAGATTCTTGGCATTCGCCAGAGCTGGGATCAAGGCGCCTTATTAAAGCAACTTGATATAATTGGAAAGACTGGGCGCAATTGGCCGATTTGTGACTGCAAGGACCAGATCAAGATGATTCAAAATTGCGTGAAAGCAAACGCCAACACTGGCTCAGCTACTCTTTCTCAGCCCTCCACTACGATTCTAGATCGGACCCGGGGCAACTCAACCAACGCTCTACGGGATCCCCACGCTTCTCTATCATTATTTGACTCCCGCGAAGAGCAACTAGTGTCTGTCATTTCGCCCAAAGCCGGGGCCCGACCGCGTCAGCGTGATCTTGCCGAGATTTTGGGGGATGAGCCCGATGATGCTCCTGCTTCCCCCAGCACGGGGCGTCACCGGTCAGTGTCTCCTAACAAAGCTATCGCGCCACGAGGAGGGCCTCGACCACCCCAACGCAACCTCGATGAAATTCTGGCAGAGGACCCGGTTAACGGCAATGGATCTTCCGACCACCCAATCGCCCCCAAAGTTGGCTCCAGCAAGAACTTCCAGCCAAGTCGCCTATTCGAAGTAGAAGAAACTGAGGATCAAGATAATTCCGGCGAAAATGCAACGTCACAAGGCCCCACCTACCGACCGCATCCCAAGAAGTACAGTCATTTCGAGTTCGCAGACGGATCTGATCCTCAAGATGTTGCACCAGTAGTTGAACCCACTCCGCGGAAAGCTAAGCACAACAGCCAGTGGTCGTTCGACGATTTTGTTACTCCTGCCAAGGTCAAGCCGTCCAAACCACTTCGTCACCAGGAGGTGCACCTCTGGGACACCGAGGATGGTCATGAGTCACAGAAACTGGTAGCAGGTAAAGGCCGTCGCGATGCCGAAAAGCACTTTGAATTTGTAGACGACGGGAACTCGCCGGCTGAACGTCGTCCTGTGCGACCACGCGGTGCTACTCACAACAACGGGTTGGGCCTGTACAAGAACAACGTGTACGACGAAGAGGGAAAGACACCAAGTCCGGCACAAGGGCAAAAGCCTCTTGGGACGATTACCAACCTGAAGGATCGTGGTAGAGACTTTGAGGCGCACTGGGATATGGACGATAACCCGACACCCAACAAGTCGGAAGACAAACCAACTATAAGCGACGACCGCAAGAAAGCTGTGAAGATGATGGAGCCAAACTGGGCTTCGTATGACGAATCCCCCGTACAGAAGGAGAACAAGCCGGAAGGCATCGCTATTGGCGGTGATGGCATGGGCGGTAACAAGGGCTCGTCGCGAAACTGGCTGTTCAGTGAGGAGGATAATGCCCAGCCCAAGAAGCCCGTGCCTGGTAGGAAAGCTGCTGCCAAGACCAGTGGGTTCAACTGGGATTTTTAGGCGACCCGGAGTGCTTCGATGCGTTAAAGGAGCACTTTGTGCACCGGTGACGATGCTGACCGGCAACTTCATTTGTAATGATCTCTAACGTTACCATGTCGATTACGACTCATGATTCCGATCTCGACATTGCTCTCCCTCTCTCTGTTCAGGTCTTCTGTTCAGATTCTCTATTCCAGGATGAATCGTGGTTATCCTAGACGTTGGGAACATCGTTTGGCAGGTGGGTGTACAAAGCGAAGGATGACACCCTTGGGTTTGAGTGCATATCACTTGGAGTGTTAGGTAGGGGTCGAGATGGATAAAACAATGTGGACGAGACTGTGTCCTACGGGGGCGGAGTAGGAAAGAAAAATCTTTTTTTTCCCCTCTTCTTGTATTATATTTATCGAGTACTGGAGGTTTACGTATTCAACTTCTGGAGCAGTTGTTGTCCATAGCTCCTCTGGTGCTCGTGATGAGACTCGGCTTTCATGTGCGATGTTTGAAATGGCTGTAAAACACTTGTCTGTTCTTAAGTCAATCGGCGTCTAGAAATACAACATGCTTCACTAAACTACACTTACGCTACGCAGATCACATGCAGATATTCGGAGGGAAGGGTGACTTGGGATACATCGTTCCCTATTCACTCTCTGCTGAGGTACGGATGAAGGAAACGAAATGATCGTATTCTCACAGTCGATTGGTTTATGAGATTATGGGTGGGCCGCTTTTGGTTCGATAAAGTATTTCGTCGCCCCTTCCCAGGTCTCATCTAAAGTTATGTTTCGTGCCTACATACTGGGAATTATGTTCGGGGGTGCTTTCCTGGCTCTCTAGGGGGCTAAGGCCTGTAGGATTCGCCACATTCAGATAATGAAGACTGAACATAGATATATAATTCATGGTGTGTACGTATAGACTCAAATTTATCTCAGTTGGTAGAATCCGTAAGAAATAAATCCCCCCAGTCTGGTAGAACATGCCGCCTATCATTTGCCTTCGCCTTCTCCTTCTCCTCCAGCCATCTATCCACCCTTTCCATGCCGTAGAGCGTGAGCGCAGAAACGTTGAAGTCGTCGACTTCGGCGGGCGGTGTGCGCGCAAAGATCACGTCGTCGAGCCTGCCCATCGGCAGGAGCAGCGGGTCCCCTCCGTCTTGCAGTTTCGCCGCCCACGCAGAAGCCGACCGCGCGTCCCAGAGCGTCTTGCGCATCGTGCTGGGCAGATGGCCCGGACACTCGGACCAACCCCGCTTGAGGAACTGGTAGGATTCCTGCACGATGCCGGTCACCTGCCATGTGCGCCGGACGCTCTCAGCCAGGATCCATGCGCGCCATGTAGCCTTTGGAGAAGAAGACGAATCCGCTGTTGTTGTCGTGGTGGTGGTATTAGGTGTGGCGAATAGTGAATTCGGGTCGTAAGGCGAGGAGACAAGGAAGCGCTCAGGGTGTCCCAAACTCTCCTTTACTGTCTCCAACATCTGTTTATTCCACGCGAATAAGACCGGTATCAGCGCCTCGGCCTGCGCGCGCATACGGATGTCACCATCGAAGAGACGGATGACCTGATAGCAGAGCAGGGCCTGTACACGGCTCAGGCGCTTGAAAATGCTCGCTTCGCTGGTGTCCCCGCGCGAAGACAACTCGTCAACGGCTTGTTCTTGGAGGAGTTGGGTGACGCGATCTTCTAGTATTCGGTGCACGGTGGCTTCAGAGTCTCGGGTCTTAGTACTGCTGGTGGTATAATTATAATACATAGTTATCGCCGTGTACGCATCTTGGGTGTGTCGCGGCATGTCGAACGTGTACAGTTCCCTGTGGTGGATAGGGCTATGGCCGTCCGTCACCCACTGGCGCATCCATACCTTCACCTGCTCGATGAAATGCTTCAGAGAACTTTCGATTTCGCGCGTGGTCATCACGGGTGGCTCGGTGAATTCCGTCATCCATGTCTCAGGCCTGAGGAACCAGGCGGCATCATCCCTTATTAGGGAGACGACGGGTGCATCGGAGGAAGAAGAAGAAGAAGATGATGATGTTGTTGTTGGCGGAGCCTGCGGCAAGGATAACTCTGGCGAGATGCTGTTATTAATATAGCCGTTTAGTAGTCGAAGACTTTGTAGCTCCAGTTCTGTCATTTCCGGGAAGGCAAAGGTAGGAATATGATCATCTCCTCTTGGCATATCAACGTCAATATCGATAGGATCTGGGATGAAATCCAGCAGAGGCGCAGCCATTTCTGCTGGGCCTTCGTCCTCGTTGACTAGCGGAACAACAGCAGCAGCAGTTCCTGGCTGGAGAAGAGAGGAGGTCCTGTCATTCTGTGTCTGCGCTGCCGCCGTAATCTGCGCTTCCGGGCGGCGAGGTGGAGGGTATGCGCAGAGTAACCCCTTCTCCAAGCACCTTCGACATCTCGGCACCTGTTTTGTACATTGGCGCTTGGCCTGCGCGCATGTTACGCATGCTTTTCGCCAAACTGTAACGGCCTGGGTCGGTGTCACTGCGGACGCCCACTCGTTCTGGGGCACTATATCCATATTGACTCTCGTTATGCTATGTCTGTAAGTATCTCTAACAGACAAATAAATCTCCTCGCACGTGCGTGCTCATTCACAATAGGTCTCAGCGGAGAGAGACCCGTGTCCGTAGCGGAAGAGGTGGACGGAGAAAAGTGGGGACGCGTCGGCGGACAGTGCATGGCGCCTGCTGACCAATCCCATGCATAACAGGGAAAGGGGGCGCAATTTTTATGGGACGCTTTCCGCTTGTCTGACGCCATCCAGTCACGATATTTCCTACGGTGTTAACGCTGATAGGGAGAAAATCGGCCTGACGGGATCCACGAGTAGCCCGAAGGGTTTGGGTAGAAGTCTAGGCAAAGCAAGGTTAATTGATGGCCGCTGGGGCTAAGCTGATAATCATGGTGGAAAAGGGCTTGACAAGACACAATGCAGACCGGCGTTAGGGACTTTGAATTGTCGACAGCCTTTTGACGGGATTTTACCCTGTCCGCCGCTATGAATACGCTCTAGTGATTCCGCATAGGCTGGCGAATATGCAGTAAGTAGGCAGGAAAGGCGGGAGACGATCAGCGAATCGTCTTCTTGGGAAGCTATGATATGTTCTGGATGAAGGATTCGACGCAGGTGCAACAAGGGGCTTGGCTGGTTGCGAGGCGGTCTTGGTGTCTTTGTAATGTGGTAAATAGGTGAACGGCTTGGTTAGCATCATAGCCATATACACAGCATATAGGTGTAACGACCACAGTATATAAACACCACGATGTCTCGCAAGATAAATACCCGCACTCACCTCGAGGACATCAGCTACTTCATTCGACCGCATCACAAGCACTCCCAGTACTTCAGACATCCTGAAAGACGACATCTTCTGCTCATATCCATATTACACTTTGCATACCTACAGCACGCCCAACATGTGGGGTAAATTCGGAACTCTAACGGACCCCATCCACAGGGACTCGTACGCCGCAATCTCCCCTTCACGTCCCGAACTCTCCCAGGCCGGCAAGACGGTCCTGATCACAGGCGGAAACTCAGGCATCGGGTACGGGATCGCGCGCGCTTTCGTGCATGCCTCGGCCTCGAAAGTCATCATCCTGGGCCGCCGCGCCGACGTCGTAGCTTCGGCGGCGAAGAAGCTAAAGGAGGAAGACGCCGGGCCGGGGTATAAGGGGAAGGTTGTCGGCATTCCCTGCGACATCGGCGATGCGTCGGCCGTCGATGCTTTGTGGCAGAAGTTGCGCGACGAGGGAACCGTCGTAGACGTCCTCGTTCTGAACGCCGCGGGGTTCTCCCCGGCGAAGCCGCTGCTTGAGATCACCGAGGAGGTGTGGAAGGCGTACGACTTCAATGTGCGCGCCCAGTTGCAGATGACCGAGCGGTTCTACAAGCAGGAGGGCAAGGGAGCCACAGAGACAAAGGTGAGTGCTTCTATTCGCGACCTCTCCTGAAAACCCGCCGATAGATACCCTGTACATACTGTTATTGCAGCCTATCTTACAGTAGGAAAACGTAACTGATACTGACGTCCTCACTCCACAAAACAACAGTACCTCGTTAACGTCTCGACGGCCTGCGTCCACGAGTTCCTAGAAGTGGGAGAAGTTTACTTGACGTACGGGCTTACCAAGCACGCCTGCCAGTTGACGCTGCAGTTGATCGCCCAAGACACATCGCCTAATAAGATGCAAATCGTCGGTTTCCACCCTGGCGCCATATTCACCGAGTCAGCGAAGGGTTCTGGGTGGACAGAGGAGTCGCTCCCTTGGGACAATGGCATGTAGATTACTTACTTATTCCTGGGACCCTCCTTTTCCTTTCCTTTTACCCCTTACCATATATATCCTCTATCCCTTTACCACCTTTCAAAGTTGAAGTGTGACATGAGAAAGTCGATGTGTGGCTGACGCTGACCGGCTCAAAAAACCAGTTAACCTACCCGGCCACTTCTCCGTCTGGGCCGCTTCCCCCGAAGCCAAGTTTGTGCACGGCCGATTCTTGTATGCGGCTTGGGATGTTGAGCAGCTTAAGACTGGCGAGCTGAGAAAGCGGATCGATGAAGACCCGAGATTTCTCAAAATAGGCGTCAATGGCTCTACGTGAAGAGCTGGTGGCTGGTCTGAGATAAAAGTCAGCTGAGGATTCTCAAACTTTCTTTTGTTACTTAGGAAGTATAAATTGAAATAGAATCTGAGACATCATGCATACAAAACGTTCATGAGCATTTGTTTCTTCCGAATTATGTAATATGCTAGTATTTATGAGTAATCCAATCCAATACATAGATGCATCATGATATATACACCAAACTTACTACCTCTCTGTCTGTTTAGAAAGAGACCCAATCCTTTGGTTACCAACCGCCCACAATAGTCGCATGTACATACATGCCGCGGGCAGGTCTGGCGGTAACGCCCCCCTTGATCTCGACGTTCTTCTCCTCCATCTCCTCCTTATTCTTGAGCTCGAACGCGAAGCGTCCAACCCAGCCGGCCAGGATACAGGCGAATTCGGCCTTGGCGAAGCCCTGGCCGATGCAGCTCCTGGGCCCGTGTAGGAAGGTCATGTAGGCGTAGTTGCTCGAGGCGCCACCGCTAGCGGCCCTTTTGTTATTAATATCATCCGCCGCGCCCTCCGTCGGCAGCCATCTGTCGGGGTTGAACTCGTGGGCGTCGGGGCCCCACAATGTCTTGTCGTAATTCGTGGCCCACGGACACAAGATGATCCTGGTCCCCTTCAATACCTTCTGCCCCATGATATCCGTGTCCTGGGCCGCCTCGCGGACCGTTATCGGCACGGGCGCGAAGTACCGGAGCACCTCGTTACACACGGCGTTCAGGTACGGCATGTGGTCGATGTCGAGGCTCGTGATTCCGGCATCGGAATTCATGGACGGTAACTTCTCGCGGATCTCCCGCCGCAGGCGGTCCTGGATCTTGGGGAATCTCGATAGCATGTATATCGCCCACGTCATCGACGATGCAGTCGTCTCGTGGCCCGCTGCCAAGAAAGTCATGAGCTGGTCGGCAAGCTCCTCGTCCTTGAAACCGCCGGATTCTAGAGCGACGGAGAGGATGTCGTGCTGCTGCTCTATAGCTGCCCCCACCTTCGTCTCTACCATCCTTTCTTTCTTCTCGCGAATGAGATCTCGGCATACTTGGCGAATGTACTGCGATGCGGCGTTGATGTCCTCATTGCGCTTCACCGGTAGTCGGACAAGTATCCATTCCGGCAGGAACTGGCCCAGGATAGCCATAAGCTGTGCCTGACTACTGGGCTGGAACACGTGGCGGTACGTCTCGTTGAGCTCCGAGTTTGGGTTGGCGATGGCGCCGAAGTCGTGGCCGAGCCCGGCAACCCCGATGATGTCGAGGGTCACGCGGGATGCCCAGCTGCCGGCTTCGATGACGGCGGATTTCTGGGCCTTCTCTGGATCAGGAGAGGATGGTGATGGCTGGTTTACGGCGTCGGCCAAGATGTCTCTGGTCATAGCCTGCACGACTTCACGCGTCTTGGTCCAGAAGACGGGGTAAAGGTCTTTCGTGTGTCGAAAGGCAAAGGCGGGCATGAGGTTCTTCCGCTGGAACTTGTGCTCCTCACCTTCTGCCAGGAGTAGTCCTACCCCAAGGACCCTGCCAAGGCTATATCTCATCGCATGGGGTTTCTGGAAGTGGTAGTTCTTGGTAACGAGGACTTCAGAGAGAGCCTTGGGTCCGGTGACAAGCACGCGCTCTAGGTTGAACAGGCCCAGGTATCTCATAATCCCCTCATTAGGAATAGTAGTTACCCTAGTGTGAACATTTAGTATTGAAAGTGCAGAGGCGAAATAACGAGTGCAACACCTTACCATTCTCTCATAGGGACCCCGCTCGGTTCGGTCGTGATTCTCTTAAAATGGCCATTCCAGAACGAACCACCAGATGGCTCTGGCAAACTTCGAAGTGGAGAGAGCAACTTGGGCCATAGAAAGACAACCCAGACGGCCCATCCCACCGACTGAAGTAAGAAGCCACAGAAGAAAGTACTAACATAGCGAAGCTTCCACCAGTGAGATTGGTGAGAAACAAGGACATAAGACGTCACTAAGGAGGAGGCAACAATTGCCCGCCAAGGGTAAGAAAATTCCCCCATGACTTGAGACTTTTTGAAACTGGCGAGTAGTAGGTGGGAAAGAGTGCTTAGTTGAACACTAGATATCCGGTTAAGTGATCAATAATGGTAACCTGTAAGACTCGATTGTGCATATGCAAATCAGCTTGAAGAGTGATTAAGACCTTTTCATAGATAATATGTCAAGACATATTACTGTGACATGTTACAAGTCGCAAGACGCGAGGTTGCAATGCAGTCAAAGTTGAGAGAGGTAGTCAAGCGCAAGAATGATTTGCAGCAACTGAAAGCGGTAATTTTCGACCGGCCGGTTGGGGTCCTTTGGGGGAGATGGAGATGGAGATGTGGATGTGAGGGGCGAGAGACGAGAGACGAGATATCATTATTTTTGTATTTTACAGCAGTTACTTGTAATCGGGCCACGGGCTGTTGTCATGATGCGCTTGATTTCAGGCAGGACTTTAGCAGGGGTTTGAATTGTTTCCGATTTCCACCTTATTTTCCCTCTAGACAGGTTGCGTTGCGGCCGGTCCTGCAGACAGGCTGCAGGGATCTACGCAAGTAAGTAGCTAGCGTTAGACTATATCTCGTCGCGAGAGCGAAACCGAGATTGAAGCGGAGAATGATTCAACCCGGTCCTCATATGCACAAACAAGTGTTGGAACGGGCATATTCAATGAGCCAGTCATTAGACAGTCTAAGCCATCCCGCTTTTGACCCGAACCCGAGGCTCAACCGAGCGGAGACTGAGAATAACCGCTGCTGTATGTACCCATCTTACTTTCAAAGGTGAGTGACGAGCTACAAGTAACTATAACGACTACCTACATACTTACTATGCAGAGCGTACGTTCTCTGAGTAACTTACATGATCCTCACTTGAGTATAACATGGCGAGAATTAACGGATTCTACTCGCTGCCAGCGGAATACCGGGCGAGAAGATCACACCGCCGCCGCCCCCCCTCGTGTCTTTTTATAAGCCATTTCATTTGCCCGCGTACTGCTACGGCGGTTTTAGCTTATGTGCCTCATTAATGATACTTATTACCTATGTCCTGTCCAAGAGTCCCGCAGTCGGATACTAGTTTAATCTAAGCCAAACATGGCACGGGTTCTTGGTTGTGCCGATTCGAATACCGAACACCTAACCTAATTACCTAACCTAGACTAACCAGTTCCTATCGCACTAAGTTAAGTATAGTCTAAGTAGGTTAGGTTACTCAGGTAGGCATCTCGCTGGCAGTTCGCGCTAAGTGCACAACAACACACAAGTAATGAGATCTAGTCTATCCTAGCTATACACGAGCAAACGTTCGATCTTCGTTTACAATCAGGCACTATGGCGGAGTGGTTATCGCGCAGCCCTGCTAAGGCTGTTCCCTCGGGAGCGTGAGTTCGAATCTCACTGGTGTCGTGGGGTTTTTGAAAA
>Ga0247782_1000113_pt1 | contig 106789 bp, 59 predicted proteins | sample UWRJL019104C5_FD_179928 | JGI IMG/M metagenome (GOLD analysis project Ga0247782, IMG submission 179928) | Plant litter microbial communities from Arlington Agricultural Research Station in Wisconsin, United States - UWRJ-L019-104C-5 | ecosystem: Environmental > Terrestrial > Plant litter >... | reverse complement strand
GGGTTTGAGGGGAAAGCGAAAAATTTTTCCTCGAGGTGGTGGCGGGATAGATATCTGGACCACTTGTGTTATTGTCTGACATTATTTTCTTTTCTTTTTTTTTTCTTTTTTTTGGGTTGCTGATTTCACTTTATGGAGTCGTGATGATGAAGGTGCTGGGGCTAGGTATGCTGTATGTAAGATTGTAAGCATTAATGTAGGTCTTTTGTATGCCTCGTCTGAACGCCTCGTCTTACTTACGGGCGGCCGGTGAGTGGTGGCGTTATTTAGTCGGTGCCGGAGACACATTTTTGTCACATATTAACAAAGTGAGGGAAAAGAGTAATAGTGTGCATATACACATAGATATGAATCGGCAGGATGAGAACTACAAATATAGTATGCACTGAGGCAACATTTACACATACCTAGGTTAGTCGCCATGTTTAATAACATACGTAATTGCTACGATGCAGTACTCTTAACCCTTTGAGAGAGACGGATAAGAACGGTCCACCGGGCTGAGACAAAAAGAACGGCTGACACCAACCTCTTGGTGACGAAGGTGACTAGAAGGGCCGCAGAACTCACCTAGCTTATCGTCATACATATTTTACTTAACGGGCGGAACGGGAGACAGGGAACAGCCTCATGGGCGCCTTCCGCGGTCTAGGTTAGCCTAGGTAGAGGCCATAATTATTCCGTGTCTCAGCACCGTACCGGATGTCATAAGTCGTGTGAAGTAGTGTTGAGGATAGGATAGGTACTCTCTCCACTTCTCGGTCCGTCACAGTATGGCTTATACTAGCTTAGGGGGCGTCAGGTAAGCCTTGTGTTGCTTATTAGCAGTAGGTACTGTTTGTCGGATCTTTGAAGTAACTACATGAGTGGCTTGAATACTAGGCGAGATTTTTGAGTACCAAAGTAAAGTCTTTGAGTTTCGTGTTTGGAGTTGGGGACTAATGTGTGTTGGTATGTTCATAAATATAAGTAGTTTGTAGTTTATCTTTAATGGGAACATATTTTCTAAATCACTGTTGAATTCGCATGTACTCGTAATACCGGCCTAGACGTTATCCGTCCCTGATGTATCTCGTGGTATGACTCTGCAATCTCTCACGAGGTACACCATACTTGAGAATCTGAAGCCCGCCCCGATTCGGCCTACTTCTTAGCTTTAATGTTCTCACCGGATCTTGCATCGTGGTCTTCTTCTATGAACTACTTCACACGACAGTAAAGAACCCCCACTAAAGGCATATATTGAGTTGCCTTGTCTTTGAGTAGACGTAGAACAACAGTCTGAAGAAGTAGTCCCCTCATTATCTGCGATTTGCAAAGCGAATGAATGCCGGCTCAGCGATCTATGTCAATGTCAGCTTCAGGTGGTATATAGAGGTAAAGCTAGGATACGATAAACATACCCGCTCAGTTTGTTGAGAAGCAAAGACCCCATATTCTAGAGATGCATCCCTTTTCCGTGCAGGCATACTATTCTTATCTTCTTTTTTCACCTAAAAGGTATTTACTATGTAGGAAAGAGGCCACCTGGCCGACACGTATCACTGCAGGTTGGTTTTGGCGGCTAAGTGATTTCTCATTGTTGGATTTCTGCCGACTTCTTAGGAGTCGCTGCTATTAATTGACTGCTAAGTCTTCCTCCAATCGCTTCCTCAGCACCTATTGTTCATTGCTCTAGGGAACTCCTCCGGGACTGTACCTGGGGTGTCCCGTGAGCTGCAAAGTACGTTGCAGGTGTTTTATAGAGCTTACACTTCTCCCAAGGTAGATACCCGAGGGCCGTGGAGAGTGGTAAGAGCTACGAGCTAGTAGTTCTCTTGTTGTTTTGACTCGCATTGCCATGTGACGAAATGGCGAACTCATTGCTGGCCATGGATCTAACCAGGTAACCTACCGATCAGTCGAAACTTCGAGCCTCAAGGTGGGAGCGCGAGGCCAGTAGTAAAGATAAAGATTAAGCGTAGAAGCATGGTGATATAGCACACGTCTTGTCACTCTGGTAAGCAATCGGCCACTTCGGGCCTGTGTATTAGCATAACATCTTATATATGCTCATAGCCGGTCAGTGTAGAAGGTTGGAGGCACCTATACCTAGATTACCTGTGCGATCTTGCTTCCTGTATCTCATGTTGCTAGTTTCTCATTGAACATTCACCCCTCGTACTATAGCTTCTGGTATGAACAAGCGGAGTTTGAACTCAATCATGAGTACTCGATACACCGGTTCTAGTGTCAAAGCTGTTCTATGCCGATTGAGGGTAAATTGTCATGAGCCATAGACCTACTCACGACCCAGAGAGATACATATACACATAAGAGCGCTAAGAAGAGAAAGAAGGCTCAAATTTATTCTATAATCCCAGTGTTCTAGGACTGGGACTCTTCATGGCAACCCCGTTCCTGTAGAGAGTGACCGGAGCGACGTAGACACCCCGTCGTAGTTATATTTGCCGTCCCAAGCTGATAACTACCCTCCCTCTCTCTGAACTCAGGCACAGAAAGCCAGGATATCAGATATCCATGAAGACTCCACTGGGTGGCAGTAGTGAAAGAATTGATCAGCCCATACGCTGAACAGAGATGCCGTCCTTGGGACGTCTCGTCTTTATCCTGGAGTGGAGTCTGGAGTAAAGGCAGACTCAATCGTAAGTCACTAACTAGTATGTATTTAATAAACCACGGTGGTAGCAGGGTGATTGTAGGACTGAATTTTATTGATTAAAGCTCTTTACATCTGAAGAGGAAATCACAAGCTCTATATATATAGCAATAGAATCTGACAATTCTCATGCTCTGTGGCAGTAATTAACTCCTGGTGATCACTTCAAGTTTTGCCTTTCATGATACTCGAGCACCGGCGAGTTGTCTTGAGAGCCATGGAAACCGCAATCTTGACAACTACATATCTCCTCCTCCCGAAGACAAAGATAGTATGACATACTCCGCATGTTAGGACAAGAGAGCGAAACGCTTCGTCAAAGTGCGGGTCAGCCAATAAGTGGCTACGTCAAGCTAGATACAAAAATATTAACTCCTTTCTGACGTATGATCGAAGCGTCGGAAGAGGGGAAGGCCTTATATGTATATAAATGTATTTGGTCGCATCCGAAGAGGATTAGGTGCGTAGGCAGAAAAGACGCAGCATAACGACCTGATACCTAGTAGTTCTGGAAGATACCATGTCTCATCAACAATGCAATACAACTTAGCAACAAGGACTAGAGACGGCGCAAATATAGTTTCAGAGCTAAGTGGCGAGGCATATACAGACTCAAGTAATAAGACATGTTCCTGTTGAACTCGGAAGTTGAATAACTATATAATATCAGTGTCTAGTTCACTGCGCGGTCGTGATACGAATGGTGCATTAGAAGAATGTCCATCCTAGCGACAAACACGCTTTATGCGTCTTTCAGAGTTATTTGGTACTGGGTTTTGACTTTATCCTTTTAGTTGACTATAAGATGCACTACTCATATATTTATGATGTTCTTGTTTTTTCTTCAGCACCCCGTCCTTAAATGCTACAGAGAAGGGTACAGTTAAGGGTGTTCTAGGCTGAGTAGAGATCCTTGACACGAGATGTAGCGAGTAAATGGCCTTGCTCTAGTGACACGACTGGTACTACTACTTTCTGCCTTCTACATAATCTTGCTGAATAGGGCTAAATATATATATTTGGTAGACCTACGCGGGTATATTGCCTATTGCAATGCATGAGGCGTGCCGGGCGTTGCTGTAACGTAGATAGTGTAGGACTATCTAAGTAGGTAGGCAGCCACTCGCGATGCCAATCGCATCTGGATTCTGCAGCAGAAGCCGAAGTTGACGTCTGCTAGGTATATGATGCTATGATGTTCTTGTACTGCCATGCGCGCGGTCCTGGATATTAAAATTCTGAGTATTGAGTAGCATTATCTTTGAAGGTTTCTTGCCGGGAGTTTCCAGATATCAACGACAATAGTTTGCAACAGTGCAATCTCCACAAATACCATATGCTTTTCTTCTACCTATGGGGTATAGTTTGGTGGCATATTTTCGACTTTCACATTGTCTTGGGCGGAGTGTCTGTTCTTGTCTTGGTCGCACGGGGAACGTCTTGTTGTGTCGATACGAGAGAGAAACCGAATCGACTTATAAGGAAGAGGCCGAGGGGTCCTAACCCAGTGCGTTATGGAAAGGTGAGCCAATGATGCAACGACATTTCTAGGACTGTTTAATTTAACCTGTGCGGAGATCGTCAACAATACGTTGCGAAGATGTCAAGTCCTGACTCTACTCTCTTTCACGGGGTCTAGCGTAAAGCTTGTAAGCATAAGTAGGAGAAAGTGATAATTGAAGATACTGAATGCCGGCGGCGTGCGCGAGTGAGGTTGAGGATCTTACGGTCGAAACAAGTCTGGAAGCGAAAACCTTGCCGGATCGAAGAAAAAACGGTGTCAGCGTCGGCCTCGGTGTTTAAATGATTGCGAAACCGTCTTCTGATGTAACAGCTAAACAGCACGTAGAAGCAGTAATGTTTGTCGTGTCCCATTGTTCAGGCAATTACCTAGAGACACCCAGGACCTGTGAATGGATCAGTGGACTGTTTACGGAACACGAAAAGGAGAGTATCATATCGGTGGACACTCAAGGTAGCTGGCAATAGATGAAGGGATGTTAATGTGGTCTTGGAGCTATCGCTGGATCGTACTCAAACTCATGAGGTCTACTAATCGTTCGTTTCGCTCCGTTTCTCGCGCCTGCTGAGGTAATGTTGGTTGCTCGAAGGCGTCTATTACTACCAAGGGAGTTCAGAATGATTTATCCGAATCTGAAGCTGCTATGACCTCGGGTGTATGTTTCGAAAACTGAAAAGTAGGCGTCGTCGAGAAAGGATTAGCGAGTTTATAATCAGATCATAAGAAGCCCATTGCTTTCTTAGCTATATGTAGCGCGGATATGTTCGTGCATAAGTGACCCGTTTCGTGGGGTATAATATCCTTCATCTAAAGCAAGCCCCGCGGCTCAGCTGAGTCTCTGGAATGAACTCACTTGCGCTGAGGAAAGCTTCTAGAAAGCGGCTTTCCAGCTGCTTAGGTGAGCTTCATTGGACCTGCCCTTGCATATTTCGGGACAGTTAGGCCCGTATGTCCATGTGCAAAGCTATATCTACTCTTCAGATGATTACGGCCTTCCCGAACCTGTAATTATAACGTTTCTCGGCAGTTCGCCGGATTTGTAGTTCCGTCGATGGGTAATATCGGGCTATAACGCATATTGTGTGGATTCCATAGACGAGATGAGGATATCCGCTCAGTTATAAATATAGTAAGCGTCTCAATCTCCGCCAAGTCTTAGCATGCGTCTTCATGTGGCTATGCGATAGGTACGCTCACGTTTATAGTCCTCAGGGGCAATGCGTGAGGTAGTGCCGAGAGCGCTTGGTTGTGGGGTGTAAAGCATGGCTCATGCAGTTCACTGACAGAATGGAGGTCAGGTGCAGAAATCGAACACTGTCTAGCATCATGCGGACTGCTTCACGTTATATATGTAGTTTTGTTGCGGAGCTATTACAGCTATGGAGTCATCTTCAGCTATGTTGCCATAGTATCTATCCCAGTGATGCCTGAGAAGCCGCAATGTTACACCGACAGGCAGATCAAAGATAGCCATCGGCATGACTGCACAAGCGAGTGTTGCTGCCCCTTGCTGTAATTTGGGAGGCTCTCGATCCTGCCTGCATGGTGGCTAGAAAGGCGTAGGACGCCCCGGACTTCTCAGCTGCTATGAGCTTGCAGTCGGGCAACAGTAATAACCGGGATGCTATGAATACTGCCCCTAGTAAGCACGTGGTCGGAGGTTGGAGGCTACGGTAGCGGGTAGCTTCCAGGTAGAACTACGAGCTAACGTACATTTCTAAAGTTCTACCTGCGGGTCCTCGAAATCTCTAGGAACTTGGTATCTGAGATAGATATCTTCTCTGGCAAAGCGGAGCGTGTATAGCATGTGGTGATAACGACGTAGTCAAGAAAGCGCAAACTTGTTCAGTCAGTTGTTTAAGTAGTTGTGCTTAGGCTGTCATGACAACCTCCTTATGCTGTATTTGTCTTCCCCTAGGATTTCGCCTAGCCCTGTTAGCTTGCTCCCAAAAATAAGATCGCGATACATACTGTAGCATCAGACGATTCAGATCTCGGCTACGCTACGCTAATGCCGTGGCAACACAGGGTCTGTAGGGAGGTAGTAGTGCATGTACTGGTGTAGGTTTCCGCACCACGGCATGTATCTTCTTCGGTGTATGCTCGCCTTGCTCGGACTTGCCTTCCAGCTGTTATGCCTCGCTTTCCGAATGTAACGACTTATTTTGCAGTACCGCATACCACAGCAAAGAAATAAGGTTATAAGGTGGATATTACTTTCTGTGGGGGATACGCTATACGGTAGTAAAACCCTTGCCTTTTAGCAGAGAAGTACAGTAATGCACCAAGAGCCTAGCCCGAATGGGTTATTGGCACGACCCACAGTGCTGGGCAAAGTGATGAACAGTACGATGTGCTTGTTACTCGGTTCTTGGCTGGTAACGCATACTATGAGTAACAGCCTACATGGTACCGAAGTACCCATGCGCATTAGCACAACCACTTGCTTGGTGTGCTAGCTACGGTAATGCTTACAAGACGATCTATTGACTGAGGGACAGCATTACTTGTAAAGTCGCGACTAGGTCTCAAAACACGTTGGTGTTCAACGTTCTCCCCGGCTTTCGCCTAGTCGCAGGACTTCAAGCCACACAATAGCTTAATCTCATTCCAATGTACAGATCTGTACGCGAGAACGTTATTGTACACCTACTTCTTCACTCGCCACATGCAGTGATATCACTTCGGTGCTATTACTACTTACCTACATTACCAAAACTTGGGCACATTGGCGAACACGCAGAACGTCAAGCTGGATGCTTGCGCTACTGGAAGTCGTGGTGTGGTAACACCAAGAAAGGGTTTACCCTTGTCCAGCTTCGGTTCTGGGCTCGCCGTAACTGTGCGACATGAAGTATCAAGAACTGCTACTCTCGCAGATATGTTCGTCAGAGTGATCTCGGCAATCCTAGTGAATGATGTTTCTGGAAATTGTCGGTGACCAAAACAATATCCGGTACTGCGAGAAACTTGCCTTGTCCCATTATTTTCGGGACCTCTAGCCCCCTTCCGTTCTCATCTCACTGGCGTGTACATCCGTATAGACGTAGTGTCTTCTCGTTAGTATTAGGTGCTATTAAAATGCTGTATTCTGTTAACTTGAACTTTGGTGAGCCGCAGACCAGGGTTTCTGAGGGGCGCGTTTTCTCTGCGGGAACCCAGCATGTACGATAGCAGCTAACTAGACCATACTCGGAGAGCTACTTAAAGTAAAAAGTACGTGGGATACGGAACTCCGTAGTACAATTGAATGGTGTGTCAGCAGCTGAGATGCTTTACCTACACATCTCATACATACATAGTAATGGCGACGGGAGATAATTAGGCTGGCTAAGCCATAACGGGCATCGAATATAAAAAGCTCAACTGCGCGTCGTTACTCAAATGACCAGATTTGGTTAGTAATAAATAATTATGGACTATGTATGTCGATCTCCCGACTGTCTTGGCGCACGATTTACATACCAGCAAGCGCTAGAGAGTAGGTGCATGCTTACTTCACATACCTAAGTCCTTACATGTCCCGCTCTCGTCACATCAAAGTTGAGCTTCGCGGAGCTGAGCAATGGTAATAGTTTGATTCTCGCCCTCATATGTATCCACCCTCGTCTCTTCTCGCCAAGAATCAGTTTGCCAGGAGCACCGACCTGATGGGCGAACCTATTGAAGTGGTCACGAGCTACTTGCTCATCACAGCTGGACAAGTCGAAAACTAGTAACCAATGGATTAGCCAAGGCCAAGTCGGAGGAGTATGCTACAATAGTGTGTCGATCACCCCTTCTAAGCCTACAATCTAGGCATTAGTAACTGGCTACAAGGTGGCCGTAGCTTGGCAACCAATACCAGAGGAACTTACATCTATCGCATGCCCAAGGGAGGACTGTATAGCTGGATGCATGCATAGAATGGGCATGCCGATTTAATTACGACTATCACTTCTAGAGGGGATGAAAGGTGAGCCAGCGTCAGAGCATACCACCACCTCTTGCGTCCAGATGAAGGGCAGGAGACGGTTTCAAACATGTCGAGCTGCCTCTTCGAGTCTGGCCTGGCTCTTGGGATTAGCCCGCCAGCCTTGCAGCTCGAACACATTCGAGGTCATGCATGCCCGCCCGTGTCACCGTCACCCCTAACCTTCAGACCCATGCTCGCCTCCACTACTCTATTGGCACTTACATTAGAGGTGTAAGCATCTTAACATGGCTTCATAGACGATGTGATGTCGACCGTCAGCACCTACTACTTGTGGGGACTACGAGATGACTACCTGGCCGAAAATAGACACACACCGGTCGATTAGGATGTCTAAAGTAACCAGCATGTCGATTCTTTGGTCGACTATGGGGTACCTACATAGTTGGTCAGGCACTCAACTGGAAGAGGCAATGTCTGTATATAAGACTAGCGATCAACCTAGTGATCGTGAGATTTGGTTCTAGCTCTATCACCATCTTTCACTTCCTATCGTTTCTTCTTCGTCACTGTGGGCTGGAGTAGAGTTGCTCCTCGTGTGTTTATATCACCGCCCTTGTCTTCCTTTCTTCAACACACCATTCTTTCTTTCTAGTACCAACACTCCCTTATTACTATTCTCCACTTACTAGACTGCAATGAAGTCGTTTTCATATCTCGCGCTTCTCAGCGCGCTTGCACCTTTTGCCTCAGCTAGGTGAGCCTTCCTTTAGGACCACACAACTACGAAACAGGCTGTGCTAACACTTACAATTTAGCAATGGTCCCGACGGCATTGACGTGTTGATCGATAGGATTCAGCCCCAGAACCACTACCCGCAGACGAGCAACAAAGTCCTCAAGCCCGTGAAGCCGCGTCGGACCGAATATGAGTACATCGTCGTCGGCTCAGGTCCCGGCGGTGCACCGATCGCTGCCAACCTCGCCATCGCTGGTCACAGTGTTCTGTTGGTTGATGCCGGCGGTGACTACGGTCACCTCCGAGAGGTTGAAAGCCCTGCTCTAGCCAACCCTTCGTCCGAGAGGAACGAGGTCAGCTGGGGTTTCTTTACTCACCACTACGAGAATATGGAGATGGCTCTGAAGGACCGCAAGTACACCTGGTTGACTCCGGATGGAAAGTACTACAGTGGTGTCAACGTTCCCGAAGGATCGACGCCGATGGGTAACTGGTACCCTCGCTACGGCGGTTTGGGTGGCTGCTCTGAGCACAACGCTCTCGTCGCTCTTCTTCCTAGCAAGAACGACTGGGATCTCATCAAGAACATCACGGGCGACGACAGCTGGGACAACTCGGCCATGCGAAAGTACTTGAAGAAACTTGAGAAGGTCGAATACCCCCTGCCTGAGGGCACAGAAGATACCCACGGATTTAATGGTTACCTTAGCATCGCAGTCAACCCAGCCGAGATTCCCGCGCAGGATGTCAAGCTCATGTCCGTTTTCGCCGGCGCCGCCAAAGCCTTCGGTGTCGACAACACCAACATGCTTAACGCCATTAACGAGGCCGTGGCTACGGCCAAGGAGAACAGTATCGACTATGAGACCGGCCTTCTTCCGCTCAACATGACTGGCTCTATGGTTGAGGCGATGGCTGAGATGTTGGAATGGGATATCAACAAGGACAGCCCCGACAGAGACACCAAGAGATCCTTTGCTCGCCTCCCACAGCACATGGATTCCACCCACTACCGCCGTTCTACTCCTCGTGACTTCGTTTACGACACCGCTACCGCTAAGAACCCTGATGGCTCCAAGAAGTACAAGCTCGACGTTGCCCTCAACACGTTGGCTACCAAGGTCACTTTCAATACTAAGGGTTCTAAGCCTAAGGCCACTGGTATTGAGTACCTGTTTGGCCAGTCTCTGTACCGCGCCGATCCCCGTGCCAGTGGAACCGAGGATGGGGGCGAAGCCGGCTCCGTCAGGGCTACTAAGGAAGTCATTGTCGCTGGTGGCGCTTTCAACTCCCCTCAACTGCTGAAGCTGTCCGGCGTTGGTCCTAAGGATGAGCTTGAGGCCTTTGACATTCCCGTCGTGCTTGACCTGCCCGGTGTTGGAGAGAACCTTCAGGATCGTCTCGAGACCAGTGTTAACGCCGAGTTCCCTACTAACTTCACCCGTATCCTGTCTTGCTACTACCTTGCCGCTGATGGTGACCCGTGCTGGGCCCAATACGTCGACCCCAACAACAAGGGCGCTGAGAAGGGTACCTATGCCTCGAACGGTGTTGTTATGGGCAGCTTCTTCACTTCTTCTTACTCTGATGATGGCGAGCACGATCTCTGGATTGGTGGTTTCCCCGCTCTGTTCAACGGCTTCTACCCTGGCTACTCTTCTAACGCCGCTACACCTACCAACAAGAACTACTGGTCTTGGCTCGTCCTCAAAGCCCACACCCGGAACCACGCTGGTACCGTCAAGCTGCAGTCGACCAACCCCCGTGATACTCCTATCATTACCTTCCACAACACCTACGAGGGCCAGTCTAAGGAGGATGCTGACAAAGATGTCGGTGCTCTCCGTGAAGGTATGAGGATGGCCATGAGCTTCTTCGAAAACATTCCCGCCATCGATGGTGCCGCTTCCATCTTCTGGCCGCCCAAGGAGGTATCTACCGATGCCGAACTCGACCAGTGGATTACTGAGGAGGCCTGGGGCCACCACGCTTCTTGCTCCAACAAGATCGGTGCCGATGACGACCCGATGGCCGTCCTCGACTCCAAGTTCCGCGTCCGCGGTACTGAAGGCCTCCGCGTCGTTGATGCTTCTTCCCTCATCCGGGTGCCGGGCATATTCCCCGTCCTACCCATTATGATGATGGCGGAGAAGGCCACCGAGGATATCCTGGCTACCAAGTATCCGGGTTCCTGCAAGAAGAACTGAGCTTAAGTGAGCACTAAAGCGAGTGTACAGACGGGACGGGAAGACGGATCCATGATACCCCCTTTAGACTATAATTGGACAATGAAGACAAGGTCGGGGTAGTAACCAGGAGACCAAGACCTAGTAATGAAAGACGAGCTCTACGCCACCATGACGCTGGCTACTCTTCTACTGTATATATTTGGATAACGAAGATAATTGTTCTTTTTCTTAGCTCAGGAGTTTCCGTTCTTGGTTGCATTTACAGGGCATACATTACATTATCAACGTTCATTATCAATAACGACCCATCTCAATATCGATTTGAAGTACGAGCATAGAGAATGAAGATAATAGACACTGAAGACATGCTTCGCCTGTTTCAATACTTCCTTACTAGTGTAGGGTGAAATTAAAGTTAGGTAAGTAAGTGAGTTCAAACAAGCTACATTGGCAACCAACAAACGTTATTCGAGGGGAGACGTTGACGTAAGGGGGCCAGTAAACGCAAAAGTTTGGGACCGAGTCTGCTACTATTACTGTAAACTAGTAGCTGTCACAGCTAATACATATAGTGACGGCACTGCATAATGTGCGTTACGGGACCATCAAACGCTCGAAAGAGAAAAACGCTTTTTCTATTTCGCTTCTTCATTCGTCGAGTACTGATATGGTGTATTCTTTTGGCTAGTTGTCTGCCGCGATTCTCGTTGACCTGACCATATCATGATGTTCGCTGGTTGACGAACGGGGACGGGATGAGACGGGATGCGCAGCATACGGTACCGTATACTACGTGATGCCTATACCACTGGCATACAATAGCACGGCAGACTATACCGTATGTCTGCTGTGCTGTATGTAGGTAACTCAAATGACCAAATTCGGCCGCCAAGCCGACATCGTATTGGCGGTTTGCCTTGCTTTCCCTGGTACCTGCCCTAAAGCAGGACCCCCAAAGCCTAAACCCGCTCGACGGTGATTGTCGGTAATTATTGGCCGAAGTCTCCAGTCTTTTTTTTTTTTTCTCAGTTCTCGGGAGCTCCCAGTACGGCCATACATGCTGTAACACCTCGAAGGGAAATCCCATGATCAATAATTCAGTTGCAACAGAGTTTTAACCTTAACTTTAAAGTTTTGTTCTATCCCAAACCGCTGTTTCTGTGGTTCTTCCAGTTGATAGGTTACCGGCGTCACAAACTACATTATAGAGTAAATAGTGTGTCTGTCTGTGAACAAAGGTTGTTTGATTGGGTGCGTGATATTGCATAACCTTTTCTTTCATCGTTTCTTTTACCTATCTGTCCTTTTTGTCCCTCCTCCCCTTCTTCTTCTGCTTCTTCTTCTTTTTCTTCCTTTTCTTCTTTTTGGTTTCTCCTTTCCCCGGTTTCATATTTCCTTGCCACAAACATACCTACATACACCCAGTTTCCTATTTTATTGTACTACTTAGTTCAATAAAGTGTGTTACTGTTGGCAATCCTTCCCTCAAGTGCTCCATCCAATCATCTGCGACAATTCCCTTCAGCTCCCTTACCTGCCAAGGTGCAAGGATAAAGGAGAATATCTTAGGCGCCTTTTATTAGTCTTTTCCCGTCCAGCTGAGTAGAGCTGAGAGAAGGGCGCAGCGTAGCATGTTTTATCTTTGTTACTCACTAACAACAAGCCGCATGAAGTTGTTTAAAATAGATACACTTATTTGTGTTTTATCCAGGACTTACCTTACCTAAAGATAGCGTGCTCCGTCGTATATGCCGATTGAAACAACGGCAGTGTAAAGTACTGGACCTACATACATATGTACATGCGCATTCGTCTAGATAACCGAATGCAGATACCTACAGCATACCCATACCTCTCTCAGAGACGCGACCTAATGTGATCTTCCACTTCCACTATACTTGACTATCATCTAACCTAGGAAGTATGTGGGTTGGTTCAAGTTCCCTACTCCAAAGGTCTACCTGTTTACCTGCCTAAGGTTAGGTGCTACTAAATACAACCCAAGGTGACGAGGTGAATGCATATACATATGCATATACATAGTATTGAACCGGTTCCCTACCTATTCTCACAGAGACAGACGGCAATGTTGGCGATAACGCTATCCTCTAACTATACTCAGCTAACCTACCTAACATTAGAGTAGATAACACACAATACGACCAGAAGAAACGATACCTATGCACAGCAGTAGTAAAGCAAGGATTCTTTAAACTTTTATTTTATTTAAGCTTACTACACCGTAGGATCTGTGGCTTTTTTCGCCCAGACTCTCGGGTATTTATCATTCCGTTCTAGCTATTTTCTACCAACATCTCATTGGGTCTAACCTAGCACTTTGTCTAAAAGGGTATCAGCTCTAACACCGTGCGGTCACATTTACAGCAAGGAGATGGTCTGGTAACAACTAAATTAAGTATGTAGTCGTCTAACCTACTTCTTGCTGACCCTGAGGGCAGGGCACTTTTGAAGACCCCCTTGCCAAGATCGACTCTGGGGTGCAGCTCGTGGCTGTTTTCTGCTGCTCTCACGTTCGGTAAGTACATGAGGTACCAGGTAATTAATCTTTAGGGTAAACTACCTGGTACTCAGCTATATTGACTCTAATAGATGATTTCTGCTCATACAACATCTAATATCTCACCCCGCCATCTATAGTAGGTGGGTTTGCAATCGACATGGTTATTCTTTTTCCTCGAGACGATTAGAATATCGCCCTATTGAGCATGTCACTTGAAGGCATTCTCAATATACATATCACCAAAGCGTATTTCGTTTCTCTCCTTCTAGAAATGTATTTAATTGCTATCCATCAATTTGTTTCGGTATCGAAATAGTACAGGCTTGTTTTTGTATTTATCGCAGGCGAGTTATAAATAGGTTGGAGTTATGTAGTCATGGTAGCATACACATTGGCCTTGCGGCTAATTATTACTTCAGCGTTTCAGGTCTCCATGCGTGTCTTTTTCTACTTTTAAGTACCTACCTGATGACCTAAGGCAAGAAGGTTTATATTCATGCTGGATTTCATTTACTTACCTAGGTTACCACCTAACATATAATGAGATTAAATCTCGTATCATAAGAAGTTTAACTTTAGAGTTACGAGTCTCATGGCTGAGCTACCGTTTGACCTACTTATCTGAACTCTTCTGAATATAGAAATATTGAGCTTGTATCCGACAACCCAGATCAAAATCTTGTGAGTTGACTCTGTAATGTATCCCACCTGGGCAATTACCAGGTTACACCCGTCGGTATCTACCTACATATGCGTATCGCTATTTATACTGTTATTACTGCGTCGTATGAATCTGGCCCTCGACTCACTTGGGAGAGGGAGGGAGCCTGGACATAGATGGATGTAGGAAGTACGTTATAAGGATGATCCAGGACTCCAAACCGTGTATTTGTCGCTGGCCTGTGTGACTCTACGCGATGATACATATCTGTTATATAACAGAAAACTAGACGAACCAATTGCATGTGTCGGAGAGAGTATACCCATACCCCGTATAGAGAGATATAGCACGACATGAATGATAAACGTAGCGTCTACAATATACGAAAGAATGGTTTGTCAACGGATTTTTCTCTAGATAATCGAGGGAGGTATGCTACTAGCAGAGAGTAACACAAAATAATACTGATAGGAAACGACTTCCCTTTAAAGGATAAAGTTATCTCTGTATGCTCCAAGGTTAGTTCCGAATTATTCATACCTCCCTTCCCGCGTTGCATATTCACATTCGATCTATGAAGATAAACTACTAGTCTACTAGGTATAAGCATTGGGTATTGAACTCTAATCTCGTGATATCTATCGAAAGAATTTACAGGATCTAGAAACATATATACAGAAATCATACAGTCCTCCCGCTCATCTTTTCTTTTGTCTTTATAGAATATCAATTAACAAGGCTTTTTCTAAAAACGAAATGGTTTTTAGACGCTGAAATCCAACGCGAGCGCTTCCAGTTAAACACGCAGACGAGTACCAGTCAACAAGCCAACAAACGCAATAATGCGATAGATGGTGCCGATGGCGAACAAGACGATCAGGTTCATCCACAACGCGTGGAGGCTGAAGCCGGTGATCGCGGCGGCCAGGTCCACGTCGTAGAGGTAGCGGAAGGGCTCGACGTTCTGCCCGAAGTAGACCTCGGCGAGCCAGGTGCCCGGGGACAGTCTCCAGAGCCACTCGACGTGCCACGTCTTCACTTTGGAGAGGGGAGGCGCCGCGCCGCAGAGGATGCCGACGATGAGACTTATCATGGTTGCGAAGAGAGGGGCGTCTTCTCTTTTTACGACCACTGCAGATAATGGTCAGTACGCGCATAAAACGCCGTTATTTTGTTATCTTTTTCTGAGCGTGAACTTACTGGATACAGCACTAGCCAGACCGTAGATAGAGTAGAAATAGACAAGGTTCGTGATGAAGGCGATGCCCCAGGGGATAACAGGCGTCGTGAGCACGAGAATGAGCGTCGAGAAATGCAGACACGCAAACACCATGCGCGGCAAAACGGACAGGTTCTTCGCCAGGAAATACGCGATCCGCGAGTGTCCGGCCTCGGCCTCGCGACGATAGAGCAGCATCTCCTCGGAGAAGACCTTGACACCGGGGGCACCCGAAACTAAGCCGATGGCGATGGCCATGAGCAGCGCGAGCTGCGGGACAGACTGGTAGTCCGTGGCGACGGAGAGGATGTCGTAGGGCGAGTTGTAGATGCCCTTAAACAGGATCCCCTCTTTGCTATTCTGCGCCAGACCCAGCAGGATGCCGGAAAGCGACGCCAGACCCATCTCGAACCAGAAGGTCGACTTGGTGCGCCACTGCTGCAGGACCGCGCGGCGCAGACACAGCCAGAGCTGCTTGATGCGCGGGGCCCCGCGCTGCTTCAGCAGCTCGCGCTGGATCGTCGTCGTCTTCTTTATAGAGGCGCGGTCGGACTGGACAGACGCGTGACGGTTCTTGATACTGGCGCTCTGGCGTGAGGAGGCCCAGCTGGCTATCAGCGCTTCCTTGGACACGTCGCCCCCTTGCTTGTAAATGCGTCCGTTGCCCGTGATGATGTCGGTGATGACGTCGCCGACGTTGGCGTGCTCGGGGAACTGGTATCCCATGCCGTGGAAGTAGTCCTGGACTTCTTTTCCTTTCCCTTCGTAGATGATCTGTCCGTTGCCTAGTAGGATTAGCTCGTCGAGCATCTCGAAGATCTCCATGCGCGGCTGGTGGATGATGACGATGACAGAAATGCCTAAGCGCGCGATCGCCTTCAGCGTCCGCATGATGGACGACGCGGACGTAGCGTCCAGACCGCTCGTCGGCTCGTCTAGGAAGATGGCCATGGGCGCCGCGGCTAGCTCCATGCCGATGCTCACGCGCTTCCGCTGCCCGCCGCTGATGACCGGCTTCCCAACGCTACCGACGAGCGAGTTGCGCACGTGCGACAGTTCCAGGCAGTCCACGACCGACTCGACGTGCGCCTTGATGTCCACATCCTTCCAGGTGCGCGGCAGCCGGATCCGTGCGGAGTGCAGGATGTTCTCGTACACGGTCAGCTCTGGCAACACGATGTCGTCCTGCGGGACGTAGCCAATGAGTTTCTTGTACCGCTTGATCTTGCCGGGAATATTGTTGACGGCCACTATTCCGCCCGTGTTGGTGGTCTTGCCCATCAGGACGTTGACGAACGTCGATTTACCGGCGCCAGAGCCTCCCATGACAGCCGTGAGGGACCCTCGCTCAATGGACCCCGTAACGTTCTGCAAGATGGGTTTCGGCGCGCCCTTGGGGTGGAAGCTCAGGTCATCATAGGAGAAGGACAGACCGAACTGGGAAGCGTCTGTTGCCTTTCGCATCGAGTCGACGAAGGCCCGGAGTTCGGGCGTTAGGCCAGCGTCGTACTTGTCCATGTCCGTGCTCACAGGGATAGGCAAGTCGAGCATGGCTTGGAAACCCCAGGTCTCGGATCTCTGGGGCCTGTAATACGACGGATTCATGGGCATCATCTCATGATCGTCAGTCTCGTCGGGAAGCTCTTTGTAGCCGGTCATGGTCGCCGAGAAGGCGCTGATGCCCTTCGGTTTTGCCAGGCCGTGCGATTCCCTCGTGTTGCGGAACTTCCTGTTTATGACGTACCAGATAAGTCCCGCCACTATGAGCAGGTCGAGGATGATGACAATAGCCAGAGGGATCAGGTAGACCTGGCGGACTGATTTCGGAGGACAATAACTTCCTAGAGCACAAGGCGTCGGCGTCGGGGCGCCTGGCTGACAGTAATGTCCGGATGGGCAGGTCAGTGTTTTGCGACCGCCTTCCTCGGGAGGGCAATAGTGTCCCTCCTGACACACGATGGGTTCGAACGGACCCATGCTTACGCCCTCCCCATCGAGGACGCAAACTGAACCCGACAATCGGGCTATTTGGCACTCGTCTATCGGCGGGCAATACTGGGGAAGCGCGTTTACCGTGTTGTTGGTGCCTAGTGTATCGTTAGCTACCTAGCTATTATTTCGTGTGCGAGTTTGCTTTTCAGTGGCAGGTGGAAAGACGAACATTGGAAGCCGGACAGACAGCCGCTAGAGAGCCAGTCGCTCACGTTCTGAATCTGAATGGGAAATGCACCGGGTCTCCAACACGGCGCGGCAGATACGGGGTCCTTGTCGGCTTGTATCTCGTCATAAGCTGAATAGAAGGCCGTGGAGAATGTGGTGTGGTTGACGCCCGTGCATGCGCTGTCGTATGCTGAGAAATTCTTAGGGCCGGCTTCTTCGAAGCGTTTGTGATCAGAATCCCATTCGAAGGTCTGGTTCAGGATTGGACCACTCGATGCGTAGTAGATGGGTTGATCGAGACTAGATTTGGAGCCTCCGTCTAGGCTTCGGAACCACTTGCCTGTGGTGACCTCATACACGCCTTGTGTCTGATTTCCGATACATTGCCAATGAGCATCATCGATGTCCGCTCTCTTCCTTCTCCTGGACTTTCCCCTGTTGTTATCGTTCTCACCGTCGTCATTATTGTTGCTCTTCGTGTCATCATCGGTATTATCGTCAGTGTTGTCCTTGCTGTCAGTGTCGTCTATTTGGTCGTCGGTGTTATCATTGTGGATATCGGTGCCCTCGTCGGCGTCGTCGTCATCGTTCGCATTGCCTTCATCGATTAGCCGCAGCGAGCAAATACAAGCTCCAGTATCGATGAAACTTGGTCCATAATGTGATTCTCTTGGTAGAAGAGGATCTTGCGGCGTATAGTACGAATTCAAACTATAAAGACTGCTAGGCATTATCCCTATCTACCCCAATGGGTTCACCTTGTGATAGTGTCGTGTTACTGCAGATAGGAAATCGAGAACGGATAACACTAGGAATATAGAACACGGCCAAAATTACGAGAAGAACCCTACGATACCTACCCTCGTCATTGCCGGGCCTCTCTCGACTTATATAAGGTGACCATCCCATTACCTGAGACGACATCTTGATAGCTTATGGTACCTCCGTACGTGTTCCCGGGCAGATGATACTGAGACCCTGGGCAAGACATTTTACGACACGCTGGAAACCGTACTTTTGCCTCGACTAACGGTCAAGGAAATTGCCTAGCTAGGGCGCAGTGAACGTAGGTCCCGCATAAAACAGCTAAGCCCTAGCATGTATGTGAGATTGAAAGGTCACAAGTATGGTATAGTTCGAGGAGCCAGCGAGCAGCTAGCGAGGAGGATCAACCGACTGGCGACACCACGTCTACATAGCAAAGAGTCGGAGCTGCATAGCGGTATTGTTGTGTATAAAATTATCTTATGGGCCCCAGATTATGGATACACGCTGTTGGCCATTCTCCACCAAGCGGCCGCAGAGGGGCTTCAATTTTATCAGCCCTACTACAGGAATTTGGACCTCCACTGTTGGGTTTCTCAGCATCTCCTGATTGGTCTGCCGTATATAAAAACAAATCCTTCGATATCGGGACAAAGTGGGCTTGGAAGATGAGCCTCAGTTCATGAGCATCTACCCAGAGGCAATCTGCATCGTTTATAGGGTATGATTAACTATCTTCTTCCAAAAAGGAGAAGAAAAAAAAAACAGGTGACAGTCTGGTTTGCAGCATGCAATTGACGCTTTGTTACGTCAATGCCTACTCATGTTACTGTCTTGAGAAACTGCGGTTCATTACATATTAATAAGCTTTGTCTTATGTACGCTACCTAGTGCATACGTACCCGGTCTTGCTGTGCCTCTCGCCCCTAGCTAATAGGAACCCTGTCAGCACTTGAAGCTAACCATGTCTCTACTGCCTCGTCTAAGGTTAATTAGACGAGTAGCTATTCTTGTCGAGGTCGAAATAATTGCATGGATGAGATGCCATTCGCACCACCAGCCATGTTTATCCCTTGTGTGTTGGCTCTTCGCTGTGTGGGACTATGGTGGCTGCGGAATAGCTGCTTTCCCTGGTAGAGATAGCAAGGTGATAATTTCTTTTGAGTAGCCGCCACCATCGCGTCTTCTCAAGGCACGTCTACTATGGCTTGATGGCATAGTGGGACTGCGGGGATTTGCGGTACTTTAAGTTATTGGTCTGCGTACGACTGGATGTCATTTCGTATAGAGTATAGAGTATAGAGTGGTATCGAGAGGAAGTGAGATCCTATGTATGGTATATCTACATATAGTACATTGTACATTGAGTGGTAAGAGGATAAGTGAGTGGTATACAGCTGCTTTACACGTAGGTATTATTTCTTGGATATGGCTTCCAGCTTCTTCTGGATTACGCGGAGAGTCGACTTGGGTACTCTTAGACGATGACCAAGTACTAGAGTGCCCGTCAGTAGGGCAAGGGCACCGGCCTGGTGTGCCGCGGCTAGTGGGATAGGCACTATGTAAATGAGAGTGCTGATTCCCAGTGCAACCTGTAAGCAGACCAGATGAACAACGCCGTTGACGCCCTTGCGGACCTCTTTAGGCAGTAGGGCAGAGACACGGCCCTTCCTGGCGTAGGCAAAGAGGGCAAGGATGGAACAGAATGTGGTCGTTGCAAGAATACGGTGATCCAGTTGCACCAAGCTCGGGTTCTCCAACATGTTCCTCCACCACAAGTCAGAGCCGTCTTCTTTACGCGAGTAGAATTTATCCCACAACTCCGGAGCAGGCGGCGTTAGCCCGAGTCCCATCTTTGGGAACTCATTATAGATTAATCCAGCATCAAGACCAGCAACTAGGGCACCTGACAGTACGGTGGTGAACACCAGGGCAGTGAGCGCACCAACAGATCTTCGAAGAGGGGCCATGTGGGGATGCTTCAGCGTTTCAATAAGTTTCAGCGAGGCTTCCGGGTTGGCAAGAAGACGCCGTGTCCTCAGGATGCTGAGACCGGCAAGTAACATCCATGAGTAGCATACGAAGGCGGTTGCAAGATGGGCGGTGAGGCGGTACTGGCTCACCCTCGGGTGCGAACCGGGGGCGAACAAGTCGTCTTTTAATCCAGATTTCACCATCCACCAGCCGATGAAACCCTGGAAGCCGATGAGACCCGATATTCCAACGAGGCTCCAAGCCATGGGAACAGAAACACGCCGACGGGCGATGAAGTAGGCAGTAGGGAGGACGAAAGAGAGACCAATGAGTCTGCCCCAGAGACGATGTGTCCATTCCATGTAGTAGATCTTCTTGAACTCATCCAGGTCCATGTGGGAGTTCAATATCTTGAATTCGGGGGAGGCGCGGTACTTTTCGAATTCGGATTCCCAGTCCTGCTGGGTTAGAGGCGGGAGAGAGCCGGTGACAGGCTTCCATTCCGTGATGCTGAGGCTAATTGTGACCGAGGATTAAGTCAGCAAACTGAACCTCTACGTATTTATGTAGAAAGTTAGAGCATACCCGGATTCGGTGAGGCGTGTAAGACCGCCGAAAACCACAATCCCAAAGACACTAGCTGCGCTACCCAGAAGCCAGTACGCAACAGACTTAGAGCTCGTGGCAGGGAAGGGCCGCCTCGATACCTGACCGGCAGTTTGTGTTGCGGCATATGCCGCCGTGCTCATAGCGGCGTTGGCATTGGTGCTAGAAAAGAAAGCCGACGAGAGTGCTGGCCTCTTCTTCGATCTCGAGTTCGTAGAAGTCGTGGTAGCGTGACGGCGGGATTGTCGCAGGGATTGAAGGATGCGCGGTTGGCGTTGGCCGAGGCATTGGCGGCAGACAAACTGGGCATTCGCATACCCAATTGCGCCCGACGGCCTCAGAGGCACGAAGCGCATGCCCGGTATTATTAAAGACATGCTGGCATGCGGTCGGGTTCCGGAGTGGGAGGTGCAAAAAAGGACCTGAGCTTCGATTTATTTACAGAGAAGATCGAGCGACATAAAAGTTTCATGCATGCAGCTGTCCCACCGGTCCACCTTGGAGCTTGGACAGTGGACACTCTCGGCGTAAGGTTGCTACCTACAGTTCAGCCCACAGCGTATGTTGTGCAGGCAAGCCAATCGGCGATAAGCAAGTACAAGTAATAGGGTCCCTATCTACTAGCACCAGTGCTGCAACACCTTGACGCCTTGGTGCTGCCAATGACATTACGTTCATTACCTTTTCTTTACTTATTTCTCGTTCGCTTATTCGCTCAAGTTTATGCTTTATACTGTAGTCTAGTAGCTTCAGTGAGCAAGCCCGGGCTTTTGGTGAGAATGAAATACATATTTCAGTTTTTGAGACCAGGTTATTACCTCCTAGTCAAAGATGTGTTGTAGGGAGGGGGCACGATCTCGAGAGAGTTGTAAACTGATAGGTGTTTCCTATTAGTATTGTTTCTTTTTGAAGGTATTCGTGTACGTACCTTATCCTCCCAGAAGAGCTACTTTACCAAGCATTCAATATCATTCATTATGTACTTCAATACTAGTCGCATACGATCGTTTCTGATCCCTACCAACATCTTCATAGCCTTGGGTCTTCAACACACCCGGATCGCTTCTCATGTCTATCTCCTATCTCTTCCGGTGCTCCTTTCCGACGCTCTTCTGGACTTCATCTCGATTTGTTTCTCCCTTGCAAGCAAATGTTGAGCAAGAAAGGCAAGTCCCATGTGCCTAACTCCGTTACCTAACCCTCATTCTCCTCAGTTGGGCCTTCACCCCGGCCCTCGATAATCGCTTGTCCCTGTTTTCTTCTAAACAACAGGATGTCCTTCAAGCTTCGGCGGTTGGTCTTGTTCTTGTATAGTTGTTTGTGTTCGGTGTATGGATCGTGTCGATCTTCATAATCGACATGCACGAACGCTCTCTCAACGTCGCTCAAACTTTCGAACTTCTTTTGGAGCGACTGGCTGACATCGTGCGAAATCTTTAGAGGCGTATCTGTGTCCATGATAACATCGACTTCCACGTAATACCGTTGACCGGCATGGTAGGCCCGGCACTGGGCTTCTGTCAGCTGATGATCTCAAGAGTTTCATATCCTGTATCTTGTCTCGTATCTTGGCATCGTCTTACCGTATCCACCTTCAGGATCCGAGGGTCGTGTGTCAACGTAATGTATATGAGTTTCGAAATGAACTCCCGAGGCGCCGATTTACCCACGAGCAGCCATACTTGTTCGAACGCGTTGGACACCCACGAGAATAGAATAAGAAGCGCAATGAGGATTCCTCCCAGGGGATCTACAAACCAGGCTATACGGCGTCCAATGATAGATAAGGTTAACCCGAAAGCATTCACGAAAATATCGTTTCGATGGTCGATCTAGCCCATGTTAGGTTAATATCACTATCGTTCCACGTTGTATCCACTTACGTAGAAGACGTGAACAGATGGATACCTGCGATACAGGAGACAGTACAACATCAGACTGCCTTTGGCAAATACTATTCGAGGTTATCAGCGCCACCATCAGGGGAATCTTACATGGCCAATATGCTTACTTGCTACACCTACAAACGTCAAAGGTATGATCTGAAGTTCCTCGGACAGTTTGGGCCCTGCGGCAAGAGTCCGAATCGACTCAATCTAGACAGCAAACGGGTCAAAGTTGCTCATGATCAAAAGAGAAGCATATTTGCCCCCTTGGTGTGAGCAACTTACTAGTAACTCAACGGCGACTGTTGTAAGCAATGAGCAAAACAGAATAATGCCAATTGTTTCGATCCTAGTGCGACCCTGCCATACAGTGAGCACGCGCCCATAGCAACTATTGTTTCGGAACACTTACGACAGGGTATTTGTATACGCTAGGTGTAGCAGCCAAGCGGGCGGTTATCCATATGATAAAAGACGATACGAGATCTACCTGAAGACCAATTAACAGAGAGATCTCGATGGAAGAGAAGAAAGGGCACAGACAAAGGCATCCGCTGCAGTAGCAAAGAGCTTTTATCCCAGTTAATAGAGCCAATGATGGTAGGGGCCTCGCACCAATGGGCCAGATTTACCGATAACGACCCCGTCGATACAGCAGCATAGACTTGGATGATGAAGAGACCAAAGTTGACAGCAAAGGATGCGTTGACGGCGAATCTGATCTTGGGTCCCACGCGGACATCCTCCTCGATCTGAAGGCGTTCTTCATCCTCAGCGCCCAGAAACTGGTCGATCAGCTTATTCTGACGGGTGTAAAACTTCTTTATCTTCCTTTGGTTGCCACGGGGGTAGTCGATCTTCAGCTGACGTCGCGTTACATTGTCCCGGCGATGTCGGCCAAGATCCAGAGGATTCGCTGGGCCAACTTCGACTTCAATGATCTCGCGTTGGGCGGCTGGCCTCGAACTCTCCTCAGGGAGCATAAGGTCACCATCCTGTGTTCTGATCTGATACGAAGTAGCAGATCCTTCTGTTTTGCCGACTAGAGCAGACACAGTGACTGTCTTTTCAACTCCGATACTACCTTCAGTCCATGTCAGCCCAAAATGATAAAAAGAGAATGCTACACATATAGCACGACCAACCTCCTCTTTCTGCTCCAGTAATGACCCCACGTCACCCCTCATCCACCTATAGAAGGCATATCCTAGAAGCAGTTGGAGAAAAGGGGGGTTATACTTACTTGCCTCCGGGATGGTGTCGTGCGATGAAGCCATACCAGGAAGTATATTTGCTCTGGTTATCGTAGGATAACGGTGAGAGATATGCAAGTTCGGGAGAGCAAGTGCATGAAAATATGTGAGTTTTCTAACTTCTAGGGAATATTACCCGCCTGTGGATCTGGGGAAACCGAATGATTTCCTTCGTCACCTGAGCATAACATTTGTGCATGAAACCTGGTTAACCCGTAAAGAATATGTACGTGTTAATCATGGCTGCATGTCAACGGTACTGACTGAGGGCAGCAAATGACGATTCAAGGCCAACAGCAGATGGCGTGGTTGGACCGCACGGTCCCGCGGAGGGCAGATCAGTTCCGTGCGTGTGCCATGCCATGGCAAATCTCCTTTGGAGAGGTTTGACATGGATATTTTGCTGTCCTCGAGACTGTGCTGCCGCCGGCAGTCTTTTGACGAGGATTCTCGGTGAGATTGCATACTTAGCAGATAGGTAAAGTATCTCACCTCAAGAGCTGATAATATGACCTGTGATTCCTATTCTATTATCTGTGACATTTAAGATGCACTAACTAGATACTAGTCGTCTGCTTATAGTGATGGGCGTTACTCGGAGCATGTGGCGGCCCCCATTGCCCCATACTAACCTTATGCACAGACAACTCCCGTTAAATTCCCTTGGCACTTGTTTCAAAGCTCATAATTCCCCGACAAGTTAAGGCTAATTGAGACAAGGCGATAAACCTACTGTTATATTTAGTTACTGAGAAGACCGAGCTGTATCAAGAAAGCATTCAGCCCACCCGTCGACCAGAGGTGTTCTCGGACCTCACAGACATCTGTAAGCCGCCAAGGCTTTGTTCGTCTCGGAAAACATCCAGCCGCTCGTGATATTCCTCTGCAACCAAATTTTCTACCACTACTTTCTCGGCTTACCTCAGCTGTTATAAGGCCGGATCTTAGCCTCATTTTCCGGATTCATAAGATTTCGTGCTGACCCAGAAAAGCTGTGACAAGTTGAAGCCGCATCAAGCCGCCTGTGGCGATAGCCTCATACCTATCTTGGATGTTGGCTTTGCTTTCTGTGTTCTGATATTCTACCTAAGGCGTCTTATTTTCACACTGTTCTCGTCTCTCACTGTAGTTTTTAGCCCAGGGATCCCCTAGCATCTCGACTGAAGGCTTGACAGCCCGAGCGGGAAGAAGGAGATTGTGTGAATATTGCTCTTGTAAGCCTCGTCTTGTACGACGAGGATTATGGGTAATCATCGGGGTAAAATATTACCAGACACTTTTATGTCTTCATTATCATGCGTACTAAAGGCGGGAGGTTTGCTGTTTCCAACGGGAATTTTCATGTTTGATCTCTATCAAGCGGAGATGTTTTCTATTCTTGCTTTTTGGTTAGTATATCTCCATTATAGTTTGTCCTTTAGAGATAAATTATAACTTCTTAGTATTAGCAGAGTTTCCAGCCCCCCTTTTGTCTTTTCTCTTTCCTCTTTTCTTCCTTTTTGCTTCTTTTCTCTCAGAACCGCAAAGTCGCGGGACGACACGTTGCGATCCGTTCCATTCGTTGGTTGGCCGTGAGGAGATACCGCTCGTAATGTCTGGGCATATGGCGAAGCCGGTCTGCGGCAGCAGCGGCGAGGAAGGTCTCGAGTATGATCTTGGGCTACACACAGCAGGATTATGTTAGTACGCGTGGAAAGATGCCGTCAGCAAATCCCCCGAATGCTAACTCGTAGCCGGCAGTCCTCGTTCTCGGTGCATCGCTATTTGGTATGATAATCATCGTCGGATCGTTTAAGTGTGCTTTCACTAAACAGTATTCGTTCCAGGGGCTGGATTCCCAGTGGCGGCTAAGAAGATTAGTTGGCTTAAGGTTCCGGCTAAGGTATTCTTCGCCTGTAAACACTTTGGAACCGGTGTGCTCATAGCCACGGCGTTTGTACATGTAAGTCGAGGGCCTCTCTATGCTTCAGGGATGTCAACTCATAAGGAATCCCGACAGCTTCTTCCAACGGCGTTCTATAGCTTGTCAAATCCATGTCTCCCAGACCTGTTTATTGTCCAATACCCTCCTCTACCCGGAGTCATAATGATGGCATCACTCTTTAGTCTTTTCATAATCGAGATGTGGATGAACAACAAGATGGGCGGGCACTCCCACGGTGGTGCTCGAGGGTTTGAGACACATCCTACTGGTAGAGGAGTCATGACAGTGTCTCCGCCTAGACCACGACGACTCTCCGGCCGCAGCAGTTTCGAAACAGACGCAGTCAACTACGAGAAGAAAATGGCACAGAAGATGTACGACGAGAAAAGCATGAACCAACATCAGCAAGCTTCTCTCGCGAATGCTGAAGTTGATCTCGACATGCCGCCGAGCGAGATGCCTGCCTGGTTCATCGTCTTCTACGAGCAGTATATCCGCCAGAGGCTCGAGATGATGAACATGATCAAGTCCTATGCGACCCAGCAAAGCCCAAGCGAGCGCAAGGAAGAGATCACGGTGAGTGAGAAGCCCATATGGGATGAGGAGAGCCAACCCGTGGATCCTCTCGTATATAAGAAGATGTCTAGTAAGTGGTGCATTGGGGCGATATTTCTTTCTATTTCCTTCGTATAACTATTGATATAGTTGAACTTTTCTTCCAGCGTGTCCTATCATAGCCCTACATCGGCTCTCAACCCTCATTGCACCGCTCAAAACGATGAATCCATACTAACTATACACTCTAAAGTGAACATTACATTGCTGGAAGGTGGAATTCTCTTCCATTCCGTGTTCGTCGGCATGACAGTCTCCATCACCATCGACGGCTTCGTCGTCCTTCTCATTGCCATCCTCTTCCATCAGATGTTTGAAGGCCTCGGACTGGGCTCACGCATTGCGGCTGTGCCATACCCAAAAGGAAGCAGTGAGTATAGAATAAATTTCCTCGTTCTAAATGCGCTCGTGCTCGCGCTCGCTCCCTTTTTTTCGCTGGCCATCATTTTTAACAATTTACAGTTCGGCCATGGCTTCTGGTTTTCGCATTTGGCACCACGGCCCCCATCGGACAGGCCATTGGGCTTGCGACGCGATCAAGCTATGACCCCAACAGCGCCTTCGGTTTGATCATCGTCGGTATCTTCAACGCAATGTAAGCTTTCCGGAACTCAAAGCTCAAAAAAAAAAAAAAAAATTTAGGATGTCGTTGCTCATCTAAATGACCTATTTAGCTCTTCCGGTCTTCTTATCTACGCTGCGTTAATCGACTTGCTCGCCGAAGACTTCCTGTCGGAGGAAGCGACCCACCAACTCACCGTGAAGGAGAAGAAGATTGCCATCGCTTACGTACTTGCTGGTGGTATGTGACTCTCTTTAACAATCCTAGACCTCCAGAGATTACACATGTTATTCTGTTTCCTTTCTGTTCTATACGAGATACTAACTTTGTCAGCCGTGGGCATGTCCATCGTCGGTGCTTTTGCCTAAGAGTGCACGTGAAAATCTGCATACTACCTATCCGACACGACCGGCCAGGGGACACACATTCTTAGTCCACTGGGCTTTCGGTACGGAAGACCCTTAAAGCATACTTTACTAATTAAAAAAGGGGCCACATTTTAACTACCCAGCTAAAAGAGGCTGCATCCGCGTCGAGCATGGGGACGACACGGCACGACAAGATAGCGAAGAAAAAAGGGGCCGGCCACCCACCCGAGCCTCGACGAATGAAAAGAGCCAAGGCCGTCAGCCGATTATAGGATGAGAAATAAAGCTCAGGCATGGATTTATTATTCGCTACCTACTTACTATTACAAAAGATGAAGACGGTGAAAAGTGGTTGTCAAGTATATATGTAAATAATTCTTAGAGGTCGATAATCACAGTCATTACCGCACCGCGCGAGCGCCTCTCGAGCTTGGATATCTCCATGCTATATACGTATATCTAATTGCCGAGATATCTACTTCTAGCTCATGACATATATTTCTGGGCTGGTTTGGTTCTTGTGCATTCAGCTGTCATGGGAACTTCATTAGATGGCCAAGACAGAGAGGCGCAAATCCTGTGTTCTTGAGATCATATAAGAAAATCTTGGAACGGTCATAAATCATGATTTATTGCCACCCTAACAAGTGCTGCTGTAAAAGAAAAGTAAAAATAAGCCAAGATCCCTATGTTACGCCGAATATGCCTTAGGTATGAATACAAATAAAACGCTAACAGGTATGCGAAAACAGAGGAATAATAAGCCACCCTTCGTAATCTGTTTCTCACCCCTAATGATAGGTACGTAGGATTCCTTCACCCTTAAAAAAAGGAGAACGAGAAAGCCGTCGCATCACGTCCAGACACCAGTCGTCGTCGATCCGATCCAAAGCCCAATCTGAGGCTGCCAAATTCAGACCTTGTCCCATCCCATCGGCGTTCTCATCATAACTTAGGTTTATCGGTGTTGGGGTTTGGCAATACCAGGCCTTTAATGTTCCTCGGAGTTGAAATGTTACTTTGGGTTTTTTTCTTTGGAACTTCCGCACAAGGGGTTGGGTAATATGCCATTTTTGGGGGGGGACTTTCTTATTTCTTGCAAAATTCAGATCGCCTTACCCTTGTAGTCCTTAGGCGCCAGGATGACGTTGTACTCGAGCTCTAGCCCGGCCTTGCTGTCACCTTTCAGCGGCTTGAAGTCAACGATCAGGTCGTCCTTGACGGCAAACACGGTGTCAGACTCCAGCCAAGGGTCGTCCTTGGGATACAGCTGTGTGGTGCAGCCCTTGTAGTCCGCGTGCGTAACCTAAGCGACGTCAGCTGACCTACCTCAAAGCTCGACGAGCGGGGAGTAAGGAAGGTGCCGATGAGAAATACATAAACTTACCATGATGTGGATGTGAGCGGGACGCATGGGGTGACGGTCCAACATCTGCAGCAGCTTGTACGAGGGGCCGTTGGTGGGCAGCGAATATGCCGTTGGGTGGTAGCAGTAGAACCAGTACTTGCCGTTCTCGTCAGAGCGGAACTTGCCGCGCAGGTTGTTGGGCGTCTGGTTATCCGGGTCCTGGAAGTCGTACTTGCCGTTGGACGACGCCTGCCAGATGTCGAACACGGCGTTGGGGATCGGCTTGCCCGTCAGCAGGTCGCTGATCACACCGTGCATCAAGCACGGCCGCCCGCCCGGTGCTTCGTCCTGGATGATGCTGCTCCCATTCTCCCGGAACGGCGCGTTGGGCGACCAGAACGGTCCCAGGATCGCAGAGGACGTCGGGTCCACGCCCGTGTCCGAGATGATCTTGTGCGCGATCTCGTCCACGAGTCTAGAGGGTTTGCGTGTCAGTTTTTTTTTGTTACTCTCGAATTTGAATTTCTGCTCTTCGCTTTCTAACTGCGGTCGTTCTTTCCCGCCTTCGCTCGAAGGTGGCTGGCTAGGTGGCAATAGGTAATGGGAATACAGGAAACTGCGACTACCCATCTACTTACGTTTCAAGCCCGAGGATATCCGAGATTCGGTGAGCTTCGTTTCTCGTCTGGTTTGATTCGGCGTAAATCCGGCCCACATCGTTGACGAAGTGAACTGCGGACATCCACTCCTCAATCGTCAACTCGACTTCGCGCGAGAAGTCGTGGAGGTGCCGTATGAGAGCACCGAGGACGAATCGGTTGCGAGGCGTCACGTTGGGGCCCATCGTATCGAGAACATGTTGAGTGAATCTGGGGTCAAATCTCGAGGGCTGGGGCGCCTGTGCGGCGTTGGATACACCAGTAGCTGATGGTGCCATTTTGTGAAACTTTGTTGTTGTGCGATTACCTTAATTTACGAGTTCTCGTGGTTTGTGGTCGGTCTGTGGTCGGTTTGCGGTTTGCGAAAAACGGATTAGGTACGAGGTCGCGTTTTATAGAGGAGGGTGATACTTGGGTTTATGACAGGTACGACCCAAAGTTTGAGTAAGACGAAGAAAGCGAATGGTAAAACCAATGATAGCAATATCACTGACAGTCGGGATATTTATGATATTTATTCACCTTTGTGATGCATCTGCTTATCTCATTCCTTCATCCGCCACTCCCAGCCAGAAGACCGCCCGCAAGTGCATAGATTGCTTTTACCTTGGTAGTAGAGATATTAGGGTCTCTGCAATAAGAGGCATTGAGCGATGGACCCCGCCGTTGCTCACACCCCAGATGGTGGATCGGCATCATCTTGCGGTCGTATGCGGGTGAAATATCGCCCTTAGTGAGGACTCAAGCCATGCGATGCGCACGAGTCAGATTCGAACGGGAGTATAGCGGAAATATAGTACCTCAGTTGAAGGACAGCGGTCTCCATCTATCGCACTCATTGTGTAGGAACTGGGGCTCAAAATTGTCTGCTATCGTCCGCATTCCAAGGCAAAGAACATGATAATTCTGTGGTGATTCAAGTTGTATGTTGTATCGAACCTAGCAATGGCTCTGCACATTCAGACAACTAAGCTGCAATGTCTCGTAAGTCACTTACACAAATTGACAAGGTAATCCTAGATCGTGCGTGCCTAGAAACGTCGGTGGCGGCCTGCAGGATCTGGTGGGGAAGCACTCCGTAGATTTACACGAAAAGCGTTTACCCGGCAGAGCTCAGCGATAAATGATAAGATGGGACGAGAATCCAGAACTGCAAATCGCCAATGTCGCCATTTCTAATTTAACCCGTGGGCAGCGGAGAAAACCCCGGATGTGCGCTAAGATCTGGCCCATCTACCGCCACTCGTGCCGAACAGGTGCTAGAATGGTGCTACTGTTTGATCTAAGAACAAACTCTGCCTCATCGCCTACGCCTGGTATTATTTTCTCCGCAGACTGGATACGATCTTGGCTATTCTCCACCAACCCCAAATACTATTTGACCTCGATCGAGCTTCCGCTCAAGCTTGAACTTGAGCCGGATAAGTTAACGGGTTAGATTTAGACTAGTGTTAAGTACTACTGTAGGTACAGTACCTAGCTCGGGGTGGGATTTCTATGTAGCTACAACTATAGTTCTTCGCCACAACTTCTATTCGAGTCCGTTGCGGGGCCTTTCACCGAGCTGGCCAAGGGCAACCTTGGTGCCGTTGGAGAAGCCGTCTTCCTTATATTTTCTCCGATACCACTTGGCGAGCGGACAGGACAGAGTTATATGTTGTATTGTGACCTGTCTGTTTGCTTTGTATTTTCGAGTAACCGTAATTATCCGCGTGAGTTTCACCAGGTAGCAAACATTGAACTTGGTCGCATCAGACTCGTCATTCGTCATACGAGACGTTTGTGTATGTCTGGATCTTTGTCTGCGTGCTGCAAGTGGCCTCTCTGACGAGAACTAACTAACTCCGCATAGCTGTCACAATCGACCCCGTCGATATGCCGGTTCATCACTTAATGATAGGAACATGGACGCCTCCAGGCGCCATATTCACTGTGGCCTTCGACGATGAAAAGTTGACGCTGGAGTTGGTTAAGCGTACTGAGATCCCGCATGACGAGCCGATTTCGTGGATGACCTTCGATGTAAGTTGCTGAGTCCTTGGGGCTGATTGCCGTGACCCGTCCTACGTTGCTGACCTGAGACCTACTCCTCAGCATGCTAAGAAGAACATATACGGTGCGGCCATGAAGAAGTGGTCTAGCTTCTCCGTCAGGAGTCCCACCGAGATTGTCCATGAAGTCTCGCACCCAATGACCCACGACCGTAAGTCGACAAGACGACTTTCACTTCATACTTGCTCCCGATATTTCCCGGATGTCGTACTCAGCACTGACGAGGGACCGGACTACAGCGCAAGCGAGCTTAGCTACGACAAATACGCGCGCCATTTTCCTACTCGCAGCGAAACAGCCTCCTTACGCCGTGTACTGTAACCCTTTCTATTCACATGCTGGGCATGGATCCGTCTTCTCAGTTTCATCATCTGGCAGGCTTGCCAAGAATGCCCAGAACTTCCCGTACCAACCAAACACAGGTATTCACGGTATGGTATTCGACCCGACAGAAACATATCTATATTCAGCAGACCTGAAGGCAAACAAGCTATGGGTTCACAAAAAGGCATCTTCTGGCGAGGTGGAGCTTATCGGCAGCGTAGACGCGCCAGATGCAAAGGACCATCCACGCTGGGTGGCCATGCATCCTTCAGGCCAATATCTCTATGCACTCATGGAGGCTGGAAATAGGATCTGCGAATATGTTATCGACCCCGCGACGCACATGCCGGTATACACCCATCACTCGTACCCACTGATACCTCCGCGGATTCCGAACCACGATACCATGTACCGCAGCGATGTCTGTGCTCTGACTCAGTCGGGGAGGTACCTGTTTGCCACTAGCCGAGCCAACAGCTTCGACTTGCAAGGCTATATCGCAGCGTTCCGGCTACGAGATTGCGGCTCGATCGAGAAACAGATTTGCCTCAACCCAACGCCGACGAGCGGCGGTCACAGCAACGCAGTGGCGCCATGCGACTGGAGCGATGAGTGGCTGGCTATCACTGATGACCAAGAGGGCTGGATCGAGATATACCGATGGCGAGATGAATTTCTTGGCCGTGTTGCACGGTGCCGAGTTCCGGAGCCCGGCTTCGGCATGAATGCTATATGGTACGACTAGCGTCGCCAAGAAAAAAACAAACTGCAAAGCGAAAGGCATGCATTATCGTCGCGAACTGATTATGCCGGAAGGGTCTCCCGGTGGACTGATGATTGCCTAACTCTAGGGGTCTAGAAATTTAGGATGGTGCGTCTCATATTCTTCACTTTTGTTTATCCAAAAGAGTGAACACATTCACTAGTTAGCTCGAAACAGCACTTTAAGTGTAGGATAACGCGATGACAATTGCTAATTTTTATGGGTATAGGTGTGTGGGTTCCTGTTGGCGTTAAGGCTTTGCAGCTCGCCACACGCACACATCGACGCTGCTTCTGCCGGGGAAACGAAAGAGCGGTACAGAATAACGAGGTCACAGGTGTCGAAATTGCAGCTCCCTGATACGGGTTAGTTACTGCTCGTGACAGCTTGCTTGATATCGTCTAACTTACCTTCCTTGGGCACATACATATGATGCTGCAGGCAGGGCATATATTCCGGCATCACTAAATTATACAGTACCGCAGACTGGAGCTGAGCCGTACCAGTTCTATGTAAGGAAGCTGGAAGTTGATATTGTCTTGCAACATCACGATTATCAGGAATGCGTATGTGACAGGATCTCACAGAGAAAAATAGAGAGCCGTTTAATATGAAGTTAAAGTTATAATCTGCAGAAATAGGTCTTCGTATTTTATATGAGTTTGAGCGTTTGCAAGCTCTTGTGGGTCGTCCGTTGTGCGGGTGAGGCCGCTGTAGGACCCTCAGCCTGTCAATGTTACCTATAAATACAGTAATAATTGCCGCTGGAAAGCATGCACCTAGGGTAAGAATAGGTGCAGTACGTGCAGTAGTTCAAGGTATGATCGGGTGCAACCAGGCAGGGGTTCCCTTATCTGTACCTACCTATCCGTATCCTCCCACAGAATTTTAAGGCGCTTAAGGTTCCGACTCACCTGGGCTCGTTCTACCGTCTACCTGTGCATGTCATATGTCATACCAGGTAGACAATCTCTTCTCCCCGCTCATCTGTTATAATCAATAATTCATAAACAATCTGCGTACTTAAGGTAAGTTTTGTCCTTCTCTTTGTCCTGTAATTCTATTTGCCATGTCGCTCGAGGGCAAATACCGCGCGTCGTTAGAGCTACAACTATTAGCTATAAGCTAATACGTAATCGATTTTATCCCTAGATCGAAAAAGCTTAACCGTCATCCGCCATCATTGCGGGCAAGGTCGGCCAACTGTCTGTTGCCCATGTCGACGCATCGCCAGAATGGCAGTCTCCTTCATGCCCGTGCAGCTGTCATAGGCTTGACCAGAGCTCTCTTTGCCGGTCTCGCCTCTGCAGCCCCGACCTCCGGTCCTCTCCGTCTTTTCGCGCGCGACCTCGACGATCCTGGATACGATGTTCCAGAGGCGGAAGGAAGCGCCCTCTGGGTGCTTTATGTCATCTCCATGGTCCTTGTTCTTCTCGGTGGTGCTTTTGCCGGGTTGACAATTGCACTTATGGGCCAGGACGAAATTTACCTCCGAGTCATTTCCCTCGACCAGGAAGAACTCCAGCACAAGAACGCTCGCCGAGTCCACCATCTGATCAGCCGCGGCAAACACTGGGTGCTTGTCACCTTGCTACTATCCAATGTCATCGTCAATGAGACCTTACCAGTTGTGTTGGATAGATGCTTCGGAGGTGGCATTGCTGCCGTCGTTGGCAGCACTGTATTGATCGGTACAGCATACTTGCCCTGAAACTCTCATACTGCACTTATAATCTAGTGGGGTCTATCATGCTAACACTTTCTCCTCTCCCACGTAGTTATATTTGGTGAAATCATACCCCAGTCCCTCTGTGTTCGATATGGGCTCCAAATCGGCGGTTATATGGCGAAACCAGTCCTACTCCTAATGTACCTCATGGCTCCCGTAGCCTGGCCGATTGCAAAGCTTCTCGACTGGCTTCTGGGCGAAGATCATGGCACTATTTACAAGAAAAGCGGACTTAAAACACTCGTAACTTTGCATAAAACACTAGGCGATGTCGACGAAAGACTAAATCAGGATGAGGTCACTATCATAAGTGCGGTACTTGATCTCAAGCACACACCTGTTGAGGAGGTAATGACACCCATGAACGATGTCTTTGTCATGTCCGAAGACACCGTCTTGGACGAAGAGATGATTGATGGAATTCTCAATGCTGGCTATTCTCGGATTCCTATCCACCAGAGTGGCAACCCCACCAATTTCATTGGTATGCTCTTGGTCAAGATACTCATTAGCTACGACCCCGAAGACGGAAAGCGCGTCAAAGACTTTGCTCTCGCTACCCTTCCCGAGACACGCCCTGAGACAAGCTGCCTTGATATCATTAATTTTTTCCAGGAAGGTAAATCCCACATGGTGCTCATATCCGAGTACCCTGGAGAGGATCATGGTGCACTGGGAGTTGTCACCCTGGAGGATGTCATTGAAGAACTCATCGGAGAGTAAGTAGCCTTGGAACCTAATTATTTCTTGACGTAGCTAACGGGGTATGTGCTAGGGAAATCATTGATGAATCCGATGTTTACGTGGATGTACATAAGGCTATTCGTCGAGCTCATCCTGCCCCTCACGCACGAGCTCAGCGCAAAGATTTGCTCGTCAAGGATGCAGCAATAAGAAACGGTACTCTTGTTGACCTAGCTGAGGAAGAGGAAACTGACACGGACGGCCGGACCGGTCGCAAGATGGGTCGTAATGTACGAACGCCATCCCTTAGTGGAAGATCCGAGACCCCAGGCTTGTCACGTAGTCCAACGACGACTTTACTCTTGAGGAGAAGCTCTGCCGATCCGGATGGCAGAATGGTGCACACGACGGTCCCATTGAAGACGAATTTCGAGGATATGAAAGGGCACCTGAAGAACCTCGGCCCATCCAATCCGGCGTCGAACCCAAAGAGCACGCGAGTTTCTGCAGTCAAGATTAAGCCAGGCACAGTTTCCACACCATCAGTTCGGCCGAGCTCCGGTGGTCGAGATATCTCTGATGATCTCCCTATAATAATTGACGAGCAGACTAGCCTGCTGCGACCTCGCCTAACTGCTAACGACGGAACCCAGGCCCTGCATAATAGTCTGTATGGGTCTCCCAGCTCTATTAAGTTCGATGCAACAAAGCCTAGTGCCGTTCCCGGGAATGGTAATCAGGTATTAGATAGAGGCAGCCGATCTCCACGGGCGAAGCGATCCCAATCTAGCGCGGATGGTAGTTCGTCTGTTAGTAGCCTCGAGGGAGATGTAGTTTCCCGGAAGAGGGGATATGTTCGAAGCGGCAGCATTACGGAGAACATCGTGGAAGCTGGCGGAATACGCAAAGTCGTCCTTGAAGCCAACACCTCGTCGGAATCTGAGAACGAAGACGTCAGCCGGAGTGGAGGAACAAGTGTGGCATCGGATGGGGACAAGAGCCCGACCGGGTCAAAGAAAAACAATCGAAGGAAAAATCGAAAAGGGAGGTCATAACATGCGGTGGTAGGAGTAATCGATTTGCTAGAAAAACTGGGGTCATGAGCGACGATACTAATGGGCCACAATGATCTTAATAGTCGGGTTGACCGCCATGCTTGAGAGTCTCTAAGCCAAGCGCTAATTTTGTGAAGTTCTTGTCAGCATCGTATCATACGAAGAGCGAGTGGTGTACGAGTATCATGTTGTAAACTAGCGCATGACGGAGCAAACTTTATCATCACATGGTCGGGGCTTTGCTTAACAAAACATCATGCCTGTCATCTTAGAGTCGTTAAGCATATTGACATGTCGAGCTGTTTGCAATGCCTATACGCAAGTCAGCACGAACATAACATGCTGTGGCTCAAGAGGTATATGACACACCTTATGCCACGTGAATGTGATTAGGCTAATTACAAACCATCTTATAAAACATCCACACAAATGACTCTAGCTAGCATAGAAAGCCTGAATGGATACACGTGTATTTACTATATAGCTACCCATACAGTACTCAACTCTCCTCTCCTCTCACAGGACGTTCCTGAAGCCGTAGCCATCGTTCTCGAACTCAGCAGTGCTAGGCTTGGGCACATCGTCCCCGGCGTCTCTATTCGCCGCATCATTCCTCTCGAACGTCTTATTCTCCCAGGCGAGATAGGAGCGAAGAGCTAGGGCGAGAAGGGCGTTAAAAAACATGAACCCCGCACAGATGCTCATGCCTTTAACGAAATAAGGCTTCTCGTCAGCGGGGAAGACGCGGGTTCCCAATAGTGGGCCCGCCTGGCCGATGATGTTGAGAAGAGCTATCCCGGCGCCGCGCTTCGAGTCGCTCCCCTGGTTGTTGATGGTCCATGGCAGAATGTTGGCGATGCAGGAGAAGACGCCGGCGGCGGCCAAAAACACGGCGAAGTACCGCACTCCTACCCCTTTACAGGTTGCGAGCAAAATGTACCCGATCCCGCCGACTAGGGATAAGGCGATGATGGTTATACCGCGCTGCTGGGTTCGGTCGGCTATGTATGTTGTTGCTACGCATACGATAAACGCGAGAAGGTATGGCGGCGCACTTAGACCTTGTGCGTTGATTGCGGTGAAGTCCATGTTTTGCAATATGAAGGGGAGGAAGACGGGGAGGCTGCTGAAGGAGACTGTGGGAGGTAGAAGTTAACTTGTTAGCATCTCTTCCAACTTGAACGACGTATAGAAGGGATAGATGAGGTCGGATTTATCCATCACGTGTGTTGTTCATATCGCGAAACAATCACCCCATCTCGGATACCTCCCGCTCGAATTATCGAATCGACTCACCATTGCAACTGAAATACATAAGCGGCGGCAGCCAAGTCTTGATATCCCTCAGCGCAAGCAATGTCTCCTTGATATCAATATGTCCAATCCTAGCCTTTCCCTCGCTACCAGTCTGCTGCATGGCCCTGGCCCTCGCAACCTGCTTTTCCTCTTCTGTGAGGAAGTGCGCAGTATCAGCCGAGTCGGGCATATACTTGAACGCCACAAAAGCCAGCAAGATGGAAGGCACGCCCTCGACGATGAACAAGAGCCGCCAGCTGGCGATACCTGGGTGGCCTGACGTGATGCTGTAGGCCAATGCCCCCGCAAAGGTGGTAGCGAGAGGCGCCGCAGACACGTACAACCCGCATCGAAGGCCCAGCTCATGACGCTTGTAGAAGAAGGAGAGGAGGTAAGGGATCCCGGGAGCGAAGGCCGCTTCCGCGGTAGCGAGGAAGAAGCGGCTGGCGAGGAGCCCTGACCAGTTGTATGCTGCCGCTTGCAGGGTTGATGCCAAACCCCTGAAGCATTGGAAAAGGAATTGATTATGTCAGCCTAGATGCTTCTGTGTGCTGCAGGGATGGGACATTCATAAGGAAGGGTTAAGAAAATGAAACGCTGCGAGTAATCAAAGTCTTACCATACTAAGACGCAAGCAAACGCCCACCAATGCCTTTTTCAATTATCAAAAACTGTTGTTAGCAAGGAGACCGCGAACGTTGTTGTTTGAGATAGTAGGATATAAGGGTTGGAACGAACGGTGGGACGGCCTTCCACATCAACGCGGTCCATTCGAAGACGACTGAATAACACGAACAACAAGAGCGTTAGAACATTTCTTTCCGGTATGTCTATACACAGCAGGATTATACAGCACGAAGATCAGGTAGCTGGTTTACTGACTATATGGAATGTAGAATATCGTCAACAGCCACTAGGTAGCTCTCCCGTTAGCGGTTGATCAATTCAAGCTCCCTAAGTTACATAATCTAGGAGTGTTGGACAAGAATTCAGTCGCTTACTTGATACTGGTCATCGCTAAGACCTAGGTCTTTACCCTGGTGGCATCGGTGTCAGTCAGTGACCAACCATCAGAAATAACGGGAATAAAAGGGGCCTGGGGGCTGGAGGTCGGGGCGGGGAGTTACCATTCCCGCCACTTGGGCATTTCCTATGTTGGATCTATCAAGGAAAGCAACCAGATCTGTTTTCACACTATCTATCAGTCCTCATTTTCTCATTCCCTATATGTCTGCTCTGCCGCCTGGCTAGCTATCTTGTCCCAGGCTTTGGTGTGGGATGAAAATGAACTCACAGAGACTCATCACCAAGGGGATAAGATGCAAATCGATTTTTCTCTAAAAAGGCGGGAATAAACCACCAGCCAGTCAACATCAGCATCAGTAGTAAGTATGCAGTAGTACTCAGTTGGGTAAGTAAAGTACAGTAACTAGGGTAGGTAATTATGACTTGCATGAACGGAACGAAACGAAACGAAACGAAACGGCATGGCAAGGTAGCATAGCATAGCATGACACATTTTCTACCGGCAGGGCAGGGAGAGAATCGAATCGAGCAAGGATTCGGATATGCAAGCATAGGCATAGTGTAGCGTGTCCTCTACCGGCGCTGCCAGGACCAGGACCAGGAACAGGACCATCAAGGGGGGATAAGATGGATATATGTACAGTCGATAGATCATGCAATGCAATGCATGTGCAAGCGAATGAGATTTGGGTTAAGGCACGTACCACGACACGTTTCTCCAAAGTCGGGTCGATGCGAAGCCCACGTTGTTGTTGATGATGATGTGTCATCGTCGTCTCTTCTTGTTGTTGCCGAAGACCAGTGTTATCCGAACCACCACCGGCTCCCCCCCAAACTCCCACGCCCGCTCCTTCTTCGGCGTGTTCGGGATCGGATGCGGAGGGTGCGTTCTGAATAACCTCCATGATTTCTTGGTCTTAACTGAACCCAGTGTTTCGTGTCGTATGGTTGTCCTATCGTGTTATTTGTTCCTATTCCAACTTGTTACGTCGTCTCGAGAATCCCGAAATCCCAGAGTCGCGTTTATGATCGATCCCGAGGAAAGGCTAACTTTGAAGAACAAAAGCAAAAACAGATTACCATACCATAGGACTTTACTATGGAGATATACAATAGATTTCTCGATGAATATGGAGCAGATACTAAACAGATGTTGGGGTAGGTGTGTCTGGGGAAGCAGATGACTGACTGTCTCTACCGCCTCGTCACCTCGACCGAACATTGCACCGATCTCCGGCAGGGGAAATGATCTGCGAGACAGGAAAGATCAGATCGTCAAGCAAACCCGAAGACCGGGGAATAGTCTAATTATTTGTTGCCAAAAGTAGACTGGTATGGCTGTAGAGCTAGTCGATAGTCGGGTTCGGGGGTTACCATTTCAACCCATTTCAGCTTGCTCCCCTAACTTCACACGCATCCTTACATTAGTACTGCAGCAGTATTGGATGGTGGGTTTATGCTGTTACCTCACTAGGTAACTGGATAGGTGCTCCAACATATGCTGAAAAAGATTGTGTAGGTATGCACATAGGTAGCCTAGGACTGGGTAACCTAGAGCTTCCATTAAGCTCTACGTATCTGTAGGTAGCGGCTAACAAAAGCTTATTTTATCTGCCCTAGACTTAGATACATTTCCAACTAGAACTTTCTCTTCTTCTTGTGCTCATATCCCAACTGTCTTGGATTATATACCTTAATATACTAACGACAAAGATTAGTAAACTCTAAATAGCTGTGCCACGTGGAATGCCTACCTCCCCGGAAACTACAAGGGAAACAAAACATCTCGTCCCGCTTAATCCCGTGAAGAAGCGTGAAGTGGGCGGGCATGTATGTATACACGGGCCGAGCTCGGAAACAAACAGACACCCACCCTATATGCTGCGTGGGATTTGTACTACCTACAAAGCGTTTTAAAGCCGAAAAGACAAAGAGAGGGAAAAGCATAACCATCCAATATGCTATTTTCAACTCGTAGTTACAGAGCAGAAAAACCCCCATTCTACAGACTACAATACATGTTAACTAAAGTCCCTGCGTCAAAAATGAAAAGATGCCGAACACCCTACCTTGGCTTACCTACGGACGTGCCAACCTACTCGGCGAATCTCGGAGATCGGGGATCCTTCCTGTCCTTCCTCCACGAAGAAACAAAAGAAAGGAAAGTCTCAATGAAGTAGCATTGCTACTACTAGACTAGGTAGCACTAGAGGATAATACCTAGTACTACATGAGAAAAGTGTTATTGTCTCATTCAGTCTATTACATAGCGGTATTACTCAAAGTTTGATGTGCTGTGATGTTCGATTAAGGATCTGACATATACACTTAACCTAGGTTGTCCTTTTCCTGAACAAAGAGCATGCATACGGCATACATGTGCCGAGACTGAGTGAGTTCTTGGCCAAGAAAACACAGACGTCACATCGTATGTATATTTAGTAAGTACTCTATGACGACGGCTTCTCATGATACATCCTTGTCGGGTCTCTTTGCCAAGCTTTGACCTGTTGATTGCTTCTGTGAGTAAATGTCGAGTTAGGAACTTGACGATGATGATGATGATACATACGCTCCTCCTGCTGGACAAGGCGTAAGAGGCTAGTTGATACTACAAGCTCCGAATTTACCCCAATGGCTATGGACTCGACTCGTGACCGTGTATGTATCCAGGTTCTTTAGATCACGATGCATATCATTAGGTGCCCGTAGGCGTAGAATATTTGTACTTGCTTCGTCACATAAGAATGACACGCAGTGAAACAATAAGACACATATGTAGGTCTCACAGGTAAGACGTTTCATTTGACTCCAACCCTACCCAGCTCTAGCAAACCCCAGGGGAGTATCAGTAAGAATCTCAGCCAGACCCATTAACCTACAACTTTTCTCTCGCCCTAGACTCCTCACGAGTCTTCTGCATGCTCCTCAAAAGGGCATACAGCGTCTGCAACTTCGGCATCTCCACTCCAGCCTCCCTAGCAATGCGCACGGGATTTCCCAATATGACCTCTACCTCCATGGGTCGACCAGCCTCCCAATCAAGCAGCATGCTTGGCTTGGCACCGGCATTCCTCTCGTTACTGGCAATGATGCGTTCGGGTGTCGCCAGGGACGCCGGGAATCCGCTTTCGCTCAGTCCAAGTACTTTGGGAGCGGCGTCCCAGATCTCGTCCATGACGCCCCTGATATGCCTCCTGAGCTCCGGATCCGTCAACTGGTCTGCGTTACCTCTCCCCCCTGACAAAACGGCCGTGGGGTTGAACGCAGCGTTGATGCAGAGTTTATGCCATCGTATCGTCTGCAATTCTTTCTCCGTATGCGTCTCCACGTCGCGGATCCCCCCATACTCGCCCCACCACCGCGCTAGTTGTTCCATGCACTCGCGTCCGCGCTTGGTGACGACGGGTTCCTCCTCGCGATCTGGGGAGGAGGATGCGGGGCTTCTGCTCATGCCAAAGAAGCCGTAAGGGCCAAGACTTATGCGCGTCCACCTGTTCTGCCGTATCACGCCGTGCGACACCTGCTCCGCGCTGACGATGGTGACGGCGCTCACAATAGGGTTATGGGGAAACCGCTCGCGGTAAGGCGCCTCGACCCCCACGCCATTCTGTATCAGCACGATACAAGTGTGCCGGGAGGTTACTAAGGGCGCGATCAACGCCGCGTCGTCGGTCACGTCGGGAAGAGCCTTGGTGGTGACAATGATATAATCCCAACCGTTGGCCGGGGGTTTCTTCTGTTGTAGATCATGTTGTTCGAGGCTGGTAGTAGGAGTAGAGCTTTCCCCCGGGACAGCGGCAGACACGGATGGAAAGACGGCGTAAGGGTGGAAGACGTAGTCGCCGAAATTCCGAGTCTTTAGGGACACGCCGGAAGACGCAATGGCCGCATAGTTGGATCGCGCCGTAAGGGAGGTGTATACGTTGTGCGATGGCTGTTGCGTTGCGGCAGAGCGCAGCAAATGTCAGCCAAGACGGAATATCAAAGCGTCTGGTATGATAAGGACACAAGGCAGTAACCCAGTAGGAAAGCAAGAGAGATCCCCGTACATAATGTAGCCGCGATGCGTAAAAGCAGCCTACGGCGCCGGCGCCCACGAAGAGGATGTGCGTAGCTCTTTCAGAACGAGATCGGAGCGATTAGCCATACGATCCATCCAGCCGACGTCCGGATTTGTGCCCTCCATCAACGCCCTCAACTCAGTGATTTTAACGAAAAAAGCATGAACTAACGAGTCAACTCACCGATTTGAACTATCATTCTCTTGATTTGGAGTTTGTGTCGCCATGGTCAATTGTCTTCAAAGGAGACGTTGAGGACAAACAACATCCTAAACCCGCGATTGTATTGGTATAGCTACGTAATTTGTTTGCGGGCACGTATCTCCGGCCTATCTCCTTTAGGTAACCTTAGGTAAGTGCCCGGTACCTAACCTATAGACGACTACCGGGTAGGCTACCTACATAGAAAGAAGAAAGCGAAGCGCAGAAAACCAATAGCGCTGTTAGGAATCGAACCCAACTCCACACTTATACTAACTTTCCTAGCAGACTGTTACACATAGTAGGTAAGGTGTTACAGGATAATGTAGTGCTATCTACCCTACGATAAGGCCGATTAATCTTACCCTGGAGTCAGTATACAGTCTGCTCAACGTGAGATAGGATTTCAACTCCTTGCTCAACAAGCAACGCTATACAATCAAGAAGATACGTGGATGAAACCCAAAATAATCAGCTCCTATCTGATTCATCGTGACTAATCCGGCTTGTCACGCGGGCCTCTTATTGCAGCTCTGGCTAGCTATTGTAGCTCTACTTCCGCTATTTGTTATTCACAACCTAGAACTTACTGTAAAACGTAATGTAAGCCCAAGACGCAACTCGTAAATACTTATCTAAGATTAGGTAACCATCGAATTAGGGCATCTTGGCGCAGTCTTAGAACGTTATAGATAGGTACAACGATACTTTTAAGCTTCTACTTGGTCATGAGGACCCTTATTTAGGTTTTGCCGCTCTCTCTTGGCTTCCGGTGGACCAGAGAGCGGCCGCTGCGCCAAGAGACCCTAAAATATGTATGGAATTCCTACAACTTTCAGGGGTATCTTGCGTCGTTTCTTCAGTGGAAGGGGAATCCTTCAATAAGCTCACGAGATTATTACTCGTTTCAGACACCGTAAAGCCTAGGTTTATTACATATGCAGTCCTGACACGGACTGTGATGGGATAAGCAAGCATACCTAGTAGTACCTATGCAGTTGCATACATACCTAGCTTAGATACTTACATACAGCAGTAGGTTAGTTCCACTTGTCTCGTTTGCGATGACCCGAGCCGGCGAACCAGCCAGCCTAACACAGTCTCATCCCAACCAAGGGTTCGCGGTTTGTTTGTTATCGTGTCAGAAGATGGTTTCGGCGCTGAGAGTCGAAGCTTTGCCAAGATGGTTGCCAAGACAACTTGCCAGCCGACTACCGGATTACTAGGCAATGCAACATCCCTGGACTGGCCATTTCCCTTCGCATCTGGACCATCCTCACCTTTCAGCCACCTACCTAAGCAAGCCTACCCACCTGCCTTCCCTGGTATAAAACCTAACGCACGTTTGGATGTTTTTCTCTCTTCGTTTTCCCTTGTTGCGTGTTCTGGCTGAAGCTGCGTTGCTGTATCCTGTATCCTGTAGGCAGGTATGTAGGTATGTAAGTATATAAGTATGTATGTATCGATTAGGTACCCTGTCACACCATGGGAAATCTGCTATCAGCCGCATAGCTGGCTCGCAAGAACAATCTTGGCTTGCAGGAGATCTCAGCGCAAGAGACCCGTTGCTTCCGGTCTCAGGATGCCCTGCTACTGGACACCCGGAGTCCGTGTGTTCTTCCTAGTACACGGTAGGCGCCGCACCTGCTTTTCTCTCTAATGTATGTTATGTATGTAGGCTTCATGTACGCTTTAGGAGCTTCGTATGTAAGTCGTGCAGAAGGCCGGCCGGCCGGCCAGCCTGCCTACATAGTACGTTCGTTCGCCGCTTCCTCAATCTTCAAGGCGCCTAGCCTAGCCTTCTGAGGCAGGCAGGTCGGTAGGATTACCGTGAGCAGGGAAGTCAGCGGGAAATCCTTCGGAAAGCAAGCGGGCTGTACGTTCATACCTATCTACCTACTTGAGCTATGTACGTATGTGTGGACGGATGTTACTGTATCATCAGCGGTGAAGAGATGCACGCATTAGAGAAAGTCGGTGGGAGATTTGAAGTCCATGTTACATACCTGCTTTTAGACCTACTTTAGACCTGCTGCTCTAGACTGTATACATACGTGCCCACCCTCCTGATGAGGAGGAGGGAAGAGGCTGCTTATTAGAAGTTCGTGGTAGGAGGAACTTTTGTTTTGCTCCTCGCGAAGGTCTGGATCTCACGGTATAGCTTGCGGCCGCGTCGATCCTCGGATCCTAACAGAGGCAATACTCTGTGCCCCCTCCCAGGTGCGCCATACTTTTGCATTTCTGCCCGGTCCTTTTCCCTGGCCATGCACGCCGTATCTATCGTGTTTGCGCGTGTGTGGTGTGCGTGTATGTAGGTCCCGTGAAGGACTGGGTTGACGGGAGGAATGGAATCTGGTATGGGTCCCCGTCAGCGATCTTGAATAGAGATGTCTGAGGAGACCGCGTCGCGTTTCCTTTCCCTTTCAAAATGGTCTTTGTCGTAGGCACTTTAATCTAATATCAGGCTTCATGAGCCTAATGCTTATTTATACAACCTATAAGGGTGACATTTGGCAGCCAAGGCGGAAAGGAAGGCCTTACGCTCACCTCGTTTTATATTATCTTCTTATGGGTTGGTCTGGTTAGGCATATCGAGGGCTCTTCCACCCAAGGTCTTCCGTTGAGAATCGATAGCAAATCTCTCTTGCTTCGCCAATAGCGAGAACTCCGAACAAAGAGGCGACACCACGGAAACAATGCCCCCGGGACGCCGATACTCCTGTGGACGGTGCATAGGAAGTGCGTATCTCGCTACCTAATGTTTAGACCGATAAAAGACCATACTTACATATCACCACACCTACTTTTGTCGCCGATGTGGCTAGCTGCTGTAACATAGTCTATAGGTACTAGATAGATGTACTACACATAGTATACAGTCTGGATGCGTTCGCCCCCCGGCCTCGAAAGCCGCCACCTTCGGCTCCTCTTTTTTTGTCAAACATCCCCAGACTGGTCAGTCTTCTACGATACTTCTTTCTACTCCTTCTGGCTGGTCTGACATGCATAGAGCAGCGCTACTCGGAAATCTAGAAATCGCTTACATGTCAAGAATTCTGCTTCGCCAGCTTGCATGCGCAGCTCATCCAGTGACAGCAGTGCAAGCTTACCCCGCAGATGACCGCTTATCACAGGGCTCGGATATGAGGTCGAGCTCGGAGGGTGGTGGTAATGGTAATGGTGGTGGTGTGCTGGTTGGGTGGACGGGGGTGCGTGGTTGGCTAGTTTGGGCGAGTCCAGCTGTCTGGGGGCCTGCAACGTATCTGCATGGCCGACACCCATGGTTGTTACCGCTCTGGGGCAACCCACAGCATAACGTTTCCAAGATCGTATCATCCAAACCCCCGACACAACCTTACGGCTTAGACGGTCATCAGACGGGCATACTGTTCACGATGGGATTGACCGTTCCATGAGCGATACTCAGAAAGGCCTGCATGGCAAGAACAGAGAATTTGGGTGTTTGGCCCGTGGGAGAATACGGTCGCCTCCTTACGCACAATAATAACTGCCCGCGCTCCCGCGCTTATGAGGCGAGGAGACGAGACAGGCAACCATGAGCACAATTCAGGGCGCACAGCAACCTCGCCTTAACCAAGAAGATATAAATGCGGCTTTAAGCCGGATGTGATGGAGAAGACGTCAAGGCCAAGCATATCCGGCATCTGTTCCGGCGGCTTGAAGAAGCTTGTTTCTTCGCTTGACTAGGATGTAGTTCGTGAAGGAGGGCACAGATACAGGTATTCTCCGCGCTTGACTTATACCCGTGTGGGAAAGCTCGCCTGTACCTTCTCCAATCGACGTTAGATCTGATGCGAGCCTCGATGGCGAATCACTATTCTCGTCGCATTATATTCTTCCTCGAAAGTTTGTACTAGATACTTCTTAAACGTTTTAAAGTGACTATGGTGGGACGAGCGCGAGAGTTGAGACTAGAAGGCAAAGGTAAGTCCTCCACCCCACACACTTAGTTCAAGGGTCCTTGCAAAGTTTCCTCACCTCCACATTTTGTTTATCAGATGCTGGACGACTGAAGACCGTTCGGCCACAGTTATGGGGGTATTGCCGTGGTCGAGTCAAATGGAAATACCTGCCCAGACCAAATGCTATACTGTAGCAGTTCACCCGAACTAGGAGCAATGGCTCCGAATCCCGGTAGACCTCCCAAGACGCGACATCTTCAAATTAGGAACGCGAAATTATTTCGGCCACTCAGTAAATATTGTATCTATTGATATCCTATCATGGCATAAGATTAGCACCAAACCCCCAAGCTAAGCTTTCCGCTGCCACCATCCTCAGCTGATCTACAACACCCACGTACATAGATAGTTATGTAACCTCTACTGATTCCCGAGTTCTCCAAGAGGAACAAAACGGCCTCTCAAACTCGGGCGCCCAGCAACGGGTAAATGGTTTTCTCTTTGCCAGGAGCGAAAACACTCGCATCAATAGATTTGACAGCGAATGCCGATATACGCAAAAGCGTATTTACTGGCATGTCTTACGGGAGTTGATAACATAAATTACCTACAGTATCGCGTCGTTGCGTGATAGAACCCCGCGTTGGGTCACAGTGACACGTGACGATGTTGATGCGGCGGGACGTCCCAAGAGGACGTACCTACATACATACTGCGGCATCACAGCATCATATCTCGGTTATCAATTGATAGGTGAACTTACATAGTATGCGGTCGAATCCGACGGCTTGTGTAGCCGCGCTAACCGAGACACTGCCCTCATATAATGGGGGTGTATAGCCGGTGGACATCCACGGCCATTGGTATGACATACGTCCGTGACTGTGCCAATCCGACCGTGGCGAGTAATATAAAGGATTCCAAGTCAGCTGGTATGCGTTGGTGGATGGACGGATCGCCTCCAGCCTATTTCCAGGAGCCATGGTTTGGGGAAGGACGACGTAGGCAATGTGACAAGCCGTACCCGACTGAATGGAACCGAGATGATTATTGTTGGAGACTGACAGATGGCGCAAGCATCAACAAGTGCGGTGGGATACACAACACGAAACCCAAGGGTTTGGGCCCTCCGCTGGTCATGATTGGGCCAAGAAAAGCTCCATCGTTGCCGAGGCAGGCCAGACAATATGGCCCAGAAGCTCTTCATACTTCTCAGGTTACCTCCTTGTTGGGACTGACACTCGTGAATGAATTACCAGGCTCATTTAGAGGCGAAGGATTCGCATCAGCCTTCGAAACCTAGCTCGCAGGAGAAAATAGGCAAGTACAAGCGTTGGCCGACGAAGCTTTAGCTTTGTGACATAGATAGATTTAGGGCGTAGGGAGATGTGGGGAAGATTATCGAAGATTGTTAAACAAAGGGAGGTACACTCGTCACCTTGGAGTAAGCTCTGTTGCCGGTCAAGCACATCAGCATATGCATGCGCGCATGCATCAGTAGCTTAACCCCTGCCGAGAAATGCCGGTGGGCGGGGGGAAGCTTCTGGCATTTTTAGGGAACCCGAAAAAGAAGCGAAGTGCAAGATGAAAAAAATCTAATACAAAAATCAACCAAGACCCAGTGGAGTCGCGCCGACGTAAGATTGTTCGATATTCCATGAACAATGGTGCGCCTAGCGCGGGCATTTCGAGGCAGTGACGGGTGAACAACGGTCGGCGTAGTTTGCCACTTATGGCTCGTCGGTGGGGTGAGAGCACAGAGGTTCGGGGTCTGAGTGGTAGCGGAACTGCTAGAGACCGATCCAGCATAACAGTGCTAGGCGAGGTGTGAGCACTACTCAAGTTGTTATACAACGAAGATTAGCCCCCACGCCCGTAGGCCTGCTACTTGTGCTGTACACGCTAAACGATATTGGTAGCTATGCTGCTTCTGGAAAGACACTTGCGAGTAACCCGAAATGAAGCGGGTGAGGCAAGGCAAGACCGTTGATCGCTTGAACGTATGTGTTGTGACAATGTACCAATTTTCATTGGAGCAAGGTTGCAAGGGCGGCGGTCCAAGGATGAGCTTGAAGCGGTGGTCAGGGCCACGGGGGTACCTTTAGCCAGCAAGCCTCGCACATTTGTTCAGAGCTGACATGACTGTAATTAGAAATCCGGCTAGGAAGGATTGCGGAAGGCTGGCTGTGGCGTGCATTTCCGACTAAACTAGCTGTCTGCAATCCAAGGAACCACCGATTCAGTGTCGAAACGTCCCTTTGACGAAAGCGGCGCATTGTCCTGCATCATCATGGTTGCAATCACAATCCAGTCGGATGGAATGAATGTTGCAAAGCATCTGGCCAAGCATTCATGAGGTGCAGGTACAACGAAGCCGGAGTTAAAGCAGATGACGGTGAAGAAACTGGGCCTAAGTCTTCTCTGGGGTCTGTCGGCGACAGCAATGGCCGCGTATGACAGCGTGCGCAAGATATGATGGATAAGACAGGAGCGGGTAAGTGCGGAGTGTACCTAGGCAAGTGAGGAAAGGCAGATGCAGCAGTGTGGCCCCTGATAGCTACAAAACTTGGTTGGTGGTGGTGGTGGTGGTGATATCGGATGGTCGTGGGTGGTGAGCTGAGTTGTTCAAGCTCCGATCAATGTGGTAAAAATAAGTCCCTTGATCGTTAGGTAATAGTGGCTGCAGTAGCAAGGGAGGAAGGAGAATGAGGGGAAATAATACACGTCAGCTAGGTACACACTTCGTGGTTGCGGAGTATAAGGGGGGTGGAGGAATGAGGAAGTTGGGATAATCGTCTTTCCTCTCTTTTTGAGCCCAAGAGAAGGATTTTTGGTTTGGAAGAAAATGGTGCGAGAGCGGGAGCAAAGCAAAGTTTTTCTTCTTTTTACTTATCGATGTAAGGAGGGTTGGTAGGCACAAGACTAACCCAATAGACTGATCAGTTCACAGTCTAAGTCAGTTATAGTAATAATCCACTATAAATCCATTTTCCTATAGACCTACACCTAATTAAGCATACGATAGTATGTATTGACGAGGTTACATGCAGTTACCTAGGTATTCATGTAAGCCCAACCTACTGGTCGATTTTGAAACATATCCATTATCAGTGGCTCTCATCTTCGACCTGGTTAATTTCTTACATCAGTCAGAATGCAAGTATCTAACTACAGTAGGCAGGCAGTCCACGGCATGTAGCATATCTAATTATCTACATGTTTCTCAAGACGTCTAACATACAACCTCGAGAAGTTGCCGTCAGAGGTGACCTCCTTAGATAGCAGTTCCCTGCTCGGGGTATACATGTTGATGTGTGCTTTTAAAACCATGCCGTCAAATATAAGTAAACGCCGCGTGGACACGGAGACAACCACCAAGGGTAATCACGTTTTCCGGTCGACAAGCCACATACTACCCAAGTCTGCCGTAAGACAGGATATGGGGAGCTTAACTACATATCTGGAACAGATGTAATTGTCGTATAGCTATGATGCTTGGTGACTGATACGACTGTAATTGTAAGTAGTTGATGGAAAAGCACCGGTAAGTACCATCTTAGCCAAGTCTGCCTGCCTTCGTCAGACAAGCATGCCCTACAGCTCGAGAAACACAGGCGTCAAGCAACATGAAAGAACGAAGAGAGAGAAGAGGGGGAGTGAGTTCGGATATCGGGATAGCCTAGGTAATGTATGTCAAACACCATAATAATTGTCCAATCACAGGAGGTTTTGCAACCCCAGGTTACTCCTAGCCAGCTGCTTCGTACAACATCAGTAATGACAAGACGCCATAGCCTGTCAACTCCCGACCGCGAGTCCTTGAGGATTTATGGCGGATAGAAGGGTTGTATGCCATATATATGCTCCTATGTCTACAGTCGATCTGCTTTTCAGTCCTTGAAACAATGTCTCAGCTCTGCGAACAAGAGTATTAAAGAGTCTGCTTGTAATTTTCTACCGACTGCTCACCTTCTTACTACCTTCTCAAGGTTACCTGTTAACGGTGCTACTTATTATTCGTCCTGGCTTAGTTGCCAAGGCCGCCAACGGGCATACGTACATGAGATGCCGAGCAAATCGATGCTGCCCTGAGCGTTCCACAGCACTGGCGGTGACGAGGAGGGCCATCAACTTTACTCACACAAAGCACTTGGCGTCCGACTTCCCTCATTCTAGTTTGACGAGGACGCACTACATGCCGCCCGAGGACGACACAGAGCAGCACTTACTATTCAATGCACCAGTCGAGAACCACAGTCACCTATACAAGCCCAGCTATCAGGGACCTTTACGTGCGTTGGAAGGTTTAGTATTGAGTTTTCTCGTCGAACAAGTCTTCGTCGTCATGTGGGCTGCACGGATACATTCGTGTCTCCTAGAGACACTGATCGTGTCCTTCCTTCCTACCTAATAGGGAACAGAAAAGATGAGTCGAAGCTCGCTCATCGAAAACGACGTCCACAGAACTTTCGTCTCCCATCGATGACGAACCAATATCCCACTTGCGCCGTAATATGACAGAGATTCGCACCGCTGACCAAGCGTGACCAGTCTTATGAGCAAAACGGGCCGTCATGGACATGGCCGAGACTGACAAAGACACGATGTCCCAACTAACCTAGCAAACTCCCGATAAGCCCAAGAAAAGCTCCCCGCCCTGAGCTCAGGCGCCGAAGACACCGTGTATGTGAGGGCCAGCATGCGCGTCTCGCATCCTAGCACAGTTCAAGAACCCCCGGCCTAATTCTCAGTGCCAAGCTGCCTGATGCAGATCTTGCCATACTCTAATCAAATCTGCCTTCGAACTTCATGATGCAGCAGGTAGCAGCCCTGGATGCTAAATGCATGGTCTTGGATACTCGATGCACGCAGTAAGACGGACACCATGTCCCGAAGGCTTGGCTGCGTAGATAGGCCAAGAAATTGTCGTTGATGAATAATGTAGAGGCAATCCCTCATAGCCTATCCTAGCCTCCCTGGTGCTAGCAGCGCCGCAGGACGTGGGCGGGCGGAACGGAACGAGACCGAGCGGCATCTCACCTGGCATCTCACCTGGGCATACCTATATGGTCTATGCCTGGAAAGTTCCGAGGCTTGACGTCTGTCATGTGATGTCTTAATGTCCTGTAGAAGAATGAGTAAGGAAAACGGTGGCATAGAGCGTTCGGCAATCTTTCTCACTCACGTTACTTTTGTCTCTTTCGGTAGGGCTTGCAAGTAACCTACTTAAGAGTTCCACGACGGGTAATGGGTGAGACCCTTCCATACTTCGCCGTGGAACGGCACGCATGTCAGATCATGTAAGAGATCCCGCAGACCAGCAAACTCCTAGGCTGAGGCCATTGCAAACATGCTGCCTTGCTGCCCTTGCGGCCCTGGTACCTACCAGATGCAGAAAAAGAGAGCTATGGATAGAAAGGGCAAGGGGCAATAAGAGACGGCGATATCGACCCTCCTGGTTTCAACTAGTACTGCGGTTAAGACACCAACTGCGGCCTGTACATACCATAATGAGCAATAGTAATGATTTTTTTAAGGTTGCACTAGACTGGTGAAGGGCTGACCATCGAGAACCCGCTGCCAGGGATCTCGGCGTGGGATGGTCAAGGGACTGGCTGGTACCAGAGTACCAGAGTACCAGAGTAACACCCTCTCTCTGACCAAAAAGGCCATGGTCGCAACTCTCTCGAATTGGCGACAAAAGGATCGTGGCAATACAACTGAAAACAAAGGTACGTTATGCTCAAAAGGCAGTCGCCATGCACGCATAAGCAACCGTGTCTACCTTATGACTAGAGTTGTATGCAGGTAGGTAGGCAAGTATTGGCTACTGTCTTAGCCCTGATATTAGCACCGACCTATGTTCAAATCTTATTTGTCTGGATCGTGTCGAAAGTCAGCGCCGTCGCTGACTGCCTGGCCAAGCAAGCAATGTGCGAAGCATTCCAAATGGAATTATACCTACTTAGTATCTACTATGTATGTAATAAACGACCTACAGGATTGGCAGTCTTATTTCCACTACGGTCGCCTTGGCCTTTCACGGGACTTCCGAATGGGTATGGACAAGAAGTAAAGCCATTAGTCAAGAAAAGGGCAGTCGAGCGAAGGGGAGCAGAACCATTTTGCTGCGACAACATTTGAGCCTACTAATTCGTATTATTCAATTAGTTCACCAACCCAGTCGATAGGCACGACGGAATGGTTTGAAGAGAGTTCGAGTGCAGCCAACGTAAATGGATTCCGTCATCGTCCCCCATGGGCCATGGGCCCGCGAGCGGCGAGCCGGGCTCTTACCCCCATCTGATCCATCTACCCGCAAGATATGTAGCCGTGTTCACTATCAGTATAATGAGCGAGCCCTGCCAAACCTCGTGCGTGACCAGGGGTCCTTTAGGTGGCGGCTGGTTATGGATTAGGAGATACAACCCCCTTCTCACCAATAGTACCGTCCTGCATCCATCCCCGGGGGGCAGAGAGCAGTGCAGAGAGAGGGTGAGAGGAGAGCGGGTGAGAGAGAGAAAGTACCTAGTTAAGGAGAGAAACGTAGAATGTACCGAGTACTTTTTACTTTGTGTCTGGTGAAGACGGAGGGTTCGCAGCGGAAATACATCGATAACCGCGGCCGCAGCGCAAATCGAAGTGTAGCACCACCCCCGGCCATCGCACTCATCACACCCATCCCATCCCACTCATTTAGCAGCGCCTATTGCTCTCGTTTGTTAGTGTCGGATGCATGAGAGAATGGGAGGGAAAGGACGTGAGAGACAGAGATAGATAGATAGATGGCCAAGGCCGGGAGCTCTTAAACACCCCGACTCTCCCCCGCCAGAGAGCGAAAAGAAAGGAAAAAGAATAGAAAGAAGACACGCCAAGGCTGTGACTGCTACCTACCACCACATTTACCAAGACACCTCGTCCCTACGCCTACCCAATTACCGCCACCATCACCGCGAACACCATCATAAACACAGTAATTTCCGAGTCCAACAATTCAGAGCTCGACGTCCTACGGGCTACAAGCTACAGGCCAAGGCTACAGATCCACCACCTGCCATCGGTCGGGATAGTTATACCCATAGTTTGTCAGGTGGCTCGAGGGATAGCTGGCAGCTTATTTTTAACTATCTACTTACTATACTAGTCGGTCCTCTTCGCAGTGTAAGTTGGATCTTTATTAATCTTTATTGCACCAAAGTACGGTTTTTGGAGCCACTCGAATAAAAAAAATTTCCACATAGATCGACTTCACCTTCTAATTATCCATCCTCCTCTTTCCTCTTTCTGCTGTTCTGGGTCTGCCGACAAGGCGATTGTCGAGCTGGACCCCCAATTTTAAATTCTTTCGTGCCAGTTATCCACGTTCAGATCCACGTTATCCACGTTACCCATTGTCCCTTCCCCTCTAACGGGGGTGTTTGTTTTGGGAGGTTGGTTAGATTCGTGTTGTAATTCCTATTAGTTACGTTGTACTACAACCATGATGTCAATGTTATTATTAGCCACTTGTCGCCGGCGCCAGCTTCAGCGCCAGCGCCAATCCTCCGTCTGCACCGTATTACTTCTGTTGCTTTTCGCCCTGTTTATATTTGTCGACACGGTACATGCCTGTCTATAGCTCTAGGACTTGCTGAGAAGAGATTGGCGTTCAACTCTATCAGCTACCATATCTACCTCTAGCTTAGCCTACCTAACCTACATAGTACTTTTGCTGAAGCGACAACAGATAGCAGACAACAGACAACACACGCGCGAGGATTGCGCGGACAGAGATTACCACCGAGATTCCCAAACCCGTGTTGGTCTCGCCTGGGCCTATACACAAGATTGTCCTTCAGGCTGTACTTGCTGACTTAGCCTGGGATTCCTGTTTGTTCTACCGAGTATTTAAGTGCTGATCGAAGGCTATTGGAACTTCTGGAATTTCTGACCCTCGGACCTTGGCCGACATAGTCAAATCACGAATCGGTTGAGGCGCCTTGGACGCAACATTGACGTACTTACTCAGCTGCCGGATTTGTTCACCTGCTTCACCTCATCATTCTATCCCCATACCAGTAACCAAACCAGTAACTATACCAACAGCCACTATACCCACTCGGTTAGCTCCCTTATTAGCCGACCTACCTAATCCTCCTTACTCCTAAGAAGCAAATCGGTCCGCGCTGGTCGCTTCAGGGTCAGAAGGGACGTTACAGCATACCAGGGGTGAAAAGAAAACCATAAAAGGATTAAAAAATAAAAAATAAGAAGCACAAGAACAAAAAAGGGAGTGAGTTGTACAGGAAGTCAGAGGAAGTACAGCACAACCCCCAGCCTAGACTATAATCACTTTGACGTGAACCAAGAGTTTCGACGAGGAAAGGAAAAAAATTTAAAAAAGAGGAAGTTCGAGGCGGTTGTCCACTCAGCAAAGCAGCCAGCCCACTAGAAACCTCTATCCCCAGGTTACGGCGTTCCAAGCTACTACAGGCTAGGTAGCCCCCGACTGGCCGTGGCTACAGCATACCTCCCCTTAGGCGCCATACCTACCCACCTAACATCAATACAGTACATACATCCACTCATCAGTTCATCGTTCAGAAGCCGCAGCCGGTGCTCCTTATTATTCCTGCAGTCTCCGCTTGGCTTCCCTTGGCTTTACTTGGCCTCCCGCGCCTAGTCCAGCTTTATTGTTATTACTTTTCCCAGTCCCCTTCTTGACAATTACCTAGACGGGAGCTTCTTTATTCCTGTCCATCCCGGTCTTTGTCTTTCCGAACAATTCCTCCTGCACGCTGCAAAGGAGAAAGCTCCCTAACCAGGATTACCTATTACGACTTACATATACCCCGTTGGCCCTACTGTATGCTCAGCTTGTCATCTCGATTCGCGATCTGACTACATATACACACTTACATACATACATATATACCTACATGGTTCTTTAACCTAGCAGATACCCGCTGCCCTCCCGGGACCATCCACCGTATCTAAAACCTGCCTACCTGGTGCCTCTGCAGATCCCTTCGAAGTGGTGAAGTAGAGCTTGGGTACCTACCCTGTTACAGAAGCTCCATCGTTCTTGCCAGCATACGAATCGACTACTGGCTGTCTACATAAAAACCCTACGGCATACATACAGCATACGATTTCGTACCTACATATTCAGGTGCCTGCCTGCCTGCGTATTTGCCTCCTTGCCTCTGCGCATTCAAACTTTGTTTTTCGATAAACAGTAGCCGCCAGCGTGCCCTCTCGAGCCGACAAAGGACCCTAGCCCAAGCCATGCTTGTATAGCTCGGCCGCTTTGGAGTTCCACTTCCTGCACCGATTCTCCTTATTTTCCCACACCACTTCAAACCCATTTATTCCTTCTGGAACTCTAGATCGCCCAAAGGTCGAGCAAGGTAACAACCGGAGTACCTGGTCCCTCTTCTGCTGGTGGTGTTTTATTCTTCCCTTATAAGCCTGGCTTCCCCATACCTATATAGCAGGGCCAAACATCTACATATTACACTTCACTCGTCGGCCCTTCGTTGTTCGCACCGCGCAGCATTCAGCCTCCTAGCGCCGCACTAATCGACAAACTACGCTTTTGTATACTGCTTGCTATACCTAGACACTTATTACCTACTCACTCATCCTCTTTTCTCTTACCCTTCTTCTTCTCTAATACCCTATCGTTCACCTTGCTCCCCGTCGGCGCTATCCGCTACTCGGTACCAAAACCTAACATTCGATAAACACCTTTATTATTATAGGTGACAGTTTGCTCGGGGCTTACCGATACGCCTTTAATTTCTTCTCTCGCCTTTCCTTTTCTTTTATACCAACACCTACCCACACGCAGATATATGTGTACTTCTCCGACGGAACTATGTTAATCAACGGCGAGAAATACGCCTGTGAGGCCTGTGTCCGGGGACACCGAGTTAGCAACTGCCGTCATGATGGTAAGTGATCATCGCCCATCCGCCAGCTTGTATCTCCTTAAAGCCGGGTTCCCTTCTATCGTGAGGTTCTAGAATAGCGTAGAGCTTCGGAAAACTCCCTATAGTCGGCTTAACTTTCGGGGTATTCGGTGGTTCTTGCCTATACAGCCTTTTCCCTGTCGCTATTACATCCTGCACCAATGAACAGTGGGCGCGGGGCACAGCTCTCCTACCCCTTACACCCAAACACATGAACACATGAACGATGATTCCCGATCTCTTCTATGCCTCATTCTACGACTGCGCGATCAATTGATTCTCCTCCACAATCTCAACGCATCGCAATGGACTAATGCGCGCCAATTGGTGCATTTTTGCTCAGACCGAAAACTTATGCACATCCAAAAGAAAGGTCGGCCTATATCGCAATGCCCGCACTGTCGCGCGGCGCGCAAGTCTCGCTCTGCTCACGTCAAGTGTGATTGTGGGGAGAAGACACAGAAGTGTGTGCATCTGCAACCTCCCAAAGAAGGTCACAGGGGTGAGCCTCCCTCCCTCGTACCGTTCTGACATCCCTCTCTGACCCAGGGTCATTTGTATTTCTCTGTAGAAACTTGCTGTTGTAACCATGGAGCACCCTGCACATGCGCCCACAAGAAGGATCTGCTCGTCAATGGCAGCCCCGAACCCGTCGATTCCGATCCCGAACGGCCACTAGTAGTCAAATCTAAGGTTGCCGGCCTCAGCAGTAGCAGCAGCAGCAGTAGTAGCGCTCGCCGTCGTCGTGCCAACACATCCAATTCCGAATCTGTGTTAAGCGCTTCCGCAAAACCCAGGCCGTCACAGAACGGCGACTCCCATGGCTTGAAACGCGGCGCCACGATGCACGGCACAGGGACATTAATCAGATCAGTCGACAGCCTCGCGCATTTCGGAGAGATGGCCAACCACTCGCAAACGACCTCAGCAGCGTCCACGTCCGACCATACCGCCCGTTTGGTCAGGTCCGAGCAAGCCTCTCCCATGGTAGCTGGCACGCCGTCCCTCCGTCAGGCCAACGGTCAGCTACCGCCACCCCTCGATCTATCCTCTATCCAGTATACCGACTATTCGGGCATGTTTAATAGCCCTAGTGGCTTGGACCCCGATGCTCCCATATTCAGTGCGAGACTCGGTTCTTCGGCCGATTGGAATCGATACGACGGCCAAACTTCCTCAAGCTTTGATTCCATACAGCCCTTTGCGTTTGATTTACATTCCGGCTTAAATTCCGGCGAGCCTACGCTTGCCCCCAACTCCGGTAACGTATCCGAGACGGAGGATTTCGCATCACCATGGGACGTTCACTTTGACGCCATTGGCTCATTGGACAACTATGCAGATGGTTTAGACGACAACGTGGCGATTAGCGGTGAGGTCGACAGCCTCGAATTCGACCTGTCCAAGGACCCGGCAGCCTTGGAAAAGTTTATGCCTTATGGAAATTCTGCAGGCTCGGCCTGCGATGACGCTTTTTGGGCCGTAAGCAACTTCAACGACGGCTTCTCAATGTCCCCTGAACCCATTGGTGGCGCCCATCTGTGGGACGGTAGCATGTAAGAGAGAGAAAAGAGTGGCGGATACCCACTCACTTGTTTCATGACGATATGCTTATGGGCACGACATTCCAGCCGGAATTACAGACTTTGATGCATGGCTCCAATGATTATGAGGCGTGCTATCTATTGCTTCTTTTTATACGGCTACGATTTTGGGTTATTCTTGTTCTTCAGTATCACGATTTAACATTATGGATAGGCGCGGGAAAAGGCAAAACACAAAAGTAAAACCGGGCACAAGCTGAGAGCGATCCGACTTAGTCATTGGCAGCGCGGACTCGATCTCGTCCCCTATTCAATAAGCGATTTATTTGTCAGGGTGGCGCTGGTTTGGTTGGTAGCTTGAGGTCATTTGCACCTTGGGGTCAGGGTGTTTGGCACCGGCGATCTATTTTCATTTCATCTATTCTTCTTCTATCACTGCATGGGTTTTGGGCATACATTGTTCGTCGTCTGAATTACTTTTATTCGTCACGGCGACGGAGCAGCTAGAGCGCTTGGACGATATACCGCAATGATTGCACAGGTTAGAAGTAGAATGGGACGGCTTTTAGGCGTGGCGTCGGGGACATAGCGCATAAGGCATATAGGTACATGTTGCCGTACTTAGATGACGAATACTTACTATTGTCTAGTACTCGATTTCGTCCTTCGCACATTGCATATTTATAAAGTACATATGTATTTGAGTGTATTGACAATAGTTGTCACAGTAACAACAACACACGGCATCATGCATTCGTGGGAAGTTACGTGCATATGTACGTACATACATACATGTACAGTATGTACATATGTATTACTACTATGTATTACCGATCTGTAGCGGATCAATTGCGAATCAGCACGCTTTCAGGTCGCAACGGCTTTTTTTACTAACAGTAGTTGGACAGGGGCTTTTGGTTCGGGAATTGTCGTCATAATTTCTCGGCCACTAAAATAAGAGCTAAAGAATCGCACTACCTACTGTGTGTACAATATCCCTGTGGACAGATCCCCTTAAAAAACGACTATGACGTAGGTAGGACCTGGTAGGACTAGGAAGAGTAACACCGGTAGATATGTATGTACCTACTCGAGGTTAGTAGGTAGATCTACCAACTGTACATAGTGAAAGAGAGAGAGGTTCCCACCCTGCCCCTTTTTTAACCTTACTATGTACTCGTCTCGACTGGACTGTATTGGGGTTTCTCCGCCGATGCCGGGGTCGGCTTTACAAAATTCGAAACAAAACAGGTGAAGAAATAAAATATTTTTTCCTCTGGTCGTGCTTTTCCGCCGCTTCTCATTCCCGCTTCCCGGGATATTCCCTGCCTCGGCCATAATCGAATAGCGAGATCGAATAAAAGATCACCCGTTTCTTCGGATTGTGCGCTTTTGCTAGAATGTTAATGGATATTCCATGCTTATGTTATATTATATCATCGAATGTCATTTTATTAGTTAGACGGACAGACTTTTTATGTTTTGTATGTGTATACAGCATCATTCGGACTTTCTGTTTCGCCCTTTGCCACGAAGCGAGGCGAGGCTCCGGCCGATTGAAACAAAAACAAAAAAAAAAAAAAAAACCAGCTATGTATGTACATAGGGAGCCAATCGTACATCTATGTTTGGCCACGGACCTCACAGATTGGTTACCTGCACAATTGCGCATCAGTCAATATCACCGGACAACCAACACTCCGGACAGGCAAATCAAGCAAGCAAACAAACAAAAGAAAACACCGTGATAACACCAAGTATGCCTAACATACGGTAAGTGGCACTAGTTATGTAGTAAACAGATTGATACTGGTTTGTTTTTATACGATCTTCTGTGGCTAGATCAATACGAAAACCGAAAAACGAATTACTGTTGCAGATACTACACGAACGAACTAAGCTCTTTCTCGGACATTGTTGTGAAACGAGGCATGGTGATTAGGTAACTTCAATGAGAGTTTGAAGAACCCCACGGAAACTTTTTTTTTTGTATCTAAGATCTAATTTGAAACTGAAACTGCGGACTTGCGACGGGAATAGGTTATGCTTCAGAACTGACTCGCCCCGTCGCGTCCGCCCGGCCGCCCGTCTAACAGGTCGCAGCATCATTTACCTAACCTAGGTAATCTTGCCCTGCCCTGCCCTGCCCTAACTATCTGACCCGGACTGACTTACCCTGGAGACGCTACACCATCTACTTCATCATTCGTTGTTACATATCTTCCTTTTGTGCTAAAGTTGACGATGTAGTATCTAACCTAGTCAAAGATAGGATAGTCCCTATTGGACAATCGACTTAACCTGGATGGCGTTCTCTCTTCCCCTTCATCTACATACGTGTGGGTACTTCACTATAAGAGAAAGTGGAAACACCCCAAACCACATACATACATACATACAATGCAGTAGTGTTCTTGTCCACATATGTACGAAGGGTAGGTAGGTACGTTTTGTTTTGTCCGCCTTAGCTTACCATGCCACGGCTCGCGCCAAGGCGGTTGAATGGGCTTTTCTTTTTCTCGTCCATTTCGCGTCGTTTTAGATACTTTTATACACAGCATACATTACATAAGATGGAGTACATTATAGTACAACAATTAGATAGACGAGCCTTGGCTACTTTACAGTACGTATGTAATTCTCCCATAGACACATATGTATGTAGGTACATAAAGAAAGTTGTAGAGTGAGAAAGGAGGTAGATAGGAAGGAGAGGGGAAGAGGTTCGTTTTTGAGTTGCTCGTTCATTCACTTACACAGGTAGTGTAGATAGATATTAGATGCCCATACATATGCGATACCAAAGGTTGGTAGGTTAGTTACCATTAGCTCGGCCGGTCAACTTGGGAGTCGAAATTCCTGTTTCCAATTAGCTATATACATATGTAGACATGCATATATACTAACATACATGTGTACAACTGAGCAGACTCAGACGGTCAAGAGCGAAGCGGTCAATTTGCGTGTCATGCAAATTTTGAATGGAATTTCCTTTCTCGATATCCAGCGCTGTTCATGTGGGCACGTATGTACCTAACCTAGGTATTTTCCATACTTACTTATCTATCATAATTTTCTGACGGAAGGGGTCACGATAGACGCCCTGACTACTGTCCTGTAGTCTGCATTAACGTACTAGTACTAGATACTGGCTTTCCATCTTACATTACATAACGTATACAAGTCCTGACAAAGCCGGCTTATATCCTGATTTCTCTTAACATACAACTGGGAAGATGGAGAGACGATCAACGAAACGGTGAGAAATTCTCTGAACAACGTCGCAGAGATTTTTTTCCCCATTATTATTTCTGCTTTTCTGACCCCTTCAGATCACGAAGCGCGAAGAAGTGCCACGTGGAGGTGCGTGACCATGACTACTTAGATAAACGCTGGGCATTTGACTACTCTATCTATATCCTTTACCTCTTTCCTATAGATTACTTTTGAAGTGGTTACTTAGCGATTCTAAGACTCGCCTTGCTTCCGCCTAATATCGGCCTACTCACGTACTCGAGACAGGTCTTTGTGCACATAACCCACGGAAAGACCAGCTCAGATTAAGGTATGCTATGCTGTATACTGTAGGTAGTCAATGTCTGTGCTGACGTAAGTAGCAAGCTTGCGATTGCCGCTTTTTGCAAGTGTATCCAGTTTTAGGAAATAAGACAGTTTCCCTTGGCATCTATTCCCTATTTGCGCTTCCGGTGGATGGACGGACTCATGTACATACTTACGTAGGGTATGTTATCTACTTATGGATAGACGGACGTATAACGGGAACTGACGATACCGGCGTTCTGCCGAGGCTAGGTAGATCATCTGCCTACCTATACCTACCGCCTACTTACGAAGAGCCAGCAAGGAGCGGATTTGTTTCCGGCTGATTGTGTGTTCGACGTTAGTATCAACAATGGGCAGGTATGCGGCAAGCATACCGCCAGCTTATCGCCCGTTAGGCGATATCCGAGAAGCCCTTCTAACCGAAGGTTTTCTCTTTCGAAGGAAGCAATCGGTCGGTCGCGCTTGCTTGCAGACTCCTCCGCCGCGAGTTACAGGATAGGGCTGAACCGCCGCCCGAGACACATGTGCGACCATCTTTGTTTTTTCCTTAACATAGGTCTTTTTTTCGCAAAACTGCGTGGCTGGCCCGAGCCGCTTTACCGCGCGCGCCTCCGAGGATTTGCGTGAACGGCTATCTCCGCAAAAAAGGTTCCGGGCATTCCCTCTCCTTTCCCGCGCACACACACACATTCTCTCTCTTATCTAGAATGGATGTATAAGGAGGAAAATCAAATCGCTGTCCACCGGTTATAAGTTTCTTGGTTCTCGCTCTCCGTCTCTCTTCTCCCCAGCCCCGGCGCCACGCGGGAGAAGGGACCGGGGGTCCAGACCACAACGCACAAAGTCACACGCGCATTTCCGCATTTTTGAACTCGGGTCCTTGCTTGGTTTAGGTTCGGTCTACAGGAAGTAGGTATTAGAAGCCAAAGCAAGGCAAAGCTAAGGGAGTTAAGGAAACCGAACAGAAACAGAAACAGAAACAATACACAAAGGATTCATTCACTCTTGGCTTGCTTTGCTTTGCTTTGCTTCGCTTCCCCAATCTCTATTCTCCACACTACATCGGGCTGCGCTATAAGCGACCCTGTTGTTTCACACTTACTTACCTACATACACACACATATGCATGAAGGGTACAGCATACATCTGTCTCACCGCCTTAAAAAATCGAGGGTAATGTGTGTAACATCACATTGAACCGACAGCAAAGCAAATGCGGTGCGTGTTCATGGATTAGCCGCTCGGTCACTCGCCTCATCAACCAGCGAGAGGAAGACCAAGAGAGAGAAGATACAGAAAGCGGAAAGAGGGCAAGCTTTTTGCGTCTTGGTCGGCTCGGCGCCGAGAAGGTTAAGGAAGTAAGTTTACTCAATCTATATATGTAATGTGCATAGATAGACAGCTATGCTCAATGTGAGCAGTTACGTTGTAATCTAACCCCCTCACTTACATCCCAAACAAAACAAACACAAACTAATAAACGTACAAAAGATCTCTGCAGAGAGAAATAATTGGGACTGTGGTAAGTAAGGCAGGCTGATCGGCCCGTTCGCCTACCATTTAATTGGAGAGAGAGCGCGAAGGAAAGGCATGGGAGATACCCAGACATAGGGTAGCCCGCAGTTCTTCCAGGTCACCTGCGTTTAGAGCTCTGCGCGCTTAGTGTAGGTATTTAGCTAACAAATGAAACTGGATTAGCTTTTACTCAGCACTTTGTCTGCCCAGATTCGTTCGGCACCGAAGTGAGGCAGGGACGGTAAATAAATAGATAAATACACAAATACACAAATAAACAAGAAGCAAGGAAAAAGTTCGGCCAATGGGCAAAATAGTAAATCGGTAGCAAGCAGAGTGGTTGTCTCGGCTGCGGTTGAAAAACTTCGCTTCCCCTCGTCTCGGCGTGTTTCTTAGGGGCCGCGCCTCCGATAGGCGACGGTTGATTCTTGAAGAGAGGAGAAGGGCCGCACGCAGGCGGGGGCGACGAAAATGACCCGTGCCGTTTGAGCGGTCAAGGTAAAGTAAGTGAGTAAGAAAGAAAGAAAGAAGGGCCCTTGGTAGGCTATTGGCATAAGAATAAGGCGGCTATTGTTTGTAGCAGTATAGGTAGGCTATAATGAAGATCGAAAGTTTTGAATCAAGGTGCTGGAAACGTTTTGCGACGTAAACGATGCGGTGGGAGGGGGGTTAGAAGATACTAAGATTAGGTTAGTAATTTTATGAATGGCTACCAAACCTACATCTGTACTCGGGCTTTAAGAGCCTCACGTGGACCTGATGCGCCTACTAGAATATAAGATGGATAGCCTATTGATTATAGATTCATACCCGACGCATTTGCTCACATCTCAGCACGGGTTTTCGGGTCATACAGACCGGGTATGTCGTAGTATGCTGTAGTAATGTGGCAAAATCAAATGAGCCGCAAAACAAGCTGAGGTCCCGTAAGCAATTTACAGGTTGATCTAGTATAAGCAGTATGACTACAAGGATAGATGTGAAAGAACAAACATTATTATGTAAACATTAATACCAACGCCAACGTTATCTTAAGGAATATGTAGCAACAACACATCATGGTATTTACTCGATGATCCGGAGACTCTCGGAGGGGCAAAGAAAGAAGGAGACTGGTAGGAAACTCAAACGCGGGGTAGTTCGTATACTGTTGGTACTGTAGTCACACCATGCATCAACAAGCCAACCAATCTGTACGAAACCTTTCAGCACGGGCTACGATGGGTTCGCGCCGAGCCATCTGACCTGAACTCTGTTTATTTGATTGATCCAAGGCTCCCAACCTTTTGAGGACCGTCCACCGGGGTCTTACTCAGGAGGTTACCTACCTACCTACCAACCTATCTACGCAGTGTCAAGCCCATGGCGCAGAAAACAAGATTCTATCGCCCTGTACAAGCCATGCTTATTCTAGGCACATATGCACATATACCAAGCAAACAAATAGAAACTTGTTCGGGCATGTTATTTACGAATTCTTGATCAATTAACAAAACACCTCGACTTCAACTTTCTTATTGGACTTAAATATGTATAAGTACAGTGGTGTGTACATACACACCTGCAAAACCTCACTTGCCCTTTTAGGGTTCCGGCGGCCATGTGATTGGCGCAGGGGAACCCTTACGTGCATCATTGTATGTTACCCGTGAAACACAGTCTAATCAGTTTTCTTTACCATCTCCAACATGTGCAAGAATCCAGGCCTTAGCTATATGACCTAACCTAGTTATGTAGGCATACTCGGAGAGTTAACTACATACATAGGCAGCTAGGTCTAATTCCTAATAATTCCCTAGACATAATTCTCGTCTAGGTTGGCTCTCACTGGTACTATACTCACTGTCAAGTCTATTATTGAGATTTGCTGGCAGGGCATTTATCAATCCGTTTGCTCCCAGGGCGCTACGGGCCAAAACAGACTGTCACAGCCGTCAGGCTCATGTTAATGTTCCCCGTCACACTGTGCCCAGCAACCCATCAACACAAAGCATATTGCCTTTTCTAACAACACATAGACTACGTAGCCTTATTTTAAGTACAATAACCTTGATACTAGCCTGCTATATTTGCATACTTTTGCAACTGTAAACTTACTTACAAACTTAAGGCAGTACAAGTTTAAAGTGCAGTATGCAGCTGCTGTCAAGCTATTTACTGTGGTAACGGGCCGACAGCAATATGCCGGACCGTCCCAGACCAAAGAGTGCCCCAGCAGCAAATTGATAGATGCCCTGCTACATAGCAAATCTCTTATTACTTCGTGGAGCTACTAATGCTGGGTCTGGTGACGAACGCCCTTCAAGTTTGTAAGCAACTTGCCTAAGGCCAGTCCAACGGCTATCTACTAGGTAGTGGATACTGTAGGTATTCTCAACAGTGTATTTTGGATCCTGTAAAACTTATAAGCAACATGAACCTAGTTTTGGCCCCAAAACGCGATAGGCATGGACAGGTATCTAGCAGGGTGAAAAGTGTAACGTAGCGATAGCCGGGCGCTTCGGTTCACCTGCCAGTAGTAGTATCAGGTCGCGTGATGTATATTATATGCTGGTATAGCATGAGATACTTAGCATACTATTCTATACGCACTTGTATGTGTACCTAGGTGATTAGGTAAGCAGCGCAAAGGAGAACATCAGAGCACCTGGCTGCGTACACTGAAAGGACCCATATCATATAGCTGTATTTAGTAGGTATGTACTTACTCTGAACCATGATGAGGATGTCATATGTGACGGCTATCTGGTTAGGTTCCACTTATACTCCGGGGGCCGGCGTATATACTGGGGTTTTGTGGTCGGTTCTCTTCGGTGTATGGTGTACATACATAAGTCGGGGAGTTGATGGTGCCATCATCAGCTCGAATAGAGAAAATTTAATGCATACTACGTATAGGTATGTATATACCGACATCCCTGCCCAAGGTAAATACCTTATTTCCCCATTTCTCTACATAGACGGGGTAAAATAGGCATGTTCGTGTTCGCCCTGCGTCGGTAGATAGCCTGCCTGCCTGCCTACCTGCCTACTTAGCCAGGGGCCGAGTTCGTTGCGTTGCTGAACTTTTAGCCCATTTAGATACCTACCTACTTCCTTATTTGCTTGTGTGGATGCCAGGTGCTGTGCTTTCTACCCACCTGTGTACTTATATATATATGTATACCTTAAGTATATAATCTTTTTTGGCTGACTGCGTGGCCGATATACATACATACGTGTATTTGGTTCGCCCCGATCCTTGTTGCAAAGTTTAAAATAAGATGTGGTGACTCTTGTACGGCATACCTACCTACCAATACACAGTACAGAATACTACTGTAGTCTAAGCTGGATATCCTTGAAATGAACTGCCGGAGTCCTTCCCCTGTATACAGTGTACAAATAGAGTAACTCTCACAACCCGCAAGCCTGACATGCGGTGGATTCTGATATGTAGTAGGTAGACGTGGGAGGTCACTAGGTATGCAGCTGTAGATACAGATGTAGGTAAGCCCACGGATGCCCCTGTATCTGGCAGGCTCACTCTCTTCTAGCACCCTTCGATATGGTATGGGTGGCGATCTTCGTATTCTTACGGTGAATATAGAATAAGCTGCAAGTTTCTGCGAGAAGATTATATAATTACACACGCAACCAAACTTGAACCGGCCTAGGTTACCATGTCTGTTACCTAATGTATAAGCCAGGTGTAAGTAAGGTTTGGAATCTATCATCATCCTCTTCTGCATCTGTACCTTATGTACCATATCGTACTTGTCTACAACATTCTTACTTACTTTCACACACACCCCCCTAGCATGCATATCTACCTACAACAACATGCAAGATAGGATGACCTTCTTCATGGCGTATATGGTATTCCTAAACGTGCAGCGGTAGGCAGGACCTATCACGTATCATGGTATGTAGGCGCTTTGGCACGTTACCTGGTAATTACGGGTGTACCATCAAAACGTCAAACGAGGTTACCGGGCGAGGTAAGTGAGCTCAAACCTCAAAAATGACCCCCAGCCCCTATTCCGGGGTAGTATTAACACACCAATGGGAAGAATCTTGATTTCCCACAATGAAGGCGGGTATAAGCCGTCAAACCGCGTTCTGCGGCCGCTTTTGCGGATTACCTAATAAGTTAGGTTTGCTGTATATTTATACCGGCCTACTTATACGGCATACTCCGATACGGTGACTACCGGACTGGCTGGTTGACTGTGGCTGGCTGACTCGACTAACTTGGGTGATTTCGTAATCATATCATATATGGACATATGAGTCTGTATGTACCTACGTCAGTACCTATATAGATAAGCAGGTAACCCAGTAGGTATGCCAAAGCCATGTCTTGACCTCATCTTAGTCCTGCTGCAACCAATCATCAATCATCAATCATTGCAGCATATGACCCCCAAAAAGCAAGGCTTATGCTGCGACAAAAAGCAGAGGGAATATGGGAACAATAATAATATGTGTGCGCGCGTGTAAGAAACTAAGAAAAAGTGAAATAACTTCTACATCTATCTGGTCGAATGACACAGGACCCTTGCCTCATCCACCCCCCCCAAACCCCGGGACCTTCTACATACATAAGGTATTTAGGTACATGCATAGGACCCTGGATCTCTCTGATAACACCACCCGGCATCTCCGGCGAATTCTCCGGAGTGTATGTAGGCATGTAATGCTTAGATATCTGGCAATCGTGGGACGTCGAACGAGGTGATGTGATTACGTGGATATGAGTATTGCTTACTTGAGTAGTTACCTGGCAATCCTAGGATATCAAAGGAAGCGACGTAGCCAGTGGAATTCATGTAATTTGTACAGGTTTCTGTGTAGCCCATTGTCAACCTCTCTCGAGGATCATTCCTCTGCTTTTGACAGGTACCGGCAACCGCGGAAGTCGGCTTGGGCAATGGCCGTGGATTATATAGATATATACGAGTACAGATTTTGACATACAACCGGAGTCACGTTGGACCCAGTGATCATACCCATGGGTATCATATAAGTGACACAAAATCGACGGGTTTTCAGAGACATACATATCCTGACAGCATGGATCTCGTAAGCTTGCGTGACAAAACATATCCTACGCCGATACCCGCTACCAGTCTTCTCGATTAGTGTAAATGTACAGGGGAGTGTGAAATGGTATTGTAAGGCGGGGTTTGCATGAACAGGAAGTGTTGAGCGCAAGTAGCTGCCAGACCCTTCGTAGACATGTAGCAAGTTTACCGCCCTTGTTTTGGGATAACATAGAGTGGCATTGATTATGGGCAGGGGATCATGTGCGTAGGCGGCTGTCGAATGGACTCTTGGCGAGCACGTTCAGATAGCCCGCATGTAGAATAGGTCTTGGGTCGAAGCCGAGGTCTGAGTATGTCGTGCTTGTTCTTAGTGTCTCTGGTTCGTTATGCTGTTCGGCTTTAGCAGCCTCTGCCCCTGACGCCGTGGCCAGGTCTGCCAGATGTTGAAGGCTCTGGTCAGCAGTAGATTGGGCGGTGAGAAATCGGAGGATGTCTGTTATGCGTCCTCGGATCACGCCGTCCCAGGTAGAGGGCGCGAGGTTACGTTCCAGGAGGTCCTTAAGCAGAGGAGTAACCTCGTCGCGCGTCTTTTCTAGTTTGACAAGCTCCAAAAGTGCCAAAGTGGCAAGGCAAAAGAAATGGTGATTAAGGGGACTCAGGAGCGCAGTGTTGCCTAGTAGAAGGCCGACAGTTTCCCTGCACGCCCAGATAACATCCCCGGATTTTGTATTTGTCTGGAAGAGATAAGACAGCAACCGACAGTGCCAGTACGCTAGGTTGAGTATGGGATGCGTTGAAGGTGTTATACTTGATGGGAGCACCTCCCGGAAAAGCTCTATAGATAAGTTGAAGAAGGAGTTCAGTATTGGTACAGCTGCAACTTCCGGTACGAGGGCTTGAGGGGGCGCTAGGGAAACCGGCGCAAAGTGCCCTAAAATGTTAGACAACCCTGTAGCAAAATCATGTCAGCGCTGTGAATATACCGTATACATTGGCAGCGCAATGCACTCACGCGTGAGGTGATACACATTCTCACCAAGGACCGGGACCAAGCCGGGAAGTATCACCACGCTATCGTTAGGTATGAAAAGGGGGCTTGCGGTTGAGATAGCATTCCATCTATCCAGCATGACAAGAGTCCACCATGTACGGACGGCAATGTTCTCATCTGAGTCGGTATCTTGTTCCAAATCAGCGCTGACGCCACTGCTGGCCATATGGAGTCGCATAGAGTACGCCAATCCCACAGCACGTCCCAGAATAGATGCCTTCGAGGGACCACCATGTTCGCCATTCAGCGACGGGGGCCCATAATTATCTGTGCCAATAGCCATCAAAACCAGAGTTTGGAGGTGCACAAGGTTTGTCAGGGGATTCCGAGGCGATGTATGATCGGATTCCCACTCGGCTACGATCCGCGTGGCAGACCCAATGTCGCCATTCGTATATAAGCCTGGAGCTGAGACACAAGATTGCATTGTGCCATAAAAGGCTTCGATGAATGCATCCTGAAGAAGGGGTGGACATCGAGCTAATTGAGCCTCAACCCGCCCTTTACTTCCAGCTAGGAACGGGAAGCTTTGGTGTACAACGTTCAAGTACACGCCAAAGGAATCGCTGATCAATACTTTGGGCGGCACGGAGCCGTTGAGATCTATGGACATGTCATCTAGCGAAGTAGCTGTTCGAGATGAAGTTTCTGCGTCTGGTCGGGAGAGAGGCTGAGGCGCTAACCCATTAGCAGGATACGGTGACCCCTTCGGCTCGTTCGACGGTGCTTGATACGGTTGGATTGGTCGCGGTTCTGAGGTCCAATTGCTCTGACGTGGTGTTTGAGGAGAGCCAAAGTCTGCGCCCGACATGCTAGAATAAGGCCTCTTTCTACTTTCCTCCTGTTGGCCCGAAGATGCAAAGATATCCGAAGATTCGCGTCTGCTGCCCCCTAGGAGTTCTGTCAGTGCGTCTAGGCTTCCCTCGCTCGCTAGCTTGCCCTCAATATGATGTATTCGGTCGGCAAGCTCTTTGATATAACCTTTGCTTGGGCCACGTTTCTGCGGTATCCGGCTGAAAAGGCAGCGCATAGTTGACCTACGACAGTTGGAGCAAGGCTCCTCGCCTGTCTCAGATGAGGCGTCGCATTTTACTTTCTTGCGACGGCATTCATCACAAGCACGAGATACCTTCGATCTCTTCCGAGGCGGAATATTGTCTTGTGAGTTCTGATGAGGGTTTGTGATGTACTGCTGAGCTAGATGGTCGAGGGATCCGTGCGGTTGTAGCGGCGGAGGGTGTGATTGTTCTAAAGGCTGCGTTTGAGACAAAGGCTCTGATTGCCGCAATGACTGAGGCTGAGACTGTTGTGGTGGCTGCGATGGTCGGGTTACCTGTAAAGGCTGTGGTTGCTGCGAAGGTATATGCTGGGGCACCTCCTGGTCCTGGATGAAAAGTCCATGTATTTGTTGGCTATGCTGGTGGTGTTGATGTTGTTGTGCATCAGGGAGATACTGTCCTTCATCGAGGGACTGTTGCTCTTCCGACAGGAATGGAGACTGGGAAGATTGATGCGACTGATTCAACGATTCTCCACCAGGGACGGTAGGTTGTTCATGAGTTGGCATAGGCTGGTCCACATGGGCCATATGCTGGTTGTCATTATGGCCGTTCTGTAGAACTTGCGCAAGCTGCTCAACTGGTTCTTGCTCTTGGTGGTGTTGCTCCTGATGTTGCTCTTGCTCCTGGTGTTGACCCTGTTGCTGCTCATCATGGTGTTCATGGTGTTGCGCTGGTTGTTGTCCCTGCTCTTGCTCTTGCTCATGCCCTCGTTCTGCTTCATACTTAAGGTGCGGATCCTGGGGCTCGTGCTGCACAATGGTATTATGTGGAGTTGATTCGATGACAATGTGATGGTGAGCGTGATGGCGATTAGATTCGAGAATCGATGCTATCCCTTGGCTGAGATCTTGACTTAACTGTGCAGCTATTCGTAGCTCTTCGGCACTAGTCATGGGAATAATCGCAGGCTGGGGGCTTGTTGAAATAGGTTCGGTCTCAAGCTTGTGTCCATGTCCATGTTCACACTCATGTAGAGGAGGGGAGTGTTCGAGTTGCTCGTGGTGTTCGTGATGTCCGTGATGTCCATTAGTCTCGTGCTGTTGTCCATGTTCGGCGTGGGTATTGGCATAGAAGGAGTTGCCCTCGGGGCCCTCGGCGATAGGTGAAGGGTAGTGTTGCAGTACATTGTCACTTGGGATGTTGTTAGATTTGTCGACGTCCCCCATCGGGTCAATGCCAGGCATCACGGCGGGCTCGACGCCTGGCTAAGCCGGGCATACGTCTGGTGATGTAAGCAAGAACTAGATTATCGTGACCAAACCAGAACCACAATGCAGGTTGTGTGTGCAAGGGGCCGGCGTGTCTGGGCGTCTGGGGTTTCGCGGGTCGGCGATTGTGAGGCCGTCAAGACAAGACAAGGCAAGTGGTTCACAGCAGTTAATCACAAAGATATTTGCGAAGATGCCAAGCAAAGCAAGTCAGCGACGCGACAAGTATGTTCCTATTACAACGCAAATTAGATACCTATGGAGTGATTACATGAGGTCTTAATAGACAAGTTGTGCATGGGGTCAACTGCAGTGCAGAAGACACAGGGAGCCGTGCATGACGAAGACATGATAGTGAACCAGCATCATGACACAGGCTGGAGAGGGAGTGATGTTGCGAACTTGGAAGTCACAGGAAGTTGAAATTTAGAGTTCTGCAACTGAGGCGACGAACCTGCTAGTGGAAAAGAAATAATGAAAATTTCTTAGGTGGGTGGGAGAGCGCGGAGGCGGAGGCGGAGGCGGAAGAGGAACAACTCGAACGGCCGAGGCGGTGAATCTGGGTATCCGGCGAATTACTTTTTCCCTCTGGAATTTGACAAGCCTTATAATTGGGACTGCCTGTTGCGACCGAGCTCCAAACAAGTGCGAGGATGGGAGGAGAAGGAAAAAGAATTTTGCGTGAGAGCTGAGAGGACAACAAAAAAAATAATGGATAACGTACAGCGCAACGCACAATCGGACATAAGGTAAGCAAGCAGAGAGCACTGGAACGGAAGACGCTAACGTAGGTGGTCCATGGTTAGCTGCTGGATCCATTCGCTGTCCACGCCCTACCAGTTTTCACAAACGCGCCTATAGGAATTCATGTGGTACCCCAGGGTAGGTACCATTAGGTAAGGTTGAGCAAAGGATGGGTAGCACCTCCATGCACTTTTAAGACAGCTTCTATGCGACAAGAAACGGATTAAAAGATTCCATGCTTGGTTTAAGAGATCGGCGACTTCTTGGGCACCGGAGAATGATTCACTATACTAATAGTAATCATCCATATTGTGTCTTGCCATCTCAACGTCTTGAAAGACTTGCGCCGACTCGTTTTGCTCCGAAGTATCAAACAGTTTCTTTTTACAAAGCTACGGTGGGTCCTTAGCAAGCCTATCTCCGAACAAAGCATTCGGAGGCCCATCACGACTCCAATATACTATACCTTCAACTCCGCTTATGCTGCATGTGCACATGGCATTATATTGACCTCCTACCGAGCCGTGTCAACGGACATTGTTGAATGCCCGAATACGACGTGCCCAACGTCACGGTTCGCTCCCACCACGCACAAAATCCCATGGCTTTTTGGGGACGTCGGGGGGCATGCTTCCCCTCATTCATCTCCAGCCCGCCGGTTGTCGGTATCATGCGCTTGAAAGCTTCCGGTGGCTGTCTGGCCGAAAATGCAACCTCTCCCGCGCTGACTGATGTTTTGGTATTGCGATTGTAAAGTCATTGCATGCTCCCTATGACGGCGCATCTCCATACAAGCCCGTTTCCTGTTCTTCCTTTCTCTTTGCCCAAAAACCTTTGCCATAGCTGACGAGAATTTCAGCTCCTTTGGGAATGCCATTAGCGGCGGCCTTACCCGGACTGGTTTTCCCGGTGGGTAGAACGAATACAGCCACTGCAGCGACCGAGCGTCAGCAGGACTGACTTATCAATTGTGTCCATGTAGATATTGCTTAAACGAGATAGAGTATTTGCTCTCAATCAACCTGGCAATGTGATAGATTTTGTAACACTCACTGCATTGTTGGCCGGTCCGTGCGTCCCAGCATTCTCTGAACTCAGCATTGGGTCGTTGCCCCACTCCGCGATAATCGTTGACGAATCGTGCCTCGTTCCCTGCCTTTTCAGCATCAACAGCCAACCCTGCCTCCCTGTTTAGCCAGAGGTCGTAATCTGATCGATCGTGAGCAGAGCAGTGAGGAGGCAACGACGAGTGAACGACGCCGTAGTAAGGTAGAATCAGCGTCCCTGGTTCGAGATTGCGAGCTGCAAAGAGACCGGCCTGGCCATTCGCTGGATGTGAGGGATCATTGATAGGAACTATTCTGACCGATTGGCAGGGTCCTCGAGGGAAATTGGATGGTATTGTTGTAGCGAGGTCTGGCCGACGAACTCGCAGAGCCTCTCGCTGCGTTTTGCTCAAATGAGGCGAAAATGAGGGTTGCGACAGGTATGGAATGGATGAAGACCAGTTCTTGGGTACCGCGTCTTTGCCCATTCTCTTGACAGAGCTCCTAGAAACGAATATGGGGGAAAGGGCGGTTTGACTAGGCTCGTGATGTGTTAGATATCGAGAATAAATGTAGAAATGCTATAGACCTGGCTGATATGTCATCTCACGGTGAGTCGATTAGAAGGACTATACGTCTGTACTGGTAGCCAAATAAGACAATTCCGTCAACAGGAAACATGTATAGAGACGTTCTGTTTCCCTAAATCCTGGCCTCTTAATGACAATATGCCCGCCTCATAACTACTAAATAACTCCAATGCTTTTGAGCAAGTGGTGAACTTGACTACACACCCCATACAAGACTTCACGACTCCGTTAATTAATCCAATTGATTGTCTAGAAGCAGGAGGAATATTTTAGCTACCCCCATAGGCCTGAAAGAGACCTCTGCCAGGTGACATATTCTCTGCCGGGCCGGCATTCCTAATCTCATCTCACTTCGGGCAGGTACGTACTGTGGACCGAGGTCAACCTCCAGACACCACTTTCGAAAGTTGGGTGTTGAAAGACAGCAACGTCTTCGTAATGACGAGGTGGCAAGCAACCTGCACAAATACCCAGGTGCAGTCACCTCTCCTTTCTCTGCCGGACGAGCTTTGTGACCAGATCTGTAGCCTTGAACTGTTCCACGGTGCCACAGAACAGCATATTATTCCTCCATTCCTAGCTGCCAAGGCATTCCGGCGTCTTCGGGTGCCACGTTTCCAAGCGCCGACGAGGAGTTGCTGGCGAGCATAGAAAGGTCGAAATTTCAAAATGAGCTCATGTCCAACGAGGCGTGCTAGCGACATGGTCATTTGCCCTGCCTCGAGGCGGCTCAACAATCGGTACGTACTACACGTGAGGTCCTAGACGGAGGCAAGCTCAAATAATATGATAGTAGTCCTCTTCCATTCCCTTTGCCTCTTTTTCTAACATGTCGGCGAGTATATGAGGAGGCTGTCTTCAGGTTCTATTACTTGATATTCATAAGCAGCTATAAAATCGATCGATTCTTGTGGACGATATAGACGTCCACGCTTGATAGAATCACCTCCATCAAGTTCAACGCAGAAATGAAGCATCTTGTCTTGGTTCATTCTGCGGAAGGCCCTTGGGAGTTCAGATCTTTGTGTAGGAAACCAGCAAATGGTACGTGACTTGCCCAGTGATAGTCGACATTTCACATGTCTGTTTTTCTTAAACTACAATTATAACTTTCGTTGTAATTTCGGCTCTCCAATGGCTAACGTACCACAAGTATGCCTCAATTGTCTATCTCGTAGCAGGGAATTTTTAAGATTTATCTACCATTGTGTGATTGTCCATCGGAGTATCTCTACTGATTCGTTTGGAAATTTAGCTGAGAGCACTTAGTTTCTTAAAGGTGACTCGTAAAGCGAATCGATCCCGTTCCTTCATCCCACCCGGCTCTCCCCTTATTAGGCAGAATCCCCTCTTCAATTCTGGCCACGAGACGTTCTGAATTGAGACTCGTTAGGAGAATGCCCAATCAATTAGCTTAATCATATTGTTTAAAGTATTCGAGTCGGAACCTCTCACGTCTTCACTTCCACCCTCCGTATTCAACTTGTGTTAGTAGTGTGGCTTTTCTCTCACTCCCTCAAAGACTCGCCAGTTCTCTTCTGGCTCGGTCTTCATTCGGCATATAATTTACGATGACATAATAAAGGGGATCGAGCAACTGACTTCAGGCCTTGCAGTATCTTAGATTCGTACCCAAAGGTTTGACTTTTTCCTGGTAAATGTACCTCTGAGGACGATGAGACCGTCGAAAATCCCACGCTGGAGAGACCATTTATATTCGCACGGATCAAGGAACCACCTGTACGTCGCTTGTAGTTCTATACCTACTTCATTTTTATATTGTGCACTATCATCCCCTACACCAACAGAATAACCCCGTGTCTTTCTCACAGTTGTGTTTGATTCGACCTCAAAGCCACGGAGACAAGAAGTTTTTGCCCCAAAACTTCACCATGTTTATTTCGTAGTCTAGCATCCTGATGTTGCTTTGGGGAGCGTAATGAGACGCCAGGCCTGCTCTGAAATTCTCCTTGGTCAACTTTCCAGGAGCAGCTTGGCCACTGTAAGAGTGAAACCATGTGTCGAAGCTGGTTATTGGGGCAGAGAGTGCACTTCTCGTTCCTTTTGATGTAGGCAAATACAATAAGGTGACACTCCCAATTGGTCTTGTTGATGGCATCAAGGAGCTTGAGGATGGGGCGGTTGGCAAACACCTGGCGATACTTTTTGAAAAAGGACCATTTCCAGGGGCGTCTCTTGGCATGACCAATGGTCCACGGTAGCGAAGCATAGAGCTCTGCAACGTCGCCTATGTAAGCAGTCTGAAGGATGTATTTCCTGGCATGCCCCCCTAGCTTGCCGACCACATATCTGAAGTTCCTCTCAGAACGCGGCCGGTTACTCCGAGACACCACGAGCATAACCACCTCAGTTTCGGTCGCGATGAATGCAGCTACGGGGAGCAGTTTTTTCCTGTGAAATACAGAAACATTGATGCCATCTATTATCTCCATCAATATGCCAAAGGTCATATAGACATCATCCGTAGCGGCCACGACCGGCGCTACGTACCCTGCGAAGAGATATAATCTCAGGCTACTTGCGGGAAGGGATGGCGGAGCGAGAAGGTGACAGAACACCCGAATATTCTATGTCCAGAAGCATGCATACTGCGTTCCAATGACGTTTATCATTGGCGTTTCTCAATGGCGACCTCAAGAATCTTGACCCTCGTCGGCGTGGAGGAATATCTCCGGATAGTAACACAAAACTCGACCCTTCTCCAGTACCATCGCATCTACCTATTTATAGAAGGGGTCGTATGCCGTCATTGCAGCTTCGAATACTACAGCCATGACTGGGTCACTAATGGGGAACCACGCCCTATCTTCCTTCATGATCTCCCGCGTAATTTACTCCATGGAGTCCATGTTGAACTGGACCATGACCCATATTTCGAACCGGCTGGGCCTTATTGGCCCCCGCAGGACGTGCAATGCAACCTTTTCTTGCCCCTCAGCACAAGCTAGAACACACGTATCAGCCATGTGTTCTAATTTAATAGATTCAGCACGCTCATCACCGTCGGCTCGAGTCGATTAGCGAGCATAGCATCATCGCAAGAGCTCTTGGAAGACTTGCAACGGCAGTGCTCTCCCGTTTACTCACCGTAATATTTCCTTTAGACTCGACAGAGTCCCCTGATAGTCGTTTATGGCCGGCCAATACCCAGGACTGATCAGGTATTTGAAGACGTCAGGTCGATGAGCCGTAATGGCCGCCTCAACTGAGGGTAGGGAACTGGGAATCTCATTTGTCAGCTAGAGTGGGCAACAGTTCTCTCCGATATATTTTCCGAATCTTCTTAAGCTTAGCCAAGCTCTCGTGCCAGATGGCATGGTTGAGACAAGGTATCGTACCTTGGTGCGTCTCGCAAAATTGTGGTCGTTTTCGGCTCTCCGGCGCTGGAATCGCGCGTCTGTTTCGTACAGCTGCCAACTCATAGATGGGACGAACGAGTTAGTGGATGACCATGTTGCCACAAGGTTCACTAAATCCGCGAGGGTGAGAATTTCCTTAATGATGCGTTGCCATGTGTCTAGCAAAGGCGGTGGTGCCTACGTATGTTTGTGCTGCCAATATACCAATGTGTTTCAGGGGGCCGCTCAGATGGGTGGATGGGACCGGATCGTAAAGATCCAAACTCTCGTCGGTGAGATGACTCCCAGGAATTGTAGTGATTAAGCAAGGCCCTCTGGTTTGACAACGCAAGGGAAGCTGCCCAGGGTGACTTTCCGACTTATGATAGGTCGTTCCAGTTACGGTGTCACCGAGTTTGTTTGTTGATAGAGGCCTGCACACCGACGAAGCTCAACTATCTCCGTTCTAGCCTTCTCCCGTCCGAAGGTCAAGTGCCCTATATAGCCCCCCTTTACAGCACCTTCCTATCTTTTACTCATTCCAGTACGTCCATATATGAGGTTAGCTTGTAAGCAACTTACCTACGCCTATCAAGTACGACTGAAATACTAAAGAAGAATACCCTCTCCCTTCCAAAAAGAACCATGGCTGGCCACGCTACTTCTAAACCACTTACTCGTGGACTTGAGTTCGGCCGGCATGTCTACAGCAAGCCGTCGGACAAGGTCGAAGCCGAGGCTAAGGAAGCTTATAACATTTTCGAGAGAAAGCTCCCAGCCTTAAGCCAACTGAATGCCTTGATATCAGTAGTGGTGGAGGGTAACTCCCCAGTATTTATCGATGGGCGCCCCAATGAAGGGCCGGCCCTGCTTCGCACCGACACCACTGAAGAGCCTGACGCCAAGCTCGAAATCAAACCAAAGTATATCATCCTCTTTGCGCGGGATGGCGTGGAACCGCGGTTTGCCTTATTCAAGGGTGCATTCTCCATCGAAGGGAATCCAGTTGGCGCGATCAAATTCCTGGATCTCCTCGCGCCTAACCCGCCTTCACCCGTCAAAAACTACACGCCCGAGGCTTTTCCAAGGCTCCCACAAGCCACTGAGGACCTCGACCAAGTGAAGAGGGACATCGAAGAATTCGGCTACGGCATGGTGAAGAATGCGTTGAGTCCCGAGGAAGTTGCCATTCTCAGGAAAGCAGTGGATGAACAGGCTGCTGGAGAGATCAAAGACGAGACGGCGCAATCGTGGGAAGGGAGGCCAGAAACGATGCAGCAGGTCTGGGTCTTGTCTAATAAAGGCGATGTAAGTGAAAGAGCTGACGAGTTTGACCCCATGCCTAGAGGATATGTATTATGTATTTTTTGTTCTGAACTATTATTGTAACTAGGAGTTTCTCGACATGTTGAACCACCCACTCATCGACGAGGTGGTGCCGTGGCTTCTCGGCGACAACGCACATTTGCACGGCTACCTAGCCAACATAGCTCGCCCAGGTAACACGCCAATGCCGGTGCACACGGACCAGCTCACCGTCCAGCCGTCCATTCGCGACATACCATTCGGGATGAACATACTGTGGTTCCTGACAGACTTCACGAAGGAGAAAGGCGGAACGCGCCTGTACCCGGGCTCGCACCGCGGCAACGTGGCGCCGAAGGACCCCCTCGACATCTCTGGTAGTGTGGCGGCCGAGGGCCCCGCCGGCACGGCGCTGATATACGAGAGCCGGCTCTGGCACACCACGGGCCCTAATCGCGATCCGAATGGGGCGGCGCGACCGGCCATCATCATGGTGTTCATGCGCTCCTTCGTGCGCCAGCAGGAAAACTTCGCTTTGTCGCTGCGACCGGAAGTGGCAGGGAAACTCTCCGAGCGACACAAGAGGTTGCTGGGCCTCTATAGCACCGACGCCTTGAACGGTATCGACGGAGATATGTCGGAAGGGATCTATGCTGAGAAGAAGAACGACTGTCGTGGTAGAAACCGTGTGCAGCTCTAGGAGGGAAAGTAGTAAGACACATGACCGCTTGTGCTATTGATGCGATGCCTTCAAATCACGTCTGAAACATCATGGTTTTCTGGCTTTAGGCGAGAATGACACAAGAATTTGAATTTCCATAATCCATTTCATGCCACATTGTGATCTATATGCCGTGGACCTCCCCTGGGAGTGACATCTGGCAATATCTAATAAATATATCTAAAGTTCATGTTCTCTCTGTCCGTCATATCAGCGAAAGCGGTCGTATCCAAATCCCGCCCTTCAAGTCCACCTTCCATAGAGGCCTGAAGCTTATCTCTCCGCCGATTCTCTCTACTCAGGAGGATCCAGAAGGCGATAATCAGACACACTTCGATAAGATGCGAAACGATCATAGACCAGATTCCCAGCTCATAACCGGGGGCTTGGTTGGTCAAGTAAAAGAACGGGCCGATGATCTAGGGGAAGCCGTCAGTAAGATACCATATCGACTACAAGGGAAAGAGCTAGGATAAAGTAGGCGATTTATAAGAAAAAAACGAGTTTGACGATTGACATACTAGCGCGATGTTAGTAAAAACCTCACTTCCTGTGTGTAGCAAGAGGGAAAACATACCATTACCGGTACAATAGCCAAGGAACAACACCGCGTTAGTGACGACCTTCTTCGTGTGTCCGGCGGTGTTCGCAGTCTGTAGCGAAAGAACCATGACAAAAGCGGCGTTGTAGGGGCCCGTCAAGTAGTAAGAGACCAGTCGGCCAGCTTGTTGGTGCTGGGGGATGAAGCGCAGGCCGAAGGCGCCAGCAATATTAGGAACCAGGAAGATGAGGATGAAGAGACAGCGCCTGTTAACGAATCGGTCATTGAGGTAGACACAGACCAGGATGCTGATGGCGATCAGGATACCGTAGGGGATCTGGAGCAGCGTCGTGCCCAGCTGGCTGAAGCCGAAACCCTTGATGATCAAGGTGCCGAAGTTGGAGATGCCACCGTTGGGAACGTTGCACACCATTCCCAAGACAAAGAAGAGGTAGAGCTTGATGTCGAGGAAGGCCTCTTTTACCTGGTACCACTTGAGGTGCTTGTTCTCGATACCAGTTTGGTTGCCGCGCAGGCGCTGGACCGCCATGCGTTTTTGTTCTCGGCTGAGACCTTTCGCCGTCACGGGCGAGTCGGGAAGGAAGATAAACATGATAATTCCCCAGGCCGAGCACAGGGCGCCGATGATGAGAAACTCGTACTTCCATGACGGGAGAGCACCTCTGATGTTTCCGATTGCTGGTAGTAATGTCGTTGTTAGCTTATTCAAACTCGATAGAATCGATAGCTCGAGTGAAGGTTTGCGAGTAACTAACCATAACCAAGCAATCCACCCAGCGCAATGCCGAAGCCATTCGCCGTGTACCACAGACCCATTCGGACTGGCTGCTGTTTTCGTGTGTACCACATCGACGTGATCAGCATGAAGCTAGGGTCAGCGCAGGCTTCGGCTGCACCGGCTAGGAAGCGAAGAGCTAATAATTGGCCGAAGTTCTTTGCAGCCGCTTGAAGCATGAGGAAGAAGCCTTTAGCAAGTCAGCAAAATTGCATCTCGTGTACAAAGATGTGCCTACGCAAGGCGAGACGTATTAGGTTAGCACATACCCCAAGCGAAAATATTAACGCCCAGATATTTTCCTGCTCGTTGTCAGTTTCTGATTCTCATAGCCGGACAGAAGAGCAAATAGAGGCACATACCAATCGGCAAACGTTGCATCAGAAAATTAGTGGGAAACGCCCAGAACAGGAAACCGAAGTAGAACACCGAGCTCAGCCAGTTATAGTCGGAGCCTTGAAGATTGAGATCTTCCCTGATCCCAAAGATGGCTGGAAAGTCTTGTTAGAAACACCCCATGCAAACAAAACGTTTTTATTCCGAGGACAGGCTTAGATGGGGTCGGTATCAACGAACCTGCATATGAAAGAGTCGTCTTATCGATGTAGAAGAAGGCGTAGCAAACGGCAAGGTAGGGGAGAATCATGAAGTCGATCTAGGGAGCATTATCGAAGTCAGTTGAAATGTAAAAAAAACTTCATCTCCCTCTTTTTGCTCACCTTCCGCACAAGTCTCCGTTCCTCGTCCGGGTCGATAGGCTCATGCATCTGTTCCGGCGAATCAAACAAGGCCATCGCGACGTCCGCATCCCGGGACTTCATGCCCTTCAGCGGCGGCTCGTCGACCGCGCGCTCAAGATGAGCAGCCGGAGCGGCGCCGATGTCGTCGGCCTTAGACGCCATAGTCGCTGCTGAACTATGTAATTGTGGCCCGTCCCTTTACTCTCTCACTCTCTCTGACCACGAACGGCAACGCCTGGACGGGAAGGGTTATTGGTAAAGGAAGACTTGCCACGAGCTTCCTGGTAACATGGTGAAGGAGAAAGTTTACGAACAAGTCTCAGTCTCAAACTAAATAGGAAATCCGATGATGATCTAGGATGCGGAGATGAGTTGGAGCTCGGATCCCGCTACCCTTGAGCTTTCCCCGCGCTGTACGAGTAGGGACGCGTGAATAGAGCTACGGTTAGCTCTCGCGTAGTGCTAGGCCTTGGATACTGATATTTAGTTAGCTTCAGCGGCGATATAACAACAAGGAAGATTTATTAGAATCCATCAAAAACTGATCACGATTACAAGATCGTACATAGGACATCTTGCACCACAACTACACAGGTATCTATAGCTGATGCCGGGTCCTGGTCGGGATACAGCATCGGCTGTTCACAATTGTACTGTAGATACCGAGTGAGCAGTGGCGATACCTCAATCCTTCGTCAAGGCGTTGTCTATTATGATTTCATCCAATTGGTATTAGCAGCTCCCCCATCTTTCGCTGCCCCACGATCTTCCCCACGATTTTAGCTGTAGTGTGCGGGGGGAAAGGCGATCACTATTACTGGCTGGGACAAGAAGGCTGGTATGAAGGGAAAACATCATCCTACATATTTCCATTAGCGGGCGAGGCAGGATTTCTCTCCCCAAATACGGTGGATGCCCCTAAACTCAAACCAGACCTTCATGATGGCTTGTGTTCGACCTGTGATGTATTCTACGCCGTCATAGAGGAATACATATGGATTCTCCTGCGGGCGACACCAATACGCTGGTAATGGGTATTCATAGCCGTTCGCTTACGGATGATGAGTCTTAACCGTCGAGTTGGGGTTCCGTCTTGGCAAGTTCAGGGGTGGATTGAGGCCCTATCAAACAACCCATACTTACATGTTAAGCCATTCTAACCGCTGCTTAACGATCTGATTGCTGCACTGGTTGCAACATGCTCTTCGTCAGACATAATTGCGCACATAGAAGAGACGAGATAGATAGTTGGGCTGTGCTCACCTCTTTATGTCTAAAGAATGAGGAGGGATACGTCGGCTCCTGTTGATTATATGCATTAGACTAGGCCGGAATTAAATTAACGAGGCGCAGGAACACGGCATCGCCTCCCTGTCCCCCAAGTTAACTTATCTACCCATGAGCCGTTTGCATGACATCGTGGGATGGTTCGGGGCTCAACGACTTGGGATAACCCACTCTTTGCCCTCTCGGGCTCAAATATCCTCGGCATCTTAACCCAGATACTACCCTATCTACTCAAATGGAAGATTAGCGAGGTGCGGCATGAATTGTGGCTTGACTTGATCTCAGTGCCGGTGGACATGAATACTGGGTAGCTTGCCCCTGCCCGTGGCGGAATGGCGGGCCAACTTCCCTTGTCGATCCATTCGGAGGGCGACATTCCATTCTTCAAAACAGAACAGAACAGGGCCGTTTCTCTCTTCGAATATCAAGAACCGGTCGAACTTGTCATTAATAAATGAATGAAATGGCTTGGCCGGCGGAACAAAGTCGAAGTTGGGAAATTGGAGCACTAAGAGAAAAAAATGTCCGTAAAGCTGCATAAGATCATGATGAAAATGACTATATATAAGTCCGAGCACGTCACCTTCAACATGGCATCACGAACCATCTTCAAGTCAGAAGTAAAGCGCACTAGACGAAAAGAGTAGCCATAGTGACTAGTCGAAAATGGCCGGCAAGAACCTTCTCCTCGGCTTCGCCCTATTGGGCCTCACCGCAGCTCAGCAGCCCAAGGGTGGCCCGGACAACCACCCCAAGGTCACGACATACCGGTGCACAAAGGCGGACGGCTGCAAGGAGGCGACCAACTACCTCGTTCTGGACTCATCCGCCCACTGGGTTCACCAGGTTGACAGCAACGACGGCTGCGGCAGCTGGGGCAGCGGGCCCGACCCCACGGCCTGCCCGACTGAAGAGGACTGCGCCAAGAACTGCGTGATGGAGAGCGTCCAGGACTACGCGACCATTGGCGTCACGACCAAGGACGACCAGCTGCACATGGAGCAGATCGTCGACGGCAAGGTCGTCTCCCCCCGCATTTACCTGCTCAACGAGGCCAAGACGGAGTACGAGATGCTCAAGCTCACCGGCCAAGAGTTCTCATTCGACATCGACGCCACCCGCCTCCCCTGTGGCATGAACAGCGCCCTCTACATGGGTGAGATGTTGGCCGATGGTGGCAAGAGCGAGCTCAACCCCGGCGGCGCCACCTGGGGAACCGGCTACTGCGATGCTCAGTGCTACGTCACTCCTTTCATCAACGGTGTCGTAAGTCGGAACCGATCCCTTCATCACTTTTCTAAAGACCCGCCGTGGAGTGTGCGCTAACAAAGTCGTCTTTAGGGAAACGTCGGAGAGAAGGGTGCCTGCTGTAACGAGATGGACATCTGGGAGGCGAACGCCCGCTCTACTCAAATCGCTCCTCACCCTTGCAACCAGACCGGTCCCTATCTCTGCACGGGAGATGAGTGCGCCGCGAACGGCGTCTGCGACAAGAACGGCTGCGGTTGGAACACGTACCGTCTCGGCCAGCCCAACTACTACGGCGAGGGCCCCGAGTTCACCGTCGACACGACGAAGCCGTTCACCGTGGTAACGCAATTCCCCGCCGACGCCAACGGCACTCTGACCGGCGTCCGCCGCTTGTACGTGCAGGACGGTAAAGTGATCAAGGCTGACGCCATCGACAAGTCGGGCGTCCCGGCCGTCGACTACGCGACCGACGAGTACTGCGCTGCCACGGGTGCCTCGGCTTTCATGAGACTCGGCGCCCTGGCCGGATTCGGCGAGTCCCTGACCCGCGGCATGGTCCTGACCTTCAGTCTGTGGTGGGACGAGGGCGGCTTCATGCACTGGCTCGACGCCAAGTCTGATGGGGCCGGCCCTTGCAACGCCACCGAGGGCGATCCCAAGATCATCCGGACCATCGAGCCCGCTCCTCAGGTCACCTTCAGCCAGATGAAGTGGGGTGAGATCGGCTCGACTTTCTCCGAGGCTTAGATAACCTGACGATCCTCTTTTGACTTCTTCTAATGTACATATTTACATCGATGAATACTCATCATCATCTTCCTAGTTAGCATCGAATAGACGATTGAATGATAGACGGAAGCACTGCATGCCTACCTTATCTCATATGCACAACCGTTGAAAACCCACGTGCCCGGAATGCTACCTGCCTACCTTGTTAAGCGAGCCGAGCTATTACTATTGGCAAACATGCATACCTACATGTGCAAACGCAAGCGGACCTGTCAGATACAGCACATCGGCACAGCCGCTTTCAATAATACCAATCATCTTCCCTATAATTTCTAATTCAGTATCATAAACAAGGCTCCTGCATGCTTCCACCCCAAACAAGCGGTGAGAGTGTGCGTGTGTTTCGCGAATCAACTAAGCCGCCCGTTGCGTTGCTCGTCAGGTGTGTTGTCAGCAATGGCATGACATGATATGACCTGACCTAATGCGTTCAGGCCAAGAAAAAGTCAGTGTGCGACGTAAATAGCATGGTTGTGTCTTTGCGTTGCAGCACAGCAAGTTAAAGAGAAACCCGTCAGCTGACGTGCATATATCGCTGAGTCGCGGGCCCCAACGCGACCCAACCCGGTGTAAGGAAGCCCACCGGTAAGGCTCCCCGTAAGCTAGCAGGCATAGGGGTAGGGTAGGTGTTCTCGGTATATAAAAGGATGGAAGGGGAGCAGAGAGTTAGGTGAGTATAATTGGACCCCAAAACACACACAAACGTCCTTCTTCACATAGAAGAAAAGAGTTGCTTCTCAATCGGACCTCCTGACGAACAACATTACCAGTGTATCGAACTTTTGCCTGGCCAGCATCATTTAAGCAAGATGCACGTAGCACAGTTCACCATCAGCGGGAAGCATGAGATCGCTCGCGGTCGACCTACCACCTCTCAATCATGGCGATAAATGAAGCGGCTTTCAAGGTCAGTAGAAGTACTTGCTCCTCTACTTCGAGAACTTATGTGGTGTCTCTTTGATCCCTTTGCCTCTATACCCAGTGATCCATGCATAGGTAACTGACAGGGATGGCTTAGCTATAGCTATAGGGAGTCGTTGTCTCGAACTCGATAGGACCTGGCTGCCTGTATCTAGGCAACCTAACACAGCCGCTTCCGTCCACCAAACATATATCAACCCATTCATCCTTCGAACTTAAATGATTATCGACGGGAAACCAATGCGTCTCTTTGAAGTTTGATGCCTGATCGGCAAAACGCGTATAAGCAGAAACTTTCGTCATCACCAGCAGGGGCAGGTCATATAAGTAAAGGCGTTCTTATTCAAATCACCTATGAAGCCACAGGTATATAGTAGTACCAGCCAACCACAAGATTGATAATCCCCGGGGGAGGGCTCGCTAGGCTAGGCTAGGCACTCGAGAGGGTCTGTTCTTGTTTCCCATTTGTTCGCCTTAACCGCTATACCACCTATGCGTCCGGCAGAACGACAAGGGTCTTAATGCCTACTTTCACCACCCCACCACAGTACCCTAAGTACCTACTCTCAATTTGAGAACAGGAGAGGGTGAAAGGAAGGCAGATAAGAGGGATTACACAAATTGTACAAACTATGTGTAGTAGTATACAGTAACGATCTATTTTGTTTCAAATGATATCTATTTCTTCCTAAGACAAACATTTCAAACATTCACTGGCATGATACCTGAGGTAATATATTTGCAACACCTAGCTAACACAGACCCCGCCTATCTAGCTTACCGAGATGCGAAGTTAAAAAAGGCAAAAAGGATGCGGTGAGTGCGGATCGAACGCACGACCTTCAGATTTTTGAGATTTAGAATGAAGTTTTTACTTCAGTCTAATTATTCGAGTGTTAGTTGAATTTGATTTGTATGTCGTGAAAGGATAGGAAGCCAATTGCGTACCTGACGCTCTCCCAACTGAGCTATCCCCGCTGGTGTGGTTGGCCGGCGTTTTTATTCAGAGATAAATAATGAGGGTGGTGTGTGTGAATGTGTGTTGACAGAGCAAACTAGAGAGACCGAACGAACCTGGAACCCACAAACTCCAGCTAGGGATTTAAACTTCCGACAAACTCGTGCTAGTAAAACCAGTGCTTTCTAACATATATTGTAAATTAGAAGCAATTAATTTCCTCTTTTTCCCTTTTATTACGCCCATGTGAAAGAGAAAATCATCCATCTTCTCTATTTCATTTCACGTACTACGTACGTCAGGGGCACAAAGTATCTAAGCTAGGCAGTCTATGTACATAAGTAAGTAAGCAAATCACTTAGCGGCGTTAGTTAGATCTTAGGCCCGGCTAGTTCCGCTTGGCAAAAGCTCCTCGCACCATAACTCGCCTAAGGTTAGGTACTTGTTGCATTTAGAAAGTTGATTTTGAACAGTTAGCCCTCTCGGACTCTGTATAAGGGGTCCGAGAAGAACAACTGTTCAAAATTAAATTTTATTGCCTACCTACTAAGATCTGTAATGCGTGACAGCGGGATACTTCGCAAAGTTCCGCGAGGCGCTGCTCGCAAGATAGAAGACGGAAAGAAACCCGCCCTACACGCAATATGCTGTTCATTATAGCCCCTGGGCTAGTAATACACACGTGTCTGGGGGACAGCAGTAAGTCAGTTGTTCATGTTACCATAATGTCGTAAATACCTCGAACTCGCGAAGCACATACGACTGCTCTACTTTGAAACATGGCCAAAGTTGACGGCGCATCCTGGGCGATTCTTTCGCTGTCTAGCATCCCGTCTTCTTCCCAATATGGTCTCTGTTAAGCTGCTTTATTTACTTACTAGGCACGAGTGTAACCTCCTGCTCGGTAAGAGTGTTCCTACAGCTATAGGCTTGAATGATTCCTTGCCCACGCCCTTTCCAAATATATATAACTGACGACAAGAGCGGAAGCAATATTTCTCTAGTAGCAGCCTCAGGGTCGATAATCGCAGTAATGACTTGCAGCAAATCGACATATCCCAATCATCACATATTAGCGACATCGATTCGATACAGCCCTGGTTCTTTCCGGTCGGTCGCGTGTAGTTCATACTAATTATCAGCTAGAGTTTGAGCAGCTTAAATACTCGAAAGAGACTAAAACTCCTCAAAGCCATCAAAGTCACGTCGGAAATAATTATGTTCTGCCTTGGACTCACCAATCATCCTGTAGCTCAGCTGCCTGAGACTAGCCTTGTCTCTCCTAAAGATGGCATTTCATTAACCAGTGTGAGTTCCTAAGCTCGTTTCTCAGCGAGAAGCTTCAGTCGGCCGATTGGAACTTTCTTGTCGTTATTGAAGAAAGGCAGAAGTAGATCGATTCAGGAGTGGGACTCGCAATTTCTCGGCGACCACTTCTGCTGTTAATGTCCCCCCGACGCCTGAAGCATAACACGTGAGTACAGTAAGGTCGGTGTTTTTGAGAGGGATAGAGTCGTCTATTCCCATACTCTTAGAATGAGTCTGGTTCTCCTCTACAGCCTCCTAGGCAAGGTCTTTCTCATCGGGTGGGAGAATCAGCTTGTTGAAGGCCTTTTTATTCCAACGTATAAGCCGCAGATCGTCAACGAGGGCTCCAAACCATTTCTTCTCCTCTAGATGAAATCCTATCACCCATGGAACAGCCAAAAGACGTTGGTCATCCGTGAGTAGTGCGAGGTCTTGGACTCCTCTCATAACCTGATGCCAATGGGTTTCTCATCTGTCTCGAACCCAGTGTATTTATGAGATCCATCGACCTGACCGTCATATCTAATCTTAGCAGTGTCCCTGGTCTTGCATTCGTGACTAATATTCAAGGGACGATGAAGGGGTATTAGGTACGGCTTGGCAGCATGAGCGAGCTTATAGTAGGCATACGCATCCAAACAGATCCTTCCAGCGATAGGCCTAGGTAATTCATTCATTTTCCCAAGGGGGATCCCAACTCCCTTAGTTTCCATCATGTGATAGCCACGCATCTGTTCAATGGTCCTGCCGCGATCTCTCATAGATTTCCCATAGCCTGCTTCGTCTTCTAGGAAGAGGTTGGAAAAACCTCGAGGGGTTTTACCGGGCGATCCCCGGGATAAGAGTCGATGGTCTTTCTCAGATTCGTAAATCCTGTTCTTTCTCTATCCCAACCAATGACACTTACATTTATTTTGTAGCTAGCGTCAGAGCATCAATTGTGGTCATCACATATTTTCACACGCCCCATAGCTTGGACGTCGTCAACCTTGATCGACACCAGCGTACCGGGTACAAGTAGTAAGGGATGTCTTTGTAAGCAACTGTGCCAGTTTGCCACGGGTGAGTTGCTGCTGACGGGCTTATAATCGGGATCAGAAATTCCAGTCATTTTGTGGCTGCATCCTTAAGAAGCGGCTCTTCGGTTTCCTGTGAGAAATTCTTCAGAGCAGCCCACTAGTGGTATAAGGACATCCAGGTAGATGAATGTAGACCATACTCATTAGCATAGCATGTTTTATGTTGTGTTCAAAGCGAGTGGCGTAGGTCATATTAGGATAGGCATCCCATGTTTATTTTAAGTATCATCTCTTTTCACACCAGCATGAGTTTGGTCTGAGGCAGTAGCAGAATAGATAGACCTTGACATCTCGGCGTATGTTTCTTTCACTTACGGACCGCGAAGTGCCAGGACTCAAAGAGCCGAATGGGGGAGAAGTGGGCTTTGTGCCTAGCCACTCAACTTGCTATCGGCCTAATAATATTTTATCAGTTAATGGGTTTCAGGAAAGCCTGGTATTATCTGACTTGTGTCAGCGGACCCATACCGAATGACTGGCAAGGCCACCCTGCTCATCCGTGGTTCCTGCAGAACTGCCACGAGTTGGTATGCAAGGAACCCGACCTGCATATGTAAACCTGCAGTAGTAGCAGTAGTACTAATCCCACAAGCCGATGCAAAGAGCACTTCATACTGCCTATGTACCTAATGCCTGTTACATCGTGATGGGTGCTTGGGTATGTAGGTGGGTTCCTAGCTGGCGACTGCACATTTAAGCCTGCTGATGCTAGGAAATATATGCAGATAGCTCCTCCCTTCAACCCCGACCGGTGTACCGCTACCTACCTTGGTATGCTAGGAGGGCCAGCCTCGAGTGTGAGGGTGTCATCAAAAACGGAGAGTTTGGTGTTGGCGTCAAATAACTCTTTCACTGGCCCTCGAAGACTATGACCTCTATGTACGGCTTATTTATTACGTGTTATTTACTATTTATTCTACACAAGTATGTAAGCCAAATGTGACCTTGTCTCCCCGGTCCGATAGTCGGAATGCATCACAGAATAAGTTGAAGATTATAAAGTATATAAAGCGGAACTGGAACTGGTTTATACAAAGAGGCTATTTCACGCGGCTATTGCCAGTTCGCAAGAACCGTGTCACCTTCCCTCAAACCGGCCAATTTCACAGTTTCATTCCAGACAAGCTTTCTTTTTCTCGGGTCTCTGGACTCCTCGCTCGTCGTTAACGGGGTTCTGCCATCATAGTACCTATCTTTCGGCGGCCCACCGTCCTCGCCGATTTCGAAGGCCGCCTCTAGAACATCACCCGCGGAGCGGCTTGTTGATCTTATCGACCCGTTTGGATTCAGATACTGCATGAGCGGGTAGACGAATTTGAACAAGAACACGCGGATGAACCAGGACGCCCGACGCACCATGCCGGTGATCATGGCGCCTGGGTCAACGCCTACAATGCTGATCTTGCCGAGAAATGAGTCAGCGTTTAGGCGTGTCTGTAGCTCGTGCTGCATCATGATCAAGAAAAGCTTGGCTGCGCCATAGCGACGGAGGCTGCTACGGAATGTCGGGTCTTCGCTCGCGGGGCTCCACTCCCCTTTGGCGATAGCCTCAAAGCTAGTGGAGTCGGAGACGAATTCCTTATATTTTGGGTCCTCGAAGGCTTGGCTTGTCTTGTTTCGTGGATCATTTGGACTATTTGCATATTCGCTTAAGTGTTGCTAGTTTAGAACAGCAAGCTGGAATGGGCACTCACTCGTGAGCCTGGCTCCCGACCACGACGATTTGGCCAGTTTCTTTATCAAGGCTTTGGAGTAAGAGGAGAGTAAGAAGCCATTGCCCGAGATAATTTGCCGCAAAGGTAGTGTCGAGCCCGTCGCTCGTCCATGACTGGTTACCGAAGTCTTGGAACCCGGCGTTGAGGATCAAAGCGCGGATCGGCGGGATTTCGCCTGCAGAAACACGTGTCTGTAATGAGCCTTAAGAGTTAGCGAGGATGAGGTCTGAGAGGACGCCAACAAATTTGCGACAAATGGGTCGCGGACTTCAATGTAGGTATTACTTACGTTGACCTGTTCAGCTACTGAGCGAACATTGTCAAGCTTCGTAAGATCGAGACTCAGAATGTCATAAGCATGTGTCGAGCCGGCTGAGGATAAGATGGAAGTGAGAGCATGCGCTGTTCCTTTATCGCGGACGGTGTAAAGCCCGTGATATGCAGAAAACTCGGGCTTTGAGGTGATTTGCTCGACCATAGCGCTACCGAGGCCACCGTTGGCCCCGGTGACGAGGATGGCGCCTTTTGCAGTATTGGCGGCCATCCTCTTTCAGTCTTGGTGTTGTTGGTGATCCGTCGGAGTGATACTGGCCTCCCCTTGAACGGAACTAGCACAACAAGACGGCCTAGGAGGTAAAGAGGATAGGTAGAGCAGATGAATAACAGAAGCACAAGACAAATTGTTATTTTTTTTCTAAAATAGGCCCCGTGTTATTGGCGGTAGCACGGTATAATATGAATAGGGAGCTACCTATACCATGCAAAGCAAGGGCGTGGCGTGGGATAATTACAGGCAAGTTTACCAACGCTTAGTGTTTCGTCGTTGCTCCTTACATGGAACGAATTAGGCCACTATGAAGTTCGATAAGATAAAAACAGGGTTATATGTAATACTACATCGTTTCCTTCGTGATGATTTCAAGGGACTAAACAGATGCTCCTGATCTGCTAAACGGAATTTCACTTGAACCAAGGTGAAGATTCAAGGTGAGGAGATAGACGTAATATCCGCGCTGACTTTCTAAACCCCGGGGTCCCCGGAGCCGATCGGGTGGCATCAATAAGAACCATGCCAGTTTACCGCTGCACTGCCGCATGCAAGGGCAAACGTAATAAAGCAGCGCCCCTAGGGTGGATATCTATATGGGCAGGTCTACTTACATGAGTCCGTTAAATCATAATGGCTGACCTATTAATAGCTTTGATAGCAAAAGGTTCCTACTTAAATTTAGCGACGCTGCCGGTCTTATTACCAAAGTAGTTTTGACCGGGCGCTCTTCCTTCCTTCTGATCACTTATACCCAACTGAGGCTTACGTTATCTGGGGCTTCTGAATGGAACTCCGATGTCGTCCCGGTGATTCAATGACCGGCCTCAGTCATGCATTTTTGGGGTCTCAAACTGGCTGGAAACGGAATTTGAGTTGGAAATGAAGGAGCGATCGTTAGAACTTCTTGGAAATGCAGTAGTACAGCCGCCAAGAGCCGCCAGCACTTGTCGACACTAGTTTGGCAAGTACGATCTCGCTGTAGAATTCCTAAACTTGGAAAGTCGAACAGATACCACCCGACGCTAGGTTGTCGGGACGAGACTCCGTAAACATAGACGAAGGTCTTCGTCCCATCGTGAAGAGAGCATGCTGATCCGTATACTCTATGTCAAGACCCTTGACGTATAGCGCGGACTTATGCAGCGAGCATGACGGTAGAACACTTCGATCTTGAGTATAATGTCAGACTCCGCAAGAAGGGACCGTGAGAGTATTTATAGGGTAACCTATGCCAATGTGGCTAGTTTAGCCCGGGACACCGCTACGACACCTATGTCGACTCCCGTCATATTCGGGCAGGCGGTGCGACCCAGTAATACGGCCCTTGAGCCGACGCGAGCGTGATGATATCCATGGAGCATTCTCCGAGAGATGCTAACGATTCATTGCATACATTAGCCCGGGCTGCAACCCAATTACGACTTAGTGTTTGCAGATCGGGCCAGCAGGAAGTCCAAAATCGACGCCGATTTGTCCAGAAGAATCAAGAGCATTGAAGTCGAAGACGACGCCAGGTTCCACCATGGTGAAGCCGGTAGCTGACACACGTACAAGGTGCAATGACTTGATGTATCACCTTTGCAAACGATACCATGGACGGGAATCAATCGACGCGCAAACACCTCCATTCCCTACGCCCGCGTCATGACGAAAGCATTGCTTGGAGAAAGCAGCACTTCCCTTCCCGTCCTATGCGTATTGGCCACCGGCATACCGCCGTATAACGTTTCCCAGAGACGAGATCCCAAAAGCAAGGTGTGGGGTCATCTGACCTGTCTCCAAGCTAGTGAGTGAGCCAGGGTACAAGGACCGAAGTGAGCACAAGTCAAGACGATTGGATATGCCACAACCTAGCCCCATTGCGTCTCTTTATCCGGAGATTCTCCCGCTGCTGGGTATCAAGGGTTGAACGTTTCCATTACTATACTGCCTTTACGAGCTCGTGAAGAACCTGTATGCTTCGGTCCGGTGACGGCGCCGGCATCATCGGCACATGGCCCAAGCGGCTGAAGCCCTGGAGTAGCGGTAACTGTCACTCGTGCACCTTGGTGCAGGTGAGTCGGACGGGCGTGAAAATGATGGCTTTCTGGAGTCTTCTTGTGGGGGTAACGCTATTTTGTTCTTGCTTTTCTCCTTTGCTTTGTTGACGTTTTTTTGTTTCTTCTCCCTTTTCCTAAATATCCTAAATTTCCCCCTTTTTTTTACTCCAACTTTGATCTCGCGACGTTGCGAACTTGGCTTCGAACGTGGGCCTGTTCAGAAACCTCCAGAAAACCCAAAATTCTGCGCCAAGGCGGAACGACCAACCCCTTCCACATCCCCATTTCTTTCCGAAGTCCCCCGAGCCGGACCCGGCAGATCCCGGAAAAAATAGTTTCGAACCACGGCGCCGGTCAAGCACCCCCAAAACAAAAAACAGAACATAGCCCCTGATGACTGACCATTATTCTGTCGGTGAACTGTGCCGTCCGACGGCTGACGGTTCACGGTATGAGCTGACGAGCCCGACGGCGCTGCCCAAGGCGGGCGCCTTCCTCTGGAACCAGCGCATGATGATCCAGGTGACATGTCGGGGCTACGCGACGGCGCAATTCATGCAGCCTGAGCCGGCCAAATATGCCCACGCGCCGAACCTGGAGGCGAAGACCTTCATGCAGCCGGAGCAGAACTACTACGCCCATCACCCGGGACGCTTCGTGTATGTTAAGGACGAGGAGACGTCACAGTTCTTCTCGGCACCGTACGAACCAGTCCGGGCCAAGCTGGACAAGTTTGTCTTCTCAGCGGGTAAGAGTGATGTCCGCTGGACCGTCGAGAAGCTGGGTCTTCGTGTCGAGATGATACTCGTCGTCCCGACACACGACGTTGCCGAACTGTGGACCGTCAACGTCACGAATCTCACAGACAAGCCGAGGAAGATCAGCGTGTACCCCTATTTTCCCTTCGGGTACATGTCGTGGATGAATCAATCGGCTGAGTGGCGCGCTGATCTCGGCGGCGTTGTCGCGAGCAGCATAACGCCGTACCAGAAAGCCGAGGACTACTTCAAGAACAAGTATTTGAAAGACAAGTCGTATTTCTTGTGCGAGACGCTACCCACGTCGTGGGAAGTTATGCAAAGTGCATTTGAGGGCGAGAGCGGGCTACATGCGCCTTCAGCCATCGTTGAGCAAGAGGAGTTGGGACGCAGCGACGCGCGCTACGAGACGCCAGCAGCAGCCGTACAATACCGGCTCTCTCTCGCGTCGTCCGAGACAAAAACGTTTCGTTTTCTCTTCGGACCAGCTTTTGACGACGCAGAGATCAGAGAGGTCAAAGCCCGCTACTTGAGCGCGGAGGGCTTCGCGCAGTGCGAGGTGGACTACGCCTCGTACATCGCCAAGGGCGCCGGATGTCTGGAGATCTCGACTCCCGACGCGGCCCTCGACAACTTTGTCAACCACTGGCTGCCGCGGCAGTGCTACTATCACGGCGACGTGAACCGTCTGACGACAGACCCGCAGACGCGCAACTACCTTCAGGACAACATGGGCATGACGTACATCTCGCCAGGCGTAGCGCGCACGGCGTTTCTAACGGCCCTGGGGCAGCAGGAGTCCACGGGCGCCATGCCCGACGGCATTCTACTCGCTGAGGGCGCCGAGCTGAAATATATCAACCAGGTGCCCCACACAGACCACTGTGTGTGGCTGCCCGTGACGCTCGAGGCGTACCTGTCCGAGACAGCCGACTACGCGCTCCTCGATGAGAGGGTGACAGATTTCCACGGGGGGGTGTACACCGTCTTCGAGCGCATCTCGCGCGCCGTCGACTGGCTGCTCTCGGCGCGCGACCACAGGGGTCTGAGTTTCATCGCGCAGGGTGACTGGTGCGACCCTATGAACATGGTGGGCTATAAAGGAAAAGGCGTCTCTGGTTGGCTAACTCTCGCGACCGGCTTCTCCTGCAAGATCTGGGCGGATCTGTGCGAACAGCTGGGGAAGACCGAACTGGCGGCCAAGTACCGCGAGGGCGCTAAGGCCGTCAACGACGCCGCCAATGCGCACATGTGGCACGGCAATTGGTTCGCGCGCGGCATCACTGACAACGATGTCGTCTTCGGCGTCGCCTCCGATAAAGAGGGTAAGATCTGGCTGAACCCGCAGACGTGGTCGATCCTAGGCGGCGCCGCGTCCGCCGAACAGATCCGCGTGATGCTCCCTGCCGTCGATGAGCACCTGTCGACGCCGTACGGCACGGTCATGTTCGCGCCTCCTTACAGCGGCATGCGCGAGGACGTGGGGCGCGTCACGCAGAAGTATCCCGGTTCCGCGGAGAACGGGTCCGTCTACAATCACGCGGCCGTATTCTACATCCACGCTCTCTACGGCATCGGCGAGGCTGATCGCGCCTACGAGGTTTTGAGGAAGATGATCCCCGGGCCAGATACCGCCGACTACATGCAGCGCGGGCAGATGCCCGTGTACATTCCCAACTACTACCGCGGCGCGTGGCACGAGTATCCCCGCACAGCAGGGCGATCAAGCCAGCTGTTCAACACGGGTACCGTATCGTGGGCGTATAGATGTTTCATCGAGGGCCTCTGCGGATTGAGGGGCGATGCGGATGGCTTGACGATCCGGCCGCAGCTGCCGAAGCAGTGGAACGATATGAAGGTGAAGCGCCTCTTCCGCGGTGCCACGTTCGTTATCGATATTACTAGGGCCCGCGATGGGGATGACGTGGACGATGTTGTGGTTAAGCAGAAAGACGGTAGTGTGGTGCCCGGGGCTAGGTTCACGTCGATTCGTCCTGGTGAAACGTATGAGTTGTTCGTCACCGTGCCCAAATGATCTCGGACATGAGATCACAAGAGATTGTATGATTGATTGCATGAGTGGAATCAAATAGGATCAAATAAGTTCATTGTTAAATTAAGCTAGGTTATTGACACATATTGCACTGCTCGTAAAAGCTTCATCCGTGTTAAAAATCAACCTTAGACCTTGGGGCCTGCGATCCATCATTAGAAAGTTTTAATGTTAAAAAATATCTAAACTTAACAAAGTACAATATGGCTACGGATAAATAAAACTTAATTGTTAAACTGGTGCTACACTGGTACACCTTTACTACTACATTAGACCGAACCCTGCAACCCATCACTCGTGACCGCAAGAATTATGCACTGGATTGTATGCTTCAAATATAGGGCGCTGTATTAACCTCTAGATTTTACCTATACACGGGACATCCAACAAGCCACGCCGCATCGTCCACACGTCATACGTTTCTGTTTCCTTACAAGACAAGCATACCAACGCCGGAAACAAGAGCCGTGAGGGCATAGGCAACAAACAAGCTCTGACCAAAGTTGAAGAAGAAGGGGGTAGAGAGGGCATTGGGGCTGGCGGCAGAGCTTTCGTCGTCACCACCGCCGCCGCCCTGAGTTCCGGTTGGTTGGACAACAGTGCCTGCACCGTCAGTGCCAGCAGCCTTGAGCAAGTTAGCACAGTTGCCCGTCGTCTTAGGGCTCTGTGTCGTGGCTAGGCCGCTGAAATCGCAGGCGCTCGCCTTGTTAGCATCGTCCTGGGCCATGTAGTACTGGTTGGCGACGAAAGCAAGTTGTTGCTTGGGCGAGCAGCCTGAGATAGCACCGAAATTACCGGTTGTAGCATTGTGCTCAATGCCTACACAGTACTTTCCATTATCCTGGCCGCAGATAAAACCAAACTTATCGCCGTATTCCTCAGCATTATCGGAATCGATGGTGCAGGTCACGCTGTCCATAGCGCAGTCGCACAGTTGGGGATTGACTGGAGGGGGCAGGGGGGAAGCAACAGGGGCCCATGAGGAGCCGGTAGTCGGGCAAGCTGGAGGTGAGTTTGTAGGCTTATAGGCGCTTGAAGCTGTGATGGTAGGTGTAACCTTAGCGAGCTGATTTTTGAGAGAAGTGAAGTCGGGCTCGGGCTTGACATCATCGCCATCGATCTGGACGAGTCCGTAATTGTTGTCAGATTGGAACCACTGGTATACAATGCCACCAGAGAAGACCTCCGTCATGTTGCCGTAGAGGACTGCTACCTCGGTAAAAGGCCTGTGGGTAGGGCCACCTGGGACACCCTCGTTGCAACCATACTCAGCGAAGAAAACGGGGACCGGGTAGTCGCTGAAGAAGTCAACACGCTCGCCGTAGGATGAAGCTACGTAGTTACTGAAACCGCACCAAGAGTAGACATTGTAACCCCAGAAGTCAATGCTTGTATCGGCTCCATCCTGGGGCTGGCAAGCAAAGTAATGGGCCAATTCATCTCTCGAGGGAACATCGGCCGTGGCATAACCAACACCTAGGGTGGTACGGTAGCCCTGGGATTTGATGTAGGCCTTGGTATCGCGAACAGCAGCCTTAACAAACGCAGTTGCGACGGTCTGGTTTGCCTTTTGCACTACTTCATTACCAGCAAAGAAACCGATAACGTTCTTGTACTTGTGCAAAGCATCGACCACGGAGGCATAACGCTGGAATAGCGGGACATTCCACTCAGGATCATCGCTGTTGATAGAGAGATTGGGCTCGCTGAGATCAGCGACAACGTAGATGTCGTTAGCCGCAAGCAACTCCATGCAATCGTCATGGTCTGCTGTGGGGTCGATGGCGTAAACACGGATGACATTGGTAAAGATCTGCTTCATAAATGGAATATCTCTGGCGCACTTGGACTTGTCAGCGAGGGGGTCGGTGTATTGGACATCAGGCTTTGCTTGGCCGTTGGGAGCGAAGTTCTCCTGATAGGCAACACCCTTCATGTAACTGTTGTCATTGACGCGTTGTTAGTGCCTATTTTCTCAGGAGATGAATAAAGTAGTTGGAAAGCGGAGCGCGAAAGATATTGGAGGGAACACAGTTTCGGAGCGGTGAGGGGTGATTTACAATTGCGAGCCATTGTTGCTGTAGAAGAAGTGTTGGCCGTAGGCTTTGATCTCAGGAATTGTGTCGTAACTAGCAGCAGAAGCCAAGGCGGATAGAGCCGTAGCCCCGATTACAGAGGAGAACCTCATGACGAAAGCAAGTTTGTTGTTAATACAGTCTTGGAGCGAATGGATACCCGTATGTTATGTTTTTTATCGTCGTTTTCAACAGCGAGTGACGATATTAGCGATCGAAAGAATCGGTGGTGCGCAAGGTATTAAATTCAAGCCCAAGCAGCTCGTCGCAATCAATGTACAAGGCCAAGTCAAAGGAAATCAATTCGCCGACAATGACCCAAACCGGTGTGACTATGCTGAGCAGAAAAATCAAAAGACCAGAACGAGAGATGGTCTGAGGGCTCTTGGGATTAATACAGTCCGAAGGCCTTAAAGGAAGCGGTTTGTCTTGTAAATGAAATAGAAAACAGTGTATGACGAGATTCGGGGAGGGCAAAGAGAGAGAAACAAGGAAGACAGACTATTAGAGGACAAATGAGGGCCAGAAGCTGGGGCTGGGCTTGGCAGAGATTGGAACGCAACGGGGCAGTGCTAAGAAAAGGGGCCAAGACCACCGAACAGCACCGAATAAGAAGCCCCTGTTGGTGGAGACTGAACCAAAATTAATCCCTTGTGTCAGGTACTTTACTTTGTACCACTGCGATACAAAGGTGACCTCCCTAAGGTAGCGAATATGCAGTTAACACGAACCAGGTTGTTGAAACAAAGGTTTACGTCCTACATGTACAGCGTGCTGTCCTACGTGAACGGATACAACTCATATGCAAACCAATTGGCAGATAACGATAAGATATATTACTCATATATATCACTAAGATGCAAAATAACGGTGAATCTAAGCATATGGGAAGCGCGCCTGGAGTTGGCAGTGGTAACGCGCGGTTCACGTCCAAAGATCGCAGACAGATCTCGATAGATGCATAGTGTCACCATAACGAAGAGCACAGGGAGGCAAGGTGAGAATGGAACAGTGGATTTGGAAACATCCTGAAGCTGGATACGAAGCAGGAATGGGGCGGTCTCTCCTCAGATTTTGCATATCCTGACTCCTTCTAGGTTTAGCTTATCCAGAGGATGGAGTTCGATACGTGTTTCTGACACGGGGCCCGAATCTCTTGATAGGTTCTAGTAGCATGAAATCAGAGCTCCACCAAGGGGAAACAAACAATTTGGACGAATCGTTGGGTAGAGGAGTTGCCTATCATTGTCTCGCTACGTTGAGAGCAAACAGGTCTGCTTTAACAACTCAATAGCGATGATGTGTGTACATATCGCTACTTTATTAGGTACCTCCCTCTTTAAGCAGGTAGTGTAATAATGTAAGCCACGGTAATAACAAGGGCCTGACCAAAGTAATAACATATGCTGTATTCTGGCGCTAAAAGTCCCAACTCGGCCTAAAACCATCAAATGAACAATTTACTGTGTAATGGGCGACGCTGTTATTGAGCAGTTCGGGTTGATCTCCGAACCTTCCGCTTGGCCTTTGTTGCCTCTACCCAAAATGCACCCAAGCCATGCAAGTAATGAGGACAGACTAAGCATGACGCGGCCGAGCTAGCAAGGCGCAAGAAAGCTTAGCATACGCGATCCACGATATAAATACATACATAAGAGGTCGGGCTGTACCGTGACTGCTAACAACTTTAGATCCCGTTGCCGATCGTGTTCAGTTAGAAATACTGTAGATCTTCATTTATGGTTGCACTGGTCCTAACGGCGCATATTTATGTGAGCTATGTATATATGTCCATATTAGATTCACATAGGTATGTAAAGACCAAATGGCCTATCTGAAGATATAGTTATATCTACGTCATCATCTACACTAGTGGTTCCTGAGCTGCTCGAGCAAAAGAACCGTGAGCAGCTTTCAAACAGTGCCAATTAATTAATAGGAGTCTTTAATTCTTGAGTCCGGCCGCTCGATAAACAGGTGAACGGGCAACCATCCCGCCACGACCAAGTACGAAGTCCCTGATCTAGACCGACAAAGGCTGCCTTGTCTCATCTAGGAAAATATATAATTTCGCTTGCACGAGAGAGGCTACAGTATAGGAAAATAATGAGCCGCAACGCGCCATCGACCTTGTCGAAACTCGAGTCTGTCTTTAAGGCATGACCATAAAGCATGGGGATATTATAACCCTGTATTGAGAATTAACGACGAAATTAGTGTGATCAGTGCACTCTAGTCTTGCTCTAACATCTAGCTCGTTTTCTACGAAGAATGCTCCGCACAGTCCCAACACCCTAAGTCAGAGCATTTGTTCCGATGGAACACGACATGGGAATTTTGGAAGCGAAGTGGCAACTAAGTTCTTTTTGGGTTGCATGGTTGGGTCTTCATATTTACACAATTTGCTGATTTGCAACACTGTCAGGTACAATACAGTCTCAAGCCCCCAAAGTCCGCGACTTTATCCAGCTGACCAGACCGCCTCCTAGCATCCCGAATTCTTACCGAACGGCGGACTTGTTCATAAGTACTTTTCATGGACACCTGACCGGCTCTCTCGTCACATAGCTGGTTTCTGAGTGGCGCCCGCGACCGCGGGAACCCACTCCACGCGCTTCTCAGTATAGAGTTCGACGGCGGGCTTGTTATTGTTGAGCGCATCGACGTCATCGAGGATGCCGGCCTTGATGATCTTGTTCTTGCCGAAGTTTTCTCCGTCGCGCCAGAGCGTGGTTCCGCAATCGCCGCAGAAGTGCGACACGATCTCTTTGCCGGAATCCGATATCTTGGGAATACTCTCTGGCGTGCCCGATAGCACCTCGAACCCATCGCCGCTGACGACGATGTTGGTGCTATAAGTGCTGCCCGAGATCTTGCGACAATCAAGGCAGTGGCATAGGGCCTAAGGAGGCAATGCTAGTTAGTATCACCCTAGATTCCCCTGATGGAGTTTTGGAGAGGGGAAAACCACGATAGCACCAAGAGGGGTTATGGAGGCGTCAATTGTCTCCGAAAACAAGAGGGTGCGGGCTCTCATACCTTCAATAGTGGTTCACCCTCGTAGGAGATGCGAACGTTGCGACAAAAACAGCTTCCCTCGGGCATGTTGACGATATATATGAAGGATCGTGATATGAAGTGGTGCAAATTCTAACCTTACAATGAGCTCGAGATTTACTGTGGAAAATATTTGAGTCTAAGAAGATATAGTTTGCTTGCTAACAACGGCTATCCATTTGCCACAGTCTGCCTGGGATGTGCTCTTTATATACTTCGCCGGGCACGACCCTTTAGCTTGACTAACTAGATGCCTGGCATATCCGTCTGAGCGCTTTTATGTACCTTCCAACCCGAGCCGTCCAAGTATTACAATAGAAAGCGGTCGATGTCTGTTGCTTTGCATGTAGGTCCAAATGCGGGGGTGGGTAACTACTACGCAGGTGGTAGTATACTATCTACTGCGATAGTAACATGCGTGCCATCTAGTTACATGTTTTACTCCCTGTTTAGTCGATCCGGTGGCGGGGCCTACAGGAACTTGGTAACCGATCTCAAGAAGAAGGAAATAAAGATTCCAAAGAAAGATTCCAAAGAACGATTCCAAAGAACGATCCAAAGAATCGCGGATTATCTTCTTTCATGACCAGGGTTCCACTCTATAGGGCGGCGACGGTCCTACTTATTAGCCATCCGAGGAGTTATCAAGTTGAAGCGCTTGCGCCCTTCGGATGACTACAGATGACCGAGGCGCAGGCGGGGTCTAAATGGTGGAGTCTGGACTACAGCAGAACAGGCACAGCATAAGCAGTGTGCTTTACACCTTAGATAATAGCATCAATTACTAGAACTCTCAGCGTATGTTGTATAGTAGTGGTCCGTGTGCTATACAGCGTGAGTCCCAAGTTCCTTCCGATTCTTGATCAAGTACGTGTATGAATCGTTACGCGTGTGGTTTGCCGTGTTTTGGTGGTCACAATTTGAGCTGCGTGGTTTGGTAATGTACATAAATCTGTAAACTCAAGAGTTAGCAATCCAGGGAACAGAAAATCTTCAGCTAGAGTAGCCAGAATATCTACTCGGTCATCTCCTCTATATAGCAAGCTTTATTTTCTCAATTTCTTGCAACAAGACCTAACGATAGGCGTTCGATATCATGTTGAACTCGTACGATTAATAGAGCTTCATCCCAATACTATTTCATCATATGTATAAACTCACCAGAGGCCCCAATAAATAAGGATGCTTAGGCCAATCAGAGGCCAGATTCTAGCCTTACCAGGTAACAGTACCACGCCGGAAAGGGATAAGATGTTGATTAGGTGCTTCCCGTGTAGCCAATGCCAACCCTTCATTTACCAATCGACGTACTGTAGAGCGACACTCCCAAGTTCTGTCCCATCCCCAACATAACATAACCCTGTTGTTGTTGCTGCTACCCAGGTGCGCCGAGCGGAGTTCACGATGAATCAGGAAAGACGCAGACTCCTTGACCGACCCATCCTCCTAGCTATTCCTATCCTCATCGGTCTTCTGATAACACGATCGCCATTACTCATGACTTCAATAGCTCCAACGGAGGGCAAGCCGTGGGCTGACGCCCCGATCAAGCTGATCACCACTCCGCAGTACGAAACTAAGAAGGCATGTAACGGACCTATCGATCTGAGACGGCCATGGCTTCGCACCACGGCTTCATAATAGTAGTAGCTAACTAGGATGCTCATATTGCAGACTGACATCTTTACAACCGGTGCAACGCATATGGCATTGCTGCACAACTCGATATTCCGCGGTTACAATTCCATCTACCAACAAGCCCCCAATGTTAAAGACTCCGACAAGGCCGACTTCATCGGCTATGCCCTGACCTGGCATAAGTTCGTAAAGTCTCATCACGATGACGAGGAAGTGTCCCTATTCACCAAGGTCGAAGAGGTATTGGGCGATAAGACCATCTGGGATGAGACTCACAAGGAGCACGGTATGTGGCGGGAAATAACTGGTCTCCTAGCCATCACTGCGATAACTTTTCATGCTGACAAACCTGTCCGATTCGTTCCACAGAGGCTTTCCTCCCGGGTCTGGCCGAATTCCAAAAATACCTTCAGACACTGAAATCGCCAAAAGACTTCTCAGGCGTCGAGCTGCAGCGAATCATGTCATCGTTCCAAGAGCCCTTCGAGTCGCATTTTCACAGTGAAATCTCGACGATCGCCAACCTTGCGAACCACCCGAACGCACCGAAACCCGGGTCCCCGGAAGAGGCCAAAGCCGCCCTGACATTCAAAACATGGGGGAAGACCACGGTCAGCAAAGCCGGAAATCTCGACGTCGTACCTTTCTTCTTGATGAACCTGGACGGCACAGTCGAAGATGGGATGTGGGCGAACTGGCCTCCCATCCCAGCCCCGATCAAATGGGGGTTGGTCAACATTGGTGGCGCGTACAATCACCGGTGGTGGAAGTTCAGCTCTTGTTCTGGAGGCAAGCCCAGACAGCTTTATGCTGTCTGAACTTTTGTCTCATTTGATACGCCTAAACCCCGAAAGTTGGGTGTTTCTTGTATTTTTGACAGACATATTAGTGTTGCTCCGTTTTGTCGCCAATTTGCAGCATTCCCAAGTTGCAGACAAAGAATGATAGCTCTTCACAAGGAACCTCTCCTGCCCAGCAGTCTTTGTGTCCTTCCAACACAGCCTTTTTAGTGGGGTCTAGGGTGGGCATTCCACAGCAGCACTTTGTACTTGAATGGTTCTGAGGGGCCTTTCGGGTCCACTTTATTTGGTTGGTATAGTGGGGCGTTTTAGGGAGCAAGGAGCGGAAAGCGATGAAATGTTCGGAAACCACTTTAATAATCGTTAATTCATTCCTCTCCTCTCTTTCTTAATCACTTTAGCTCTGTCATAAACGTGCCATACCAAAAACAAGTTCAAAGTGACAGATTAAATTCATACGTACAGAAACAGTCATTTCATCGATATGGTTGCTATACCTATTTGGGGGGCAGAGAACGAGGCGACGTGACTATCAAATTTTCCTTACGGCTCGTCAACTCGTCTTGACCGAACCCGCTCACTACTACTTTCTATGTACGCATTCGCATTATATCGATCTTGTTACGTCGAAAGACTTAGGCCATCACGATGCAGGGCTTTAATATGGGACGTTACGTCCCCCCGGACGTCGAGGGGACCATATCGGGCAATGCCCTGAATAAGAAACACGCCTTGGGCGCGAGGGCGTCCAAGCTTCGAACTGAGGGAATCCTAACAGTACGATTCGAGATGCCATTCGGGGTATGGTGTTCCACGTGTCCCAAGCCTACAATCATTGGTCAAGGCGTGCGGTTCAATGCAGAGAAGAAAAAGGTCGGCGCATATTACAGCACACCGATATGGAGCTTCCGCATGCGTCATGCCGACTGTGGCGGCGTCATCGAGATCCGGACAGATCCAGCAAACGCCGAGTACGTCGTTACTGAGGGCGGAACACGACGGGACACTGGGGAGGACAAAGACGACAGCCTGGTAGCTTCCTCGGGCGGAGCCCTAGTCGGTCGGATAGGTGGGGAAATACTCACGGAGAAGGAGAAAGATGCGCTTCGTAAAGACGCCTTTGCTAGGCTGGAGAAGACGATCGAGGACCGCGCTGTCTTGATCGAGAGGTCTCATCGCATTGCCGAGCTGGAGGACGCAAGTCATCGCGCCTGGGAGGATCCTTATACCCAAAATCGCCGTCTGAGAGCTGCGTTCCGCGCTGGGCGCAAAGGGCGCGAGAAAGAGGCCGAAACCACCGAGGAGTTGAAGGAACGCATGAGTTTGGGCATTGATCTTCTGCCCGCCATAGAGGAGGATGAGCGCCGTGCTGCGCTCATCGACTTTGGCGTTGCTGCCGCTCTAAACGACGAAGGGAAAGTCGAGGGAGGGGATGGTAGCAATGAGACAAGGATAACGAGAGACGCGGCTCCTAGAAAACCACTTTTCGGTACTCCGGCAACTAGTAGCGGCCCGAAGACGAGCAGCGGTCCATTAATATCAAAATCCACATCAATAACAACCTCAGCGTCAAAGTTAAAGTCAATATCAAAAGATGGAGGTAAAGGCAACAAACGGCTCAAGTCAGAAATCAAAGCCTCCCAAACGCGCGACTCCCTCGCCTCCGAGATCGTGGGTAACACGCGCGCCTCGCAAGATCCGTTCCTAGTATCAGTACCGCGCACCGAGTCCCGCGGCAGCAGGGATAATGGGTCAACAGGGGCCTCGTCCAGTGGCAGCAGAGCCCCGACAAGGATCCAGGGGATAAAACGAAGGCAACTTGATCCGGATCCGGCTCTAGCTCTAGTTCTACCTCCCGAGAATAACACGGGAACGCCCACTGGCACCTGTACTAGCGACCCGTCGTGTATTGACGGCACGGAGGGACGAAGAAAGAGAAAAGGCGAAGGCTATAACGTATCAAACACTCCAGAGAACACGGGAACTAGGAATAGGAACGAACTGTCGACATCGACATCAACATCATCAGTAGATCCAATACATCCGAAGACGGCAGCATTGGTAGAATATGATTCGGACTAGTCCAGGTACCTACTTAATTAAAAGGGGGGCTCATGTTTAGTCTGGAATGGAATTGGGAACGGGTATGAGATACATGACCAGGGAATCCATACATATATCACATCACATACATGCATCTATACGGCGTTTGCGGCGGGTTATGGGCATGGGCATGGGAATGAGAGAAAGATTATGCGGGCCAACAAGCAGTTACCTACAAACAGCCTTCTTTAGGATCCTGCCCCTTGTTTTGCATACGTTACAGCTGTAAATTTAAGAGATACCTCCTTTATTTACTTTTCTTCTATTTTCGAAGCATATACCTACCAACGAGCCAACCAAACAAGCCGATATTGATATTTATTTGTTATTGTGACGATGCATGTTCCAGAGAAAATACATCCGTCTCTAGAAGCTATCCGCAAGTAGCGCTACCTGCATCCCGCCGCTCAGGGAGACAAGAGGATACAGATACCCACCTACGCTTAAAGGTAGATAGATAGATAGATAGATATATAGATAGATAGCTAAGACATCTTATATGAAATGTTATGTGCTTTTCTCCCTTTCCTCATGAGACAGACTACAATGCCTCAAGTTATTTCCGCTAATACCATGCGGTAGGAAGTTTTGGTGATATTCGAGGAGTGAAATGTTCTGTTTCCGATGCCAGTAAAAAACTTCGCTTTCGGTTGCCAGCAAGAGAGAACGCCAACTAAACCGTATGTGGCATTTGTTTCCATGTCGATCTCTCTGGACCTTCGACAGTCGACAAAATCGAAAATTTGGTCGTGGTAAGAAGAATTGAGAAAGATTGATTATATTTGTTCTTAAAACTCAAACACAGACATAACCATGCAAGCGAGTAGAAAAGTAGTGCCTAACAGCAGGAGCAGACCACCCAAAACCAACTAAACCAAGTGTGAACGAACCAAGTCGCCATTTACGATGTATGAACCCAAGATGTGGCGAAATAAAATTAAAAAAAAAAAAAAAAAGAAAAAAAAAAAAAAAGGAGAAGGGGG
>Ga0247782_1000112_pt1 | contig 108840 bp, 81 predicted proteins | sample UWRJL019104C5_FD_179928 | JGI IMG/M metagenome (GOLD analysis project Ga0247782, IMG submission 179928) | Plant litter microbial communities from Arlington Agricultural Research Station in Wisconsin, United States - UWRJ-L019-104C-5 | ecosystem: Environmental > Terrestrial > Plant litter >... | reverse complement strand
AAAAATATTAAAAAAAAAAAAAAAAAAAAAAAAAAAAAAAAAAAAAAAAAAAAAAAAAAAAAAGAAACAAAAAGTTTAGTATACAATACTAATTTTATGATGCACACAGCTATAAACTATCTAACTGTGCTATCTCTTATAAAAGGATATAAGACTTTAAATTGCAACTTAACTTAGAATCGTGGCTTAAGACAACTAGGTCTGTGCGCATACCCCAGTATACGCGTCGGGTTATAATAAATTTAATATACTAAATATAAATTTAATAAATTTTTATGCTAATTATATACTAATCTAGTATATATTAAATATTAAATATTATTTTTTATTATTATTTTATAGTTAACTAACTTGTTTTAATTTTTTTTTATAAATAAATATTATAATATTAATACTAGTTATAAAGGTGCGGTTTATAGCCTATAAAATAATTTTTAAAAATATATATAAATTATATAGTGGCTAAAAACAATATATTTAAGTGTGTAGCACCTATTTTAGTTATAACTATATAACGTCTATCTAGCCTATCGTCCCTTAAGACCTTGTATTTTGATACTAAATTAACCTAACTAGTTATATCAGGTAACTTTATGAATAATTTTTACGAAGCAAACTGATTAAATTTACTAGTGGCGCCTTTACGTCTCCCCGGCCGTCTCTTCAAGCACTCAGTAAACACCCGGAGCAGTTTTCGTTTAACAGGTTAGGAAATTTCTCTCGAGCTCTTGAGACATGAGTCAGATACAATAGTCACCCCTTCAGTAAGTCGCAGTCAATCTTTGAACTAGATAATCTCCGCTGTTAATACCCGTATATTTCCTATCCTTCTCCGTTTCGTATGTGCCGGGGATAGCTTCGATATGGCTCTTGTAGTTCGGGTTACAGAAATACCTGTACTCTCAAGTTAGCTCTTCTTCCTCTCACTTCAGCAGGGTTCCAGGAGAGAGAGGGGGGACATACGCGATGCTATAACGAGCAGGATAGACGTCACCGTCGCCGGAAGGCGGTTCAACAACTCGGTGGATCGTGCTCTTGATGTTGTCGTTGCTCCATCGCGCCAATAGATCACCAGCATTGACAACGCATGTGTCTTCGATGGGCGTAGCGTCGACAAAGGCGCCGGTCGGGCTTTGGACCTGCAGACCACCCCTGCTGTCCTGGAAGAGCAGGGTGATAGAACCGTAATCGCTGTGGGCGCCGGCTCGCACCTGACCCGGGTTGATCTTGAAGACGTCCTTCTTGACCTCGGGGTAGTGCAGCAGACGCAGTGTGTTGTCGCCGACGTCCGTATAGCCGTCGAACCACGTCTCGTCAATGTTCAATCCCACTGCGATGGCGCGCATCACCTCGATATGCAGCTCCTTGCACTTTCCGAAGAACTCAACCATCGTCTCCTTGAATCCCACGAGCTCGCCCTCCTCTTGGGGCCAGTGGTTGGGATGACCAGGCTCGTCGTCGCGTCCTATCTCTAGACTCTCTTTGAGATCCGGTACGGCGTCCCGCAGCTTCTTGACGTCGTCCTGGTTGGTTAGCGTGGTGGTCTTCTCGCGACCCGGCGCTGAGTAACCGCGGTTGGCCTCGGGAGTTGTCCAGCAGTGCGACATCTTGATCTCAAGCGGTAGTCTGAAATACTTTGCCGATGTCTCGAACACATGCTTGCGATACTCCGGGGAGATGGGAAGGCTTTTCAGATAGATGAAGCCTGCCGTCTGAAACCCATGCAGAATCGCCTGGGCTGTCTCCTTTCGTTGCTCCGGCGTTCCGTTCAAGAACAGGGAGAAGTCAATGAGCTATATATAGGTCGATTCGTCAATTCTGCCACAGTTACTCTCAGTAAACTATCAACGAAGTTTCGGTCTTACAGGGATGACAAGTCCTTCACTCCTTACTGCTGCCGATTCCATCTTGTTATTAGACAACAAAACCGTCAATGTGAAAAGGTAACGCTTAATTTTATCCTGATGAGAGTCTCGATCCAGTAATTACGTATAATAACAATACGACTCTCAAGTACGTTGAAGTTGTTAATGGATAGTCTTACTATTCGTTGTCGACTAGTCAGTTGACCGGTTACGCCAAGAGGCACCGACTCACAGAGAGAGCTTTAACACCTCACACATGGGAGACAAAATACAATACTACTCAAGATAATCATGCGGAAAACGTGCAGCAAGACATCCCATGTGACTTTTACTTTATACCGACCTACAGCATATGGGTCTGGACCCCGCTGGAGAGATAAGCGACCCAGAAGCAGAGGGGGAGGGGAAGATCAAGGTGGGGTCAAGACACCAGATATACTTGCCTCGCTTTTATCTGGGCCGTTGGCCAAGAACAGAGATGAGACAGGATAAGGAACTTTCCTTCGATAACATCTTGCACCTCGTGCCTTATTTTCGCTGATATTACTGTTGTGATGCTAAAACTTGTTTGCTTGAGCTAACCTAATCATTATAGTTTAACTTCTGTACAGCTCAGCTCTTACCTTGCGTTGGGCTTCTTTCTACCCGTCAAATTCTCATCATCTCTTACATATACATATTAGATTACAGCTGACAAGGGCTTCGTGAAGTGGGATTCTCCAACACTTGACTTTTCGCAAGCCAATCAACTTTGCCTTGGTGAGACTCACAAAGTACTCAAATTAGGTACCAATACGGCTTACCGCATCTTACATAAGACGAGATGAGTTCCTCAAGCAAAGTGGTGGACATCCACACACATATGTACCCGCCGGCCTATGTCGAGCTCCTCGAGTCGCGCAAGACCATACCCCTGATCCGGCGATTCGCCGGCGCCAAGGATCCGCGGCACATCATCTTGCCGGCCGAGGCCGAAGCATTAGACAAGATCACCGGTTCCGAGACAACATTAACGACAAATCTCCCCGGACGGCCCGTGACAAGCCATTATTCGTCGTTGGAACAAAAGCTCCACTTCATGAACACACACGGCATCGACATATCGGTCATCTCGCTCGCGAACCCGTGGCTGGACTTCGTGCCGTCTGAGACGGCGGGGGAGACGGCGAAATCGATCAATAGCGCCTTCAGCAACATGTGCGACACCACTTCCGCGCGGGGGCGTCTCTACTTCTTCGCTACGCTCCCGCTCACCGCGCCGCCTGAGACACTCCTCGCGTCCATCGGGCACATAAGGGGACTGAAGTACTGTCGCGGCGTGATCCTGGGCACGTCGGGTCTGGGCAAAGGTCTAGACGACGCGGCGTTGGTGCCCGTCTTCCGCGCGCTGGCGGCGAACAAATTGACCGTTTTCCTGCATCCGCACTACGGCTTGCCGAGCGAGGTCTGGGGACCGCGTGCTACGGACGAGTACGGACATGTGCTCCCCCTCGCTCTGGGTTTCCCCATGGAGACGACGATAGCCGTCGCGCGCATGTACCTAGCGGGCGTGTTCGACGCCGTTTCCGACTTGCGCATGTTGCTCGCGCATAGCGGTGGCACTCTGCCCTTCCTGGCTGGTCGCATCGAGAGCTGCATTGTGCACGACGGACACCTCGTCCGCGAAGGGCGAGTAGGCCCTACCAGACGGACGATTTGGCAGGTTTTGAAGGAGCAGATCTATCTTGATGCTGTGATTTACTCGGACGTCGGGTTAAAGGCCGCGATCGATGCCAGCGGGGTCGACAGGCTTATGTTCGGCACCGATCATCCTTTTTTCCCGCCCCTGAACAGCGACGAGCAGGGCGAGTGGGAGAGCATGACGTGGAACAAACAGGCCGTTACGAAGGCCCTCGGGGCTGAGAGTGAGGATGCAAAGAAGGTCATGGGTGGCAATGCCGTGGAGGTTTTAAAGTTATATGAGGATGGGGGGACAGGTGAGTGATGCAGGTGGTTCCCGCGTGGAGATGGGATGAGGTGGATGAAAAATCCAGATGCACGATAAGTGATTAAAATTGATATTCCATGAAAACGGGGCATGAATACTAAAATGAGATATATTGATGAGCTGCATACATACAGGGTTTACTCGCACCTCTGCTTCTTATATTGCGTGTGAATAGGCTGGATCAGAGAGGGATAGACCGGTTCACAAGGACATCTGGTCGAGGACAATCCTCTGTAAGTCCAAGTTGTGAGAACGGGCTCATAAGGCACTTTGGATTGAACTCTAGGACTGCCCTGCGTTGGGTGCCAGGCGAGAGAGTAAGACTTAGCCTTATTAGTAGTAGGTAATTCTAGGAAACTATATGTGCACTTGCCTGGGATTCTTGCGCCCCGTATTAAAGGTTTGCCACCCAACTATTGATTTTCAAGAGTCTTCTGTAGCCTATTGTACCTCGACTTACATACAACCACGTCGTAACTCTTCTAGTCCATACTTCTATTATAATATCTTGCTAGATCAGATCATCTTCTATACGCTACTTGCATGACATAGCATAGCATATGCCTCGAGATACATAAGGTAGGTACTGGTGTAGCTACAGGTACATATGTAGAGACCTCACGTGTTCCACCTAGGTACTCCACCTAGGTACCTCTCAAATACCTGTATACCTATATGTATGTATCAACTGACAACAGGTGGGTCTAAAGGTACAATACCTGCCGCGTGCGAGACGCGACACAACGCACATCTGCCACCTTACTCATTTGGGCACCTCTTTTTCCCCAACTGCGCCCTTGGTTTTCACAGCCTCGCCCGCATTTTCTACCTCGGAGAGCCTCTGTAACAACTATCACTATCGTGAAAATGGCGGCTATGTGAGTACACCGGACCCTGCATTTGAAGAAAATTTCGGAATATTGACCAAGATTGTATCCAAACAGTGAGCAGTTCGACAACATCTACCTCGACTTATCCAAAGAATCTGGAAAGTGCAGATTCGCAGAAAACGGACTGGGATGGAAACCATCGTCAGGCGGAAATACCTTCACTCTCGACCGCGGCGATATCGCATCGGCCCAGTGGAGTCGTGCGGCCAAGGGCTATGAGGTCAAAATCCTGAAACGATCCTCCGAGCTCGTCCACCTTGATGGCTTCCAGCAAGAAGATCTCGAGCGCCTGAGCAAGCTCTTCAAGCTCTGGTACAGCATCAACCTCGAATCGAAAGAGCGTGCTTTGAGGGGTTGGAACTGGGGTAAGACGGAATTCAGCAAAGCCGAGTTGGTATTCAACGTCCAGAACAAGCCCTCCTTCGAGATTCCATATACCGAGATATCGAACACCAACTTAGCTGGTCGTAACGAAGTCGCTGTCGAATTTACCCCCTCCAACGAAGACGACACGGGCACTAATGGTCATCTTGGCGGCGCCAGAGGGCGGGGAAAGAAGTCCGGGGCCGGAAAAGATCAACTGGTTGAGATGCGCTTTTACATACCTGGCACTACCACTCGCAAAGAGACGGAAGGTGAGGAAGCCGGAAGCGATGCCGAACAGGAGGATAACAAGGAGAAGAACGCTGCGACCTTGTTCTACGAGACCTTGATCGATAAGGCTGAGATTGGCGAGACTGCCGGTGACGCCATCGCTACTTTCCTCGAAGTGCTCCATCTTACGCCACGGTGCGCTTTGTCCCTACCTATCTTTGGTCATATTACTAACCCGCGTCTCTAGTGGACGATTCGATATCGACATGTACGAGGCATCGTTTCGACTACGTGGTAAAACCTACGACTACAAGATCCAATACGACGCCATCAAGAAGTTCATGGTACTTCCGAAACCTGATGAACTACATTTTATGCTCTGCATTGGCCTGGACCCCCCCCTCCGCCAAGGACAGACCAGATATCCGTTTGTGGTAATGCAGGCAAAGAAGGATGAGGAGGTGACGATCGACCTGAACTTGACCGACGAGGAGCTGAGTGAAAAGTACAAGGGCAAACTAGAAGCCCACTACGAACAACCCTTACATCAGGTCATCACCTATATCTTCAAAGGCCTGGCCAACAAGAAGATCACCTCACCAGCCAAGGATTTCATGACGCACAGACAGCAGTACGGTATCAAGTGCTCTATCAAGGCGGCTGAAGGTTTCCTGTACTGCCTAGAGAAGGCGTTCATGTTCGTTCCCAAGCCGGCCACGTACATCTCGTACGATCAGACGGCGAGCATCACGTTCTCGCGCGTGAGCGGCGCCGTCTCGGCGTTGTCGACATTTGACATCCAGGTAGTTATGAAGAGTGGACCGTCGCACCAATTCAGCAACATTAACAGAGAAGATCTGAAAGCGTTGGAAGACTTTTTCAAGCTCAAGGGACTCCGAGTGAAGAATGAGGTGGATGAGGAGGCGAACCTGTTGGCGGCGGCGCTCCGCGAAGAAGCCATGGACGACTCTGAAGAGGAGGTCGTTGGCGCCGGAGCCGACCGTGGATCCGCGGACGAGGATGAAGAGTCCGTCGACGAGGATTTCAAGGCCGAGAGCGAGAGTGATGTGGCGGAGGAATACGACTCGGCACACGAGTCCTCCGGGTCCGGTAGCGATGAGAGTGGTGTCGACGACGACGAAGATGAGGAGATGGATGATGTGGATGACGAAGAAGAGGAGGAAGAGGAGGAGAAGCCCAAAGCCAAGAAGCAAAAGAAATAAAGGAACAAGACTTTGGGCGTTTTCTACCGATCATGGGAAATTTGGGCTCTTCTTTTACTGGTTGATTAACTGGCTGGTACATGCTACTGGTAATGACTTCTCCGGGGGTATAAAAAACTTGGCGTTGGGGAGTGAAATTGTTGGCCAGCCCAACTCGTATTGTCCAGAATTTTTCCTTTCCCGTTGATTTTTATTTTAATTTTTAAACCCCAGTCGAGCCTATACTCTCGGTGTTCCTAATATCGACCAACGGGCAACATGGACGCATAAATGTATGTCGTGCGCTGATGGGGGTCGAGTTTGTACTGCATACGAAGCGAGAGCAATTAAGCACGAATCGCGATGATATTGTTGGTCTACATTTGTTGTCTTGAGCATGATTAAGCTAGCTAAGCTAGCTATCTGCTAACTATGCTATGCTTTGATAGATAGAGCTCCAGAATCAGTACTTTTCAATTAGGAACATTACAGTTTTGCTCCTGTCTGTGAATTTGTCAAGCCCCTTCACGTGCTATTCCTACGCAAAGAATACGTACTACGACGACATGATACGATGCAGAGTTGCTAGTTGAAGATAGTGGCTATGAAATTACATCGATGCACATACCGAATGATCTGTACGGCACCTAATACGATTAAATAATATAGAGAATACGTTCGCATTTGGACTAATAAGAAGAGAGATGTCATCTGAGTACCTACCTAGGTTAGGTTAGCACTTAAGGAGAGAAAGACAGAAGGAATGCGGGGCCTCCGCTGCGGTCCCCGGCCTCCCTTGTAAGCACCCTATTATTACCATCATCTCTTATCATATCATATCATACCATATGATGCCGCTGCTGCTAAATAAACGCGTGGTTTTGAATTGAAATCGCATGCGCCATCTCGATTTTTCTCTCACCTACAGTTTTATGTACATACCGAATACTAGCTAAATCAATTCCAGCTTGTGTATGGAAAACATCAGACGGTTCATACTCCCTCCTAGATTCTACATCGGTGTCATTCTCTCGACTCTGTTTTGGAAACTTGCACTTTGGTGGTTGTTTAGTTTGAGAGATTGAGACTGAGACTGAGACTGAGACTGAAGCTCTTCCTAGTATTAAAGGAGTAAGAGAGAAGGAATAAGACGATTCTGAGAGGTAGGCAGGCTACGGTAACACGAAGTGTACCTGGGACAGTTTACTTGGAGTAGTAGGTAATTGGCCTCGGTGAAAGATCAGCTTCTCAACTCGCCTACGGAACCATCTGTCCACCTATCCATCCATCATCCATCCATCCATCCATCCAATCCATCTATCTATCTATCTATTCGTATAATTCAAATTTGAAAAAATCCCCAAGCACAAGAACTCAATTCAACCAACCAATCAAACAACAAAAAATGGCCACCAAAACCAACTCCAGCGCCTCAGCCTGGGACACCCGCGAATCATGGGCCAAAGGCGTCCAAAAACCCGTGATAATCATAGGCGCAGGCCTGGCCGGCCTCGTAACAGCGTACGAGCTCACCCAACAACAAATCCCCGTCTTGATCATCGACCAAGAAGGTAGGCAAAATCTAGGTGGACAAGCTTTCTGGTCCCTCGGCGGCATCTTCTGCGTCGATTCCGTCGAGCAGAGACGCATGGGGATCAAGGACTCCTATAGGCTTGCGCGGCGCGATTGGATGGGTTCTGCGCGTTTCGATAGACTGGGTGATGACGATGATGGTGAGGGGGAGGGTGATGGCAGTGGTAGTGGGAAGACTGGCGGAAGAGGTAGAGGGCAAGATTATTGGGGCAAGCAATGGGCCGAAGCGTTCGTGAAATTCGCAGCCGAGGAAATGGAAACATACGTCAAAGACAAAGGGCTAAGCTTCCTATTCAACGTCGGCTGGGCGGAACGAGGCGACGGTACCGCTCAGGGCCACGGCAATTCCGTCCCCAGGTTCCATATCACATGGGGCGCTGGGCCCGAAGTCGTGCGCGTCTTCGCCGAGCCCGTGCTGGAGGCTGAGAAGAAGGGCCTGGTCAAATTCGCGTTTAGACACGTCGTCGATGAACTCATTCTCGCCGATGACAACGGGAGAGCGATAGGTGTCCGGGGCAGAGTCCTGGAAGACGACGGCGCAGAGAGGGGCGTCAAGTCCTCACGAGCAGCGATCGACAAGTTCGAGTTCACCGACGCGGCAGCCGTTGTGGTCGCCACGGGCGGTATAGGCGGGAACGTGGAAGCCGTGAAGAAGGCCTGGCCCGTCGATCGTCTGGGTCCGAAGACGCCCCAGAATTTCGTCCTAGGCGTCCCCGCGCACGTGGACGGGCGTATGTTAGGCATCGCAGAACAATCGGGCGCGAACGTAGTGAATCGCGATCGCATGTGGCATTATACCGAGGGGTTGCAAAACTGGGATCCCATCTGGCCCGGTCACGGGATCCGCGTCTTGCCAGCCCCTTCCTCGCTCTGGTTAGATGCGGAGGGAAAGAGGCTGCCGCCGTTTTTGTACCCTGGCACGGATACCCTGGCGACGCTGAAGCATATCTGCGGCACGGGTCACGATTACACGTGGTTCGTCCTCAATCAAACGATTATAGCGCGCGAGTTCGCCTTATCGGGCTCAGAGCAGAACCCCGATCTGACGAGTAAGAGCATATGGCAGTTCCTCAAGAGCAGGATTTTCAGCTCCAAGGGCACGGTCCCGGTGCAGAACTTCCAGAAGCACGGGGCGGATTTCGTGGTGCGGGATAACCTCGAAGAGCTCGTCAAGGGTATGAACAAGTTGGTCATGTCAACGGGAGGCAACGAGCTACCAGTACTAGACTACGAAGCGATAAAGGAAGTACTGGAATCCCGCGACGACCAGGTCGAAAACAAGTACGCCAAGGATGCGCAGATCATGCTGATCCGCAACGGACGCAACTACTGGCCCGACAGCCGGGCTCGCATCGCGCCTCCCCATCGCATCCTCGACCCGAATCACGGCCCCCTCATTGCCGTGCGCATGAATCTGCTCACAAGAAAGACACTCGGCGGTCTCGAGACGAACCTGAAGAGCAACATCATGCGAGCCGACGGCAAGACTACTTTTCCTGGACTTTATGCATGCGGTGAGGTGGCTGGGTTCGGCGGAGGCGGTGTCCATGGATATAGTTCCCTTGAGGGGACTTTTCTTGGGGGCTGTATTTTCTCTGGGAGGGCTGCTGGGCTGGCTATTGCTGGGGAGATTTTGGGGTGATGGATATTGTCGTTGGGGCCGTGTGCAGTATCACGGACTGAGCGTGTTGTTCAACTGTTTACTAGCGGTATGTTGATGACTCGTTTTGTATATATCTGCCTTTCCTAGGACGGAGGCTTGCACTGGACTATAAGACCCCCGCTTTCATTAAAATGTCATATGTACCTACATAGGTATCTTCACTACGAAGGAAGTCTCACAATATACCCTGACCAAGGACAGGACACTGACATGCTCTGAAAACACACTGTTAGTATCTAGCTATATTAGTTACTGAGTGTAGAATGACTGAATATGCGTGTCAAGTTTGACATCTCGCGTAATAATTATATCCATAGCTGCCGCACACTTGATACAGTCCACAGGAACAGTGAAAGTAACAGTAGCAAATTCACAACCCATATTATCAACCCTCATTATCCTGTCAGACCATACGCCAGCCAACCTGTCCTATTATATCACGATTTAGTGCTCTCCAACACCGCCTTGACCATGGCGTTCCCAATTTCTATAGCCTCGGGGAATCTCGGCTCGAAGAAACGCTGCGTGTTCACGAACCTCTCCTTCCACGTCTCGAAGTGTCCCAGCCCGACACACTCAGCCCACCCGCGCGCCGCGAACGTGAACTCGAGGTCGTCGCTCCGGAACGTGTTATCCTCGACCGCCACCCGCAGCACCTCCTCCAGACGCTCGGGCTTGCGGAAGAGACTCTCGGTCACGCCCAGCCAGAGGCGGAATAGCGGAGTACTGCAGATCATGTGATCGTAAGGCACGATGCCTAGAGCGCTCCAGCAGTCCACCATGGCTAGAAGGCTGAGGTGATTATTAGGCAGCGGCGCCGGCGCTGCCCCGGAATCCTGAACCTCGCGCTGACGCGGACGCTGGCACTGGCCTTGCTTGCCCAGACTGAACTTATCCAGAACGTCGTCGCGTAATAAGGGCTTATCGGCCCATTTCGGGTTATCGTCGGATCCGAAGACTTTCTCTTTCGCGCGGAGGACTCGCTCGCGCAGCTCGGCGTGGTGACCGCCCAGCATCAGCTTGTACAGCGCCGTCACAGACTCGGCGTACTGGTTGATCTGCTTCCGGGCCTCCGGGTTTAGGATGGCGAGGCCAGCATACACGTGCCACTTCTGGCTGTAGATGCGCATCGTCAGGTTGATCTTGACGTTCTCGATCCCGCCCACGTAGCGCGCCCCTTCCCAGGGAAACTGCCGCGAGGAGTGCCACGCCTTGCCCATGCTGAGGAAGGCGGCGTGCGTCACGGCTTGGGTGTCCGCCGTGATGCGGTCGTGTTCGTGAGCGGTGAGGTATACGTGTTTAGACTGCAGACACCGGAGGACAGTCTCAACTTTGTTGAACGAGTCGTCGGAAGCACGATGCTTGATTAAAACCTGGGACTGTTAATATCCTACCCGTCGAGTCGCCGTTGTCCTTCATTTCGGAGGGGAACAATACCAGAGGCTGATCTTTGGTGTCGACCTTGGGGCCATGGAGCGAGTGACATGATACGATGTCGACATCTGGGGGCAGATATTGCTCGAAGGCCTTGATTTCAGGGTCCTTGCAGGATGTCTGGCCACCCACTACGGCATTCTGTTTGGTTGCTACTCTCTCATCTCATTAGCATGTATTTGTCATGTGTTCGAATCCCTTTGGTAGATGCATACAGGGACCATATTCAGCCACAACACGGCCTATACCAGCAGCTTCTACACTGTAGATGATATAGTCACTAGCTCGAGACACCAAATGGCCATTTCGGAGAATTTGTATATTGGTCTAAATAACTCTCAGCATGTGACTCGCTTTGAGAATGAAGCAGCTATAAAATATTCACCCTGCTCGAAAACTCTTTACGCAGATCCTCATACTGGTCCTCCTTGTCACACGCCATAATCCTGTCCACATCAGAAAGAAAGAATTAGTATATCGGAAGTATGGCTCGTCGGTACTTTGTTTACGCGATTTTCACAGTCTGTAGATCTCGTTAGCACCCCGGTCTAACAACAAATTGTTTGACAAGCTAACGGAAAGGTTGGAGTTTTCGTAAACGCTTCAGACGAATTTGATTAAGGTAGCTGAGAATTGACATCATGGAAAGCCAACAACACCACCCGGGGCCAAAATGGCTGATCCAGTGGAGCCGAGGGCAATGCTCGAGCCAAATGCACTCAAGTCATCATTTGCAAAGGAGTAAACAGCAGAGGTAGGATGGTGAAAGAAGACTTACCAATAACTAAGTTGGAGGCTCAGGATGCCATGCTTACTTCCAACCAGCGTCGCTGAGCCTCCGGGCGTACATCTTGCCCATGTCGCCCATGCCGATGATACCGACAATAAAGTTTCCCATCCCAGGCGGGACGCTTGTAGCGGCATTCGAAGCCATCGTTACAATTTCTGCAGACCGTGTCCGTGCCTGGTGCACACGCGACCAATACACAGAAGAAAAAAAAAGATTGGCCAAACACACAATCAATCGCAGACCTAAAATATTAAGCACAGCAAAAGACGTTACATCATTCAGACCGAAAACCCCTGCTCTCTATGACTCAGTAGATTGAGAGAGCGACACAAGGCTAAGGGTAAAGAATTCAGTGATGGAGGGATTGTGAATGGTAGTGCTGGAGGAGGGAAAAGATTGTCTTGGGACAAGCAGTCACAAATTCTTTTATACACGTAAAAAGTTCCAGTGGGGCTGCAGCTGCAGTCCGCGCTAGTTCGGCACCGGAGAAAGTGCAGTGCCCAATGCCCCACTTTTAGGGTCTCAGCACACTGGACGGGACCTTTGGCGGGAGGCTTCATTGAGGTCCCTCTACAGATAGACACCGTTTATGTGGGTAATTATGGGCGTGATGGGCTAGGCACATGTCTCCTTCAAGGCATTATGAATTGGCTATCCAGATGTAGCGCATATGTCTTGTGAGGTAGATACAAATAAAATTTAGCATCTAAACACCTTGTCTTACTCCCCGACTCGTGTATCTCATCAACTACAAGCATCGTCTTACGCACAGTTCTACAAGCCAGGCTATGGATGGTCTTTTTGCTCTGGGATCGAATGGCTCCGGCCAGCTAGGTCTGGGTCACAAGGAAGATGTGTCAGTCCCTAAACAAGTCCATTTTATCAACCCTTTCCCGAACGTGGATTCCATCACACTAGTAGCAGCTGGTGGTAATCATACAATTCTTATCACGGCACGAGGAAAAGCATACTGGAGCGGCGATTCAGCTTCTGGATGCTGTGGGACGGTCGCAGTCGAGGACAAGGAAGACGGTCGGTCAATATTTAGGGAGCTGCGCTTCCCAGGTCTTTCTGAGACATCTCCTATTATGTATGCCACTTGCACGTGGGATTCAACGATACTAGTCGTCGACGGTGGGGATGGACGTGCAACGCAAGTTTATGTCTGTGGCACTATAGCAAACGAGGTAGTAAAGCCAGCACCGAGCGCAGATTCAGATGAAGGGCTCTCTCTCATAGCCGAATTTCCTCCCCCTGGAACAACGGTAACAAGCATCGCGGCTGGGTTCAGACATGTTGTAGTCGTACTCGACAACGGGGACGTTTACGGCTGGGGTAATGGACGAAAGGGCCAACTCGGTCAACTAGAGGACGGTAGAGACGCTAGGGGCGTAGTCCGCAAGCCTCAAAAGATCGCAGACATTCCCTTCCGAGTATCCCAAGCAGTCTGTTCTCAATACGCAACCTGCCTCATAGCAGAACCCGGGGATGGAAGGATCATGGTTCTGGGGGCGGATAAATGGGAGTTGAGAAGCCAAGCACCTCCTGAAGTTTCGAGTTGGAAAGCTATCACAGCTAGCTGGGGGGGTATATACATCCTCAAGCGAGATGGCAAGATTGTTGCCTGGGGTCGAGACGATCATGGGCAGCTACCCCCTCCAAACCTCCCAGAGATAACCCATCTCGTGGCCGGTAGTGAGCATGTCGTGGCTTTGACCGAGGCTGGCGAAGTGTTGGCCTGGGGTTGGGGTGAGCATGGTAATTGCGGGCCTCACACCGACGAAAAGTACGGCGATGTCAAAGGGCGTTGGAACGTCCTCGCCTCGTTGAAAAATCTGCCCGAGGGGTCGAGCATAACAGCCATTGGGGCTGGCTGCGCAACAAGCTGGATTGATATCACGACAGATGGCGTCTTTTTGTGATCAACCTACAAGCTTCGCCTTGCTCGCCTCATCAGCCGTCTCAGCCAGAGCGGAGGAACTAGAAAACAGCTACATCAAGCCTACAGACCATCTTCCATCGAACTGCGAACCTACGACGTACCGCCCTAATCACCGAATATACCAAATTTGCGAACCTGAGAAAGCCGTTGCGTCGGCTCTAGCTGAGTTAGGCTCGAGTCGAAATCCATCTCTACACCCGGCTGGGAAACTGATTGGTTGTCCATGATGGTGCGTATGTTTATTGCGGTTGAACTCTAAACTGTTGTCAGTAATCTCTGGGAAGCTAGACACTTTAACATCGGACCTAGGAGGGCTACTTACTGGGTTGACACTAGCGTCCCACCCCAACCGCACATTCTCCTCTTCCTCTTCCTCTTCCTCTTCGCCCACATTGACAGGTTCCCATTGCTCGTCGTTGTCTTGGGGTACGAAGAGCGATTCGGACTCGAACGTGGCTGGGGGTGGTCGCTGGGATGGCCGCTCTAGCGTTGGTCTCAATGAAGGGATGTGGTTTCGCCGGGGCTCTGAGTTTACGGGGGCAGCTTGGGGCACCGGAGTTTGCGCATGAGAATTAGCCCTGCTAGCTGCTGCCTCGAGCTGAGGGACGGCAGGTCCTTTCGTATTTGCTCGGGCCTTCTTCGCCTTCTGGCTGGTTGCACCTCGTTCGCCAACAGTCATAAGAAGGTACTCGCATTTGATACCATCGCCGTTATACGCCAGCTGCATTGGCTTGGCCGGTGTCGAATAATTTGCCGTGATGTCGACACCCAGCATGGAGGCATGTTGAATGATGGCTCGATAGTCTTTGACGCTAATAACAATGTGAAGATTATCTTCGTTCACGTCAAATATTTTGAACTCTTCCCGTTCCACAGCAATAGATGTTTGCAATGGCTTCTTCAAAACCTCTAGTGGCAGTATTAATAAGAGGACCAAGACATAGCCAAACTAAGGGACAAACCCACCATCGCCATTAGCAGCTTTCTCGGTGAAGCAAGTGAAATTAACAATGTCTTCATCGGAGTGAATATCTAAATAATCGATACCAGGGCCAAAGTGATCCATGAGCTGACGTAAAGTCCTCGATGAGATGACCCAGTTGTTCGTGGCCTGCGTCTTGTCGAATTTGGCGTGGACCGGTGGACTGGCCTCAAAGGGCAACCGGTACTTCGTAGTTATCCCTTTCGTAATCTATGAGCATTGAAGCTGTGATTAGCCTTGGCAGACGAACTCACCATTCCGGAAGACTATCTTAGCAACGAACCGACTCTTCTTTCCTGGTTCGTCGATGACAACAACATCGCATCGGTCTATAGTAGTATCCTTTTCCCTGTCGTGCAATGGGTCTCCGCTTCGACTCCGGAAGAGAGACAACAATGCCTAGAAATAGGAGCTCGATGAGTAAATGAACAGAGAGGAAAGCGTCACGGTCAACACCTCTGACCTACCCGGTTGTACAGCTTGCAGAAGAACTTCTCGTTGCCGTGTGCGGCACCGGTGTAGTGGTACTTGGAAAAGAATCGGTTCGTGGCGAAGGCAACAGAGGCGTAGGCCGACTTGGATATATTGATAGCCGTCAAAACTAGCTTCGAGAAGAGTTAGAAGCATTGCCTTATCACGTCATCCTCGACATCGGGGTCCTTCTTTTTCTCGATTAACATACCCTATCCTTCTTGGCTTCTAATGATACTTCATCACTAAATTTTCCTAAACATGCAAGTGCATCCCGCAGGACGCTCACACCGTCTTCGCTCAAGGTAAATTTTAGAACAGCCATGGCCGTTACCTTCTCGTCTCGCAGATCACAGACACTTAGTCAACAAGGCAACAGAAGTAGATTCCTAACAACCCCGGCCGGCATTAGGAGCAAAACGCTGTACCTGGTGTGGTTATTTCAGAACCAAGGACTGTGGAGTGCATTTGTCATTTATATGCAGTCTTCTTTGGCAGTAGCTGAACCGTTCGAGTGTTGTATCTAACCGGAATTGTCAGTAAATAGTTTACTTCGATCTTAACTGAAATATAGGAGAGGTGTATAGCGTAAGTTTATCTCCTAACCAATGCTTCAGTTTGCGATACAGCATATATGTCTCAGATATGTGGAAGTCCACAAAAATGCTGGACTTAATCTGGGTGGTACTTCCTACTACTGCAACACTACCCACCTATACATATATGCGGATATGGGTAGTGCCTTCCCCCAAGTTGTGAGGTACATAGGTACCTAACAGCAAGTGGCGCGTCAAAGTAGTCGACGCGTCGCGGGGTAATAAACTAATTTCTATTTCAAGTTAGTGAACTTCAACTAACTGACAACAATGTAATTAGGTGGCAATTTATTCTACATATTTCACTAACCTGTTATAGTACTTATATACCTACAACCAAGGAATGTGAATAATGCAAGCTTGCGACTGATACATCTCATAGTAGTTACTATCGGGAGACATTTTACCAACGTCCCGTCAAGACAAGACCTGTTTACATCGTCAAGTCCTTCTCTTTCCCAACTGTAATTCATAGTTCATCTAATACGTCTATTGATCTCTGTTACAGAGGTCTGAAAGGGGAACAAAATGGGCATTCCCTTGCTACCGTTAGACATAATACTCCTGATATGTCAAGAGCTCGGTGAACGCCACGATTTCAACACTTTGTATCATTTCGCCTTGGTGAGCAAGAAAGTAGCCGGTATTGCGATTGAACAACTCTACAGGTGAGCCTATTTATGAAGGTTCGTTCAAGACCCTCTGGCTAATATCTATTCACAGCATCCTAGATATCATGGACCCCTTCATTGATGACAAACATCAAGCAGCATGCCTATGGAGATCCATCATCCTCTCCAGCCTCGATGCTACTCTCTACCCCTATTGTGCCTACATTCGGGCTCTGTCCCTGAGCAGCCTGGCCGAGTGCCTCGAGGACATGCGCAATCATCGCCAGCTCCGTGATTTCTTCTTCGGGGGCTTGATGCAGGACTTCGTAGGGTGTCAGGATAGGAACAAGGCGCTCAAAGACGCCGCCTCTAGGAACCAGATCCCTATCCAGTGTGCAGATTCCATCACCAAGTACATCAAGAACCTCGCCGACACCAACGGCTCTTCCGTGGCCCTGACCCATCTGGAAGCTTCCACTTTCCCGCCGGAGATACTCCCGGTCTGGATCTGCCGTCTGGCTACCTTGAAGTCCCTGCAGTTGCAGGACGGATCTATTTTAGACGTGGAAATTGGCAATGCCATCGCCGAGTCTTGCCCCAAATTTGCCGAGTTGATATGCCTCCACTGTTCAAGCGATACCGCTGCCGAAGACATGGCCGCCTTTTTCCGCGCTCTTCGTCCTGCCACGCTCCAAAGATTCGAAGTCTTCAGCCGGAATAGCCTAAGCGCCGTCACGCTGGCTTCCCTAATTAATCATTCGACCTCCCTGCGGGTCCTGAATCTCCGGAGTCTGCAGCGGTCTGCTGTGAGGAGCCTCGGCCTGCTCTCCAGGTGCACCGGCCTGGAAAAGCTGCTCATCGAAAGGGACGCGACGGACAGAGGCGGCCCTGACATTTTCAACGAGGCAGAGCTAGACCAGGTAGCCACGTGGATCAGCAACTGCAAAAGGTTACGGGAATTGAATATTGCCCATGTCCCTGAGGCCTTGACTATACTGAAAGAGGTCCTATGCCAACCCGAGATCAAGCTTGAACAGTTGGCGATTCATGATTTCCGCTCTGCCTCCAAAGAGGTTACTAAGGCAACGTGGAGCGCCCTCACGCGACAAGACGAGCTCGTTTCGCTCACCATCGCCGCACAGGACGGACTGCTCGACGGCTTAGTGCTGGATTCGCACCCCGAACTGGTCGATGCAATCTGTCAGTTAACCAACCTCGATGTCCTGAACCTGATGCAAGTCAAGGCGTCGAGTCACGCGATCCTTCTATTTGCCATGAGGCTTCCCCGCCTAAAGGTCCTCAGCTTTGGCGGAGACTTGTTCTATGACGATATTCTTGGACCTTTGAGCAGACTACACAGCTTGGTGTCACTGTCGATCAATGCGTTAACCTTTTTCAGCTATGAGGCTTTCATGAGATTTGCACAAAGCCTGGACCCGCTCGGTAATTCGGGCATAAGAGTGGATGTGCTGAATCAATCCTATACGGACCCGTTGGTGCCTCCAAAGGGAAGCCAAGGGACGCAGTTGGAAGAGTACTTTGTTGAACGTTTGAACGGACAACTTATTGTCACGTATTCAGCTGATCCTAACGAGTTGGCCGAATCGGACTTTACGGATAGCGACTAGAGTACTCTAGTCGAGAAGGACGGCCCTAGTCGCCTGTCAAGGGAAACATGTACTCGTCCAATGTATTTTTTAGCAGCCGAAGACGGTATTTGCTTAGCTACCTTAGTGCCCTGACTTGTATTTGCACACTATAAACTGGCTTGGTCCTAGGAGGGTATGTTCATGAGGATATCTTGTCTATTGCCTACTCTTCACTCGGCCATTCATTTGGGGCGTAGCTCGGAACGTAACGTCATGATGCTAATAAGTCATTTTATTACGCCCCATGAGACATCAAAAACGCCGTAGACAATTCAGACCAGATGACAGCCACAAACGCGAATGCGACTTCGCAATCAATTGATCAGCCCTTTTCAGACGCCGTACCCTATGCTACCTAAACCTGGGTAGTTTCAGTTTCATCATAATTGATTGGTCCGTAATTTACTCGTCCTCCTCTTCCTCCTCGGCCTCAGCGCAAGTCTGGGCGATACCTAATCACGAGTTAGCAACTACACGTCATGTGTTTATTCGTATGTTGGTCTTACGGTCAAGATCACGTTGTCCTGAGGTCTTGTTAGCTCGCGAAGTCAAAAATGTTGGGCCATAAAGGGCAGCTTACCAGACTGGGTGATGCGGCGGCCACCCTTCTCCTCATCTTGCTCAACGACACCGATCTTCTCGAGAGCCTGCAGAACCTTACGGTCGATGGAGCCGGAGGCATCGACGTGGTGGCTAGGGCGGACACCACGGTTCTTAGCGGTACCGTGTACCTTACGTAGGCGGCCACTTGTATTCCGGTTAGATTAGATGCGTTCTATGGAGCCGTTGCTCATTGTCTGACGCTATGGGCGACAGGTAGCAAATTATTACTTACACGCCAACGGTCTTCCGCATGTAGACGCTGAAATGTTGTTAGTGAAAATAATGGAAAGAGGGGCTTAAGCTGCGAAACCTACTGACGAGCCACGGCAGCAGCGCGGACGTAGAACCAATCCTCAGACTATCAGGGAAATCAGCGTTCGGGTTCCAGGACTGCAGAAATAATCGCGTTGTTGTGACTGACCTGAGGGGGGCTGACAGAAGAGTTAGCTATTAGTTCCAAGTTCTCAGTCTCATAGCATATGAGGGCAGCACTTACAGCTCGCGAGAGACACCGGTCTTGACTGTGTCAACCCAGCCGGGAACGGGGAGCTTGCCCTGTCGCTTCAAGACTACAGTCGGTAAAACACGTTAGCACGCTTTTTTCGCTTGGCAGCTCGAACTGGATCGGATGCTTCTCACACTGCGAGTAGGTCTCGATGAATTTTTGCTTTACACCAAATCGTCAGCAATGAATCCGTCAACAGAAATCTTTCGATTCCCTCGCGCCTGCTCCCAACGATTTATCTGCATGTTGTTGATGCGAATGTTCTTTTTGTCATGTCGAGTTTCAACGTTTGAAATGCTCGAATGGTTGACCGGGCGCGAGGTACGACTCAAGATGGTGGCTTTTAAGGCGTGGAAAATCTTACAGCATCGACATCGCGAACGTTGATACCACCCATTTTTGCGGTTTGTTTTTCGGTACTGGCTTGAGGAGGCTGTGGTTACGGTCGGACCTGGAAGGAAGGAGGAATTGGCTGGTTGGATTGTCGGCTGTCTCGTCGTTGTGCGGGTTCGTCAAGAAACGTCCGAGCAGAAACCTTTGAATTTTGGTAATTTGGTGGTCTAGCAAATTCGCTAAAGGAGGTGGGGGTGCTTATCTTATCGGTAGAGCCTTGGCAATTGTAGGGCTTTTCCGTTTGCCAATGGCCCGGACATCCATCTTCAGATTGCCCATTGTGTGGTCAGCCACAACCCAGCCACATGATCAGCTTCAGTGTCTTGATAACCTCACGTAGAAACGCATTGTCTCCATATCCATACTATGTACTTGTTCAGGTGGATCTAGTCTGTACTAAACACAATATAAAGAATATCGAGAGACAAACATAAGCCTAATAAAGGAGGAATAAGTAGGACGCACCCTACTAAGTACCTCTAATATCTACAGTATGTATGTAAACGTCATACGACTAGAAAAAGATTACGCATTACCGCACGCATGTCCGAGTCTACTTCATCTAAGTGCCGCCTCATATATCTGACGGTGTTTTCTTGTCTGAACTGTCACAATGGTATGAAGCACGGCTTTACCGCTCGTGCTCTCCACAGCGACGCCTTCGAGGCCAGGTACCGGACGCTTGACAAGCTGCTCGACTGACCGTGCCGGGAACCGGGAGTTGACGACCTCCCTCCCTCGTTCAAGTCCGACTTCCTAGGCCGACGTGGTATCCGTTTGCAGTAAGAGGAATTGAATGAGAACTAGAACCGTATTATGTTGGAGTCTGGACTTTGTCAGCACCCATGTTCAAGCTTTTGGTTATTTCATTTTATCTACTTACCGAGCGAGGCCCTATTACTCCTTTCCCTCCTTCCCTTCTTCCCTCTTTATGTTCCCTACCTCAGGTGGAGAGAGGTTCTCACAGCTTCTTTTCTGGATCGCCAAGTAGGCGCCCGAAGTGATCAATCATATTGAACAATAATGTCGCCATCTCGAACCATTCAACCACACAGCCGCCAAGAAATGAGACAAGACAATGACAACGTTAGGGTAGCAACGGTTTGGTTTTTAGATTGAAGAGGATGCAACTTTCCAATCTAGGAAATAACTTTCCGAAGCTTCTCCTTCTTTTTCAATTATCTACGTGTAGGTGTCTGTATGAATGTATAGTACTACTTCTCCCCTAACAATTTCTTCTAACCTACCTACATACTTACATAGCCTCCTGCACGACATATTAACACAGTACACTGCATAGTACTGTTGTACAGTACAGTACAGCATACAGCATACAGTATACAGTTCACATTTCGCATGTCCCGCTACCTTACCTATAAACGCAGGAAGCGAGAAATGAGGGAAAATGGAAAAGAAAATAGAAAAGAGGCGTACATGCATCTACTTATGCTACTCATAGTATGCTTCATACCTGCTTAGTATTTACCTGTTCTACGGTAGGTGGCCTGGGTGGCTTGCATCGGGTCGGCGCATCTCAGTGCATTGGCGAGAACCTTGTGTGCATGGGGCAGGGTAGGCGGGTGGCTAATTTTCCCTATCTTACCTAACCTACATACCTACTAATCCCTACCGCTGGTTATTATTCATTTCTTTTTTTTCGGCAATTTTTGGGCTTCTCTGCATGCTTCTTTTCCTTCCTTCCATCGCTTGGCGATTGATCGGACTGGGACTGGAATAGGTGCAGTATGTCTGTATGTACTCTATGTGTAGATCAGATTGGATCAGCTAGATTTGCGTTATGCTGTGCACTACCCTAAGTTGGATCAGATCGGACTAAAACAAACGAACGAAATGACCGAACGAGCGAGCACGACATCACGGGACGAGTCGGCAGCCACCTATCATTTATCTATCAATCACACAGAGCCCTACAGTACACGTCTATCGTCCATCTGATCAGACATCATTCGTTCAAACAGGTAGGTAGCCAGGTATGTAGCTGGATAGGTAAATATGTAAGGTACCTACGGTTTACATACCTCGGCTTCTAGATTCAACTTGGGTATGCTGTAGTTATCAGATAAGTCGCTCCAACTCTATGGCAATATTAATTAATTGCACCACGTCAGAAGCCAGTCATCCTTCCATCCACCTATCTTCTGCTTGGAACCTCCCTCCCCTAGGACCAGTTTTTTACCCTATCGCGTTCGGTCGTCAATAAGTGGTGAAGTGACTCGAGTCGTGTGCCTCACGTTACCTAGTCTACCCGTCTATCTGCCTGCCCGTAAAGTAGCCTTGGCGGGGAGAAGCGATGCAACCAACCAGAGGAACAACAAACCTTATTACTTAGTATCGGCAATTATCACAAGCCGCCCAGACTTGTCGAGAATACGCGATAACGACTCCCGCCCCGGGATATTGCACCGATCGGGCAGTTGGGAATACAAACGGCCTCTGCCCAGCCAGCCAGAGGGGAAACCCAGGGTCTTAACGAAACAACATAACGGTTTAACCTAACCAAACCTAACCTACCCTTTTTCTCCACCGTTCTTCGAATCAGAGACCAGTAAAGAGAATGAGGGGGGGTGTCGTACTTGGATCTGTTTATTAAATCGATTCTGCCAAGCTTCTTGACCTATAGCCAAGACGAAGAGAACCGCAGATCTATCGCCGGGAACGGGAGGCCAAGAGTCTCCCCCATAAAGCTTGGGTTGTTGCGATAGGTACTAGCCGTATCGACCTACCCTTTTCGTGCAAGATGAAGAAGCTTGGAAGGTTGGGTAAGGCCACTATCTATCGTGATAGTGAATCAGTTTGGTAACTTTCGAAAAGTCGTGTGATGCTTAGGCAAAGCAAACTGCTTGGGGAAAATCAAAGAAGAAGAAGAGGAAAACACACGCATCATGAACCTTGAACTGAACAAGACAGTGCGTGGCCTATAGTGCCGCTTGAGTAATCGCCCTGTTCACTGGACCCTCCCTCTTTACGACACCGCGCGCCGCGCGCTGCGGGCTGCGAGCCAGTAAAGACCTACGCTAGGGAGTCACTGGTTTTCGAGCCTTGTCTATCGGGAAAGGCAGTTTTCGGCTCTTCTCGCTCACGATACGAAATGACAAAATGAATGGGGGGAGAGGGGTTCGGGATTAAGGGATGGGGGTTGGAGGAAAGTGCTTATCGCGCGGCCCATTCTCCATCTCCAACGGCATGGTAGATTGCCTACTGCTTAGTATAAAAGCGCCCGCTCATCCTACCCCCATCTCCCCGTCTGTGGGATGAACCGTAGGCCAGCCAGCACCACCAGTTGAATTCCGAGCTGAGTAAAGATGAAGACCATCGTGAGCGTTGCCGCCGTCGCGGCCTTTGCCAGCTTGGTTCAGGCTAAGGAGATGGCTCCTAATGAGGAACTCGGCAAGAGCCTGTATGACTCCGGTGTTCGCCACATGGAGATCATGAACCACAAAGAGGTAAATAGAATACCCCGCAAACATCCGGAGTATGTGTAGCCACGGCTTATTGACACCTCATGTAACTAGGCTTTCTGGGCCAGCCGGAGAGAACAGGGCATTTTCGACTCCTCGCAGTACAAGAGCATGTCCGCCAATGTTGCTGTTGTTCCTTGCACAAATGGCTTAGCTGAGCTTGTCCCCGGCGATCCGCTATACTCGTTCAACTGCAGCGGGCTTGACCTGTATGACTTCAAGTCCCACGCCGACCTCGGCAGCCCGACTGGCGAGGGAGCCGGTTCATGGGGTTGGACCAGCCCCGACGGACGCGAGTTCATGGCCATCGGCCAGTCCGACGGCGCTGCGTTCCTCGAGGTCACATCCGCGGGTAAGCTCGTCTACCTGGGTCGTCTGCCGCAGTACAGCAAGGCCCAACCCTCGCTCTGGCGTGAGATGAAGGGCTACAAGAACTACATGGTCATCGGTAGCGAGGCCGTCAACCATGGTGTCCAGATCTTCGACATGACCAAGCTTCTGACCATCGACCCCAAGAAGCCCGTCAAGTTCACTGACGCTGACGCCTTCCACTTTGACGGCCTACCGATCGGCCGCTCCCACACCGTCCAGACGAACGAGGAGAAGAACTATGCCGTCGCGTCAGGCTCCATGCCCCGAACCGACAAATGCAAGTCCGGCCTGATCTTCATTGACTTGACCGATTTGAAGAACCTGAAGTCCCCGGGCTGTGCTTCCGCTGATGGCTATGTCCACGATGCCCAGTGCGTTGTGTACCGTGGTCCTGACAAGAAGTATGTCGGTACCGATATCTGCTACGGCTACAACGAGGACACCCTCACCATCTACAACGTGACCGACAAGGCTAAGGCCACCGTCATCTCGCGCACCTCATACGAGGGCGCCGCTTACACACACCAAGGCTGGGTTCTCGATACCCAGTACCAGCAGTACCTCGTGCTCGACGACGAGTACGACGAGTACGACAAGGTCGGACCCGGAAAGGCCGGCTACCCCATCACCTACATCTGGGATATCTCTTCACTCGAGAAGCCCAAGCAGACTGGTTATTACAGCGCCAAGGTCAAGGGTATCGACCACAACCAGTTCATCGACGGAAACTTCGCTTACCAGAGCAACTATGGTGGCGGCCTTCACATCCTCGACATCTCATCCATCCCCTCCGACCCCACCGGTAAGAGTGTCAAGGAAGTCGCTCACTTCGATATCTACCCCGAGGATGATGAGGAGAGCGGAGGTGGCATCATCGAGTTCTTGGGCACCTGGAGCAACTACCCCTATTTCAAGAGCGGATACATCATTATCAACACCATCGAGCGTGGTGTCTACGTTGTCAAGCGATCGAAGTAAAGGCAGACGACGGCTAAGCTTGCGCTGTGCTTGTGGTACAATTGCTAGGACTGGGTATACATCAAGTAGCTAATCAAATCAAAACAGTGCCACACACATTCTGAATGAGAGTCGTGACGCCAAATCAGAGACTGTTTCCTCGTTAGCAGTTAGGAGCTCAGCTAAGAGGTGACTGTCTACTTTTTGCTCTTCTGCTTCTGAAGCAAGCAGTCACCGCCACGCCAAGCCTTATAGACACAGTAGACTCCTTAGATATGCCAGTCGTTGCGGAGACTAGATGGTAACCTGTAATGTACCTTTACCTTCTACCTAGCAGTCTTATTCGCCTTAACTTTATCATAGACGCTTGGCAATGGTCGGCATGATATCGGGCGCGGACACCATCATATGCTGGCCTGTTGTAAGTCTACCAGAACTCGTCTTCGGTGTAAGGGGCCTGAGTGTAGAGTGTCTTCTTCCTACTGAGTTCGTGCGCTTTCCGCTCGATCAGGCAGTTGCGACGCACCAGCTCCTCGTAGTCGTTACGAGGTCCTGGCCCCCAAACACCAAAGTTCAGCATCACGTTAGGGGTCTTGGGATCGGCAAAATCGGCATGAGATCCATGAGCTGCATTGGGAGCGTCCCGACGTACACGGACGGGGCACGACTAGAGGGGGTAGATGTGAAGTGTTTCGTAAAAGAAACTGATAGAAGGCCTCTGCGTTATCAAAGGGCACGACTACGTCTTGGATGATAGACGTGTCCGAGAGCCCAGACTCATGCAAAGCGTGGTACATGACGCGGGCATACATGAAGCTATCCAGGAAAATCTTGTGATACGATTAAATGGGGCAAAGAAGTACCGAAAAGCATACCGAGCAACCCAGAAGCCGCCGCGATCCCATCGAAAAAGATAGTCTGTCAGAGAGATATAATTGACAGCTACCAAAGACGACTTCGCTACTCTTTTTTACACGTCAAGATAAAACCATGGATCACGCCGACCAAGATAGTGTCTAAGTTGGGACCTGGGCGAGAGGACATCCACAAGGCGACCTGCACAAACGACGACGCTACTTGGGGAGAACACGACACTGTAGTCGGCAGCTTGCTCCCGTAGCTTCCTTGGAGCCTCCGGGAAGCCTTGGACGGGATAGTGCATCAACTAGACGTAGGGCTTGGCGTCTTAAAGTTGGACCCCCAAGAGGGTGGCGATGCCAACAGGACCAAATGCTGAGGCGACACCCCAGAAGAGATCAGATCGCACAGTTCAAGAAGCGTGGAACACGTCCTCATTGGGCACGACAATCTCGATTGAATCAATTGTCAAGTCAAAGGGCCCACGGCGACCTGAGCTCCTCTCGCCAGCAGCACCGCTGAAGCCCCTGCCGACGGTGATACCAGGGAACTCCATCACGACGACTGGGACCAGACCCTTCTCCAGGGTTGCCTGGACGAGCTTGTCCATCGATACATTAGGCTCGACAAGCGCCGTCTTCTTGGCCTTGTCCACAGCGAGAACGTGATCTAGTTGGCTGGTGTCGACTATCTTGTCGCTCTTCTTGTAGACGGCACGTGTACTGTTAGTCGAGCCATGGTACACGCGAAAGGCGGCCCGCCATGAGTAGAACTGGGGCAGTCGCTCGGAAACGGCTTTCACCGCCTGGTTATGGGCATTCATGAATTTTTGCGAGAAAGAGAGAAGTTCTACCTATTCTGACCCATGTCTTTCTTGATGACGAGAGTATCTGACCTAGGGAACGAGATGAGACTCGAAGAGAGACCGAGGTGGGTCGGGACTTATTAAGAATGGTACACTACGAACCCAGTCGTGACGCCAGCCACGCTAAGCAGCAGGCCAAGAAGCGTTATGCACCGCCTCGGCACAAGACAGATTGACCTCGACGACGATCACTACTCGTAAGATCACGGTATTTGTAAATTACCCGCATAACTGGTCCCTGTACAGCTCTAAGGTTTGGAATTTTTAGTACCCTGCATATCTTCAAACTTTGTTTATTGTTTTCGTGTGCCGTTTGCCGTTTGCCGTTTGCCGTTTTCCCGTTATTACTCTTTTTGGTGTGCCGTTTTCCGGTCGTTTCTGATGTGTCAAATCGAGATGAATGTAAGCGTAGTATGTAAGTTCGAATGCGCGCAGGTAGGTGGTGGGTTAGAAGTTGTAGTATGTATGTGTGGTGCTGTCCCAAGATGCGTGCTGTAGGTACATAGTTCTCTACAGATACCCACCTGGGTACGACTACCAGGTATGTAGTACTAGCTGAGGAATATTTAGTACAGTGCCAGATAGTTATAATATTGTCGTTATAGAGCAGGTACGATATGTAAGGAATTCTACCTTATTATCTGCTCGAGGAAAAGAGCCTAGAAAGGCAGGTAGGGAGTAGTGATAGTCCGTAAAAGGATTTATCGGAGTTAGATCGGCCATATAGCCCGGTCTTACGTATGGTGCTTTCCCTGTTTGTGCAGTCAGTGCTTCCCGGTGATCTGCATGAGACACTGCCAGGAACCGAAACCTGCCAGGGCAGAACCTTAACCAGGGGCAAATCCCGGCGCCCTAATTGCCGTTATCTTACAGCAGTCGTTAATAAGGGTTCCTTTTTTTTTTTTTTTTTTTTCCACAGGGGTAGACCCGTCATCGGCATGACCGGACATTGATGGGTTTAATACCTACTTAGTATGTATGTAATGGACTTGGACATACTAGCACTTCTACTTTGGTGACTCTTTGCGAGCTGAGCTAGCCTCAGCTGAGTATTCTAACACTGACGCACATTATCTTTACATACAGCTGCCTACACATTACATGTATATATAAGCGCCCGAATAATATATACATTTCAAATAGGGATGTATATGTACGTATGCGGTACATTACCTAGGTACATAACAGGATGGCCTTTGATAGTGCCGGCAACGTAGATCCTTCTCTGATGATGGCAGAATAGAAATTGTTTCTAGTCTTTTTCTAGCCTCAGACCGGTTGTTTCCTACTAGTTCGAAGGTGAAACACGGTGTTCTGCATGTAGGTACGTACCTAGTTGATAATCACATCTGGCCGCTTAGTAAACTATAAGGGAGGGGCGGAAATAATCCTCCAGCAATTCTTATAAGATCCCTTATCACAGATAATTCCAAACTCCCAGCCTACAACGGCAGCTTTCTCTATGCCTACTGAGGCTTACTGGCCATATCATATAGGCAAGATTGGCATCGAAGGGTAGAATAAGTACATGTTAGTGGATACGTACTAAAGTATGTAAGGGCTTGTTGGCATCTGTATGGATATCTGATACTAGTCTATCACTCTTACTTATCTGGTCTCCTGTTTCTAATAACTGCTTGGTCTCCGCATCGAGCCTACTTTTTACGTTATTTAGGGTTGTTTCTAGGGCAGTATTGATGGCGCATCCATGGCGCTTGTCTGTAAGTGACCCAGCTAAACATTAGCAGCAGCAGGAGTAGGTTTACATACTAGATATTTCTTCCGTTTCTCCTTTCTTCCTCTCTCGCGTTCTCTCCTTTTTGTTTCAGATTTAAACTTTTGGGCATATGCAAGCAACTCAAGTCCCTGGTTTTCTCTTTTTTGTCTCGAGTATCAACGTCCTACTATTAAGAAAGAGAGGGGAAAAAAAGGTTGCTTCGTGAGGTAATAGTGCCTCACATAAGCTCGATGGATAATTCTTTCCCTTTTCTGATTTCCAATTAGTCATATAGGTCATCTTTAACTGCCAGGGGGGGCCATAATCGGACAGCATGTGAATCTTCTTGGCAGAAATGGGTATCATGGCGCGTGTACAACTCGACCAAAGGTGCCCTCACACCTTGCCTTGCAAAAGAGAGGGCAAAATTCTCTACCTATTCACTTTGAAAGAGGAGCTGTGATATGACGTGCTATAGGGCCAATAGTTTTCCTTGCTCTGGTGTTTTCAAGTGAAGTCTCCTGCATTGTAGCTCCGTACGTTGCATAATTATATACTAGGTTACCGACCCCATTCTTCTTCTAGATACTTGGTGAAGCTAATATGCGTCAGCCTCAGGAGCCCTCCTACATGTACAAAGAGGTAATTAGAGAGAGATAGACAGAGATACAGATACATACAGATATGTCGATAGATACACTACTGTATGCAACAGACCACGGGCGTGTCAATTCTGCTGGATACTCCCAAGACAGGGGACCGACATACATCTTTTCCTGGAATGGCCGATTGAAACCCAACGTCAGACTAGCAACTATGTATCTTGTCTCTCCCCGCCGTGAGAGGAAAGAGACAACATAGGCTAAGGCGGCCACGGGGAAGACGAGTGAGGTACTCTAATGGTTGTCTACTATGTTGCCATAATTTATTTGTCTAGCTTGGTCCGCCTTAGCCCGCCTTAGCTCTTCGCTTGGCATTGTGTAGAATGCTACACCATGTGATTAAACTGCCAGATCATACCTCTTGTATGTAGGCCCTTGTGTAATTTAGGTAAACCGTAGCCTCAAGGCACGGCAGCTAAAAATGGACCTCATGCCGACCGCCCTATCTATATATGGACCTAGGGATCTACTGATTTTCATGTGCATTAACTAATCAGGACTGTACGACTGATAACTTTGATTGTTGACCCTGGCGGCGAGTCCTCGTTTAGGAAGGCAAAAATACTGAATAATTTTATTAGATAAGATGAATCAATCACGTCAAGAACACTTAAACATTTTGGTGGATGCTGGTGAAGAATGCTTAAGTCCGCTCAGCTTACCGCGGCAACCATGAGGCTCTTCTGAGCTCACCCATTGGTCAAAGCTATCGTGCCTCCTTCCGCCACAAATGTATTTAGTATAACGGTCAAGTTCAACGACTATTTCGAACTATATAATGTAACAAAAGCTGGCCATATAGGTATAGTATGGGCATTCTCTATTTATAGCCTCCTTCGGGCCTGTATAATGAATCCTATTATAATCTAGAGAAAAGGCATCGTCGTTGGTAGAGTCTGCAGAGCGAGAGAGTACCTTACTTTGGCAGCACAATAATACCTCGTCTCGCAAGATGATGGGTATCTTCGTATCTACCTATCTATATCTCACGATAGGATCTCACGTTATACCGTTATATCGGACTGGCATAGGGCCCCAATGAATAGGTAGATAGATAAGAAAAAGAAAATTTAAGCTAGTCAAGGAAGGCAAATAGGAAAAAAAAAAAAAAAAAAAACCTTGCGTGAGCAGGCTGGGATAGATGCCTGCCGAGAAAACGACATGTTCAGACGGGATTGGCTGGTGAGACAAAAAGAAGTCAACCCAGTCACCTAGGTACCAAGGTAGGATAGGCCAAATGTACAGGACGATATACGGGACAAGACATTGCTGTTTTGTCTTGGGCGGCAGCGGAACAGCGATACCCTACCATACCGGTATTTGCCCAGACCATAGGGATACGACGTCGTGATGCCAAGTCTGCCGACTTAGCAGTTCGCAGATCAGATCCATTTTTTAATTCCTCGAGGATCCTCTTGGGCAGAGGGAGCCGGGAGGAAACCGGGATGGAATCTTTAGCCATATCAGGGTGAGCCAAGACTCGAACAACTAACTCTCAGCGTTCGAGAGGATATGAGCATACCATAGACAATACAAAAACAAGGTCGATCCCGCTCGACCCTCCCCTCTGGCTTGTTTGTAGCCATGGCTGGATAGACTATTCTTAATTGTCTTCTTCGAACCCACGGTCTTCTGGTGGCCCACCGTAGAAGCAACGCGCAATAGAGCCGTGGAAAAGTCGAGTTTATACGGCGAGTACCTGTAGTAACTATCATCAGCTAAATTAGCTTTTCACTCCTTTGACAATTGCAGAACCCCTCCTTAGTTGACCGGTTTAATTACCTTTCTTCCTCTGCGCAACATACAATGGCTTCCCAGGGGTACGCAATCCCTCAGGAGAAGGCCACCATCATTGGGTCTCTTCACTCGAGCCCGAAGTCAGCCCTCCGATATTCCAACTTCAAGCCGGCAATTACTCACAAGAACCTTCACGATTTCGTCAGAGACTTATCCATCCCTACCGTGAACAGGGGTCCCCTTTCGAAGCCTATCGTGGCCATTATCATCCCCAATGGACCTCTTCTCGCGGCTACCGTTATTGCCGTCTCTAATTCATACGTCGCTGCCCCAATCAATCCAGCCGCAGGTCCAGCTCAGGTCAAGGCCGACATCGAGCTCTCCGGAGCAAGCGCTATCATCAGCCAAATCTCGGAAGCTTCCACACTGGAACTCGAATCCATCGGACTGGACTTATTCTTCATCCAGGAGGACGCTAAGGCCGGAATCCGACTGAAGAATGGAGCAAGCAACTCGTCGGGACGCCTTGGTCCCAACCAAATGGACGATATCGCTATGGTCTTATTCACTAGTGGAACAAGTGGCAATCGGAAAGTTGTTCCTATCACCGTTGGTGGCATCTTGCACGGTGTCCAAATTGTTGTTGTGTCATGGGGCCTGACAAGTAAGGATATTTGTCTGAACATGATGCCCTTGTATCATATGTATGTCTGCCCGCCCTTGTATCTTCGTATAAATAGATTGGCTGATGCTTTGAGCAGAGGAGGTATAATTCGAAATATTTTCGCGCCCCTATTTTCTGGAGGCTCGACTATTTGCTGCCCCAGCTTTGATCCGAATTTGTTCTGGGACCAGGTGGAAGAGGCGCAACCCACATGGTACTACGCGTCGCCTACCATGCACTCGATGATTTTAGAAGAAAGTCAAAATAGACCTAGTGCTTTAGCGAAATCGTGAGTCCTCAAGATCTTTTTTTCTTTTTTTCTGTCTCGTAGTTGACATAAACTTAAAGACCCTGGCGTTGGGGTTCTCCAACTTTCTCCAAAATATGTTGGGAGAGAGGCTGCTAACCACCAATGAACAGTGAGATTCGGCTTGTATGCAACGCAGCAGGCTCCTTACTTCCCACGCTGGCGGAGAGAATAAAGAATACGTTTCACTGCACAGTGCTCCCCAGTTATGGTATGACAGAATGCATGCCCATCAGCACGCCACCATTGTCCTATGCCTTGGATCGTCCGGGAACTTCGGGTATTATCACCGGCCCAGAACTTAAGATTATGGATGGTAACGACAAGGAGGTGGCTAATTTTGTAACCGGACGCATTGTAAGCGAATCCCGGAGCAGTTCCCTTTTGTTGTCCGATAGGAGTAAAAGGCTCCTGTCTATGTCAAATACTATTCTTCCGCTTGATGGGGCTTTCAGGTGCGCTAACTTTAGATATCTAACGTAGTGTCTCCGTGGCAGCCCACTCTTCCACGGTTATCTCCGAACCGATGGAACCATCGACAAGTCCCCATTCAATTCCAAAGGGTGGTTCGACTCGGGTGATATAGGATACCTGGACGGGGCCGGATACCTGTACATCACGGGCCGGAACAAGGAGGTCATCAACCGCGGTGGTGAGCTCATCTCACCTTTCGAAGTAGAAAACGCTATTGTACTAGCAGCGGGACGAGAAGACTCGCCACTCTTTGGACGGGTTCCCCAGGCGCTGGCCTTCTCCGTCCGCCACGAGACGCTCCAGGAAGTCGTCGGCATTGTTCTCGTAACGCCACCGGGAAAGCCCAAAGTCGACCTACGGGTCCTGCAACAAGCGTTGAGATCATCGCTGCAGCAGGTGAAATGGCCGGTTGTGGTCGTATACATGGACGATGTGCCCAAGAAGAACAACAAGGTTCTGCGCGTCAAGCTCGGCGAGCGACTCGGAATCCCCTGTATTGATGACGACACGCCGTATTCCAGCCGACACTTCTTGGCACGATGTCCACCGCCTGAGACGTCCCTGACGGTCACCATTCCATCGGAGCCTTACAGAATCACACCGGAAGCAGCGCTTGAGCAGATTAAGAAATCCACGCCGCCCCAGTTCGATATTCACCTCGAGACACAGCTGGGCGCCGGTGTCATGACAGCATATCTGGCACCAAAGACCTCCGAAGATGTTGTCCCAGATGACGACGATGCCGATTCGCTCAAGAACACTCTGTTCGCCAACATCAACGGTTTCTTGGTCCCTCACTCATTCAATATCCTCTCGAAGCCGTTGCCACGCGACGCCCAGGGAGTTGTCGATAAGACTATGCTCTCACAGCTCCTGAAAGAGACACAGTATTCCGAGACTTCAACGCTCGCAGACGTCACGTCCATGAAATTAGCCCGCATGTTCGCCGATATCCTCCAAATCCGAACTAAGGACGTCGCCCCTACAAAGTCCTTTTTCGAACTCGGTGGCGATTCCCTAAGGGCTGGAAAGCTCTTATCCACGATCCGCGCCGAGTTAAGCGTTCGCATCCCCATCGATTTCATCTTCAAACAAGGATCCGTGAACCTGCTCTCCGACTACATCGACGACGAGTTAGCGCGGCGATCGGGCGGCGATGAGGAAGAGACGAGCCAATCCTCCCGGGTACTAAAGACACACAGCTCTACCAACCCCATCCTCCTGCTAATTCAGCTTATGCCCATTATGGTCTTCTACCCGATCAAGCGAGCCTTCCCCTGGACTTTCTTCATGTATGCGTTGACATACTCGCAAATCCCCAGGCTGAACGACTTCGTCGTGGGTAGATTGATTGAAATCGTGTTAAGCATCATCCTAGCTCGACTTGCTTCGGGCACTGCCATGCCTTTTGTGGGAATCCTGCTAAAGTGGTTGATCGTTGGCCGCCTCAAGGAGGGGCTGTACCCTATGTGGGGCGTATATCACACCCGATGGTGGCTGTCGGAGGAGGCTGTCATGGTATTTGGAAAGGGCGTGTTCAACTGGACCGAAACGACCTTGATTTGGTATTATCGCCTCCTGGGCGCTAAGATTGGATCTAATGTCACCATCAAGAACGCCCAGCTGGGTGAATGGGATCTTCTTGACATTGGAGACAACGCCGTAAGTGGATTTCCATTTCCTAGCCGAGACAATATGCATATCGATACTGATATCTCTGTTACTGTAGACGCTAGATCGCTGCATTGTGCGTGCCATGGCTGGTGAGCACAACACGGCCATGTATCTCGGCAAGATCAAGATCGGAAGAGATGCGTTGGTGGGGGTCAGCTCCACCATCGCTCCGGGTGCCACTGTTCCGGACTCGGCTTGTATCGGCGCTAGGTCGTCTTCCTGGGAACTCCGTGACGCCAACGCGGCCAATCGCGATTTGTCTGTGACAAAGGCCGCCAAGGCTCATTGGGCCATCATGCTCTTCGGTGTCTATCCTGTCAAGGTGGTCTCTACCTTCCTATACCACCTGCCCTGGCTGCTCGGTCTTGTCCTCCTTGTCATACCGGCAGCCCAGCCGATGCGTAGCCAGCTGATCACCGTGCTTCACTGGTTCACGGAGGGAGAACGGGTTGGCTGGTACTACCTTGCTCGCGCCCTGCGCACCTTCTTCGGCCCCTTCTTCGTCTTCAGTTTCGCAGTCATCATTAGAACACTCTTCAGGCTTCTGTGGGGTCCCCTATGGCCAAGCACGGTATCGGAGAGAAGCAATGTCGACCACTGGAGAATGACCCTGATGCAGTCAATCCTGCCCAATAAGGCTCTGTTCGAGATGACCCACCTCTTTGGGCAGCATTATGAGGCTACTAGCGTGGCTATCAGAATGCTGGGCGGCAAGGTTGGTCAACGTGTCTACTGGCCTGGTACTGGCCCTAGCATCGGCGATTACGAGCTCCTTGAAGTGGGAAGCGACGTTGTCTTCGGTTCGCGGAGCCACATAGTCAGTAATGATGGCCACGGCTCCGACTATATCAAAATTAAGGACGGCGCCATGATTGCAGACCGTGTTATTGCATTCCCTGGAGTCACTGTGGGAGAAGGCGCCACAATGGGTAGCGGATGTCTTACCCAGCGAGGCAGGACATATGAGCCCCACGGTATCTACGTCGGCTCCAAAGGAGGCGACTCCGTCTTCCTTGGCATTCGTGGGCAGAAGGACGGAGCGGGCGAGAGCGAGAGCGAGAGCGCCAGCAAATACGAGAAGGAGATGCGTCAGGAGTTTGCCCAAAAGTCTATCCTCAAGCATCGTCAAAACTTGCCCACCGTTACCGTTTCTGAACTCCCGGTCAAAGATGGTGAAAAGAGTTACAACAGCTCGGCCGCTACGTCGATTCATCAAGACGTCGACACCGAGGTGGACTCTTCGTCCCCCTTCGGCAGAGCCTTCTATCAGCACAAGGCACCCTACTTTGTCTGGCGCCAGTGGATGATCTTCCTCTACTCGTCTTTTACTGTCATCTTTACCACTGCCTACTGGAGCGCTGCTTCCATTTCCTCTATGCAGGTTGTTGCCCGAGTGTTTGAGGATATCCTGTGGCTCGGCAACGGCAGCTGGTATGATCCCTTCGTCCTGTTCGCGCTTTGTGCCGCTTTGCTCTCGGCAATATTGGCGGTGCAGAGCGTTCTCGCCCTGGGCATCGTCATTGCGTCCAAGTGGATCTTGCTGGGACGCAGAAAGCCCGGCAACTACGACTGGGACAAGAGCAGCTACTGTCAACGATGGCAGCTCTTCCTGGCAATCGAGCGAATTCGTCGACGCTGCTTTGGTCGACGCGGCATCCTCGGTATGCTCACTGGTACTGCCTACGTAACATGGTACTTCCGGGCGATGGGCGCCAAGATCGGAAGAGACTGCGCGCTGTTCGTGAGTGGGCGACCAAGCCTGATGTTCACAGAGCCTGACCTGTTGGAGATGGGCGACAGAGTGGTTGTGGACGACGCTAGTCTCGTCGGGCACATCAACACGCGCGGCAAATTCGACCTGAATATGCTCCACGTTGGTGACAGGTGCGTGCTAAGAAGCAATAGCCGGCTGCTGAGCGGCGCTCGCATGGAGAATGATAGCTGTCTCTTGGAGAACACGCTGATCATGGCGGGTGACATTGTCGACGAGGGTGAGACGATGCAAGGATGGCCGGCTAGCAGGGCCCAGGGAAGAAGAACCATGTAAGGGGGAACGCGGGGGAGGCTGGGGAGGCTGGGGAGGCGGTTCATGAGGCATTTTGGGAGGAGTTGGGAAAGCTGGAAAATAGGTAAGGCATGGGTAGAGAGTTTCTCGATTTGGATATTTCATAGCATTTTCACGGCATCATCTTTTTGGATCACACACCTCTTTATGATGTGCATGAGCCCTGGAGATGAGGAGTCGTCGCGCTTTCGCAGCCAGACGGCAAACACCTGGGCAGCTGTCCCCGTTTTCCTTGCTTACTTACCTAGGTACCTACTTTACCTGCTGTCGATTCGACATGACCATTATTTTGCTTATTATCTAGGCAGAGTCAATTCTTGTACATAGTTTTGTGTCGGTTTGTTAGCATGACCGTTAGCCTGGATAGCGATAATTTGTATATACATATGTACTTATTAATTCATCAAATGCTTTCAATACCTTAGGTAGGTAGTACCTATTCTAACCTACAGATGTAGTATGGTGAGGTGTTTTTGGAGTAGCACCTTCTCAGGTGGCCGAGTGCCTCCACCTCGGGATTGTTCATGTGGTTTGGTGGGGAACATAATTATCATTGGATGATGGCAGTGGCCGCCGCATGCAGAGCTCTTACCCGATGTCCAGATCTTAGACCAAGAGCTAGCTCCCCACTACCTAGGTAGGTACACAAGTAGGTAAGAGTGCTTTCCTACGAACCTCGCCTTGACTGCCTGGAGTACCCTCAGGTTATTGTTGAATAAAAACATCTTCCTTCTATCCTCGAATGTAGAGAAAAAGAACTATCTGTTGGAGTATAGATGTCGTATACATTCCCAGCAAAATGCGACATATCACCCAATAACAATTAATGTAGCACTGACATGGCAGGAGGTAATTGGTTATCGGAAAAGTCAAACTACGTATTCATGCTCTCTTGGTCTTGACAAGACCTTTTAAGATCGACAATTTTATTGACACGGAGCCGCCGTTGAAGGTTCCAAGGTTACCCACCTGTTGCCCAAGTTGCTTTGCTTTTCGACCCGGGGGAAGTCCTACATATTATGTACATCATCAGAGCTCTGACTTGGTTGGTAATCTGTAGTGATGCGCTAATATACGTCGAGAAGAGAAATACTATTACACTATGTAGCTTACTTGGTTCTTTTGCGGTGAAGCTTGAAACATCGCGTCCACGAGGCCAACAGCATACATCAACTTCCATGAGGTACAGTTACTAATAGCGCGACCGCATTTTAAGCACCAGAGTATGCCTCTCAAAATGCGCCTGCTTAGCTCCGGTAAAACTGTAATCCATGCATATCCATACCCTCCCACCGATTCCTTCAGTATCGACAATCTTACGAAGGCCATGTCTCGCAGTGATGGTCTTTTTGCGACTATATAGTACATACATCTGTACAGTATTTGCATGATCCTTAGATGGGTACTACATGTGTACCTAGGCCTCTGCAGAATAACCCCCGGCGCGCGAATCAGCCCGGCGGGTTCCTATTCGCTACCTTCCAGACCGCACTATTATTTGCTTCCTTGTAGTTACATTCATGGCTCAGCTGGAAGGTTGCACGACTTGATGCATTTCTACCTATCTACTTTATTCATCATCACAGAAAGAAGCAAAAGGGCCAGAAAATCAACTACACTACCTACATGCTATAGGAGCTACGTAGATTATGACACTATTCTTCATACGTAGATATTGGTCTCGGTTCAACCATGAAGAGATAACTCGTTGGTAGGTAATAAAAAGAAGAGACACAGTAACTTGCTCGCAAGCCACTGGCATCTTGGCATTCTAGCTCGAATATAAATACCTGGCTTAGGATCCCTATCGCACATCTTGTGATAAAGCTAAAACTCACTTGGGCAGCTGGGTTCAAGCGCGTCTTGAGGTGGTCTTTTCTACCCACCTAAGGTTAGGTAGTTCAAAATCACCTATCGCTTGATACACTACCTAGAGGCCATCTCATATCTTTGTTCTCTTTCTCATCACGACGGATGCTTCCGCGTTTGTGAATGGTACGTTATATAGCCCTAGCATATACGCATTAGCTCCAACAACATGGGCTCTTCGATAAAACAGCGGCTTGTCGCCGCCTTATGCTCTTTAGGCGCTTATCAAGTGGCCGCTACTCCGGTCGCCGGCAACGGCAACCAAGCTCGGCAAGGGCCGGGTGAGTGCCAGAAGACGACAGTGGCCATCCTCGGCGCTGGCGTGGCGGGCATCACGGCCGCACAGGCGCTCTCCAATGCGTCCGTCACAGACTTCCTCATTATCGAGCGCAACGACTATATCGGCGGGCGGGTGCGGCACGTCGATTTCGGCAAGAAGCCCGACGGCACCCCTTACACGGTCGAGTTCGGCGCCAACTGGGTCCAGGGCCTGGGCACCGAGGGCGGTCCTGAGAACCCGATCTGGACTTTGGCCAAGAAGTACGGCCTCAACAACACGTACTCCAACTACAGCTCCATCCTGACATACGATGAGAAGGGCGCTGCCGACTTCGGCACCCTCTTCGATGACATGGATGCTGCTTACACGATAGTCGAGCAGGATGCTGGCTATATCTTGACCGAGAACTTGCAGGACAGCAGCATGCGCGCTGCCTACAGTCTTGCGGGCTGGAAGCCCAAGAAGGACATGCATGCCCAAGCTGTCGAGTGGTGGTACTGGGATTGGGAGACGGCGTGGCCTCCGGAGCAGAGTGGCGAGCTGTACGGTATCACCGGTTATAACCTAACCTTCTATCAATGGAGCGACGAAAACAACTTTGTCTGGGACCAGAGGGGCTTCAATGCCTTCATCATCGGTGAGGCAAACGAGTTCCTCAAGGAGAACGACCCTCGTCTCATGCTGAACACAACGGTGAAGTCGATTGCTTACGGTCCCGAGGGTGTGATTGTTCAGTTCGATGATGGTGGCTGCGTGGAAGCTGAACGTGAGTGCCCCTGTGTTGCTTCTCGCCTACTGTTTCTCATTCGGTGTTACTGATTAGATGTTAGATGCCATCACCACCTTTTCCATCGGCGTATTACAGAACGAAGTGGTAAATTTTGAGCCGCCGCTCCCTCGGTGGAAGCGACAGGCCATCGAGCAATTCCAGATGGGCACTTATACCAAGATCTTTCTCCAATTCAACGAGACTTTCTGGGACCCGGATGTTCAGTTCTTCCTCTACGCCGATGACAACTTCCGCGGCTACTACCCCGTCTGGCAGTCACTGACCGGCCCCGGTTTCCACGAGGGCTCCAATATCATCTTTGCAACCGTGGTGGGTCCCCAGTCTTACCGGATCGAGGAGCAGTCCGACGCGGTAACCAAGGCTGAGTGCCTGGAGGTCCTGAGAGCAATGTTCCCCGATAAGGATATCCCCGAGCCCATCGATTTCCTGTACCCACGCTGGAGCACGGAGCCGTGGGCCTACGGCTCGTACAGCAACTGGCCCGTCGGCATGACGCTCGAGATGCACCAGAACCTGCGATCCAATGTCGACAGGCTGTGGTTCGCCGGCGAGGGAACATCAGCGCAGTACTATGGCTTCTTGCAAGGTGCTTGGTTTGAGGGCCGCGATGTCGGACAGCGTATTGCAGGGCTCTTGAAGAATAGCACCTCGCCGCAAGACCAGTGCAACAACGAAACAACAATAGATTGCGGCAATATGAAGAGATACGAGGTGCTCCACAGCACAACGGACCTTGATGAGTACAACATTCAGAATGGATGGGGGGCGAGTAGCTTTTTGGACTATGGGTACGAGGCATAGAAGCCCGATAAGCGACGTACTCTATAGTATAATTAGATTGTTGTGACCTGATCTACCGCTTATTGATGTATGTGCGAGTGAGTTAAAGACTGAACATGATGAGGCGTAATACAAACAGACGGATATAATAGGGTTGTTAGGTTTCTTTGTCGTTCCAAAATTGATCCAAAGCTTCTTGTCTTACTTCCCAGGCCCAATGATGACATGTCTGTTTCTAGTCAGTTACGAACCACCCGTAGCGTATAGGTCTCGTGAGTGCTTAATCCAGACTAAGAACTCCAGACTGACCTGATGCACAACAGGGCTTACGTCCTTTTCAATCGTCCCGTCGTCTTCATCAGTTACCGTTCGGATGCCGTTTTTAGCGTATTGCTTGAGCACTGGATAATGTGCATAGTTAGTCATAAATTGAAGTTGCTTTGGACGTAGAGGTCGTGACAAGAACACCTTACATGTTCGCCGCCATCTTCCCGTTTCGCCAACACACCTCCGCCACCGACTGATTTGACGCTCGTCATCGTCGCATCGCCGGCCCATCCAGAAACGGCAGTACCATTGGAACCAACCGCGCACATCGTACTGGTGAGCAATCCAGCCAGCGGCCTCCCATTCCTCGATGCTTTGTCCACAGGCCACCCCATACTTGTTGGCCTCCGGGTCATAAGTGGGGGAGGCGAGATAGCGCTCTATCGACAGACCGGCGGTCCAGGACTCAGGCAGTTCGCGCCAGTCGTCTGCAATGGTGGTGCGAAGATGACGCGAATACAATGGTCGCCAATATGACCCGCCGAAACTGCCTTCGCGAATGACAGCCTCCGGGGACTTGTTGGGCACGAAGTACGGGTGGGACTCGAAACGGTAGTTGCCTTGCTCGTCCCGTGTAGGTGGCGGTGCCGCTGGTGACCACGACGACCAGCTTGCTTTCAAAGACTCAACGTCGGGTTCCCGAAGTGGCGATAACGCATTTGTTGGGTCTGCTTGCTTTACTAGCGATTTCCTCTTGCGAGACTGGCCTCGCGTTGGCGGCATGTTACTCTGGCGGGCTTCTACATTCCTCGACTTATTTGATGCATTTGCTATCCGTGCTGATGTCCGCGTAGGCTGGGGCGGATCAAGCTTCTGACGCTTAGACGTATGCCCCTGAGATGCAGGAGCTCGGCTGGGAGAGCTTTCGGCTTTAGGTTGTGCTACTAGCTCACTCTGCAACCCAAGATCATTAATGAGACTCTCGTTCCGCTTGATATTTTCAAGCCTGCGGGCTGTGTAAGTACTCATGGTGTTGTACCAATGCTCACGAGCTCGGTTAAGCTACTTAGTCTTAGGTGTAAGCTATCGTGCGATACGTCAAATAAGTCAAGTAGGCTGATTAAACCTATCTCTCTGCTGGCGATGATATTAGGTACGTTACTGTACTACATAGGTGGAGAGGTTGGACTGTCATGCTACCGCTTCAATCTAACAAAAGAAGAAATTTCTAATGTTGGTGAGCGTACATTTAACGATTAGTAGAAAACGAAAAAGTACAGATCTGTAAAGGCAAGGAAAAGAAAAGAAAACCTCATGGACCTTGTGTGGCTGGCTGTCTTTCGTCATGAATTTACAGATGGTTCGCAGGTCATATAAGGTGCCTATCGCATCATTATAGCCACTGGGCATAGGTATTACGTAACAGCAATAACGTCCGCAAAATATCGACCTTTTTCTCCGAGCAAACAAGCATTGACAAATGTTGAAATAGACAGATCAGCCGACCTGTCACTTTTCATTATTGCTATTTAATTTTTTCGATCGTTTGTGAGATATCTGCATACATATGCACTATCGCACGCTGACAACACTAGCATGCATCCCTGTTCCTTATGTATGTAGTAACATCTTGTCCTTGGCAGAGAAATAAATATAGGAATCCATCCTTGATTTCCCCGATCTAGACCCAATCCTCCCCCCAAAGCCCATGTAACTGTCAGAAGGCTTACCACTTGCTCCTGGAATCCTCATGGTTTCCCCCCAATTATGGCCAATCAAGGCTGTAAACCACTTCTATATGTCTTGCAAAAATACTTAGCTGCTATTTGCATGCATGCGGCCGCCTAACTAATTCGAGCATCAAGCTCTCTATCTATGTGTCGATAATCGAGTTCAGTCGTGCTTACATCCCTCAGCTTGGCGCATAGGGGTTATTATTCTTTCCCACGACCTTTGATCCAAATGTATTCTGTCGGGCTCTGGGTTTGCCATTGTTGATGTCCATTAGCAAGTTCGCGTTCCAGGACTCGATGACGTCTCGAATTAAATTAAAGCACGGCGATCTCCAACGATAGCCGACAGCCCCTCATCAGGTTCCATTAATTAAATTCGTGGGTGTGGCATCCGCCATCTCACGTATCCTCCGGTGACAATTCACTATGGCGCATAGCGCGTCGTCTGAGTCGACGGCAAACGAGCCCTTCCCCCGCGTCCCCAGCCTTGACAATGATGCTGTCGACGCTACTATGCGGCCGTCCGTCCCCGGCATATCCTCGACCGCGAGCGCGCCGACAGTCATCGAGCCCGAGCAGTCGGGTACTCGAAACCGAGTACACTACGGGTTGAATGTCGATGTTTCTCCCGTTCCCCAATCTGCGCCCCATCTCTCGCCCCTGTCGCCTGAACCTCTACGAAGACGAAATACGCGAGCCAACACTTTTAGAACACTAGAAGAGTTTGAAGATTTTGAAAGGCGCCCAGGTTGGCGCCCCGGGGCAGAGCCTGGCGTTGACCCCAAGAAACCCGATGGCGGACAGGAGACTGTGCCTGACCTGCACGCAGAATGTCAAATTACCGTCGTTGACTTCTCCGAACAAAACCTCATTGTTCACGAATTCAGTAACTCGGAACTAATCGAATTCGTCAAGAAGCCACAACCTTCGTGGGTCAAATGCAGATGGATTAATGTGAACGGACTTTCCTGGGACATCATCCAGGCCTTGGGAAAATATAAAGACTTGCACAGGCTGGCTATTGAAGATATCATGAACACAAGAAATCGCACCAAAGCTGATTGGTACGCCGGGCATGCGTTTCTCATTCTAACTTGTATGAAGCTGGTGCGTCTTCTGGACCACGATAGCGACAGCAGCGATGAAGAGGACTTTGAAGAAGCAGTGCCCAAAGTAGAGAGAAACGGTGTCTTCCGCAGTGCAGGCCGAAGGCTTAGAAGATGGGTAACCGGCAAGAAAGTGCAGCGCGCAACGACTGCGAATATGCTGGAGAAAGGGACTAACCCGGACACACCAAGTCACAGCTTGACACACCAGCCTACTGGGTTCTCTGACGTGTTCAACCCAAACACTCTCTGCACTCTGCAACGCTATCACGCAGCCCCTAATGCTGCTCGGACAGAATTCATGGAGAAACACTCGGCCCTCGCGGCGAAGGGGCTAGCCGTCATGGCCGAGCAGGTAGCCATGTTCATTACCTCGGACAATACCGTCATCGTCTTTTTCGAGCAGTCGGCTGACGATGTGGAAGAGCCCATCCTCGCTCGGCTGAAGAGTCCCACAACGATACTACGCCAGTCTTGCGATGCTTCCATGGTGGCCCAGGCCATTATCGATGCCATCATCGATATGGCCATCCCCGTCACGGCCTGCTACTCCGACATCGTGGGTGACTTGGAACTCGACGTATTGACTCATCCCAATATCAAGCATACCAAAAGACTATACATCATTATTTCGGAGATCAATAAGATGTTTAGCTTCGTCAATCCCATCCAAACCATCATCAACTCATTACGGGACCACAAGACGAAACTAGACCAAGATGTCGTCTCTCGAGAGCTCCAGAATCCCTTGGGCGGTGTCATCATTTCGCCAACCACCTGCACATACCTAGGTGACGTGGTAAGTACAACTCCCTCGTAGATCGTGTCGGGTCAGAGCTGGTCTAATATTGTGACTGCCTGCAAGAAGACTTCAAGTGGCTGACCAACGTGATTCCAGTACGATCACTGCATCCTCATTACAGAGAATCTGACACAGATCAAGGAGTCAGCAAATCACATGATCGACCTGATTTTCAACACCATCGCCACGTCACAGAACGAGAGCATGAAGCAACTGACGATTGTCACAATTATCTTCTTGCCCTTAACCTTCATCACTGGGTACTTTGGACAAAACTTTGTGGACTTCCCACAAATAAATAACTATGATATCTCTTACTTGTAAGATGTGATCCAGCAACACTTCTAAGCTCGGTTATAACACATAGGATGAGATGAACTGACCGATTTGGTGTAGCTGGCGTATTGCCGCCCCCACAGCCGTCTTCACCATTATCGTGTTTATGCGAGAGGCCATTTTAGACACGTTTGTGAGGTTCTTCCAGAGGAAACACATCCTAGACATTCGCAAGAGGAAGAAAGAGAGGATAGTAAAAGCGAGAAAGCGAGATAAGATGCGCTTCCGCAAGGCGTCCTAGGGGAGATATTGAGAATCATGACTGGCATGAGCTTGATGCTGTCCTACAATGGTACGGAGAGGGTCGGGTTTCACTATGCATCGTCCCGTCGGTTGTTTTCCTACATTTCTATACTACAGCAGAGTGAAGAGACCATGATATGTCAGAATTTCCAAAGATACCCAAAGATCAAGCCGTTATGGACGTGGTTTTCGCTTAGACAATCTATTGATTAAGGACCCGTCTTTTTGGGCAATACTATATAAATGCACCTATAAGACGAGTGTTAATGGACTGCCAATAAGCTGTACAAACTGATGCAGAAACAGCGGGACACATGTAGTTTTACGTACAGTACAGATATAGGTACCTGCCTAAATGCTGCATTACGGCAGTACTAGTATGTACAAGGGTCCAAGACTGGAACCCAACACCCCTTGTCCGCATTCAGCAAAGCTACACGTAGGCACGGCAGTGGACCGCGCATATCCCTTCGACGCTGAAGCCAACAAAAGATCCCTGACTACAGATCTGTACATGATGCTTCTCTGCATACTTAATCCTTGTTATTAGATTGCTGTTGCAATGCTGTTGCAATGCTGTGGCTTGTAATAGTGACACCTGTTAGTACATTTGGCACGGGCAAAACTAGGTAGGAAATGAGGTATCTTAGGATAGTGAATTTGGTTGGTTAAAACTCCTGCAAGTCGTATCCAGGGATTCTTTTGTTGGTTTCGGCGTCAGAGGGATACCCATGGTACTTTCCTATCTTATCGGAGACGTTGCGTCATGTGGTCACGCTTCAGCTGTCGCGTGTACATGGACACATGTACAGCTCTACCTATTGGTTTTGAGCTTTGGGCCATTACTCAAACTACTCTAACCAGTACAGGTCAGAAGCTCCTCGACCTGGAGCCTGACTTGCTAGGTTACTACGTAGATGGATTATCAATAAATACCCTTCTCCTTCGATCCAATTCTCAGCTGACCCAAACACACTTCAATAAAGTTTAGATGAGGCTCGAGACACACTGCTGTGTTAGGCCCGAGTTCTAGTCTCTCTTCCACTCTTCCAAAGATGGTGAGTTTGTGAATGCAAGGCGAAAGCGTTAAGTCCGCTAGTCTAGGTTGATAGTTGGCGAGTAATTGGCAGAACTGACTGACCAAATGGTTATCACCTTAGGTGAACGTGACAACTCCTCTCCTTCAAAGCGATCGTCGCGATCCTTCTACTGACCCGAACCGGTCCGATTCCGAAGATGGCCTGCGCGGGCAATCTCAAGCAACCCAATCAGGCCGGTCATGGCCATCGCAGATGCGTGAAGCCCTTCTTTTTGCCTGGGCAGTCCTCGCAACAGCAGGCGTTTTGGTCTTAGCCGTATGGGCCTCTCACAAGCAGCAAACCTCCTTCGACAAGCCTGCCGGGAAGCGAAACCTGATTTTCATGGTCTCCGATGGGATGGGCCCAGCCTCACTTTCACTCACCAGGAGTTTCCGGCAACACACCGAGGGTCTCGAGTATGGTGATACATTGACCTTGGACAAGCATTTTTGGGGAAGCAGCCGAACTCGGAGTAGTTCGTCGCTCGTAACGGATAGCGCTGCTGGCGCCACCGCCTTCAGCTGTGCCCAGAAGAGCTATAACGGCGCCATATCTATGCTGCCCGACTCGACCCCTTGCGGGACCGTCTTGGAAGCGGCCAAGAACGCCGGATACACGACTGGTTTGGTCGTCACGACCGACATCACCGACGCTACGCCTGCATGCTTTGCTAGCCACGTCAGGTTTCGCTCCCAGCAGGACGAGATCGCACTCCACGAGATCGGTCAAGGTCCCCTTGGTCGGGTAGTCGATCTGATGCTTGGAGGCGGTCGATGCCACTTCCTACCCAATACTACCGATGGTGGATGCCGTCAGGACGATATAGACGCCATTGCGTTGGCTCGGGAAGAATACGGCTGGAACTACATCGGCGACCGGCCTGCCTTCGACGAGTTCTGGGAGGGTAAGAAAGAAGTCCCGTTGCCCATGCTCGGCCTCTTCGCACCAACCGATATCCCATTTGAACTCGACCGTCGAAACATGAACGACCAGTACCCCAGCTTGAGCGAGATGGCCAAGACGGCACTGCGTGCTCTCGAGAAGGCTACAGAAAACAGCGACAAGGGCTTCTTTCTAATGATCGAGGGCAGTAGAATTGATCATGCTGGCCACGAAAATGACCCATCTGCACAAGTCAGAGAAGTGCTCGAATACGACAAGACATTCAAGGCTGTTCTCGATTTCTTAGACGAGAGCAAGACCGAAGGGGTCCTAGTTGCCACTAGCGACCACGAGACAGGAGGTTTATCCGTAGCACGACGTACGACGGTTCCTATCCCTGCTTCCTGATACAAGTGCACTAACACCTTCGTAGAACTCAACATAGACTATCCCCAATACCTCTGGTACCCTCAAGTGCTAGCAAATGCGTCGGCTTCCTCGGAGCACTTGGCCCGTCGTCTACAAGAACATGTTGCCCAACTGGAAGAGTCCGAGGACGACCCGATCGAGGAGCTGAAGAAGTACATCAACGACGAACTTGTAGTTCCGGGGCTTGGGATAACGGACGCTACATCGGAAGAGCTGACGACATTGGCTCTCTACCCGGAATCCGCTCAACCGGCTTTCGCGAACATGATTTCGGTCCGGGCGCAGATCGGATGGAGTACGCATGGCCATTCGGCCGTCGATGTCAACATCTACAGCTCCGGTGGGCCCGGGACAGAGGCGCTCCGTGGCAATGTGGAAAATACTGACGTGGGCAAATTCCTCAGAGAGTATTTGAGCGTCGACGTGGAGGCTGTGACGAAAGAACTAAATGACAAGATGGGATCAAAGCCGAAATCCGACTTGCCCAGTAGTCCGTTGCTTTCAGAAGAAACAATTGAAACCATCGTCTTCGCACAGGACCATTGGTCTGCCCATGAGGCCATGGAGCACCGGCTGGTAGAGGAAGGATTGTCTACGTAGAGCATAATCGACAGAACTGTGGTCTTTTCTTTCCCTTGGTGTGTTATAACTTCATTTTGGAATACAGGGTAGATGGTTCCCAGGCAACATCTCTTCCAGACATCAATATTGATTAGCCCATAGCGGTAGCTATCATTTAGGCTTCCCCAACATCTCCATCGTACATATATAGGGTTTTTATAGTAGCAGAAACCTCTGCTTCACTGTCTTCTGTTTACTTGTTTAGTGTATCCATTGCCCTGAGGCAGCATCGGGCTTGTACGAGCAGAGATAGCAAATATGATACCCAACATTCAGCTTGACTACCTTGTACCTACTGTATGCCATACAATGCTAGATCTTTGAATGAACCTGTGAGTGATCATTCGTTTCGTTGGGGCATTCCCGGCTTCCGAAGTAGGTTTTCTTGCAGGAAGGTTTCTCGGTGATCCATATATCATTGTCAGACAACATTAGTAGGCATCTTTAGAGGACACCCTTCGAACGTGGCAGCAAGACGCCTAATGCTAAGTAATGAGGAGGTAGGTAGTTTGTGTCACCTGTTGTTAGCTTGGATTCCCAACAGGGCGGAACTACAAGGCTGTCTGGTCTAATAACTGCTTTGTCAACCAACGTGGCATCACTTCCCTTTATTGACAACCAACAGGGTGTTATTGTTGGTGATATACATTAGTTTCTTTCTGCCTTTTCTCTTTTGACGATAACCACAGTAGTCTCTATTATATACTATGTTCGTTGCCCCAGGCACAGCTACCTACCACAAACCATGTACTTACCGTCAGCTCACAACCCATCTTCTCCTTTTACACCCGCAGTAATACGTTCTATTGGGCTCACACGAAGTTCTAAGTACCGGAATACAGAAACTACCTACACTGAGAAGCACCACGGCACAGCACATCGACTCATCTCCACAGCAACATGTCCGCAGCCGTGCGCGCCGAAGAATCCCGGTCTACCGCACCCCCTTCACCGTTCTTCCTCTGGATCTACATAATCATCTCAAAAAACATCCTACAGGTCTCCTATGCCTACTACTACAACACCTTCTTCAACAACTACAAGAGTATCTACTACCAGCTAAGCACAGCTGGTCCCTACTACCCCGCATTCGCAGAGTTATTCGCCGCCTTCCTCGCGGAGATAGTTATCCCTACCCTCGTCAAATGGGACCTATTCTTTGCCTTTTCTCTCGTCGCGCTGTCGATGTTGCAACACAAAGGCGAAAGCGCGGTGTTTTCGCGGGCCTACATCTACACGTCGTTCCTTGTATGGGCCTCACTCTCTGCGGTAGACATTAGTCTTGCTTGGGTATTCTGGAGTCTCTGTCGGTGATACATTGTGTGGTGGTGATTGATTCATTGATTTCAATTTTCCAAGTCAGGGGGCTAGAGGTCAGGGTTAAGGATCAAGATCAGGGTCAGGAAGCGTGGCGAGGGAAGAGGGCGTGAGAGGGGAAGGGGAATGCAATGTAGCGAAGAAGGGATATGTGGTAGAAGGGGAAGGGAGATGAAATAATATAGAACATGTAAAGGTAGTTGTGAAAAGGGGGAAAGGGGAAAGGGGGGCGGAGTCGGGAGTCGGGAGTCGGGAGTCGGGAGTAAGGAGTAAAGGGATTCTTAACGATTCTGGGATTTTGTTAGATCATTTGATATCTTACTATATTTATTTACGTGAGATTTTTAGTCTGTGCAACTACGTATGTCGGGAATGTGCCTTGCCGTACGCACCAGAATGATAATGTACAGAGCCTGTCTTCTCTTTATATTCTATAATATGACAAATGATCAAGGAGGGAGGGAGAGCGCGGTGCTAGTTTTCAACATGAAACTAACAAGCAAACAGACACTCATCAGACACTGCCCCAAACATCTTTAAGGCCTTCCAGCGCAGCCAGCGCCGCAGCCTTCTTCAGCACGCTGGCACCCGTGTCCTTGCCAAGCGGGAGACGGAGGGCGACCTCCCTGCCCGCCATCATGCCGGCCCCATCGACGGTCTGGACGACGCGCTCCGCGACGGCGGAGGCGGAAGCGCCAGCCGCGAAGGTCTCAGGGGCAGATATGACCGCCTCGATCTGCGGTAGCGAGGTACTCTGATAAGGTGCACTGAGCGGCACGCGCCTGCCCGCCCCTGTCGGGGATGCGAATTCGGTGGCCGTCGTGCCGGGCTCGACGAGGAGAACCCGGATACCGAAGGTGGAGACTTCCACCTGCAGCATCTCCGTATATACTAGATACGACGAAAGGGAATGTTAGAATTTGTTGGTAAGGCCGTGCGCTCGCTGTAAATCCACGGCACTCAGGGATATATGGGGTCTTCAACACTGTGATTGTAAGTTTTAAACATTACATACCTTCCATAGCGGCTTTCGTAGCCGCGTAGATGCTAAGAAGAGGTAGAGGATCATGGACGATGTTACTACTGATGTTTATAATGGTGCCGGTCTTGCGCTCTCGCATCGACGGCAACACGGCCTTGATGGTTCGCAGAGTGCCGATGAAGTTCGTGTTGAAGATATCCCGCACCTCATCCAAGCTAGAGAGGCCAATTTATGTCAGTATAAACATCCACGGAGGAAACGATCATGCGGCTATTACGCCCGGTAACAGCATGATAAAGGGATATTTTCATTTGGCCTTACGGGACGTCCTCAATAGTCGAGAGTATAGCATATCCTGCATTATTGACCAGTACATCCACCTTGCCATGCTCCGTCAATACTGCCTTAACTCTGGCCTCTGCGTCCTCGCTGGCGACGTCGAGTTGCGTCCAGATACCTCCGAGGGCTTCAAGTTCGTCCCACTTGGTCGTGTCTTGGGGCTTGCTGCGGTAGCAGGCGATGACCTTGTGGCCGGCTGCGAGGGCGCTCTTGGCCATCTCGAACCCGATGCCGCGAGAGGCTCCTGTGATAAGCCAGACTTGAGGTTGCGCCATAGTTGCGAGAGATGCGAGAGATGCGAGGAAGTAGTGGAATGAAGTGCTTCAAGAGAATTTGAATAATGGATATACACAGGTAATAGCCAGTATATAATAGACAGTAGAAGACAGGTATTACAAGATGAGTTGAGTTAAGTTGCGCAGTAGTGACCTAGTGAGATGCTTCATCGCGTGGATTATATATTCATGCCATGGCATAATATAGGAGCGAAAGGCCACCTTTGCAGCTGCCGATCTCGAAGATGATGGCAGACGAGGGTGAACTCTATATCCCGACGACGGAGCAATAACCCAGGCATTACAAATTCGTGCCGTTCGTGAGCCGGAGCTTATTGGTAATGGAAAGATGGTGCATCCGCACATCGTCGCCTGCCTAACATATCACATCGTGAGAGGAGGGTGGATAAAGATATTGTATTTCCGGGTCGTAACCGCAATCACAAGCTGTTGAGTAAATAGTAAACCGCCCAATGAAACGCCATAAATAGATCTCAACAACGGGAGCATAACATAACCCCAATTATTATGTTGATGGACTGACAGGCTCGCATTCTCTTGTTCACTAATCTCGTGATGACCGGGCCAAATGTCTTTCCGGAGACGGACGGATATATCATGGAATTTCCGACAAGGGTTGATTGCCAAGAGCGTACGTATTCTGCCCGGTGTCTATTTTTGGTTGGGTTTTCAGCCGAGCTAGAAGATAAAAACATGACTAGTTACTACTCAGTCATTTCTTTATTCCCCAGCTCTGCATCCGACGATGAAGAGTTACATTAGGTAGAGTCGAATTGATCAAGATGTTCTTGTGCGAAGGTACTGCTAGCAGCACAGGCGCAGTACACCAGTTCAGCTGCAAGCTTCCGACTTATGTAATAAGTGGATCGTTCTCGGCCATGCTGAGCCAATCATCGTCATCCAAATGCACTGACTGATTCCCCTGCTTAAACGCCGAAGACAGATAGCTTGGCGTCTGGAAGGATGAAGATTACAAGCAACAGCATATATCGAATATGGGACGATGACCTTCCCATCGCATCACAGGGGCCCAATTTTCTTTTTATGACTATGATCTAGAACAGAAAGCTTAGATGATTTTATAGCAGCGAATGTTAACAATCCGCCATCGCGTCCACGTCTCGTCGATGAACAGGAGTAATTACGCCTGGGTCGGCACGGATCACGATGCGCGAGTTCATGGATTACATACAGAGCGCCTTCTATGCGGCCACAGGATGGAGTCGCGAAAACTCCTACTCCACCCTCAACGCGACGTCCGATGCCCTGCTTCACTTTCCCACCCCGCGCGGCCTGCGCCTGACCCTCTCTTCGCTCGCCACACCCCATTTCGCAACGGCCTACCAGCTGGGCACCGTCGGAGTCGTCGACGGCTCCATCTCCTACTTATATTCCACCACTCCTCTTAACTACCATGCCATCGCTCAGAGCGAGAATGTCCCGTTGCCCGACCTTCTACAGAGCTATACTCCATTAGCCGAGATATCACCTCGGAAGAGGATAAAAGGGACGCATAAGGATGGCCTAGCCTACGGGAGGTTGTATCTCCCCATGTCTATGCTGGAAGCCCTCGTTGTTAGGCGCATATCCCCGGGCCTACAGTTGCAAGTCAGCGCCGTATCAAACGAGACCTTGCGGAACGGGGGCACCGTCTTGGGCATGCTTCAATATGACGAAGGACAATACGGAATAGAAGGCCTAGCATCCTCGGATGGGGGTTTGATGGGCGTAAGGGGGCTCTACAACTTTGGAGGAAATGATACTAGTGTAGACTTGAACGACATCACGCATGATAATGGGGGTGGGCCGAGTAGCCTGGAAAGAGATCGCATTTACGGCCGTTTCAGCGCTGGCGCTGAACTTTACTACGGCACCCTGAACAAGTCTGGGGGGATGAGCTTCGGCGCGCGTTTTGCTACCCTGCCTTCCCACAAGGGGACACCCCTCACCGCTACCATGACTATCAATCCACTCATGGGCACACTAAGCTGGACATATGCGGTCAGGGCTGGTAACCACTGCTCACTAGCCACCAAGATGGACTTCAACGTTTACAGCTACGAGAGCTATTGGTCTGTTGGGATGGAGCTCTGGAGAAAGAAAGGTGCATGGACAGTCCAACCGGACGCCGACACAGAAACATCGCACGCCGCAGCCGGTGTCCTTCCGCAAAGGAGCTTCCAGGCCAAGATGGACTGGAGAATGGATGATCCTCTGCAGCCCTATGATACAACTGATCTTGTGTCGAAGCCGACACCGGAGATTACTGCACAACCTACGGTTAAAGAGCGCACATTCCAGGCCAAGATAGACTGGCGGCGGAACCATGAGGGTGAGAACGAAGACCTGTACTCAGGGGTGCTAAAAGCAAGACTTGATCACCATTGGCGGATAGGACTCCTTTGGGAAGGGAGGGTCAAATCCCTGCTTTTTAGTCTGGGCAGTGGCATCGATCTGCGCAGACCTGATGCTCCGTTCCGCACACTCGGCCTTGAAGTCCAGTTCTCCTCGTGACGGGCTGTATCCCCCAGGAGTCTACAGTTTGCTTGGCTCTGATGTCTGGAGTCTCACTTGATCATGTAATCTTTACCGGCGACCTACTCCGACATCTTGTCCAGCGTCGGACGCCGAGGCAAAACGCTTCCCGGCACGCCATATGGATGTATCACACACGACCATGACGGCCTGATGGGTTCTGCCTTGAGTGTAAACCGGGCCCGGATACATTAAGATCGCATTCAACTACCTGGATGGCCCAAGTGACAGTGGCGCTCTCCAGGATTTCATGATTTTCATGATACCACCAGGCAACCGATCAAAGGCTGGCCAGCCGTATCAGTATGGGCTCGAACCGCTGATGCAGCATGCCTCGAGTAGACGAGAACTGCCCATGGTTTGTGGCTTTTAAAACAGCTGAGAATTACGTCGTATCCGCATCAATAGCCCGATGAGAAACATCCGAACCCGGCATCTCAAGTTGCTCGGCAATGCCACAAGGAGGGTATCGAGAATTGGCTGCATCTACTCGACCATAGAGATATGGCTATAGCTGAACATATGCTGCAGAAGTAGCTGTAGCTTGACTGGAGAAGAGCATGTCTTGTATGTAGGTATGAGCTGTCTTGAGACGGGACGCATCTCACTTGCATTCTGCAGTATTTCTGCAGGCAGGGGCTAGGCCGGCCCCGAAACAGCCCATGAAGCCTCCTGTCGTACTTTCTTCAAGACACCTAGCCCATAGGCTATCTAGACGGCAACCATACCTCACTTATATATACTCTCTACGTAGGCGATGAAGCAGGCGAGATACTTATTTAAGCAGGCAATATATGTCAAAATTCATGTTATGATATTGGTATACGTAACATCTACTTCATATATCTTGTCAGCTTGCTTAGCGACCTAGGTACTTAGTGATAGCTATTTGTGGCGCGCATTTACTTGGACAGATGGCATGTGAGAAAAGTTGACCTATCATTGTGTTGTGCTTCCTTACCTGCATCCAGCCCGGGAGGGGTTGAGAACTTGAGGGGCTGAAAGAGGAGGGAAAATGGGACTAACAAAACACGAATCTGAGGACCTTGATGGCCATACCCTAAGTCATTTTAGCAGGTACCTACATGCATCATGTCACGGACATAGTACCTTACAATGTAGGTTAGGTAGGTATGTTGTACGCTCTTGTCTACGCGCCATAGTAATATGGAGGGTCAGGTACTTATCAGGTACTGTTCGCTTGGCTGGTCCGGTGTAGGCCGGCAGGCAGTAAGTATGTCATGTCAAGGTTTTGAGAACCTTGATGGCTCCCAGGGGGTTTTGATGCAAGGCATGATATGTTCGGTATACATAGTATTGCTGACCAAAGGGACAAGATAACTGGGTATGGGGCAGAAAAGCCTGGGTCGCTGGAGCTTTTCGGAAGGGTCGCAACGTATCAAGAGTCAGCAAATATAACAGAACCAGCCAAATCCGGCTTAGAGGGCAGCAGAAATGGTATGTACTAGTAAAGTGCATGCACGGAAGAATGAACACTAAGAGTTAAAGCCAGAAGAGGGGAGAGTACCCTCTCTGGATCTGCTTTTCCCCTGCGACCTGGCTCTCAGAATCACGGTGACGTTATTTGGAAACGGCTCTCGGCTCTAACTGTATGCATAAACGGTAAATATTTCCTTGTCGCTCTGTTCCCTCTTGATACTGCTTAGACGGCTTGCATGCATACATACATACATACATACATACATACATACATACATACATACATACATACATACATACATACATACATACATACATACAATGACAACAAGTTGTATCCTCCAGGTGCAAATAAAAACACTACTGCCAGCGTAGCAGTAGGCCCGAGAGTGGAAAGGTACGACATTCAAATGGATTTGGCAAGGAAATGGAAAGGGAGGGAGGGTGTACAGCATATAATATCCCGTTTCCACGTGCCGATAATAAATGCTCCCGTCATCGCTATGTAGTTTCTTTTCTTTGAGACATTAAAATGTGAATCAACTTCTTGGTTCTATAAATGGCATCCAGCATAAACTGTAAACGTTCCGTAGTAAGATGCGGTGCTGCATGTAATGTGCAACAAGTCTTGCCGCTGTATATCTGAATCATTTCACTCCCCCGGTACCGCATAATTAGAAGGTGGGAGGTACGGAGTGGGTACAAGCAGTATACCTAAGTACCGACAAGGAGTGCTGACAATTCACGCATCTGCTATGTACTTGTCTTGGACTTTTCTTAGGAGCGGGTCCCCTTTTTGGCCATCAAGGTCCTCAACTTTTCATCATGCCCACCATGGCCTTGCCCGGCGTCCCAGACACCAGATCACACACACTCGTACACAAACCAGAGATAGAGACAAATTGTGTATTTGTGTGTGTGTGTGTGTGTCTGTCTGTCTGTCTGTCGACCTGGTGGGCTGTGTCCGACATATGACTTTTAGCCCGACTTCTGACCCCGAAACTTCTCAACCTCTCTTTTGCGCCAGCCCACCATATATGCACATGGTTGCATCCCCTCCTCACACGGCGAACGACAAGTAATAATCCTGTGGAGACCCAGGCCTTCGGGATAATAGTTTTCTTGTCATCTTCATTACTTCTCTCCAACCAAAGCCCTGGTGATAGCAGGTTATCGTCGCACCCATCTGCCTATCTACGTACTACTATGCCTCCCAGCCATTTAACTATGATCTTGTTCTATTCCATCTTGAATATATAGATACTGAGATAAAAGCGGGCTGCTTTTGTTGAACGTCCCTATTATACGCAAGACCTTGTCTGCCGAGCCTTGCCAACGGCACCTTTTTTGCCCAGTGCCAGCTTTTCTAGTTTTATTTTTTATCTTTATTTTGCTAGACCAAATATTCTGGCACTTTGTAAGAAGTGTGTCTGTCTTCAGCAGGGTGTTCGTTAGCAGGCTGGCGATGCCGCATGGACAAAGACAGGGTTTAAGCTAATAACTACACACTGTAAGTTGATATCCTGTTTTTATTATAACCACCTTAGTTACGAAAAAGAATATGTCCACTTCCCACGTTTCCATGTTGTTTTGGGGAACCCTTTTAGTGTATGGCCACTCGGGGAAACACTAGATGGTGTCCACACCGTTGGCTTTTCAGCTGGCCTTGTCTTGGCATATACTGGTCTTGACTGAGCTGTATGGCTAGGGTAGGGTTGAGGCTTGGAGGAGAGCCATTAAGGTCCTCGAATCTCCGCCGCGTCGACACTACTCTGGGCTCGGGACAACGTGGTGTGCGCGCACCACTCTTTGTTTCACCGAGATACTATGTCTTTCAGACCTATCGAGGCGCATTGTTCTGGAGACTAGAAGCTCGGGAGACAAGGCATTCTTCTCAGGACAGTTCTATTGTGTTCACCCAGGTACTACACTTTGTCGGGATAAAGATTCTTGCTGGGGTTTACTGATATATATATATATATATATATAAGCGCGCTGCTAACCACTCTGCAGCGCAACTTCCTATCGCTCTCTACGCCTTTCCCGCCCTGTCCCAGCCGCAACTGGTCGCTCACACCTGGTTAAGGTTTCCCCATACGTACGTAACCTAGTACCACCTCGACTATCTACTTAGGTTGCTCCTCTTCCCTCCTTTTCAGCTGTTTGGCTTTTTATTCTTAGCCACATTTAACAGTCACCATGGATTTCACATCGACAGTCCTGAATGGCGCCCTGCAGTTAAGACATGTCGAACTGGAAATCGGGCGACGTGACCACGATCATAGCGTCACTATCAACTGCGACACTGGAAACGAGTATGACGGTCGCTTAGGACTGCGTATTTCCTCCATTTTTGTCATTTTGGTCGGTTCCTTGCTCGGTGCTGTTGTACCGATATTATTAGCTAGGACGTCTAAGATGAAGGTCAATGGACCGGCCTTCTTCATAGCGAAATATTTCGGTTCTGGCGTTATTCTCGGCACAGCATTTATGCACCTCCTGAGTCCCGCCTTTGCGGCTTTGAATAGCCCCTGTCTCGGCGACGGCCCAATCACCCGCTACGATTTCGCCGCTGCCATCTGCCTAATCACCGTCTTCGTCCTGTTTACTGTCGAACTGGTGGTCAGCCGGTTCGACATCTTCGGCCACAGCCACGACCACGAGAGCCCAGCGGCGGCAGATGCGTCCTCGGCCGTCCCCATGAAAGGCTTGCCATTCTCAGCATCGCATAACCACCGGGCGGACGACCTCGAGGCAAATTCGGGCTCGGATAACCATACTGGAGCTGCCAGCCAGACTTCTATAAACGACGAAGGTAAAGGCCGCTTCCACACTCCGGGACCACCGAATGATGTGAGCTACCCACCCGGCGGCCAAGACCACCTGAGCCATCACCGCGAGCATGGGGACAGTCACGAGGCCATCGCCGCCCAGATGACAGCTATCTTCATCCTCGAGTTCGGCGTCGTCTTCCACAGCATCTTCATCGGTCTCACACTCGCCGTAGCGGGCGAGGAGTTCACCGTCCTCTACGTTGTCCTTGTCTTCCACCAGACATTCGAGGGTCTCGGTCTCGGCTCACGGCTGGCCACGGCGCACTGGCCCAAGTCCAAGGCATGGCTACCCTATCTCCTAGGGCTGGGATATGCCATCAGCACGCCGGTCTCCATCGCTATTGGCCTGGGGATTAGGGAAACCCTGCAGCCCGGAAGTCCGAATGCGCTTCTAATCAACGGCGTATTCGACTCCATCAGCGCCGGTATCCTCATCTATACCGGTCTCGTCGAGCTATTGGCCCATGAGTTCATGTTCAACGCCCACATGCGAAATGCCGGTATTAAGATACAGCTGTATGCTCTCGCGTGTGTCGCTCTTGGTGCAGGGCTCATGGCTGTCCTCGCGTTATGGGCTTAAACTAATATGGCCTTCCCCCTTTTGGCCCCCGTCGTCGCTTTCCCCGGTCTATCACCACCTCTCATGCACGAAGCGACGAATGAAGCGAATCTTAACCCACTATCTCATTACGCGCATATGAACCCCCTTCTAGAGAGCATGATACCCCTCTGATTTCATTTTCGAGTCGTCCAACCTCTGCCTGGCTGCCGATCAATTCATCGGACGGGGAGGTGAAAAATGCACCTACACTTCAAGCACAGTCTGCGTCGTAATGGCCGACAGCCAACAGCCAACCTCCTCGGCCTGCTCGCATCGGAGCACAAAGCGTTCGGATTACGTCAATAATCATAACACCCCACACGGGCACTTCTCACCTCTCGCCCGGGCCCTCTCTCTTTCGCGCTCTAGCTCTCGCTCTACAAGTGTAAATAGGAATGGAAACACGAATGCGGATGGATAAAACCATTCAAACTCAAGTCGCCACAAGGCGCCGGTAGGATTATTAGACCACATCTTGAACCTTCTTTTTTATATATAACCAACTGGGCAAAGCGAAAGGGTTGAGCGCGGGTGCAGTGGAGTGGAGGCCGCTCCGGCGAAAGGAAAAAAGGAGAACATGAGAAGACGATGGTGCTTGATGACTCCTCCTTCTCCTTCCCTTTCTCCTTTCCTTTCTGTATTGACATCAATAACGGGGCAAAAGGCTAGATAAAAGATCGACAATTAAAACAGCATTTTCAGTGGATATAATGGACTTGAATCAAATAGACAAATGACGTCTTAGTACCTACCATTGGTCTAGTAAAGGTATAAACATATTTCAAACTCATAGTAGAATGCTTCACTCTTTGACCCCCGAAATCCCAACGTGTAGCTTCTGTAGAGTATTGCCTTATAGTCATTAGACTGATACTTTGTAACCACTTGTATGTCAATCACTGCCAAGTTGAACATATAGCGTTGTCCAGGGTCAAAACGTTGGAATCTGTATTATGTTCTCTGATACCCGGAATCCTTTTTGCATCATGACTTGCCTTCGGGCTAATTTCCACACACACAGAGAGACTGATCAGATTCTGTCGCGTAATATATACCGTTAATCCTACGCGGGATTAACGGCGTCGTTTTTTCCGTGATAGATTCTCGGTAAGCAAATTGAGACAGAGCCATCGAGCAACAGCCATGCGAGCATAACAGCTCAAAGTCCACCATATGCCAATGTCTTTCAAACTCCATTTCTTCCATCATTCCCCCCCTCCAGAGTGCGTACGGCTTCTTTTCAATATGCGAACGAAGAACAAATCAGCACTGCCGTCCAGTACTAACATCTTGGCCGTAAGATAGAATATCTTCGCTTAAAGTAGGATTCTTTCATGCTGTCATCTGCGTCGATGTTGTGGCGAAAACTCCTCAAACGTGCTTGGATATTTCGTCGCTCGTTTCTTGTGCCTAACTCTTTGATCTGCTCAAGGCCCCCTTTGTGCCCCTCCACAGCTTCGTATGCCGTTTGCGCGTACGCTGATCCAGCAACGCTTTCTAGATCTAGAGTAGGGTTGCGTATGCTCAACGTCTCGAGATTATCAGGTGGCGATCCTTGTGATCTCTCCACCTTTAGACCGTCGCCCAAATCTTCCCAATCCGTCTCTTGCAACTCCCGGGGCTCCAGTGCTTCCTCTGCATCTCCGTCGACCATAATGAAGTCAGGCTCTAATGCTTCTTCGTCATCTATTAAAATGAAGTCTGGTTGGTTTTCTTTCGTCCCTTCTCTATGATGAGGGATCGACAAATTCGAACGGGGAGCCGCCCTATAACCTGGAAATTCATACACGGGCGTCTTCTTCTTGTAGGAGGATACCAACTCCTCAGGGTTCTCGGGAAACCATGGCCGGACTGGTTGCTTACAGATCCGTCGCTCATTAAGTCGGTAGTAGGCTGCCGTCGCGCTAGGTCCACTTTGTTTTTTTTGATTGAGAAGGCTTGCCCCTCCGTCTAGGGGCTCTATTGCAGGCTCTTCATCAGAGTCAGAGTCAGGAAAGATTTCTCCTACAACGTCACAACGCCGCTGCCCGTCCAACCTAACCTGGACGGGACCTACGCCTTGAGAACCGCTTGTTAAAAACAGGATACCGGTATGACGCGACAGCTTATTGAGAAACTGTAAACACGGTCGACATGGCTCTGAGTCAATTGTTATGAAGGCCGTTCTCTCATCGCCGAGGTTTATATTTCTGAGCCGTTTAAGCTGCCGGATAGCTTCTTCCTCAGGCATATCAGATGACCCTATATGTCTTGCAAAGACATCGACCACGTACCACTATGGGCAGGTAGTTAGTCCTGGTACAGCTTATTTTGCAGGTGTACTTACACAAGCCAGTAGGATCTCAACATGCCCGGCATGCGCCCGACCACGGTGTTCCTCCAGTATAGGACCGGCGTTGTCGCGTATATTTCCTGGGAATCTAAAGTTCATTTGCTTTGACACGTGGTCTGCCAATATATAGGTTAGGACGTTAGGATCGATGGCTTAGGAACATTCAATGTCATGACGTACTCAAAGCAAGGGCGTTCCACTTTGCGGTATCGAGACACCCTTCCTCTCGGCCTTGGCTGGTTGAGTATCCGCTATGAGCCACCATAAGGACTTTATTGTTGTTTTTGCACATAATAGTGCCGACAGTCTTGGACCTGCCCATAGATATGCCTGCGTCAACCTCCATGACGAGGGTGAAAATTTGGATCTTCTTGCCCTTTTTAGCGATCCAGTGTCTGTGCCAGCCGAAATCCCCGTCGGCCACCTCGTCGGAAGACATCTTGAGCGGTGGATGCCTCAATAATGCCTAATAAGAGCCTCGATAGAAGGACTACAACAAACGTTGCAAGGTAATAGGTAATTAGGGTTGGGAGGCAACGGGTGTGACACAAATGAGGAAACCGAAATCTTTGATATAGCCGTACAAGCAGTTCTATGGACGTTAATAAAGTGTGCAAATGGTAGGCTAGATAGGTTGGAGGTGGGTAGCGGGAATGTAGTCGTGATTAATACGTACCGAGGTATTCAAAGTGCATGTGTGCTAGGATTTACGTGTCTCTTTCCACCATGTGTTCCCTTCTTCTTGTAAGGCTGACGCTTGGGGACCTATCAATCAGCATAAACCCTCTACGTCCAGGTAATAAGGTACGCCTAATGATCGTAAAGTGCAATCCTGAGGTGGTGGGGGGGAGGACTGGCCAACACAATGTGGTGACGGTTTGATGCTGCCGAGTATCGAGAGATGGCTGGCAAAGTTGGAAGTAGTAGGTAGTACTAGTAAGTACCTACATTTATACATAGTAGGGGATGGTGAAGGTTAGGGAAATATGTTAATATTTTGGGTAATTAGGTAAAGTGGGTGGAGTGGACGACGATAATAATGTGAAGCAAGTACGTGGATATAAGAGGCACACATATATCTGAATAGGGCAGGTGCGTTTAGGTCGATACTTCTACTACCTTAGATAGGAGGTACCTAGGTAGGAGGTAGATGTGTTTATGTAAATATGCAGAAGGAGCATGTAGTATGTAGGTAAGTGCTCCTAAGGCAGGTGCTCAGTGGGTTAGGCATATAGTTATGTAGGTAGACACCTAACGTAGGTAGTAGTAGGCAAAATACTGCTTTATGCGGATAAAGAAGGCTGGTGGTAGTGAGAGGCCAGGTACTCGATGGGGTCAATGAGCTTACGTCCATGGCACAAGTAGATGACGTACCTTGACTCAATTGCTATATCGAAAGAGCGCTTTAGGGGAAGCCTGGAGAAACCCTCAACTTGGATATTAAGGTAACTAAGTGGATTTAGGGGCAGCTCAATGTTTTGTCGGGTGTAGAAAGTTCTGAATATATAACTGCCTTAGGTTAGACGGCTGAAATCGAGGGAAGTGAGGTAAGTACCTAGGTAGGTACGGGGCTCGAGATCACAATACCTAACAGAACCTAGAATTCCGGGCTCTAGTTGGCCATGTTATGCGCAAAGTAGATGCCAGAAGGCAGATAGCTGTGGAAGGTACTTACCTTAGATAACCTACTAACTTAGGTACCTGGGTAGGTAGACCAAAACGTGTAGGAAGAGGTTCAATAAGGCTCAAATTTAGCAACAAGCAACAGAAAATAATGAGCTAAGCTTTTAAAAGGTTGTGAATTTTACCTGTGTAAAATGTTTAAATATGAGGAGGCTACCTTATGAGAGATAGCTGTGATTGGGTGGAGGAATCTACCTCGGTAGAAACCTGCACAGGGCCGGAGCGGCTTCCAACAACAGCATACCATCTCACACGAAAGGACGAAAGATATTCTTTAACATAATATATTCGATGGCCACCTGAACTATAGGAGAGGTTGGGGCTACCATGCCTCCACATTTCCCTGTAACTGTTCCTGCTCCCGCCTTGACTTATATCTGTAGGGTGAGTAGAGATGCTCCCGGAACGAAACAGATGCTGCCATTGATGACGATAGTATGCTATCCATGCTGCATGCCCTGCTATCTGTGCCGTCTGCGGGGAGCCGAAGAACCCGGACGGATGAACGGTGGGCGGCTTGAGGGCGGTCCTCTTAAGCTCGTAATCCCCCCAACCCTGCCTCCATATGGGGAACCGTACTCTTGACCGAAGACCGGGCAGATGTGTGGTTTTAGTGTAGCATTAAACCCTGTGAGGCTAACTTTTCATGAGATACGTGCGCACAATGTCTTCGCCGGTGCCTCACGACGAAATTTGCGGCGAAACTAAGACGACACTGTCGCCTAAGAGGGGGGTCAGTCGTTGCGAGATCAGAAGGATACATATTTTATGCCGTACCTCGGACAAAGAGCATTTCCGACTTTTTCGTGGTAGTCTGTGGGTTTCATGTGAGTCTAGGTAGTCTCAGGACGCCAAATTAAAGGCAAGGAGGCATTGGCTACCTTGATATCTTCACCATCGTCATCGTCATCGACTAGGTAGATGGTCTCCACCACATCGCCCAGCACCAGGTTCATGTGGCTATCGTAAGCCTTGACACCAGGTAAGTACATGTTGTTGAACCAAGGGTGAAGGAGGATATTAATGGGCTCACATATAAACGGCCTTTCAGCTCCCGATCACCACGGAGTTTCACGAACACTACCTCGTCGAGTAAAAGACGCACGAGGTCGAGAGGCTCCGAGACGGAACCTGCCGCCGGCTCCTCCACATCAGCCATTTCGATACACTTGCTGGCAGCCGGTGTCAGATAGGCAGACCCCTGCTAGTGCTGAAACAACGAAGCAATTTCTGTTGCTTAGATATCGATCAAACGCAGATGGCTGTTCAGGACAATACCACCTCCAGAATCCCCTTGATTGTTGGTTGCTTGAAGGGACATGCGCTTAGGTAACGAAGGCTAGGTTAGGTAGGTACCTGATGCAAAGGTGAAGAGCTCATCTGTCTTGGCTGTGGCTGAAGCTTGTTTAAACGTGGCTCAGCATCTGGGGTACAGAATACATCTGTAAACCTTAGGTACCTTATGGAATGGCTCGGGCTGGTTGACCCTTCAGTCAATTGGCATTAAGCGGGTAGCTTAGGTAAGTAGAGGTAACAGCGGTACAAGTAGGTTGTACGTACAGATGTATGTGCCTAAGGACAATAACACTAGGTAGGTACGGGGTACCATATGTAGTATGAATCCTACCCACAGATGCAGTATCCTACCAGGCCTACCTTCCTTATAGGGTCTCATGCGGTAAGTTGCCGACAAGATGTTCCAAGTTCCTACTGCATGTACTGTATGCTGTACCCATGTAGGCCTGCATTCCCTGCCATAATACGTCTTACCCAACCGGGTCGGGGGGCAGTTTGTTGTCGTTACCTTACAATTGACGGCATCGATGATGAACGATAGCTTTCCAGGTGACTCCGGGCCATGATTCCGCGCAAAGTTACGATTCGATGTTTTCGGTCATGCTAGTGGCCGAGAGTCGCGGCTACCATGTTCTGCTTCAACGACCACCTAAAGGCACGTCGTCGAGGATTCTGACCATGCGACTACACCGATGTTCTTATCGGAAGCCGTCTTTCCCGCTCGCCTCTCACGCGACACCTCTCCATATCCCAGATGCCACGCGTCGCCATGGCCAAACCCCTCGGAATAATTATAGCACCCTGCGCGCTCACTATTCCGACCCGGATATTATGCACAAAAATCTCTCAGGGGAGGCTGTCGCACTCCTGCAATCGGCTCTCGGGCGCTCAAGTGTTGGACACGGCAGTGGCACCGGGACATCCGACGCTGCTTGTGCCTCGGATCGTCAGACAAGCGATAGTTTAGGGCACTCCGGCTTCTTGAATGGTGAACCACCGGCACACCAGGAGTTTAGCCGTCCGCCTTTGGTGGATACCTTCCGAGCCGCTCTGTTGGCCATGCGGAAAGGAGATACTCACAGACTCTTGGCTCTGTTGGGCACAATCGGGCGCATGACCCAGACCGAACTCCAGGATGCCGCCGCAGCAATTCCTCGAACTACGTTCACCGAGTTTTTTCGAGCGCTTGACCCGTTTCGCGTCGCTGAGACTTGCGACCCTGCCGGTACCGCCAATATCACGACTGGTATGTTTAAGATGCTCTACTTGGAATCTAAAGTCGACGATTGGGGCGTCCGGAAACTATATTCGCAACTGCTGCAATGCCTCCTAAACCTCATGAGGGCTCTGAAGCTTTCAGGGCACGCCCTGCACGTGGAGGAGTATATCATGCTGCTACGGTGCGCCGGTGCTACGACTGATATTGGCGCTGTAAGGACGCTTTGGCATGACTTGAAGGATGGTCCCGCCAATGCGTGGGTTACTGCTGAGCTATTTACCGAGTTGGTCAAGGCGCGTTTCTCGACTGAGCCCCTGTATACGAGTTACCAAAAGACACATAGGATGGTAACTCCGCGAAACATGCATCGGTCTCGCGTCATTTTACCTAGATATAATGTCCTATGTTTAGATCTTCTGCACTTTAGATACAGGCGTTCCAGACTTAGTTTTGGCCTGGCCAAAGATGTCCCGCACGTGGAAGAGCTTCAGAGATCGTCCCGCGGCGACGGTCCGTCAATAAGGCTGTTCCGGCATATCGTATCTAGCGGTTACTATGTTAGTGAGGAGCTCATATGCGCTATCATGGTTGCTCTTGGCCGCGCTGGATCACTGAAAGTTGTCGGTACTGAGATATTATGGAACTACTTCGGCATCACTCCGCCCGAAAGTGAGAGCCTCCATACTGTTCCGTCTGCTGAACCCTTCCAAAAGCCACGCGAACTGCCTCCACCACCTAAGTTCCGCCTCCAACCTACGGTCATCCTAATGCGAGCCATCGTAGAAACGTATGGATCCAATGGGGAGATCCGCCTCGCCATGCACTTGGTCCGGGAGTTGGCAGCAACACACAAGATCGATATACCCCAAGACGTCTGGCAAAATCTGCTGGAGTGGACGTATATCATGAGCACGCCCCCAGCATCCACTGCGTGGAAGAAAGCTGGACTGTATGCTAAGGTCCCAGACCGCGGCACCGTGGAAAACATTTGGCACCTCATGACTGTTACCTACGAGAAGAAGCCCACGTTCGAAGATTACAGTGTCCTTATCCGGACTCTTATCGCCCGGCGTCGCTCTGACCCATCGGAAGCCTTATCACACATGAGGGAAGCCCTTAAACTGTATCATAAGAAATGCCAGGAATACGAAGTAGCCGTCTTCAAATATACCCAGTTCAGGCGCGACGGCGGCAGGTTAAGCGACGCCTTGCGCCGACTTCATCAAGCACGATTCCGCAAGGAGTGGATGTGGTATGAAATCTCGACGTGGTGCCGTACATTACTCAGATCACTCGGATCTCCCCAGACAAGCCCCCTCCCAAACCCATGGGTCCCCAGCGTCATCGAAGAGTTCCGTCCTTTTCTTAAGAACCCGATGCAGTACCGCACGCCTACAGGCAACGTCTCGCTCGTAGATCCGGCCCTCGAACCCTTTATCTCGGTACCTATCGGTGTGGTCAAGCAGAAGTTTGTAATGAGGAACAAGGAGCACGGGTGGTCAGAGTTGAAGTACGGCATCGTGAAGACTGCTGTTATGTCAAGCCATGCGCTCGCAGATTTTCGACTGTCTGTGATGAGCAATCCATTGAAGCTCCTGGCGCCTCGGCTAGACTCGTTTTATTATGAAAAGGATCAATCTCCTTCGAGATTTGTGCCTTCGTAGCACGGTAGGCGCGCTTTAACGAAGCTATGGCTATTTACTGTATTTTGTATCTGCATTGGTCTTTGTGTATACAAGGTTTAGGTATCAGATGATGTTACAATTTCTAACGTCTGGCTCTCGACAGCGAAGAGTTAGGGCCCTGTTTCTATATTAATGGATTCGGCCGGTAATAAAGCCGCGACGGGGGCTCTCGCTAGGTGATATATGCGGATGCCTACTACTACGACAGTACTCTCTGTGTAACTCAAACGACAAGCGTGGAGGAATGCAGCGAACGTATCTCCCACCGTCTTAGTCCTCGGTCACTTGAGACTGATCACGACTTGATACGTTCAAGCCGCAAGTCGTTGATGACCATATATCGACTTGACAATATCCAGCCCCAGCGAAACCAAACCATCTGACTCTTATGCGCATCCGTCATCGCGCGCCGGGCTGAATCGTAGTTTTCCCGCCCCCCAAATAGACTACTCATGCTGATCAGCGTGCCCGGGTTGCCCCTGTCGCTCAGGCGGCGTGCGTGCTCGCCCTGGAAGATCATGACAACAATAGTGACCAGCGCGTCGAGAAAACTCATATACTTGCGTAAGATCCCTACCGTAGTGAGGGTGTAGAGGTCGACTGGTGACGCCCACCCCGGCTTCCCCTTGACAAGTGCTGATATGAAAGACCGAGCGCCGTGGTATAAGGAGATATGATTGGGATGGGAGGACACGCCCGAGCGGTCGAAGGTTATGAGGGCGTCGATAGCAGCGGTAGGGGGACAGTCAGCAGAGGCGTATTTCGACGCATTAGCAAGATGCGGTGCGAAGGTAGTGGACAGCAGGGCGGAGATGCGATTCCGATCCCACGTCGTAGTCATGGAGTCGGGGAAATCCCTATGAATTTGCGCATGCGAATTAACACTTGAATGCCTAGATAGAGTCTGAATAGAGTCTGAAGAACTCACGGGTTGTCGATGACTAAGACGTCGTCTTCTTGTCTCAGTCCTAGGAGCATTGCGCTTTTGGCCAGCTCGTGCCGGCGCGTGTCGCCCAGACCGTCGGCGTTCCCCGTGCTGAGACACAGTATCTTCACGTGGTTACCAGCCTCGGGGCGGGTCAAGGCCAGCACTGTAGGCGCGAAGAACATGGCTTCATCATCCGGATGGGCAATAAGCAGACATATTCTCTTATTGCGCAGAGTAGGGAACCGAGCCTGCGCGGTGGAGCTTGTGTAAGTGTAGAGGAGGGGCAGCACAATGAGCAAGATAACTGGTAAGCTGGCAACAGTAAGGAGGTCCATGATAGATCCTTATACAATATCCTTGTTCCATGTAACAGGCAAGACGAAGAACAGAGCCCTCGAAACATATGTGACCTCTCTCGATGTCCAAAGCGTGTCTCGAGAGACAGATTATTTAGGAAGCAAGAGTGAATTATCGATTGGATCGTCGCCCACTCTTACTCTCAACGACGTATGTAGACGGAAGGGTAGAAAACAAGCAGAGCCTCCCACCCCTTCTCTCCTCGCTTGGAAATATCTAGGGAGTAATAAGAGATACCACGACGAGCGAGCCCACGAAGGCCCATTCACATATGCAATCGAGGTAAGCAGGTAGGTATACGTGGATTGACGAAGAGCGATGATGCCACCTTGCGATTATAATCTAGCTTTCCATGTAGGTAGGGTACCTTATACCTAACAAGCAGCTTCGGGACTAGGTAAGTACCTAGGTAGGTAACAAGAGAGGGATCTGCCTACAGGGCTTGAACCTCGATCTGGGGAATGCGTACAATTCCAGGGCAGATGCAGGGCGTAGGTAATTGCACTTCCTTATGCTGTCCCTGTGAGTGGATAAGAGTATATATATGTACCTATAATAGGAGATACGATGTCGAATACATGTACCTACCTAGCTGAGGACCAATGTTATTGGCCTGTGCTCCGGGGGTAGGCAATTGGACGTAATGCACACGATGAATTGGAGGAAATAATAATAATTTGAGACTATCACGATGGTTAGCATAGTGGAGCGTGTACTATGAAATCCAATCGGAGACAAGAAATGAGAAATTGGGCAGTTTCCAATTGAGTCGGTATTACAGAATATGATGTAGGCAATCTACTTGTACACGGGATAGTTCGAGGCGGTGCAGGGGTGATGATCGAATCAGTGAGCTTAGCAGCCTTAGCCTCCCTACATTAGGTAAGCTGGAACTCCATGTTCCACTGTACGGAGGTACCTATTTTCACTTCCTACATACCTAGGTACATGAAAGGTAAGTACCTATCTAGAGCACCTATATACAGTATCTTGGTTACGCACATCCTGCTCTTTCTATACGAGTCAGCCTGTTTACTTGGCCATCTACACGTCTCCAGAGCACTTTATCAGAACAAATCATCATGGTTCGCACCCGGAGAGAACGAAAAGCGGACAGCGAAGTCAAGCTTGCCCATCCCGACCGATCTGGGCCGTCCGAGAAGACATTGCTCGACATCGCCCAGGAACAGAAGCTTTTTGAGCAGGCCGACCGACATCCTGCCAATCAACGTAAGAGAAGGAGCGATGCTGCCGACAGCGAAGCAGAGTTATCGCCTATTGCGGAAAGGATTATGGACACTCTGCTCTGGACTGTCTGCCTGGCCATGCTGCATTTCACCATGGACGTTCTAGTACAAAACCAGTATGCCATGGATATTTCATGGCCGCAGATCACAAGTCGCGCATTGGTAGCCTTCGCGGGTAAGAGCTGACAACCTATGCCGTCGTAGTGTGCCATGACCGGCGTTGCAAGCTAACTCCGGACTCGATCGATGCAGTCTTCTCCGTCTTCTTCTACGCACTCCACCCTCATCCGTCGTCTCCCGTCTTGCTTCCGGGCCTACCGCTGAAGCTCCAACACCCTCTCCGACAGGCTGTATTCTTCGTTGCAAGTACAGCCAGCGGGTGCTACTTAATCCATATAACCAACAACTACGGGTACTTGTATATCATGAAGCGTTCCCCACCCCTGGGTTGTATTTGGATCTGGTCCGTCATCGAGCTTGATCTGCCAGTGGCTCTTCTCTCGCTAGCGGTGGCCGGCGGCTTCTACTTCCAGCGCGGGTATTCGCTGAAGCTGCAGTAACGATACTAGATACCACCTGCGAGCCTGTGCTACTTAGACATTAGCAGCTTTGAATAGCTATGCAAACTTTTGAAGGCCTAGTGCCAGTTGACATAAGGAACCATAGTTGTCTGTAAAGCCTACAAGACGAGAGCACGACGCTTCTTCATGGTACCTGACCCCTTGGCAACGGATTTGGTGAATGGTATCAGTTTAGAATCTTCAGAGCCCGGTGATTGCCTTGGACATGGCTAACCACACTCGGCGGTGTCCTAACAGCTACTTTAGCAAGTAAGGGCTCCTCAAATATCAGGACTACAGGACCCAATTGGGGCGTGGGAAGCTTAGAGATGCTTGACGCATTCAGGTCACCCAGTTTCTTTCTGGCTGAAGATTGGTCCTGCATATAGTTCACGGTTGGTCTTACATCTTCTACCCGCACCACGTGAAACTTGTTTTCCTCTTCACTATCTGTCTAATCCCAATCATGCCCTCTTTTCTTTTCCCCCCCCCCCCCCTTTTCTTTTAGTCGGGGCCATTGGCAAAGACTGCACCACAATGTAGTATTAACTGGATGCTAAAGAGACCTGAATTCAAACAGCCTTGGAAGCTGCCCTTCTCATGACAACAGCAATTCAAGAGATATATACGACTCAGAAATGCCGAATACACCTCACAGCGTCACGACTTTGGTAGAGTTCTACTACTAGGGTTCGGACTTTCAGTGGCGCGGAGGTTGGTATTAGTTGGCTTCTGGGCTGGCGGAGTAAAAAATTGCTACTGCTCAACATGAGGAGTCATATCTCGTAGACTCTTGTTAGTATAGCTAGGACATATATAATACATCGATGTCTGAAAAAGCCTAGTTTTAGGTTTGCTTGCACCCTACGTATCCTGAGAACACCCCAGGGAGAAAAGAAAAGAGAAAGGGAAGGAGACAGAGAGAAAGGAAGAAAATAGAAGAAAAGAAAGAAGAACGGCCTAGCAGAGTCAACATGGTGCACAGTATCACACAGCAGTGACTCCAGTTTTGTGACTCTATGACGGCGACGAGGATACTGTCCATCGCAAGGGCTCAGGAATGGTTTGCTTTGCCATACGTGCTCGGGAAAGGAAGGCTCGAAGGAAAAGACGGAAAGGACAGGAGCTGCCTTCCATGATGCAAGCACTTACCTACCTACGTACCTAATCCACGTGTGACTTCAATAACGTAGGTCTAGTAAGTAACACATACTGGCAAACAACCTGTACTAAGCAGCATGCAGGTACTACAAATGCTTCCCTCGTCACCTCCTGGCATGCTCCCACTTTTCTTTCTGGCCATGCCTTTCTCCAACCTTTGCATCCAGAGTGCGGGTTCTGCACAGATGATAGCGTTACATGTTCACCTTCTGTACCCCTTAAACCCTCCTTAAACGCCGAACTCCTTAGACTCTGATCCTGCTGACTAGCCATCACATTCACTGCATTCGCCACACACGCACAAACGCTACACCTGCAGGCAACAGCAGCATATATAAGTGTGCTGTACCAACTCTCAGTATCAGAATTCATTTTAATACTTCAAGTTCCATGTTATCCTCAGGTAAATTGCATCTCCTGCCCGACCTGCTGGTCCATTCTCTGTCCATCCATCGATTCGCCCAAAACCTGACATTCTCTCTCTTCTGCCCGTCGACATAACAAAAAAGGATATTTGGCTACCCAAGCATCAATAAACCCAACTTTCTATCGAAATCACCTCATCCTCCTCTGTGGGGATTTGTTTCAGTACAAAGGTAATTTTTCATTCCAGTCCCGAGGCTACAAACTCCCAGGCACCTGCAGCTGACTCCTAGATAACCTCTCGCAGCTGCCGATAGTTCAGCATGGCCGACCGCGACAACAAGGAATACAAGCCATACACTACGCCTTACACTGGCGCCGGCTCTGTGAAAACCGAACAAGGCTGGGTCAACTCCCGCGACCTCGGTGCGCCCGGTGCCTCCTCCGGCCCTGGTAAGCGCCGCGACAGTGGACCAGTCCACCCCTTCCACCACGCCGAGGTTACCTCAACCAGCGTACCGCCTCCGCCGGGCCATAAGCACATCGACGACACGGGCGGTCGCAGTGCCAGAGGAAGCGTGAGCTCAGCCAAGCGCACTTCTCGTGCTGGCTCGTTCACCCCGACCACCGACAACCAAGAAATAGAAGCCATCAAGGGTCCCGGTGGTGTTGGCTTCGAGCTGCCCGAGTACCATGACGACCTCTCCAAGCTGTCCAACAAGGACATCGGCCTTAAAATTGGCCTGCTTCACATCAAGAAAGGCAGCGTCCACGAGGCGGTGCACCAGGCTGCCACAAGCCGAGAGATCCTCTCCCTAGACCCGCACGAGCAGCTGCAGCTGCGCGAGGAGAACGAACAGCAGCTCAGAGCCGTCGACGAGGCTATCCGGGCGTGGGAGAAAGTCCAGTCGGATCGTGCAAAGGATGTACCAAATCCCAGCCTTGTGGACATGCTGATGCTTAGCCAGGATTACCGTGGGGATCAGAACCCCAGAGGCCGACGCTCGAACCTTACCGCTGAAGGCTCTTCCTCCTCTGAACCTGGAACTGACGGCGAGGAGAAAAGAGAGGAGGTGGGACACTGAAAACACACATCGCCATGGCTTGCTATCGTCAGAAGTTCCCAGCTGCCCAGGTATGTCCATTAGAGGTTGCCGGCAATGCAAGAATGGATTTCCTACCATTTACAATTAGTGACCGGTCCTATGCTTATCTTCCCATACAGAATTGCTGTCGGTTGTCTTTCCTTAGATGTACAGTCGCCCGACACAAATCACGAGCACCCTGTAATTTTGCACCTAAAACAGCTAAAACCTACACTTTATAATAATTAATATCTCAACAACTTTATACTATAACAATTTTTTAAAAATTCTTTTTATATTGTTTAAGACTTAAAGAAAAATAAAAAAATGATAATTATAATAAAAAAGTTTTATTGCTTGTTTTTTTAATGTTTAAAGCTATATAAGATCTTAAGCTTTTTAGCCTTGTTTTTAAGAAAATAATAAAAATACTAAACGCTTTAAAACTATTTTAAAAAGTTAGTAGCTAAAGAATTTAACTATTTAACTTTTATATAAAAAGTCTTTTTTAATTTTTTAATTTTATTATGTAGTAGTTTTTGTTGTTGAAAACAATAGAGTGGTAGAGTGTAAACTTTATTTTTGCTCTTAATTAATGTCGCCCCACTGTATGTAGGTACATCTGCTGGGCCACGGAGAGAAGAATCGTTTCCAATGCGAGCTGGTTACGTCGTTTTGGACGAGTGATGCCATGCAAGCCCGTGTCTCTCGAGATGATATTCATTTGTGCTAGCACAGGTAGTCTTCGTGAATCACTACAAATATATTGTCCCTGCATGCTTACATTTTTTCGCTTCTGATTCGATCTGCCCGTTCTTAAGAGTCTTAACACAAGCCAGTGCTACTAGGTTGAGTAAATACCTAGGTAGGTGCCTTTCGTTTTTTTGAGTGTAGAGCCTTAACTGTTGGGCACTTGATACTGTATGACATTGCTCAGTTGTAAAGTGATCTTCGTAGTTACCAAATATTTATTCTATGGCGAAGTTGATAAATTCGTAGGGAGAGACAATTATAGAGGTAGCTTGGTTTCTAGTCTAGATCTAGGTGCAGTATACGGCAAGCCCCCATGGCTGACTAAGTACCTAAGTTAGATGCATATGTACGTATCTGGGTGGCAATTAGAAGTCACGTCCACGTCTTTCGAACTTTGCCTCAACACATGAGGCGTTGCAAAACAGATGAGACGAGGTGCCCTGTAACACACTAGCCTGTTCTCTACTCAGTAGATTTCGACAAGTATTGACAAATAGGCAACTATAGAACCTATGTATCTGTATACATGCGACTTACATGGGGTAACCTGCTCCGGGAATTTCAACAGCTCTGACTGAAATATGATTATCTCGTCGTCTTTTAGGGGCACAACATCTCGACCTTCGCCTGAGTCAGCTGCCGAGCACGCTAAAATCCATCCTCATCTGTCTAATTACAATCACGATCATGCTACACTCATCGAGCTTCTCTTTGTTCCAGTGATCCATATCTAACTGCTGGACTGAAGGAATGGCCGACTGCTCGATCAGTGCGTCCGCCCGACTGACCTGAACCACTGGCGACTTTCCGAGCTCCTGGGTTAGTTGGCATCCTGGGGAGTTGCGCATCGTTGACTGGCCCGCCTTGAAACCGACACTAACGACGAGCACTCTGTGTTTTCCCGCTGCTTTCTCTGTCGTTCCCAAAATCGTCAGAACTCTCTACCCGGTCATATGTGATATGGGGTGGTTCTTATTCCTTTATCATCTTACCTCTGGCAACATTCCGGCGAAAAAGCCTCTCCTTAGCTAAGGGGCCGACCAACTTCCCAGTCATTCCAGCCGCCACTGTGCTTCGATCACAATGGTCGCACCACGTCGACCATAAACCTCGACGGTAGACAAGGCGTTTTTTATGCACGTTGCATCGATAGTCTAGTCATTTTAGAGGAGAATCAGGACCGAAACGAGAAAGTAGGTAGCTTTAGAAAGGACTCTGCAGTCAAGTGTGAATACTGCCAGGCCTAGAACCCCCTTGAACTTCTTGTTCTCGGCTTCCTCTAGCTGTCCTGGAGATATATCCAGAGTCCTATGACTTTGTAGCGGTCGGAGAATACGTTCATGAGCTGCATACCCACGTATCCTCATGTTTGTCTAGGCCTACGTTCTCAAGCCTCCGGGAAGTCGAAAACAAGGGCTCCAAACGCAACTCAAGTGCCTGAGAATCACATTCTCAGTTTTGTTTAAATGTGAAACCAAGCGCGAGCGACTAGTGCTTGGTCTTATGGTCGTTGAAGCCTTCACTTCAGTTCTCCGCAGAGGCTCATGCACGGGATGCCCGAAACCACGTATACCGCGCATACTCTGCCACTAGATGACGGAGCCGAAGTTGTTCTGTCTTGGTTGCCCCGAGGATCTGGGGATACGCAATCCAGTCTGATTCTCACCTCGTTCCTCTTTGAATCCACATCATTATTAGTTTTATATAGTTCCTATCTTCTCACTAAATTCAAGCACATCAATCGTAAGGCCGTATATAAATAATGGCCTCGAGGGCTTCACTGCCACCGTCGGAATATATATCGATGGCTTCTAGATGCGACGACTTGTTTCGTAGTGCTTCAGACATAGGACCAGCCTTGACAACAGACTGGACTATCTAATCTAAGAGGAACAAACGGCGGATCGAAGCAAAAGATCAGCCAAAAGTCCAGCAAGCCCAACAAGAGCAGTTGCCGCCACGAAGGCACGATCCCAATCCAGCTAAGAGAAGAGGACGCTCGGTCCGCCTCCATCATGATCAGATCACTGCTCTTCTACATTGCCATGGCAGTATGGATTCCGTGCACTACGGACTGACCGTCTTTGTGATCTGCGGACCCTTCATCAACTTGGCGTGAGCTTGTACGCCTGCTGGTACATGGACAACTTTGGTTGGGGCAAGACGCGACGGTTGTTTCTGAAGCGCTCGGGCCGATGACGATGGCTGCGGGCGGTTCTTTGCATGTGCATTGGACCTGGAGAATCAATTCGGCAGTCCTAGCTCGCAAAATTCAGCATACGACTTCATTTTAGATGTCCTAACTCGTTTGGAAGCATTTCTTCGTCATGAATTCCCCAGAAACAGCACTGTTTGTCATATTTGTATTTATTTATTCTACTCATATCTTGACGGCAGTAAAAAGCCTCTGTCAGGTAAGGGAAGAGGATTGGGGTGTGGATCACTCAACACTTTCTCTTTGTCTATATGCACTTGACTATTACTATTTCTCATTCTGTCGGTCTATCCTTTAACCTTGTATTTTTGAAGCTACTACAGCTTACTACCGCTGTATTCGACCTCCCAACAGGACCAGAGTGCTGTTTCCGGCACCAGGCGAGGGAAGAACCACCAAAACAGCGTCCGCAAGGTGTCTACCGTCAAGGAATTCATCTGTCAAGACAGCCCCCTCTGGCCTCCTTGCCCGTTGCTTGCCGAGCCTCTAGCCTCGATATCGTCGAGGAGCCCATTGTTCTTCCCCACCTGCAGATCCGGCTGCTCTGCCTTGAGCTTTGCAAACGTCTTCTCCGCGTCCCAGACCCATGGCGAGGGGCTAGCGAAGAGGAGATCCATCTCCTCGAGAGTTCGCTGGTTTGTCTCGGGGTACAGGGCCCAGACTATCGGTATAGAAATGATATTGGCGATTCCGAAGATGTGAAGCGTCGTCGCACCAATCCCTGCAGGGTTGTATTAGCAAGAGGTCTCCCCGAAGACAAGAAGACGGAAAAGAAAAACTCAAAATCTCTCGATAATAACTTACTTTCAAACATAACAGGGCAAAGTAGTGTAAGCCATCCGTTACCTATGCTCCAGCCGACAACACCCCACGCATTTCCCTGGGACCGCACGTGGAGAGGGAAGATCTCAGCAGGGTACAGCCAGGGGACCGTGAGCCAAGTTGCGCCGAACACCGAGGTGAAGATGATGACGAAAGCGGCGGCCGTTGCGCCGTATGAGCTCGCTTTGCTGGCGTCTCCGCCACTAGCAGCATCTTCACCAAGCTTGGCGAAGGCACCCGCAAGGAACATCTAAGAGAGTATCAAGTTAGTAAGCATCAGCACGAGACCGACTATAGCCACGGCTTTATTTACTTACAGCTATGCCCTGGCCAATGGCGCCCCACCACAGCGTCCAACGACGACCGATCCGATCCAGCGTAAAGACGCAAATGAGGGTCGCAAACGTATAGAATATGTTGTTCAAACCGCTGATCCACTGGCTCTTGTACGAGTCGAAGCCGGCGATGCGGAAGATGGTAGGCGCGTAGACGGTGACGCCGGCGATTCCCACCCACTCCTGCAGGATCTGGAGCCAAATGACCAGCTGCACACGCCTGGCCGTGTGCAGGTTCCCCGAGCCGATGCCGAAGAACATGTGGAAGTACGAGGTGTGGTCGGACTCCTTGGCCTCCATGCTGATGACGTTGCGGATCTCGAGGTATTCCTTGTTGGCCCTGGCGAGCTCGTCACTCGTGGTGGACCCGCGCAGGCGGCGGAGCACGAATTGCGCCTCCTCGTCTCGGCCGGCTTTGACGAGGTACCGGGGCGATTCGGGGAAAAACCAGACAGCGGCGAGGAGGACGAAGAGTGGTATAATCTTTTTTGAATTTTTCAAAGTTAACCTAAGGTCCCTGGTACGGCGACCGGCTCAGTCAGATTAGAATTAGCGTTTGGCATCTTACCTGAAAGGCAATAGGGAATCGCCATCGGAATGAGGTCTCGCCATTATCGATGAACGAGAGCCCGAATTCGAGCCAGTAAGCTACGACAACACCAAAGATGTTCAATGTGAACTCGATAGCGATGAACTGGCCTCGCGATGTATGTTCAGCTGTTTCGGTAGCCCTGAAAGTCCCATAATTAGTTTTAAATGCACGGTGTCCAGCATTGACGACGTTCTTCAACTCCATTCCAACTTACCAGACAGGAACCACTGCATTCAGAATACCTGTTCCGATTCCGTTTACCGCCCGGGCTGACGAATTTCACTTAGCCTCCCCTCGAATCGACCAGACACGTACTTACGGTCTTCTTCCTCTTGTCACTTACCGCCAATCATCCAACTGTGGTTCATAGCCGAGCACTGCAACGAAGCGCCAAAGATGGCCCACGCCGCACCAACGGCAATGCTCCTGATTCTGCCAATCTTGTCGCCGATCCAGCCGCCGAAGAGGCAGCCGAACAGCGTACCCAGGTAATACACGGACACGATGCCGCCCTGAAGGAGACTGTCCGTCACCACGGGGTCGCCCGTCACCTCGTCCACGTAGCCAAAACCCATGAGGTCGATGTAGTGCTTCGCGTTGTTGACGCCGCCCATGACGCCCTGGTCGTAGCCGAAGAAGAAGATGGATAGGGCGGCAAGCGAGTTGATGGCTATAAGCAGCGAGCGCTTCTCGAAGATGTTGGCGACGTTGAATCCCGGGAGTCGGTTCATTGTGGTGGCTATTCGTTGTTGTGTCTCGTCCACTGCGCTGTGCGGTTGTTTCGCGACTGTGGACGCGGAAGGGTCTTGATCGCTTTGTTCCATCTTTCCTAGAATGAGTGGACTTGACCGGGTCCAGGTGTTGACTGTTCAAGACTGGAAGAGATCCTCAACGAAAGGCAGTCGACGCTGCAAGTCGTGGGGTACGGTTTAACTATATTTATTTATTTTATTTATTTTCCTCTTAAGAACATGTTGCATGAGGGGAAAGCTTCGAAAAGGATGAATAACCGCACCGCACCGGTCCAACCCGATTCTGTCGCTCATCTCATTTCACTTCCCCAGTCCTCCTCACCCTAGTCCATGGCCAACAGGAAGTCGAATTCCTGGTTGCCCCCAATTCTCCGTGTCTATATGCCGTTTTCTTTTCTCCAAACAACGATCGTTTCTCCAACATTTTGTTCATATTTTTTTTTTTCCTCCAAAAGACCCGCAAAGAACGGTCCACAAATCTCGTCAACCCCAGATGGGGAGGGGATCGTCGTGTGGATTGCGAAACCTCTGGGACAAGAGTCCATGTCTGTCCAGACAGAAGAGAGGAGTCTTTACTAATAATCGGAACATGTCCGTCTTGCGTATAGATCGATACTTTAGGTAGGCGCATGGTAGTGTAATTAAACAAGTTTCCATGACCAGTAGCGAAGAGAGTCTACCAGACAAGAAGCAAATGGTGGGGGTAAGATGGGGGTCATCTTGCACATGCGCTCCAATCAGAAGTTCGCTTATACCTATATCCGTGTGCACTTGGACGAGGCACCTGACTATAAAAACTAGATTAATTGGTGATGGCTTCATACTATGTGATAGACTAGGTACTTTGCTTAAACGTGCAGGCATAGCCGTGGTTAAATTTTCCAGTAAACACGACCCTGTTTTTCTATCAGACACTCATAGAAAACTTTATGACTTCCGATTTTCGACGACAAATATCTTAAATATATATGTTCGTGTGTTGGCGGTCCATTCGCAAACACCACCCCCTGTCCCTCGCCTTCTACCATTTGTGTGTCGTTGCTTATCATGTCCTGGGTATGTGGTATCAACTGAGGTTAAGCTCAATGAAACCCCGTCTAAGCCGAAGACACAGTCCGAATCCCCTGCGAATCCGAAACTGCCCGAGCTTGTGCGGTAGGTGAATAGATGTGAGGCATCGCTATTCGCCCCCGGCGCCCTCGAATCCTATAGCCCCATCACCGACAACCAGTGCGGGCGAGTAGGCGCCAAGGTTGATGTTCAGAGGGGCGGCGACGGCGAGCGTCGTGAGGAGTGCAAGGGCTAATGTCACCACGGCCTTCATTATCGATTTATATATTGTGTTTCTTTGATAGCGAAGCGTATGTGTGTAACAAGGATAGAGCTGACTGGCTGGTTGGTTGATTGGTCTCCCAGTATGTATGTAGGTAGGTAGCGAACAGATGAGCTAGGTCTGGCTGGCTTTGATAATCGCGATGCAGATTCGTAGGCAGGTAAGTACTACTCTTTACAGATGAAGTTGCGCCAGTCAACAGAATTCAAGAGCAAGACGGTCGGTTCTTCAATCCATCAAAACAGTGCAGAGGAGTCATGCTTTTATTACTTACGCCGACAGCTCCTTCCTACCTAGCTACCTACCTTCGCTCACGCCCATCTGACGATTCTGCTTTGATAAGCTATGCCATTGTTACAGAAGGGCGCCGAGCCGTTTTACCGATGGCATCCGGACGTGTACGGTGTGATGGCTGAGATGCCAAGACACCCCCGCCAAGGTCCGTGACATAGCCAAGGTGTCGGATCGCCGGCTCGTCTGTCATACGTAGGTCTTGGTGAAGCAGGCAACTCGCTGGCCAAACTCATTTACGTGACTAGAAAAGTCATTGGCTGTGAAGCTAGACTAACCTATGTAGGTTGAATGGGTCCTCCGAAAGCCGGCATTCAGAATGCCTGTTCAACCGGGGCCCCTCCCGAGCCCGAAGCATGTGTAATGGACCTACGGTAACCGCCGCTCTAACAGGATAATATGGGGCCGGGCTCATGCATGTACTGGACTTGTACGAATCGATAGATAGTTGCACCTTCCTGCCAAGTTATATGGCAACCTCATAGCTATCAGCCCTCGTTTCACGTCACACTACCTAAGTTAGGAACCATGACCATCAAAACCGTAGCTCTCATCGGCGCAAGCGGACATCTCGGCAGCGCCATCCTGCACGCGCTAGTCTCTGCGGGACAATTCGAAGTGACAGTAGTGAGACGCCAAAGCTCGACATACACACCGCCACCCTCACTATCTTCAAACCCACAGGTCATCGCCAAAACTGTAGACGATGACCTCTCGCTGGAGAGCCTGAAGACGGCTCTAGCAGGCCAGGACGCGGTGGTGGTGAGCATGCGCTTCAGCCAGCCGTCGCACCACCACCGCATCGCCGAGGCCGCGCTGGCAGTCTGCGCACGCCGCATCATCCCAGCCGACTACGGCAGCTGCGATTCAGCGAGTCGGCGCGCGCAGGAGCTGGTTCCCTTGTACAAACACAAGGCCGGCGTGCGGAGGAAACTGCAAGAACTCGTCGCTTCTGCCAAGCCTTCTGGTTCTCCTTTTTCGTGGACGGGTTTCGTATGCGGTCATTTCTTCGACTGGGGATTGAGGGAAGGATTCCTGCATTTCGACCTCAAGACCGGGGCTGCGGACATACTGGACGGGGGCAAGTATAGGAGTTCTACTGCGACGTTGGCGCGCGTGGCTGAGGCCGTTGTCTTGGTCTTGGAAAGGGACGAGGATGAAAGACTGAAAAATAAGGTCCTTTACATACAGAGTTTCTGCGTCTCGCAGCTCGATGTCCTGGCCTCTCTCGAGCGCGCCACGGGCGAGAAGTGGAACGTCAGATATCTCGAGTCGGGAAGTTTCATTGAAGAGCACAGAATCAAGGCTGATGCTGGTGATAAGGAGGCGGTTGAGGATCTGGTTTTCGCGCTCGGTGCTCTTGATGGAAACTGGGAGGAGCGTGAAGGTTTCGCTATGGATCTCCTGGGACTGGAGAATGAGAGCCTGGATGATACTGTGAAAAGGGTAGTTGAGTCCCAGGCGTGATGAAAAGTGAACGACAATGCGCGAAGCAACCCACTAGAGGGCGTTTTACAGCATAGACGGTATCATACTAGAAGTGGCATAAGGGCTATCATTTAGACTAACTGGCATTAGAGCACATATCTGAGGAGTCAGGTCAGGGCTTGAGAAATAGTCATGCTATTTATTCAGTCTTTAGGGGTATCTTGAAGTCTCTCGATAGATGCAAAATGTGGCTGTAATACCTTACCGTCCCATGTCTAGGCAGCCAATGCCCTGTAAACTCCTACGCCACTCGTTTACCCTTCCATTGCCGGACGCCGCCCTCACGTGCAATAAATAACTCCTGATCTAAGCGATAGGTAAATCACTCTCAAATAACTCCGGTTCCAAAGCCTACGACGTACACTGCCGCCCATAATGTTGCCCATCTGCTAAGATCTACCCGGCTTCGCGTAGAAGCATTCGGTGTCGACGGATCCGTTTCCGCGGCCCCTGACCCGCTGTCCTCGTCTGTTCCCGTTGGCTTCGACAACGGATTTGAGCTGCTATTCCCATTCATATTTAGGAGATCGGGCTCAGAGCAGGCGCCCTTGACAGAACCGAAGTCCATATCGGCTGTAATTTCCATCTCTTTCGAGCCGCAATTGGTGTACTGGGCCAAATGAATGGCGTTGTTCGTCTGGTCAAAGACGGCTGTGAATAACCCGTGTTAGTATATCCTCGGGAAAAGGGACTCCTGATTTAAAAGCAGAAACTTACCATAAGCAGACCGTAGCATGGTATCGCCCAAGAGAACAAAGTTGTCGCTGGGGGTGATGCCCAGGAAGCATTGGACGCCGAAGCCGGTCTGGACTTCACGGACCATCTCTTTATAGGGCACATGAATGGTGACACCGTCGAAAGCGAAGTCTAACATCCCGGGTTGGTTGTTGAGATCGCAATCCACCGAGTAAAACCCGTTGTCGTTGGTCGATCCGGCGCCGAAGTCGGCAGCGATAGCGTCCGCCAGCGCCGTAGGGAGAAGAGTCAAGGTGGCGCCGCTGTCGAGAAAGACAGCCATGCTCCCGTTGGTGTATTGCTTTACGTTGCCACCGGGCGGTACGAGGGTCAAAGACTCCATGTTGATCCAACTGTCGGCGAAGGGGTTAACAACAAAAGCTCAGATTGCACAGTGGCATCCGTACTGCAAGGGTGGCTTACTATCTCGGAACCCCGTCAGGCGACGCCTCGGGTGGTATTATAGGTTGGGTTTGAAGGGTCCCGGTGAACTTGGAGGTGTCTAAGCCACCGAATATGATGGCCCCTTCCTGCTCATCCTTGCTACCAAGCGCGAGACTGAAGGCTTTCGTGTTGGTCGCGCCTTGGTCTGCTAGCTGGTCGACCATGTTCTTATAGCGAATCGTTACATTCTCTCCATGGCCGATACCTAATATGCCGGCAAACTCATCGACCGTATCGGTAGCAACTCCGAACTGCACGTTCTTTAAGAGCGTATCTGGTAGTAGGGGTCAGAAATACAGCGGCCAACACGAGGCGGTAACAGAATCATCTTTCGCACCTGTGCCCGCGAGGCCGATACTATCTATGACATAACGGATGTTGGCGCTCCCAATCCCGTAGGTCAGGGTTTTCCCGGCGGTCAACTGCACAGAGCTTGAAGACGAGGACGGGTCGTACTGGCCCACGGCGTTGCAAAATCTTATATCCGAGGACCCTTGGAGGCCGGAGCAGTCCGGGTTCACCCAGAGCTCGAATGATCCAGTATCTAGTTGCACGAAGACCTGTTGGGGTGGCGTGCCGATATTCACTAAGTACGAATTAGCACGGTACAGAGGCACTGAATCATCGCCTCCTCGAACGTACACTCAGCATAATAAGCCACATCGGCTCTCTTAGCAAGGGGTACGGTAGAGATGGCTCGTTTGTCTTGGTAGACTTTGGAAAAGACCCGTCGATTCGTGGAATGGACAACTGGAAGCTTCACATAGTGATTGCTACGGCGCTCGATAGAGAGGGCACCGCCACATTGGGCTGCTACGAGAAGACAGATGAAGAGAAGAGGAAGGTGGAAGCACATGCCTAGGGCGATGCCAGGTAGTTGTGACGTATTATGGAGAGGGACAGAATCCACCAACAGAGATTCATAACATAGGAAGGCGGAAAGGAGTGTTTAGAAAAAGGCAATTTCCTCTACTTCTTCTGCATGTATATCTCAATCTTAGAAAACTATAACAAGTAATGAGAAATGTACGCGCAACACTAGAAAGGCGAACTAGAGGCAGAAACGAGAGAAAGACAGCTGTGAGTGGGCTATTTCGAGACCGGCCGGCACGGTATGTCGTGAGATGGCATGTATGTAGTTCAGCGGCACAACGCGATGAGATCCGGACAGACAACTCCAGAAGGACCGAGGAGGAATACGGATACTAGATTAAATAAAAGAAATGGCCAGCCAGTCTTATTATGAGAGTATTACCCAGCGAATTTCCCCGCGGAGAAGAAAAGAGAAAGAGGAGAAGAAGAGGAAAAAAAACAAGAAAAAGCACGAGGACCAAGAGATTGAGGTGTTGGCATTTGAAATTCCAAGCAACGGTTATAACAATACCAGCATGCGCTCAACGTGACAGGTAGTTCTTCGGGCTCTTGGGGACTCTTGGGGACTCTTGGGGCTCTTGGGGCTCTTGGACACCTGGGCCTCTCGGTAACAAATCGCGATAATAAGGAGGAGCAGCTGGCCAGACAAGAAACAGTGCTGCGACAAGGATGTCCGACGCTGTCCGCTTGGCCAGAGGAGGCCAAGATGTGCTGTACGCAGAAAGAACTCTCCAAGCAAATCCCTAACGCCGTGGCCTTGAGACGCAGTTCTCGTTGGCGTCGAGACAGTAGACCATAGGCGGCTTGGTGCCAAGAATTAATCATCGTCGTTTATCGTCAGGCAATCCCGCCATGGTGATCGTAGAGCACCGACCGTATGTTGTGTGCTGCTGTATTTCATCGTCGTGGTTCGCAGGTTAGCTATACGTACTTAACCTAGTACTTAGTAGTAGTGCTCGTTGGTATTAGGATGATCAAACGGTGTCCCGGAACCCACCCGAGAAATCCACTTACATATTAATTACTTAATGAGGTACATCTGTACATAGATGTTTGTACGCTTGCCAACGAAATCGCGGGACAAGAACTACCATTGCCTGCACTGCTATACTTGCCCTTATTTACGGCCGGGCGTTATCCAGCCCATTAGAGGCGAAGCCAAGCACCTGGGCCAAGCTAGCTTTCCTTCTGTCCATCTGTACGGCTTAGGTACGGACAGTAATTGTTTTTATGATTATCTACACTGTTGTTATTGTTGTGGTGAGATTTAATCTGTACAAGTCAGGTAGAATGACAGTTCGCGGCGGCCGAGTCAGAGGTTTCTACAGCATACACACTCCAAATGCAACCTGACAGGGCAGAATTCGGGGTTGGGCTACCGGCATGCAGGTCGTGGTGAGGCAAGTGTTTCATCCAGCACCGGATCAGCTGTCGGTTTCACAAGGCGCAGGGAAATCCATGGCGAGCGGGATGGAGATTGGGCGACATCTCGGCAAGCAAACACCCCCTTGTTGCAACTCCCACCTCAGCTTCAGCTGTTTGAAACCGTCCGTGTCCGCTCATATGGCACCTTGTTATTTATTGATTATGTCTCCAGTCTACAGATCTGTACCTGTTGTTAGAACAAAACAGATAGACGAAAATGTTATGCCGGTCTTGCCGATTTCATCTCCTCTGTTTTTTTGTTATGAACCTTGACAAAAGTTGACATGTAGGTCACTACCTACATAGTTAAGTACTAAGCTACTGCCACTACACACCCAAGCCCCCCACTCTCGTGGCAGGCAGCCATGCGAGAACCCATGCTATTATCCCGAGCCACATCTCAGCCCATCGAGGAAGTGGAACTCAAATTCACATGTAGCCTTATCGTTATGATTTTATGTGTTGAAGAAAGTCGATATTCAGCCTGTGGCAACTAGAATGCTGAAGAACAAATGCTATAGGTGTGAGCGAGATCAGACTCGCTATCTGCCTACAAGACTGCGTAGGTATGCATGTAGTATAGACCTTAGGTTACAATGTCCACGTATGGCAGGCGTACCAGGTGGCCCTCGGCCGGCTACACAGCCTTCAAAATAACACTTTATATTATGGCATACCTTGTTTAGCAAAACACACGACCCGATAGGCAGCAGCCTAAAAGACATCTCCCTCACATAAAATATCTGCCTGGGTAGTGGGCACACGAGTGTTCCAAGTATAGGCAATCGTCGTACGAACGTGTGCCTCAAGCCAAGGAAGGAAAAGTCCAGATATTGGGAGTATCTATAAGTATCTGACTATCGAAGGTACGAGTTCGTAGCTTATGTTACCATCTTCTATCTTCACCAGTTCCGTCTGAACAGATAAAACCAACAAACCAAAAGATTGTCTGACGGGACCCACCAACTGGCCAGCGAGAATCCTCAATCCATGAGAAAACGTCCCAGCTACACCTTCACAAGTACATATAACCCGCACTAATACCAAGACCACGTATTCAGCACAGTCATATCGGCAGGACCAGCTGCAGCTTAGAAGGGAATTGAAACCAAAAATGGAGTCCTGTGCGTCGGTCACATGCCCGACAGCTGACACGATCTCACCAACGGCCGTTGAAGTCCCCACAGCCTTCACCTACGACTCTTCTCTCGCCAAGTTCAATTTTCCTTTGAGGAAATACCTGAAGATTTCTGACCTCCAGGGCGTTATCGTGGGGGCTTACGTGTTCGACGAGGCTGGCCGGCTGCTGATCGTGCAGCGTGCAGAGAGCGACTCGATGCCGCTCCGGTGGGAGATCCCCGGGGGCGGAGTGGACGAGGAAGACGAGTCCCTCCTGCACGCCACAGTGAGGGAGCTATGGGAGGAGTCTGGTCTGCGCGCCCAGCACGTGCACGAACTAGTCGGGGAGGGATATAAGTTCCTCTCGCGCCGCAGTCAGAATCGCTACTGCAGGTACTGCTTCATCATCCACGTCGACGGCTACGACGTGAAGCTTGACCCCAAAGAGCATCAGGCCTACTTGTGGGTTACCGAGGAAGAGGCTATGGCTAAGAAATGCGGTGATGTAGATTTTGTCTACACTACGAGGAATCAGGAAGAGTCCATCCCCGTGGCCTTTAAACTCTACAAGAAGAGAATGAGAGCTCCTTCAAGCGTTGAGTCTCAGACTTGAATTCTGGAAACACCTGACTATGTCGACAAACCTTTCACAGATCGTTCAAGAATGGAAATTGCAGGCGAGAAAGCTGATGATAGAATCATTACGGGAATTCAGGCAGATATTTGAGTTCGTTGGATGCTACCCCCGTTGCTCAGTACAGACTCATACCTAACCTAGGTATATCTGTACTGAGGTTCTAACTGGGATCAGGCATCCAAAGGGTGAAAGGATTTAGTCAGTTAAGAGTTATGATAGCGGTTACGAGTTTTATGTGTTTACCTATCAAGGATTAAATTTAAATAGTTTCTGCGTCAGTATAGGCCTCAGATGTTTCTCTTCCCATGCGTCAGTGTGCTCATATTGTGGGAATACCTATTCGATAGCTACAGCCAGCTACATCATTAGGTACCTAGGTAGCTACCTAGGTATGTACCTAACCTTAGGTAGTTAATGTGAGCTGTGTGAGCTCATTGATAGCGACACAAAACAAGCATCACGTGATTTATCTTTATTGAAATCGCACTCAGTCTAACCCGACCAGGCGTTTAGTACACGCTTAAGCCCGTGCAGCCCGTGAAAATATCGGCTAAAATCCCAATTAGGAAACAAACCTTACCTATGCTGCACGGCCAAACCGGTTCGAGCTCGGGACCTCTCTGGTGTGGATTGTCAAATCATAGCTCAGACAGAACCACTTGCTCAGACCACTTGCAAATCCCTCGCTCCAGTGGTGCCCGTCATTCGACTTCAAACCTTGGAACTTCATAACCACACCAACCCACCCCCGAAACCTTCAATCTGCAACCCGCACAACGACGAATTGCAATTGACCTCACCATGTTTCTCTCACGTTCCGCCGTCGCCGTGGCTCGTCGAGCCGCTATCGCTCCCGTCGTCCGTCGCAGCTTCACCGCGTCTGCCCTCCGACGTAAGGTCCTCCCGAATCCCGATCTCCCGACCCGACCACGGCATTCGAATCTCAGAAGACGTGATCTAGTGCATCAGTCAATGAAAAATTTCATACCATTTATACATCAAGAGCTGACTCTACCCGTGTCTACACATAGGTGACGCCAAGAATGTCGAACCGCATTCCACAAACGCCAAGAAGATAAAGACCTTTGAAGGTTCGTTTGGCCTTTAATGACGCTGGGCTAGCTCCCATTAAGGATCTATTGTTGACGCAATACCAACCAATAACAGAAATCCGGAGCGAGGAGGACCTTGTCGGCCCCGGTGCCGCCCCTGGAACCGTCCCTACCGATCTTGAGCAGGCCACCGGTCTGGAGCGATTGGAAATTCTAGGAAAGATGGCGGGCGTGGATATCTTCGACATGCGACCTCTGGATTCCTCACGGAAAGGTGCGCATCATACCATGCAATATTTCGCATCGAGCAGTGGATGTTAGAGCTTACGAACTGGCTAGGAACGCTCGATAACCCAATCATGGTCAAGTCTGCTGGTGACGAGCAGTACGCCGGCTGCACTGGCTCGCCCGCCGACTCTCACATCGTCACCTGGCTCGGTGTATGTATACCCCCCAGAACCCCTTATCAGGACTACTACCCAGGCTGCTAGAATGGCTGCCCAATTAGATTGGAGGACTAACGCGTCTTTCTTTTTTTCCCCCCTTTTCTAGATGTCCCGCGAGCGGCCGATGGAGCGATGCCCCGAGTGCGGCAGCGTTTACAAGATGGAGTACATCGGACCCCAGGATGACGGCCACGGTCACCACGACCATCACCATCACGGCCCCGAGGAGCCCAAGACCTTTGCCGACTACGTCAAGCCTGAGTACTGGTAAACTATTGATTACGGTCGCAGCTCTGAAACAGGGAGCAGGACGTATTTAGGGAGAGCGGAACGGGACGAACGACGGAGAGGCCACCGCCTACATGGCCCTGTACATTTGTCAAAAGAAGGATGCTGTATAGAATAACATTCACATGGTGTGTGTTTTTTGACTTAATCCGTGAAAGCCTCTCTGGGTTTGATGGTGGAATTGGGATTTATCTCGGTCCATACCTACTGAAATATCTCTTTTGTTCTATGTATAATTTTTGAAGGAACAGAATCCTCAATATTGGTATCAAGAAGTACCCCCTATTGAGCAACGAGTTCATAGCAAACGCGCCCTCGCCAACACGGGAATTACGGCATGCCGCGCAGTTCTAATGGAAGGGTATGATGTATACTTTCCGTAGGGAAGACACCAGAGGGAGATAACTAATTGCTCGGATTGAAGGCCTCCACCTAACATAGGTGCCCGCTACCATCCTTTCCAGTCAGTCAGTCAGCCAGAGTGTCTCTTCAAGTCATGCCACCGTATAACGTCATGTCGCGTCTCGGACTTGATACCTCTATCTGACGTGACGAAGACAAACTTCTCGGGCTTTCTTAGGTACCTACTGAGTAGGTGAATAAGATCTGACTCGGACATATCTGATAGTATAAGACTGGCTGGTTGGTTGGCTGGCTGATGAAGCATAGCTAGGCTAGATAGGTTCTGTGCGAGCTTACATTATATTATATTAGATGGTTCTTTCTCATTTGCAAATGGGGACATAATTATAGTAGTAGATAACATGATCAGGGGGCTTTTTTCTTACTCGATGCACGCAGTCCTTAGATCCTTCCTTCTCGAATCCCTTTCCATTCATGACATTAGGTAACAGAGGTATTTATCATTGAGATTTTCGCTTTACGTATTAGGAGTTCAAGAGTAGATACGTAGATAATGCGCTACATATGTACTGTCTCAGCTATATACGTATACCTATTCTATCTCATAGTGCTGCTAGCGAGCGTAGGGTATGTTGCCCTTCTCATACTGGATGGTAGGAGGTTGGGGATAAGCAGGAAGGCAGGCAGATAGTAAGTAATACACTATGCTGTAGAGCTGCAGTGTTGATCGCTATTGGTGATGGCTTGGTTATGTAATACAATATAATAGGTTAGATAAAAGCAGTGACCGACAATAGCTCGGTAGGTACCTAGCTTAGGCCGGCATCTACACGGTAGGCGAGAGTAAGCTCTTAAATAGGCACCTACAACCCCGAGCCATTTATCTCTCTCTCTCTCTCTCTTGTGTTTGTCCCTATCCCGGTTCCTGTTCTGGCGACCATCTTGGTCTCGGCAGGCTTAAACTTGATAAGAATATTCTAACAGCTTCTGGGTTCAGGTTTAGTTTGAGTCTGGGAGACAGGTATATGTATGAATTAAGAGAGGGGGTTGAAGAGTGTAAGGAGAGAAGAGGAGGGCAGTGGTTCTGGACCTCTCCTTGCTTTCACTCGTCACCTGTTACTCGTCACTTTATCAATCATTGATAGTTATGTCACCAAAGGGAGGGAGGTAAGAGGTAAGAGGTAGGATGTAAAAGGCAAGAGCACTAGACTGTGACCCGCAAAGCAATATTTTAACCCAGACTTGTTGTTGTTCCTATGCAGAACCAATACGCCGAATGAGGCTCAGTAGCATACAGCAATATGTTTTTTTGTTTCTAGGCACTAAGGTCTTCCTATGTATGGCACAGCATGGCATTGTCCTCTTGCGTGTCAACTTATTGGCTCGGTGTAGCTCAGCTCAGCTCAGGTAAGTAGTCATCGAGACGTAGATACCTACTTCATGCGTAAGGCAATACAAGGCTGGGCAGATCAGGGGTTCGCCTCCTCTTTTGCCTGGGCTGCCGAAGTAGTGTGGCAGGCAGGTAGGTAGTCTAGACATAGATGCCTATTTCACGTCAAAGGTAAGGCTGGATGGATAAGGTGTAGGTCTTCATTCTGCCTAAGTCAACATAACTGTAGATAGTGTGAGCCACCTTCGATAGATCCGAAGCATCGCTCCGGCCTGAGAGAATTGTCGACGGGTAAGTGTTTGTGTATTGTCGGTAGATAGGTATATGCAACACCTACATACTCAAGAGATAATAAGAGCTTTTTATATGGCTTCATCTCTCATGTAATACTGGTGCTAGCGTTGACAGTTTAGGTAGGTAGTGCGATGGTCAAGATATGGATGTAGATGCAAAGATACGATTCCAAATCCTCCTGTGCAAGATAAGGCTAGATGGATCCAAAGCTTCACTTTTGCGTCGCCCCGTATGAGGTACCAGAACAGGGCAATGCAAGAGCTGCTCTTACATGTAGTAGGAGTTGGGTATATGCGACGTTGCCCTGGCGTGTACGGCTTATGCCTGCTGCTTACAGACTTACTCCTAGGGTACCTTTTGCTTTTCCCTCGAAGAAGGGGGTAGACAGGCACCTGGCGTATGTAATGTAGATATCGTCTCCACGGCTCTAACTCGTGCGCTCAAGACCGACACAGGCCAACATCACATTTTGGACGGGCGAGTGGTAATCTATGGGTTGGTCGGTAGGTTGGTAGGTAGGTGACTTTTACTGCACCCATCACAAAGTGGGTAGGGAGACATTTGAATGGGTGGCTAGCTGGCTAGCTAGTTAGTTACGGGTAGTTGATTGAAACTTGATGGACAACTGGCCTCGACCAAATACCGCCCCCATATCTACAGGTATACTTATTAGGCGCTGACATCGCCAAGTCCGCCGAGATGAGAAAATGAAAAAAACTAGGATATTGGTCCTATCGTAATTGCCGGCGGGCTTTTTTTTTTTTGGCACCCGCCTCCGTGTGCTTAGTAGAGGTTCCCGCCCGCTCCTTATCGTGGGATTATGTACGTATACTCCTGAGTGGGTTCAGTAAAATAAGGTATTATAATACGGCCCCCGCCTGGGTCCATTGAGGTGTCGAGACAGATACATACGTGCGTATGTATAGGTAGGTGTATGGATAGCATTAGTTGGTCCCTGACATCATGTCTGAGGAAATATGATGTGCCTATACCGACGAACGCAGATACGACTTGGGGACAACAAGACAAACAGACCAATAAGCATCTACACGTATACTGAATACCAAGCGCTTAACCTGGGCTCCCTCAGTGAGGCAGCCCTTTCGTGTTCCATAGCCTCGAGGATCACCAAGCCCTACTTGATAGGCCCAAGTCCGAGAAACCAGATGACAAGAGTACCAACTGAAAGTACCAACTTAAAGTACTAACTTACATACTCCTTATATCATCAACGACAGCCGGCGCGATACTGACATGACTTGCCCAATATGTGAACCAAGGGGGAAGCGAGAGGGAGCTCAAGGCAATAGTTCATCATACGTCTATAGGATGTGCATACCAAGCTTACCTATGGAGGTACTTAAATACGTTAAGGGTAAAGACTAGTGCGAGGTATCATATTTCATTTACTATAGAGGTAAAGGACGCTAGTTAGTGCCACCTAAAACGTCTTGTCCTATAGTCTGAGACACAGATAGTCCTTGCCTAGTAATATTACATCTATATAGTATAATATGTATGCAGCATAGTAAAGCATATACCTACTTGTTACCGCGCCCTACGTGCGTATATATGCTGTAAGTGGGAAGGGGATGTAATAGAAACCGAAAAGTGTGTGTGTTCGGAGGCCTGTGAGCACCAATATATAGTATGCTGGCGTGCCAACAGTTCATCGAGAGCAGAGTTTCAGCTGTTGACGTTCCCATATTTCGATATTCCGTGCCGGGCAACGCCGCCGATAGTGTATCGGTACTTCAATAGATGGATATATTGGTGCTAATCGGATACAAGGGCTAATATTTCCCATCTTGACCCAGCCCAACCTCTCGATGCGCAGATGATGCAGATGATGCAGATCGCCTCGTAAATAGTATAATTATGGGGTGTGATCATTGCCTAACCCTGGCCGAGTGGGCTGGGTTTTTGCGACCAATCAGAATGCGTCTGCCATCGCTGGTAATCAAAGAAAAAAAAGAAAAGAAAAGAAAAAGGAAGAAAGAAAGAAAGAAAGGAAGAAAAAAGAGGAAAGAGGAAAGAATAAGAAAGGGTTCACCAACAAAAACATTTTACTTACACTAACCAGCTAAACTTGAGGAACCAGTACTTTCGCAGAGTAGGAGGGAGCCCGCCCTGTACCTTGTACTCTGTTGTACCTTAGTGTACCGATAAGAGGAAGTACAATATCAATTGTCCAACCTAAACACCCGACAAAAGATCTGATACTCGTGTCGACATGGTGATGGATATACTTAGAGATATCGATGATACCACATCATCCGTTGATAGTCAGGGCTTTATACCTATCTTGGGGATTGCTACAAATGGACAATGCGTCACTCGCAAATCTCCAGAGAGAAGCACTGAAAAGGGATGGGCGGAAATCTCCTTCTCACAATCTCGGAATCTCAGCTGCACCCCTGTCCGTGCTTCTCGCATGCCTGTTGGCCCCATTGTTCGAAGTTTTCTAGAAACATGTATAAGAGGGCGTTTATCGTGTATGAGCCGGACGGCTGAGACGGCAAAGCCGATATGTAACCCTCCACCATACCATCCTTGGCGCGAGGCCCCCAATGGCTGACTACCTAATTGCGACTAGGCAGGCGCGCAGGTACCAGAGCAGCCGTAATATACCTCTCTTCGGCTGGCGCTGCTTAATACTTACCTAGTTAGCTCTACAAGGGTGTTTGCATGAAAGCTGGACTGTTCTCTATACCTATCTCCCTACCTACCTAATTCTACCTACTATAAACAGCAGTGCTATAGGTAGAAGGAGTCATACTATAATCGAGACTCTCCGTCTGCTCGGACCCGACGTCTTCCTCCTACTACTATACTACCGGAGCTCTTGCTTACATCTATTTATGTAAGGATATACGTAGGATCGAGCCCACAAAGTGGCGCGCAAGCGATCTTGGTGGGATAACTTTGCCCGTAGGCTGTATAGCTTGGCCCGCCTAAAGTACATACCTACGTTACCTAGGTATGTTACGATACGCCTAGCTTAGGAGCCTTGGCCAGCTATCCTTTTTACGTTCTGTTCGGTACGACACGCGACATATTACCAACTACTTAACATAGCTATATATTGAGACGATACAGACCGATTTACTTAACCTTATTCTTCAGCCGCTCAGTTGATCCGTAGAGGAAGAGCTCCTTCTAAGCTTAATAAAGCCTGGGATGGATAATCTCGTCGCTGTGTCGATAACTGTCCAGCTACGCTTGACTACCGATACCCCTGGAAGGGCAAGTTGAAGCAGGACAAAAAGCAGGTAGCATGTCTTGCCTCTCGTTGATGTCAGCGTAGCAGACAAAGTCCCTACCTGCCGATCCCACGTGTATAACGCGTATCTGTGTATCTAGATAGCCGCCTATAAGGGCGGGGAGCCTATCAAATTAATATACTCGGCCAGCCAGCTGGAGAGGATAGAGCATATACTATACACAGCGATGACATGATCATGGTAACCATCTTGAAGGATCTCCTTTTGTGGACAGAGGGTAACTGGAAGGAGTAGTACTTTATTATTTATGCATGATTGCGGCGAATTGATGATGTGCAGAAGACATTGGCGAGCAGCCACCAGCATCACGATCCAATCTTACCAGGAGTCTTACTAGGTGGAACTAGCCTATGTACTATTGGCATGTGTACTAGCGCATATGAATACTCCTAGGTAGAGAGCAGTGCTACCTTACCCACAGCTGCCCTTTTCCCCTGCATTCTCTACTCTGTTAGGTATACTATTATTACCACTGCACATATTACGCCTACATATTCTCGCTCTTGCATATGTATGTATGTACGTGTAAGTAGAGGGTGTACATACCAGTACACACTTACAGTCGACCTGCTTATTATTCTTTGGGCTGTACTAATTATGCTAATTATAACACGACTAGTTGTATGTAGCAGGAGTCAACCCAGTCAGGTCGTCAGATGTAACTCCACGCCATCATCGTCAGGGGGGTCACGCGGTAATTCTTCTTTCTACCTCGAGGTACCTAACCTAGGTAAAATTCAAGGGAGCCTGACCAAGCAAACCACTTCTACCTAGCGAAGGTGTCTAATTAAACAGTGCATTTTAAATTATAGTCAAGAACACAATGCAAGTTAGGCATTTGAGTAGAGTAAACAAACCACGGGGTCAGACTAACACAACTCTTGTTCTTCAAGCGTGTACAGCATACATAATCTGGTATCGCTCTGGCGTTGCAGACGCGGGGTGCGACGAGATCCGACATGTCCCTTCGAGGTGCTACAGATAGTATCTATCACCTGCCGACCACGTTTTCGGACCCCGGAACATGGCTTCTTTTTCCACTTCTGCTTCTTCTGCCACCCTATCTCTCTCTTTCACTCTCTCATATGCGACACATGACTTGACATGCTCCCTGCTACGGCTGCTACTGCTGCATCGGGCTGCACGACGCATGGAACTTTCTTTTTTTCCTTTTTCTTCTTCCGTATCCTTTCTTCTGTCATCTGAAGACTACCGATACCGTTACTACTAACAACGCCACTCACATCCCTTCGTATCTCGAAATTATACAGTACCTACCTGGAAAGGTAAGATAAATATGCTACTCGAGGTGCGCTAGCATTCTAGGCGACCCTTTAGTGCCAAATAAAACGGCCCTGTACTACCTACTACGTACAGATGACTGCTATATAGTAGGCTGTACTTATTACGCTTTGGTACGGTACATATTTCATAGATAGTACATCTGTACTATCTTATATATATGAGTAGGTATGTTAGGTATGGCATACTATTAAGGCGCTGCTGCTACCCACCCTGTACGTAGGTACCTTCATGTAAAGAGGGAGGTACATGTTCAAAACAATATTTCGACCTCTATGTATTAGGTATTAGTAGCATTGCTATGATGCTTTTGCATCGTAGGGCCAATTGTACATGGAAATAACGTACTTATTCCAGAGGGAACCGATCCAAGATCCGCTCATCGTACATATGCGTTCTTGAGCTAGGTAATCTAACTAGGTATCTTGATAGGTACCACACAACTCTCTATACGTGATACATACAGCATACTACTATCAAGTTCGTTCTTTCATCATTCTACATACCTAGGTACTGGTATTCGCCACCTCTTCACGACCCTCTCGTTCTTCAGCATTTATTACCTATACGCATATATCAGTTTTCGCTTCCTCCAACCAAGTCTGCGTTATTGCATGCATCGCTGCACCACCGCATCTAACAAGTTCCACATCTATCTATCTATCTTTCTATCTTATTCTTCGCTACTCTTGTTTCATATTGCGTGGTATGTTAGCCGACCCGTGGACTAGCCGCCTGCCTGCCCGCCCCGGGCAACTGGGTTGACCGAGACCGACAACACGAGCTCAAAGAACGCGCCACGAGAGCAAGCACCTGCAACTCTCAAACATCAGCTTCAAATTTGCTTACTTTCCGAAGCCAAGGCGAAGCAAAGATTCATATTCTTGGTAAGTAAGGTGATTGCTGTTGTTTCGACCTACTAGTTAGTAGGCTGGGTATGTAGTAGCAGTCCTACCGTACCTACGTCTTTTCTGCCTTTATGTTTCACGTTGCTTGTTTTATGATTTATCCCATCATCTCTATAATCCCCCAAGATCCCTGTCATCCTTCCCACATGCCTGTACGCCCACACCTACATAGGTAGGCCTGTATGTATGAATGTACCTTGATCGCCTGCCTAGGCGCCTCCAAGGCTAGGCAGTATGTCAAGAATAGGTACATACTAAGCAGGGCCCCTACATATATGCCTGCACTGTACCCACCCACCCACATACTTTACCGTACCTACTTAAGGTATACTTACATTTGCATCCCATGATTTTGGGTGAGGGAGGCCATATGTAGGTACGGCCTTGGTGCGTACCATTACATTATATTACACGGAGCTCGTGTACCTACTTGCACAGCACACCTGCGGCTCAGTCGCTTCGACGTCCAGGTTGCTATTTTCGTGACAAGTGTTTCCCTCGCCCTACGCCGTGCTTTTCTTCCCTGGGCCTTGTTTCATTATTTTCACTAGTTATTATTATTATTAAGTATTATTATAATGTTCCTCTTTTTTTTCTTTCTTTTTTCTTCACCTTTACCCGCCCCAACTACCTCTAGGTACATTACCTCATATGGTAGTGCTCTTAAGGTAAGTAGGTAACCTTGGGTACTGTACCTGGGCAACTATTTGGTATCACCTCATAATATGTTGTTATACAGGTACCTAGAGATACCTACCTAAACACAATTTACACACCTACCCGATTATGTTTTCACCTCACTTAAACCACCTGGACAGACTATACAGTATCCTACTATACCGGTACCTCTATTGCTGGACCCTTCGATCCCTCCTCTCTTACTTAATAATTGACTATCTTACTTCCTGACTTCCTACCCATCCCACATGCATACCGTACATATCGTACATACATCCCCTATATACCAGATACATATACGTATATCCCCAGCCTTTTGTACCTATACACCCTTTCCACTACCTTATGGTACATGTACCTAGGCAATAAGGGTAATCAACCATATTACTTCAGCATATCCCATACAACTCTGTCTGCAATAAACCATAGCCTTCTTCTTGTTTTCTCTTTCCCCCCCCCCTTTCACACGATTCTCAAGCATATTATGACTGTCTGCTAGTTGTTGAATTTGTCTTTCCTTGTCCTTTGCCTTTCCTTTCCCATCGTCTTCCCTCCCCTCCGGGCTTCCTGTGTGCAAGAGCAAGAAGTGGTTGCGCATAGGTACTTACTACCTAGGTATCTACCTACCTCTACTTACCTTTGACGTTAATAATAGGACACACGTGAATGCAAGCATATGCTTCAAGTTCTCTCTTCCCCATTTCCTCTTATGACAGTCTCTGTTATTGCTAGCTATTATACCCTTCCCATTCAGACACCGCTAATAAGGCACCATCTTTCTTTCACCTATTAGCCATTGAATGGAGCAATATTTCTTTTAATGCCTTCTTGCAACAAGGTATACCGCATACTCGACCACCATTCCTTTGCCAATCCTATTGATCCTATTTCCTCGTACGGTACGTTACCACGCCCACATTGTCCTACATGGCCTATCCTCCCAGCTCCCATCTCCCATCTCCCATCTCTCCTCTCCATACCTAGTTAACGAAATTTACCAAACAGCAACCAGGTAATATCCGCAACTCAGCAACAAAGCACAACCCGATGCGCAAACCTCTGCTCAAGACTATCTGGCAGCCAATCTTCCGCAGATAATAGTTGTCACACACACGCGCCCCTGCTGTGTCATAGCAGCCTCTCTTGGGACTTGGCCCATGGGCCGTTATAAGTCGACAGTTGCATTACGGAGAACACGTTCGTTTATGGACCTATAGCAAATCCTATCCGCACTACCACCTACCTTCCCACTGGTCTTTGCCCTTTGCCCTTTGATTATCACTGGCTTCCATCCCAACCTGGATAGAGGTATAGGTTAGGTATGTTTTCTTTTTCCTCTCTTACCCTGATTCTCTTTTCTCCCTTTTTATTGTTTAGCCCGTAGTGCGCCGCACACATACATACTTTACTTACGCTCCTTCCCTCTTTTGCTGTCAATTGGCTATCTCTCCATTACATGATGTTCACCCAGTAAAGACATCACATGTTTGGTCACCATGCATTGTATCTCTGCATAGGGAGTTGTTATATACTTTCAGACCTGTATACCTGAAATCTTGTGATTGACCATCTGAGGTGTCTTGTGGCCGGCTATCTACACACCCTAGTGAGATACTCATGAGGACTTTGTTTATTCGCACCAACAAACCATATTGTCTGGTTATCTTTCTTCCTCACTCGCAGCACCGTCTCTGCAATAAATATCATACAAAGCTCACCTTCAAGGCTAATGGACCTTCCAGGCACAAGGTGCACATAGTTGTCATTTCACAGGCCGGCACCATGTCCTTCGCATCAGGAAAACCTGATCATCACCATCAGGAATGGGCCAGTGTGGAAGCAGGCTACTGGCATAATACCAAGAAGACACGGGATCGAGAGGATGCAAAGCTGGCACATGACCACGACTCACGCCAGGACGAGCTGGATCACAATCTCATAGAGTTGTACAGAGAGAAATCTCGCCTACTGGATGCAGTAAAGAATATCGACGCTACCATCGAGTACCGTAGAGAAGAGAAGCAGCGTGTGTCGCGTGAATACGAAGCAAAACGGACTCAACTCTTGGCCGAGCGTCAAGACTACGATCGTTCCCAACAGGGCTGGTTCGCACTTACCCGCGATAAGAACCTACCCGCTAAAGAGAGTGCACTACACCGGGACCCGGGAGAGAATAGAGAAAATGCACTGCCTAAGGATATGAGTGACAATCTCTTGGCCGACCGTGCGGTACCGCCCCCGGCTTCTGCTAGCAGTTGGACCACGGTCAATAATACCACGCTTCGACGCAGCAGCCGAGTCCAAGACCAGCGACGTGACCATGGTAACCTCTTTGGCAATGTCTTCCATAACCCAGTTGAAGAAGTTACCCTGCCCCCCTTGCGAATGACCCCCTCGCAGCTACAAACAGACCGATATCCTATGCCTCCCACCCAAGCAGAAGCTGGAGCCGCGCTCGACCCCGCTAGGCACTCTAATGAGAGAGTTATTGTGAAGGCCAAGTCAGATAGACATAGCTTGCCCCCGATCTCCAGTGTCAAGGGTAGGTCATCGTGAGTGTATACGGACTGATAGAGTTGTTGCTGACGAGACCCAATAGAAGAGTCACCATCAGACAGCAGAAGATCTTCTCGCGGCCGCAAGTCGTTACCAAGCGTCGGAGATTCGGCTTCCCAGACAAACAGCCCTGCACCGGAGTCGACTTTCATGGTGGATCAAGAGAAGGAGATCACGCGCGAATCTCTGATACTCAAGGACAACGGTCACACCATCGTCGAGCCGCCCATGTTTGCCGGTGTGCCGCTAGAGAGAATCCACCCAGGACATCCATTCTGGAATCCTGAATGGGAGCCTCTTGAGCAAACAGTGCAAGCCGCACTCGACAAGTGGAAGGAGAGGCTAGAGACTCTGCGCCATAACCCCGATTCCGTGCGCCACACCATGTTTCTTGCCAATCGGCAGGTCAATCGCGGCCAGGCCGTCCTCGATTTCCTAAAGGACGGAGTATTCCATCCGTTCCAGTTCGTAAGCCGCGAGATGATGGACAAGTATTACAAGACCTTCATCAACTACGACACTGTCTTCCGGCTAGTCAATGTCCACGAGGAGCTCAAGAAGTTCGATCTTGACGTGACACCCCTCCAATGGTTACGCCAACGCATGTACGAAATTGCCGAGAAACAAGGCGAGAAGTTCAGCCTGTCCAAGACAACCCATGACCTGTATCACGACGAGAAACTGAAATACCTACGGGAGAAGCATGGATTCGGTAACATAGGTCGTCCATCAGGATACAAGCTAGGTAATAAGGGTCAGGCAAAAGGCACGACGACCAAGATCAAGCCCAAGAAGGCAGCCGCGGAAGCCCCGGCCGAAGCAGAGAACGGACGCCGTACTCGACGATCGATTGCCCAGGTGGAGGTCGACGACCGTGTACAGCGTTCTACAGGTGCCGTGGACGAGTATCTTGAACCGGTCTCGCCGCGGCTACCGAAACGCCAGCGCCTAGACACCACCAGAGTCAAGCAGGAACCCTCGGGAATGCCGGCCGGCCGGGAATATGAAGTGGCCTCCAATGACCTCGATTATGAGGGCTACACATCCCAGGATTCGTTCTCAGGTGGTCGCATCATGCACCTTGATTTCCGGGTCCTTCAAATCAAGGCCAGCTCCTTGACCACTCGGATGGAGGACACCCAGTATTGGACATATAAGCCGGAAGAGAACAAGTTCGAGCACCAGATTCTCCGAGATGTCCAGCCTCATATAACCTGGGAGTTATATGGCCAGCCCGACAAGTTCAACTGCCGACTGGAGCGGATTCGGGAGATCCGCTATGCGTCGAATAGCCTGAAGATCATCGTGGCCACAACCAACCAACAGCAGGGCGACATCCTCGTAATCTTCAAGAGAGAGCGAACAAAGAAACGTTTCCTCGCCTTCGTTAACAAGAAGGGAATCATGCTCATCAAGTCTTCGCAGTAAGTGACGAGACCAAACACGCTCTACTACCCCATTCCATCTAACTTGGCTGCTAACATGTCTGTTTCAGGGTTAGCCTCGAGGACGCTTGGGATGCCATGGCCTCGGAGATGGTGTCCGAAAACAAGACACGGGCCTGAAGGACCTCTGCTCTCTTCTCCGGCAAAGCCCATTCTTGGGCGATCCTAATCATTTGATCCTCTTTCGAGTTCCTTGCATCGGATCGGGACTCATGCGTATAGTTTTTCCTCTCTGTTGTGTTCCGTGCTTACTGGCGTTGGTGGCTTCGTGGTTCACAGAGATATACCCTTTGCAACAATAAAAAGTCGGGGCGACTGCAGCCCTACGGAATAATGGACTGGACCATTTGGCGGCGTTTCGAGATATCCTGTTTGGGGGCGTTCTGGATGAATGGCATAAAAAGTGCGGTGAAGTCACTTGGCGGGCGGACAATGCCAGTTTTCTCAACGAAGCACCTGATTGATACCTTTTTTACCCATTTTCCTCGTCTCATAATTTTTTCTCCCGTCCGGTTTCTGCGATGGATTTGCGATGATTTTCCCCTACAAGTTGAGGGATGCATGAATAGACGGAAAGACAAGGCACGCACGCGTGCAGCCGGTTCCGTCGCGGCGGGACTCGGTTACTTACATAATACCTACCTAGAGTTTAGACGGCCCTATACCTAGTCTCGAGGGAAAGAGACATAATGAGTGGGATGGATGGAACTCTCTTCTTGTTCTCAATGATGACGGCATGGCAATGCGCATCATGGGCTACTTCCGGAGAGGTCTCATGTCCAAAATGTATATTAATTGTGCAACTACTAACAACGAAAAAAACGGGGAGGACGAGGTTTCTTAGGCACTGGGCAGTTTTCATCGTCATGTCCATAGAGACGAAGATAAACAGAAGCGTAAACTGCAGGGGAAAAAAATGTGTCTTTTTCTGATATTGTGAACCAAAAAACCCCTTAAGAGTGTGAAACACTTCTTCCTATCTAAGATCTCTAGAGAAAGGTTACATTTTTAAAATGTAATCACGCTCGTTCATGTAAACTTCTGATCGTCTCGAGTTCGAGCTTTAAGTAGGTTTTGTGCGTTAAGTGAAACATTGTCCATCTAACCATTTAGGGTAATACCTAAACTAGCAGCAAGGGATCAACCAGCCAAACGAGTTGGCAGCTACACACAGGAAGAGATCGCGTCACGTGTTCTGGCCTTTTGGTAATGAATGGTCTTATCGGCAAACAGCTCCTTATCCAAAATTTCCAGCATCCAACAGCGAGTCGCGCATGGTTTTGGAACTTGGCAAGTGGAAAGCGTTCATATCGATAATTGCTTCTGCTCCGTTTATGCTGGGGAATTCTGAACCAATTACCAGTCAAGCCAGCTACCGAGTAGCCAAAACAATCAAAGGCTTCTTCGACTTCAGGCCTTGTTCAATCTACCTATCTCGTCGAACTACAGAAAACGAAGTACGTACGGCGGGTTTGCGACACGACCTTCAAGATGTTGTACGAACTCATTGGAATTGTGAGTAAACCTCTTTTTGTCCCGATCTAGTTCTTGATTTCCCACTCCCCCCTCGACAGCTACGCAGATGGTTGTGCCAGTCCAAAAGTTCTTTTGCGTAGCCCTGATGAAGGAAAGTGGAATAGTATAGCTAACTAAAAATCGTAGGTCCGGCCCAACAACCTTTCCGAGGTGCGAGAGTACGTCTAATTCCTCATTCCTCTGCGTAATGGCACTGCGATATCCCATCTAGCTGGCAGCTCGACCCCCGTTGTAGTCGTCCCGTTTGTCCTCTAAGAAACCAACCCATCGATGTCGTTAGGCATGCTCCCTACAAAGATACGATCACCCCTGTCGATATGCTATGCATTGAGTTTATTGGCCTTATATACTAGTCCACGCGACTCACGACTCTTGACGCCCTACTCCACCCCTCTTACAAATATACGCATATGTCTTACCCAGGCAGAGAAAAAAACAAGTAACTAACCACTCATGCGTTCCACAGAATCGTCCTTGCGGCCGGCCAGCTCATCCTCCAGCAGAAGGGCGTGATACGCGGCATCTCCAACTGGGGTGAATTCCTGCTGCCGAAGACTATCAGCGTGCACCAGGCGCGCCACAAGACGGGCCACTACTTCGCCATGCGCTTCGACGCCAGCGCGTCGACGCAGGATCAGCTGCGCCGGATGCTGCGCCTCGACCCTCGCATGATCCGACACTCGAGCGTCAAGCTCGGCGACGGGAAGCTCGAGACCATGAGCCGTATGGGCCCCATCGACTGGAGCAGGCCTGGCGTCCTATAAAACCTTTGCGGAGACGGGAAATAAAAAGAAAAGAAAAGAAATAGAAATAATAATAATTGAGATTGAGTGAAGGGACGAGATTGGGATTAAAGAAGATATATACCCGGCCGCGGTCTCTGGTTTCCTATCCGGTTTGAGACTGAGACGGCGACTATCGAGGAAAGAAGAAGAAGAATCAAGGAGTGAGAAGAAATATCCAGGCTGTGGAAATGGTGCTCCTTTTTGAAGTGCGATGGACCGCGTCACTCGACAAGGAAAAGAATAACATTCGAAACCGACATGAAAAACTAGCAACAACAACAACACGTATCAGACATCCACGGCATTAGAACAACCAACGAACGAACGAAACGGTTTGCCTACTGAAAGACAGACAACAAAGGGGACAATGCTCACAGGATGTCATATCTGTCGATCATATGACCCGAAGAATAGTTTTTGCTTCCCCCCTCCCCCTAGAACTGCTCCCACCACAACCTTCCTATCTCACTTGGACAAAACCAATCTCGAGAGTCGCTGTGTATTATTACCTATGTACATGATATGGGGAAAGAGGCCAGCTTGATATATGATGTATGATATCAAAACAAAAACTATGGCGTTTCTTCATTTGTTCAGTCTACTTATTTCATTTTTCCGATGGCTTGTCTTATGTCTAGTTAAGCTGGGTGTCCTTCCTATTCCCGTTTTTCCTCCCAAAAAGCCAGAATCTCTCCACTCGGATGGATGGAAACAGGGCTGACAACTTTGATGTAACACCTGCCTTTCGTGTATATGTACGTATGTATATGCAAAATAAATATAAGCGGTCGTCCAGGACAGACAGACAGACAGACAGACAGAATTTGTCTCCTTCGTTTTTGATGCCAATCTTTTGGCTGGTGCGTTGAAACTTAAGAGATGACTCGATTGTCCGGAAAGTTAGCCTCCTTTCATCGCATTTGCACTGCGCAGCAAACCAAGTAGGCTCTCTTGCTTCTTCGTTTGTATACCAGGTACCTAAGTTGTAGGTATTTGTGAGTAAGGATAAACCGTGATGTTGGTTAACCTCCTACTCATAATGTTTTCTCTTCCAACCCATCTCTCGCTCTTGCTCTCGCTCTCACTTGTATATCTCTGGAGGCAGTCATTGGAAGTAAGCCACGTAAAAGGTAATATTTATTTTGTTTTGTTACGTATAAATAGAGCAAGCAGAGGGCTAGCTAGCTGACCGACAGACAAACGAACAAACTTCTGTCGGCTCTTCTTCTCTCAACTACCTGGACCAGACCCGGCCAGGCCAGACTGGAGTAGCTCCTTATACCACATCATATCCCCCCTCCCTAGGTAGATATATAGGTACCATCCTACTCAGGACCACAGCAGCTAGTATAAAAGACGTAAACTGCTTGTCTTACTCCGCCCCGGATATATTGCTAGAGCCAGGAATGCTGTTACTGAGGTCCGATGTAGTTGACGAGCTTTATCTTACCATTGATGCCGCCAACCCCCATCTCATCCACCCTCTTCTCTTCTCAGGGCGGACTTCCTCGGTCGGGGGATGCGTAGATTGAACACCGTCTCCTAGGGCGCGTCTTTTGACTACGCGCTGCTGACTGGGCTGTCCGCCAATTGTCGTAATATGTTCCCCATGGTGACTCCGTGACTGCTCCTACTCGTCTACTTCCATAATGCGCCCCCGTCTATACCATACTACGAAATCGTCGATGACACCAGGCCAGGCGCCGTCCTCACTCCAAAAATTCAATGTTTCGTCGTCGATGCTCTTGAAGGCAAACTCGAGGGTCTGGTTCCACATGTCGCGGTTCACCGATCTTTTCCAATTCTCTTGAAGGAAAGTCTTCCACTCCTCGAGCCAGACCATCGCGGTCTTAGATCCGACCCATCTCGGCCCGGGCTGCTTGAAGAGCGTGTCCCAGTAGACAAGGGCCATTTCTAATGCGAGTGCGCGCTGGTCGCTCTCTTTTCCCGCTACGAAAGCATACCGGTATACTTTGCGGAAATGGTCTCGGTCTCTCGCCATGGAACCTGCTAGCTGCTTAAGGTACGCTGTTTGCGCTTCTGCGCTCACCTCGACACTGGATGCGATGACATGAGTTAGCGGCAGCAAGGTACGGGAGCGAGACTTCGTCTCTTTAAGCAATAGTACTAGATATCCGATAGAAGGTACTCACCCAGCTTCCTTCCAGCCTTTGACAAACCCTTCTCGCGTGATCTCGCCGATGCTGGGGGCCTGTAGTAACTCCACAGCGATGAAAACGGAGGCATCTTCTAGATCTACGCCAATAGACTGGAGATAACTCATGGAAGACTCGGCACCAAGCACGTCTTTCTCCTGATCGGCCCGGAGACTGTCGAAGTGTTTATTTAGTTGAGCGTCCTTGTTGCTGGCTGCGGAAGCCACGCCAGAAACGCTAGCTTGGTAGTACCTAAGAAAGCAACGTTAGTCGCAGGTTTTCGCAGACAATACTGTCGCAAGTTTTTATCTGTTTCAACGGAAATAGTTTTGGGACCAGCAGGTGTATCCGTCACGGCTCGGAACCTGTATGCGAGATATGGCGACTCGCGGCTCCGGTGATCTAATCACGAGGCGGGCGATGAAAGCACATGGGAAGGGACGGAGTGACGAAGAGATAGCGGGAGCAGGTAGACTCACGCCTCTATAGCCTCATTTAGTTTATACGATGTGCTTTTGAGGAACTATACATAGTCGGACAAGTCAGCAAAGATAGGGCGACGTATGATAGCGTGGCAAAGGGGGGACGGGCTAGACCCACTCTGGAAGCAGTTCTGTCGGATGCTCCCGTAATAGAGATGAAGTTGGCAATGGCCGCCTTCTGAGCTGATGATTGCGGTGGCATCGCGTCTATTCTTGGGATGATAATTTGAGAGTGCCACAAGCACCCTGGAGGATGGCACTGGAGGCAGACCAATATACCAACAGACAGATCAACAAATCGACAAGGGGGCCGGAGCAACAGGCGCAACAGAGAAGTGGCGGGATGCGACTCGACGATCAACGTTTATCGTACCGGCTTATGTACGTCTGAGGACAGAACTTCGGGGTGCCTCTATTCTCGAGAAGAATAATGCAGAGAAATATGTCTAGAACCGTCTGAATATACAAGCGGACAGCTTCCGCCGTGTCTAGGTGTCTCGTATGCGTGCCTCGTATGAAGGTTGGAGTACGGAACGGGCGATAAAGGATGAACAGATCGCACGATCTTCTAGAAACCGGAATTAGTCGACTACAACATTAATTACTACTCTCTTTAATAGTTGTTCAGTCACTGCATGTTAAACATTACGTACCGGTGCTAGGTACGTTCGTGGGCCTTCAGACGTATGTGGTCAGAGCTTCGATATCATTTAACAGAAAACGATGGCGTTTTTCGAGCACGAACAGGAATCCAGGACGTGCCTGACTTGAAGTTCTGCCTTATTACCTTATGTATGCATTGATGCCATTTAGATTTGTTGACATGTTGCTGGCGGGGTTGGCGGGGTTCTAGGTTCTACCACTTCTGATGCGCACGACAGATTGGGCCTAGCGCAGTTGCTGCTTTTGCTCATCATTCAGCCCAACAGAAAATCCCTGTAGTACAAAATGCACGGATGCTTAACCATTAGATCTACAGTACTATCTTAAGGTACCTACTTTCCCATGTAAATTTGCCTACTTAGTATACTACATGTACTATATATACAGGGTCGTGCCAGTACGGTAATCAGCTTTCGTGTATATCAAAATCGCCTAGCCCAAGCAGATATGCATTTACTAAGTACTCTTCTCCCAAATCAAAAGAACATAGTTCACCTCTGCTTCTAGCTCTAGACTCTCTTCAAGTCGGGTACAGAGCTATCTTTTCCCGTTGAGCTACGTAGCCCGCTTAGCAACCAACAATTCCTCAAAATGTCTCCCCAGAGTCTTCATACTAACATTAACTGCATACCGATCCAGCAAGCAATAGAGCTACTAGACTAGTAGATCTGTGGACCTGCGCGGTTTAGCTCGAGGTCAGATATATCTAGCTAGCCAAGGTTTGGTGACGATGCATTGTATAGCTCGTCTTGTTACAGAGGCTTCATAACTGACTACATCTCCAAATAATACAACTTTGACTCGTTCTTCAAAGTAGCTTCCGTACAATATCAATTGCAGCCGATCTATAGGCCTTATTTCTCGTTAAGTCTATATGAGCAGACTCAACATCAGAATATAACACAGGGTCATCCCTTTCGATAGGGGATGGTATGCTCTCTTTAAAGTTATTCTTAAGCTCATCTTCAGAGCAGTAATTATCATTAATTACTAGAGATATCGGGCTCCGATTCGACGCATCAGGAGTTACTAAGAGATTCTACTCCGATGTAGATGTTGACCTCAGGTATAGTGCCGCTGTCTATAGGAGGTGTAGGATACTCCTAAATATGTCGTCAAGATCTCTATATCAAGCTAATAGAAGTTGTAGCAAAAATGTCACAGTCTATGTTGCTTCGGGATCAAATCATTCGTAGCTGCTTGGCTGTTCAGGTGTCGCCCGATCAGGGGTGAAACATTCGACTTTGGGTGTACTATACGCACTCCACGCCTGTGATATAAGTGGGATTATCGGCATTGTAAATAAATACTGGTAAGTGGATTCTGGGAAAGGCTGTAAGCTGTCCCTCTATTCGCTCGGGAAAGAACCATATAAAGGAAGAACAGTTCGATGAGTTGGCCGTGGGCAGGCAGCACTTTATAGTCTTCCACCCTCAAAAGCGCCATCCAGGATAAACATGGTCGTAACATAGTATGTAACGTCACCCTCATGGTCCTTTCACATCATCTTCCTAAGCAGTCATTACCCCTTTTTTTCCCAGCGGCTTCCCAGCGGCTAACAAGTCATCATTGCCCTATTGTCCTCTTGGTCATGCTGACTTCCTGGGAAGTCACTGCCCTTTTGTCCTCAGCGCAGACGAGCTGTCATTGAGCTATCACATTGTCAGTCATGCTGGTTTCACGGCCGCTTTTCTCCCAGGGCTAACGACAACTTATTAGCCTATTATCTTCTTAGTCGTACAGACTTCTAGGCCTATTGGCTAGAAAGGGAGGGGCGGCAGAGGTGTTGGTGCCCCCATATAAGCGATCTACGCGTCTTCCGTAAGAGAGCACTGGCCATCTGTCTCAATTCGGGCTTCACGTTCTTACCTTCTCCTTCTGTTCTTGCAGCCCGTCGAGCCTTGTGGCGAGCCTTTTTTTCCCGGCTTGACTTGAGGACAAGATTCTTCAAACGCTGCCGCTTTTTCTCCAGTCGTAGTTGGCCTCGCACTGCGAGCAATAGCAGAGAAAGTCGAAAAGTTATATTTACTGGTAGGCTCTATTTCCATTTTCTGTCCGTCAGTAACCGCTGTCATTAACAGAGAGCGCAGAGCGTAGTGAGCATCATTTCCAGCGGCGTGCAAGTTGGTATGTGAGATACCGAAATTGTCGAGCATTGCCTCGAGTCCTAACCGATATGGTAGGCCCAGCGGATATTAGGCTGCTTTGACATTGCCGATAACGCATAAAGGTTGCAGTTGGATGTTGAGGTTCGATAAAGCCTTTCGATCACTGTTATCACCGTGAAAAGCCAGGATATTATCCCTGCCTTGACGGCAAACCAGTGACTCAACCTGCGCGTTCACTTCACCTAGCGGTATCGATTGCGACTTTCAGAACATGAACTTTCGAGATGCTCTCTTGCAGTACCCAGAGTCTCCTAAGACGAACTGATCTGACTCTGAAGCATCGACTCCACGCATTAAGTCCAGACCCCCGTGTATCAAGTGATGCAGAACTCGGGTGTCAAGTACAGAAACACCTATTTGGAGCTGTGGTTCGGCGGGAAGATGCTCGTATCCTTGATATGTGTCGACGTCGATTCCTATCAAAAGCACATCTGTCATCGAAGAACTCGGTAATGTGGCTCCGAGGTTGAGGCTCCACGCGCCGAGGATAGTTGACACGTGTCGGAGTAGCCAGAAAGCTGTTTAATCGCCAGGATTTCGTCTCGCAGTGGACTTCTGACGAGAGAAGTCATTTCTGCTGTATCGGAAGCCTGGCTTGCTCGTTGTTGTTTCTCTGAACTACCAATACGGGTATAGCTGGCGGCCGTCGATGATTGTGGCAGCTGCATCAGTCCGCTAATACGTTTGCTTCTCTGAAGGAGAGCCCTAGAGCAGACGCGCTGCGCTGTGCGGCATTAAATGGTTCGATCATTTATTATAGATTAAAATGTGTAAAGCTCTATAACTAGTCAAACCCATTTTAAAACGAAAACTATGCCTTTCAATTAGTACTCACCTTGCATTTATGGTATTGGCATAGTATTAGTTAGACGTTATATAAATTTGACCGTCCAGGTTTATGCGCAAGCCGGTCCAGCTCACGCCTGGCTTGCTCCAAGCTCTAGCTAAAAGCGGCATCGCTTAGGTGCAGCTCCTATTTTAAGAGAAATGCTGGGGGCGCATCTACCGGGCTGATGACGGCCCGCCAAATAGTTGCCGGTCAGTTCCAACTGCTAGCCAGCCCCGCAAAGTGCGAGTTCAACTGACCTATCTGCCTACTTACAGTAGGAGGCCGTTATAATGCATTCAACGTCTACTAACTCGCAACGATGGTCCTCACAGGGCAGGGCCAGGGGCTCACGAGGCCGAGGAAGCCCGCGAGAAGGCAGGAGCAATATGGGCCGAGGGGGTTAACACCAAGGCGCCACTGCAAGCACCACTGTAGATGCGGTTACAGCCCTACTACGCCAAAAACAACAGATGGGCGGCCGTGAGGGCAACGGTCCCAATTAGCAAGGTATGAAGCCCTTATGGCCTTGCAAAAAGGGCTGCAAACGATTATAATTAGCTCTTCTACTCAAGTGATATAATAATACCAAAAAACGGCGTTTTACTGCAAAGTGTATATATATATATATATATGATTTTAAGGTAGGCTTTTAAGGGGGGTAGTAGCAAGAAGAGCAGTCTGATGCACAGTGCTAGTAATTTTAGTAGGTCATCTACTTTTTAGTCTGCCAGGATTTGGCGATCCAAATCGGGTAATGGATGCGCGCCAAGAATACCCGACCAGGGCACGTTTAATACGCCTGATACCGTAGTAGTCCTCAAGCGAAACAGCTGAGAACCGCATCCATGCAGTCAGCCTCTGGGGCCGGCATCAAAAACCGTTACAACCTTCACACAAGGCAGGGGCAGGCCGCCTTATGGACTGGAAAGGATGAGTAAGTATATATAGTAAAGGCCGCCACAGCCAATAAGAAATCGCTATATATATAGACATGTATAGACATATGTATAGTGCCTAACCTTACATAGAAAACCCTGCCGCTTAGATGCAACCGAACACGTGCTGTCATGGACTCCTCGTCGCGACGGTGCAGCGGACTGGGGGCGTGGGTATGTCTGCTCAACGTCATTGGTGGTATGGTGGGGTTGGGGGCGTGCCTTTTCTGACTGGCTACCTCGATTGCGAACGTCGTAGAAAAGGGGGCTTGACAAAAACGAGGCAGCCCCCCTAGGCGTCATCTCGTATCTGGTTCTGGTGTGCCAAGAGTGGGAAATCGGGACAGAAAAAGAGACACCAAGGAGGAGATAAATAGCTGCCAGCAGC